>Ga0255127_1000004_pt1 | contig 156927 bp, 141 predicted proteins | sample Law_Miss_RepB_8d_FD_188555 | JGI IMG/M metagenome (GOLD analysis project Ga0255127, IMG submission 188555) | Freshwater microbial communities from St. Lawrence River, New York, United States - Law_Miss_RepB_8d | ecosystem: Environmental > Aquatic > Freshwater > River | place: USA: New York...
GGCTTGGGGCAAAGCGGGGTGGGGTGACATCAAAGCTTTCTCAGAGTGAAGCGTCTTTGTACACCAGCCACGCGCAGCGGGATATCACCTGCGGCGCAGACATCTGACCGGCTTGTCGCCCATGCGTCAACCGGATCAACCTTCGCATTGTGCAAACGTTGCTAGACTGGGTTCATGCGCATTTCAGAACTCTCGGCCAAGACGCAGGTGTCGGTGCACCGCTTGCGTCGCTATGAAGCGGCTGGCTTGATCGTGAGCCACCGATTGGCCAACGGCTACCGCGATTACGACGAGAAAACCGTGAGGCTGGTGGTCTTCATCGCCATGTCGCGGGAGATGGGTTTTTCGTTGCCCGTCATCGCTGAGTACGTGCCCAAATTCCAATCGGGCCAATTGACGCCTCAGGACATGATCGAGGCGATCCAGCAGCGGGTGGCCGACATCGACCAAGTCATCGCCCAACACCAAGCACTGCGTAAGAAGCTGATCGACCACATCGGTTGGTTCAAAAACAAGCCAAGGAAATCGACATGAGTCCACTCGACATGTTGAAAAAGATCAACGCCATGGCCGAGTTCAACCGCTGGTGCGGTATTGAAGTCACCGTGGCCGAACCCGGTTTTGTGGAAATCCAGATGCCTTGGCGTCCGGAAGTCGGCCAGTACTCGGGCTTTTTGCACGCGGGCTTGATCGGCACCTTGATCGACACCGCCTGTGGTTTCGCAGCGGGTACCGTGGCGGGGCCGAATTTGTTGGCGGCCAACTTTTCGGTCAACTGCTTGCGGCCTGCGGTGGGGCAGAAGTTCATTGCCCGGGCACGTGTGGTCAAACCCGGTAAAGCGCAGGTGTTCACCAGCTGTGATTTGTTTGCAGTGGATGCTGAAGGCGAAAAGCTGGTGGCGAACGGGCAGACTTTGCTCACTGTGATCGCCGCGTGACCTGTGCAGCGTTGCGAATGCACTTCAGTGATGATTGCAGTTGGTTGGTTAAAAAGTTACAATACTTGTCCAATATATTGAACAAGTTAAAGCCATGCGAATCATCAGTTATTCCGAAGCGCGTAACGGGCTGAAGTCGGTGCTGGACGGCGTGGAAGACGACGCCGACATCACCATCATCACTCGCCGTGATGGCGGGGATGCAGTGGTCATGTCCATGGCGCATTACCAAAGCATGGCTGAAACCCTGTACCTGCTGTCCAGCCCGGCCAACGCAGCACACTTGGCTGCATCCATTGCCGAACACAAAGCTGGCAAAGCCAAGCGCCGTGAACTGATCACCCCATGAGCCGGGGGATTGCCTTCACGTCGCCTGCTTGGGCCGATTATTTGTATTGGCAAGGCCAGGACAAAAAGACGCTCAAGCGCATCAACTTGCTGATCGACGCAGTGCGGCGCGACCCTTTTGAAGGCATTGGCAAGCCCGAGCCCTTGCTGGGTAATTTGTCTGGCTACTGGTCACGGCGCATTGATGATGTTCATCGACTGGTTTATGCGGTAGACGATGTGGAGTTGACCGTGATTGCCTGTCGGGGGCATTACCACTAAGTGTTCCTCAACTTGTGGCGATAGTCCTGGCCCACAAGGCCATCCCCCTCTGTGCCTTGCTCGCATCGCTCGGCACCAAGGTCACAGGGCCTTGGGGTGTCTGGCGCAGCACTTCGGCCAGTGCGTGCAAGGCCGCCTCTGGGCCACTCAGCAATTCAAGCTCCAGCTCCGAGAGTGGTTCGCTCAGGTCTGTGCCGGGCACATGGATGCGGCCTTGGTCCAGGGCGACTTCGATCTGGGAGCCTGCATGGGCGATGACCCAGCGCTGACGTTCAAAGTCGGTGCAAAACAGCTCACGCAAAGCAGGGCGCAAAGCCATCAGGTCGGTGGCTAACGCAGCGTTATCAACAAGCGATTCAAAGTCCAAAGTGCCCGGTGTGGTGGGTGCTTCCCACTCTTGCCTGCGCGACAGCCCGTTTTCGCTTTGCCCAGCCGTCTTGACCGTGAGCAGCCATTGATCACCGGCCAGCCGCTCGCGCACGGCCATGCGCCGATGCTGCAGGGCAAGGTCAGGGGTGTCGAAATAGGTGTTGAGCAGGCGCTGCGTGCCTTCGCCTTTTGCCAGCAGCGGGTGGGTCAGCAGGCGCGGCAGGTCTGCAGCGTTCAGACCGAGTTTGAGTTCGGTTTCCATGGAGGCAAGTCGAGGTCAGGGGGTTTGTCGGGGCTGAAGCCGCCGACCTACAGGCGGTTTGTGATGCCTGACCTTCAGGCAAATCGTCCGCGCAGATAGGCCACGATTTCGGTCGAGTCTTGCAGCCAACGGGTTTGGCCATCGGCTTCGGTGATCTTCAGGCACGGCACCTTGGTCGCGCCACTGCCTTGCAGCAATTCATGGCGGTGATCGGCATGGTGCTGCGCATCGCGTTTTTCGATGGGCAGCGACAAGCGGCGCATTTCTTGGCGCACCTTGATGCAAAACGGGCAAGTGCTGAATTGGTAGAGCGCCAGGCTTTGGCAAGCTTGGTCGACCGCGGCTTGCTCGGCGGCGGCGCGTTGCATGCCAGTGGGTTGGGTCAGGCGCTCTTTGAGCAGCATGACGGGGCCGAGCACGATGCGCAGGGTTCTGAAGAATGCACGGATGACGGTTTTCATAAGGGTCTCAACAATTCAAAAATGGATGAAAAAATAGGGGGAAGCAGCACCATCACAGCAAACGTGCCAAGTAGTGGCCCGTGAAGCTCGCCTTGTTTTTGGCCAGTTGCTCGGGTGTGCCTTCGCCCAGCACCGTGCCGCCGCCCGCGCCGCCTTCGGGGCCCATGTCGATCAGCCAGTCGGCGGTTTTGATCACGTCGAGGTTGTGTTCGATGATGACGATGGTGTTGCCCGCATCGCGCAGCTGGTGCAGCACCTTGAGCAGCAGGTCGATGTCGGCAAAGTGCAGGCCGGTGGTGGGTTCGTCCAGGATGTAGAGCGTGCGGCCCGTGTCGCGTTTGGACAGTTCCAGGGCGAGCTTGACGCGCTGCGCCTCACCGCCCGAGAGCGTTGTGGCGCTTTGGCCCAGGCGGATGTAAGTCAGGCCCACATCCAGCAGGGTTTGCAATTTGCGGGCGATGTTGGGCACGGCGCTGAAGAACTGGTGCGCGGCTTCCACCGTCATGTTCAAGATCTGCGCGATGTTTTGGCCCTTGTATTGAATTTCCAACGTTTCGCGGTTGTAGCGCATGCCGTGGCACACGTCGCAGGGCACGTACACATCGGGCAAAAAGTGCATCTCCACTTTGACCATGCCGTCGCCCTGGCAGGCTTCGCAGCGGCCTCCGGCCACGTTGAAGCTGAAACGCCCCGGGCCGTAGCCGCGCTCACGGGCTGCGGGCACCTCGGCCATCAGCTCGCGGATGTGGGTGAACAGGCCCGTGTAGGTGGCGGGGTTGCTGCGCGGGGTGCGGCCAATCGGCGACTGGTCAACGTTGATGACTTTGTCAAAGTGCTCCAGCCCTTTGATCTCTTCGTGGGCAGCAGCTTCGTCGTGCGCACGGTGGATCTGGTGCGCTGCAGCGGTGTAGAGCGTGTCGTTCACCAGGGTGGATTTGCCTGATCCCGACACCCCTGTCACGCAGGTCAGCAGCCCGACGGGAAATTTAACGTTCACGTTTTTCAGGTTGTTGCCGCTGGCCCCGATGATCTCGATGAAGTCTTTGCCTGCCTTGTGGCGATTGGGGATGGCGATCTTTTTGCGGCCCGACATGTATTGACCCGTCACCGATTCGGCTGCAGCCATGATGTCGGCGCAAGTGCCTTGCGCCATCACGCGCCCGCCGTGCACGCCTGCGCCCGGCCCCATGTCGATCACATGGTCGGCCACGCGGATCATGTCTTCGTCGTGCTCGACCACCAGCACGCTGTTGCCGATGTCGCGCAGGTGTTGCAGGGTGCCAATCAGGCGGTCGTTGTCGCGCTGGTGCAGGCCGATGCTGGGCTCATCCAGCACATACATCACGCCCGTGAGGCCCGAGCCGATCTGGCTGGCGAGGCGAATCCGTTGCGACTCGCCACCCGACAAGGTGTCGGCGCTGCGGTCCAGGCTCAAATAATTCAGGCCCACGTCGTTGAGGAATTTCAGGCGCAGTGCGATTTCACGCACCACCTTGTCGGCAATCTCGGCCTTGGCGCCGTGCATTTGCAGGCCCTGAAAATACTGCTGCGACTCACCCAGGGTGATGTGGCTGATTTCGTAAATGGCGCGAGCCTGATCGCCTTCACCAATGCGCACATGGCGGGCTTCGCGCCGCAAGCGCGTGCCTTGGCAATCGGTGCAGGCCTGGGTGTTGCGGTAACGCGCCAGGTCTTCGCGCACCACGGCCGAGTCGGTCTCGCGGTAGCGCCGCGTCATGTTGGGGATGATCCCTTCAAACGGGTGCTTCTTGCTGACCTTTTTACCTTGCGATGCGCCGGACTCCATGGTGTAGCTGAACTTGATTTCTTCCAGCCCCGAGCCGTGCAACAAGACTTGCTGGTGGATGGGCGCGAGTTTTTCAAACGGCGTTTCGATGTCGAACTGGTAATGTTTGGCCAGGCTTTCGAGCATGCTGAAGTAAAAGCCGTTGCGCCGGTCCCAGCCTTTGATGGCGCCACTGGCCAGGCTGAGCGAAGGGAAAGCGACCACCCGCTCGGGATCGAAAAACGCCATGGTGCCGATGCCGTCGCAAGTGGGGCACGCACCCATGGGCGAGTTGAACGAGAACAGGCGCGGCTCCAGCTCGCTGATGGAGTATGTGCACACCGGGCAGGAGAATTTGGCGTTGAACAGGTGTTCTTGGCCCGTATCCATCTCCAGCGCCACAGCGCGGTGCTCGGCCAGGTGCAGTGCGGCCTCAAAGCTCTCTGCCAGGCGCTGGCGCAGGGCGTCGCGCGCTTTGGCATCGTCTTCGGCGCGGACTTTGATGCGGTCCACCACCACGTCGATGTTGTGCTTTTCGGTTTTCTTGAGCGTGGGCAGGTCTTCCACCTCCACCGTCTGGCCATTGATGCGAAAGCGCACATAGCCCAGCGCCTGCATCTGCTCAAACACTTTCTCGAACTCGCCTTTTTTCTCACGCGCAATCGGCGCGAGGATCATCAGCTTGGTGTCTTCGGGCAGGGCCAGCACGGCGTCCACCATCTGGCTCACGGTCTGCGCCTGCAGCGGCAAGTTGTGGTCGGGGCAGTAGGGCGTGCCAGCGCGTGCGTACAGCAGGCGCAGGTAGTCGTGGATCTCGGTCACCGTGCCCACGGTGGAGCGCGGGTTGTGGCTGGTGGCTTTTTGCTCGATGCTGATCGCGGGCGAGAGGCCTTCGATCAGGTCCACATCGGGCTTGTCCATCAGCTGCAAAAACTGCCGCGCATAGGCCGACAGGCTTTCCACATAGCGGCGCTGGCCTTCGGCGTACAGCGTGTCAAAGGCCAGACTCGACTTGCCCGAGCCCGACAGCCCGGTGATCACCACCAGCTGGTTGCGCGGGATGTCGAGGTCGATGTTTTTCAGGTTGTGGGTGCGCGCCCCCCGCACACTGATGTGGCTTTGCCGCAGCGCCGAGGCCAGATACCGCGCTTGTGGCGGTTCGTCAGGCAAGAGAGGAGGGTCAACAAGGTTCACGGTGGGCGGTCAAATCAGCAAAACCTTTGATTATCCCCGCCCGCATGGTTTTGGGCACCGGGGGCCGTCAATCAGGGACAATCCGACTTTTGGTTTTGCCCATGGGCGGGATTTTTTGTGGCCGACGCTTCGCATTCAATGGCTTTGGATTCTTTGGACATGACCCCCACCGAGCGCCGCGCCAGCGCCTCGCTGGCCAGCATTTTTGCGCTGCGCATGCTGGGTTTGTTTCTGGTGTTGCCGGTTTTTGCGCTAGAGGCCCGCCGCTACCCCGGCGGCGAAGACCCGGTGTGGCTGGGCCTGGCCATGGGCATTTATGGGCTGACACAAGGTCTTTTGCAGCTGCCCTTTGGCATGGCCTCGGACCGCTTTGGGCGCAAGCGTGTCATCGTGCTGGGCTTGCTGGTCTTCGCCTTGGGCAGCTTTTGGGCGGCTGCGGCCACCGACCTGACCGGTTTGCTGGTCGGGCGCAGTTTGCAGGGCGCGGGGGCGGTGTCGGCCGCGGTCACGGCCTTGCTGGCCGACCTGACGCGCGACGAGGTGCGCACCAAGGCCATGGCTTTGGTGGGCGGCAGCATTGGGTTGATGTTCGCCCTGTCCTTGGTGGTGTCGCCCCTGCTCACGGCCTGGATCGGTTTGCACGGCCTGTTTGGGCTGACGGGTGTGCTGGCTTTGGTGGGTGTAGGTGTGGTCGTCTGGGGTGCGCCCCCTGCGCCCGCGCCTGTGACCGGGCAGGGTCGGGGGCGTTTGCGCGAGGTGCTGGCCCATGCCGATCTGATGCGCCTGAATGTGGGTGTGTTTGTGTTGCATGCGGTGCAGCTGGCCATGTGGGTGGCCGTGCCGGCCTTGCTGGTGCAAGCCGGGCTGCCGACGGCACAGCACTGGCAGGTGTATTTGCCAGCGGTGCTCCTGTCTTTCTTGTTTTTGGGCGTGGTGTTTGCCATGGAGCGCCGTGGGCATCTGAAAAAGGTGTTCCTGCTCTCGATCGGCCTGATTGTGCTGGTGCAAGCCGGTTTGTTCTTTCAGTCGGTGGGCAGCACCAGTTTGGGGACTTTGGCGGCCTTGCTGCTGGTGTTCTTCTGTGGCTTCAATGCGCTGGAGGCCACCCAACCCAGTTTGGCTTCTCGCATTGCCCCCCGTGCCATGCGCGGCACCGCCATGGGGGTTTACAACACCTTGCAGTCGCTGGGCTTTTTTGTTGGCGGGCTCATGGGCGGCTGGCTGGTCAAGTCCTGGGGCAGCCCGGCGCTGTTTTTGTGTTGCGGGGTGGCCATGCTGGCCTGGTTGCTGGTGGCCTGGCCGATGCAAACCCCGGGCCGAAGTGCACCGCTCGGGCAAGCGGCCTGAGGGCGGCCCCCTGCAGCTGCAAGGCCGGGGAATGGCCTCATAATTCAGACATCATCGAGGAGTTTTCATGGCATCCGTCAACAAAGTCATCATCGTCGGCAACCTGGGCCGCGATCCTGAAACCCGTTATTTGCCTTCGGGTGATGCGGTCAGCAATATCAATGTGGCCACCACCGACCGCTACAAGGACAAGGCCACGGGCGAGATGAAAGAAGCCACCGAGTGGCACCGCATCAGCTTTTTTGGCAAATTGGCCGAAATCGCAGGCCAGTACCTGAAAAAAGGCTCGCAGGTCTATGTGGAAGGCAGCCTGCGCACCCGCAAGTACACCGACAAAGACGGCATCGAGAAATTCGCCACCGAGATCCGGGGTGAAACCATGCAGATGCTGGGCGGTCGTCAGGGCATGGGCGGTCCGTCCGATGACGGCGGTGGCGGCTACGCACCGCGCCAGTCGGCACCCGCAGCACGTCCTGCCGCAGCGCCTGCGCAGCGTCCTGCGGCCGCAGCACCCAAGCCTGCCGCCAGCAGTTTTGATGACATGGACGACGACATCCCGTTCTGAAGACCGGCTCGTCTGCAAGCTCCCCAACCCGTGGTTTGCACCACGGGTTTTTTTACAGAAAAAATCGCCACATGACAGAGCGTGTGTCTTTTGCAGCCGTGCAGCATTTGGGTTTTGCGTGGTTTGCCATGGTCATGGGTCTGTGTGGCTTGTCACTGGCATGGTGGCGCGCTGTGCCGCACTGGGGGCCTGTGGCCTTGCAGGTGTCGCTGGTTGTGGGCGTGTTGGCGGGTCTGGTCTTTGTGGCGTTGATCGGGCTCAAGCTGTGGCGCTGGCTGCACTTTCCTGAAGCCTTGCTGGAAGATGCGCGCCACCCCTTGCGCCATGTGTTTGTGGCCACGCTGCCGTCTTCTTTGGTCTTGTTGCCCACGGTCTGGGTGGCGCACCACGGCTACAGCCTTTGGGCCGACCGGGTGTGGATGCTGGGGGCTGTCGGCTTGTTGCTGGGCACCGTCGGGGTGATCTGGCGCTGGTTGCAGCCGGGCATGACGGCAGAACATTTTTGGCGTGGCATGACCCCTGCGCTGTTCATTCCGGTGGTGGGCAATGTGCTGCCCGCCTTGGCTGGCGTGACGCTGGGCCATCCGGTGTGGGTCGCTGCGCAGTATGGGGTGGCCATTTTTCTGTGGCCAATCGCTTTGGTGCTTGTTTTGGCGCGCATCGGCATGGTGGGCATGTGGCCCACGCGCATGCTGCCCACCACCTTCATCACCATGGCCCCGCCCTCGGTGCTCGCCCTGTCCGGGCACCAGTTGGGCGCACCTGACACGGTGCTGCACATGCTCTGGGGGGTGTCTTTGTTTTTCACGCTGGTGTCGCTGACCGTGCTCAAGCGCTGCCTTCAGCAGCCCTTTGGCATGCCTTTTTGGGGCATGTCTTTTCCCTTGGCGGCTTCTGCCGCCCTGTCCTTGCACCTGGCACCCACGCAGGGTTCGATTCATGCCTTGGCCCTGGTCTGGTTGGTTTTGATCACCTGCTTCATCGGGGGTCTGGTGTTGGCCACGGTACGCGGCTTGTTTCAAGGGCGTTTGTTGACTGCAGAGGCACCTGTTTCAAGTCTCCAATCCACGGCGGATGGCCCTTGACTTGGCATGGCAGGTCTTTATTTCTCGTGCCTGGGGGTATTCGGCGCCACATAACTTGGTCAGAATGCTGGCATGAACGAAATCACCTCCCGGTTCCTGCCCCAGGAAGATGCCCAGCGTCACGAACTGCACAACGAAGTGCACGCGCGGCCTTCGGCGCGCGTGCGTTTGCCAGCCCTGATTGTGTATGTGGCGGTGCTCAATGACGGCATTTCCCGTGAGCAGGAATGGGCCCATTTGCGGCGTTTGCCGGGTCATGAAGATTTGAGTCTGGCGAGTTTGCAAGGCAATTTCCTGCGCCTGCGTTGCGACCACTTCACCCTCAAATGGGAGCGCCACACCGAGTTCACACGCTACTCCATCGTGCAGGCCTTGCCGGTGCACGCGGATTGGGGAGCGACCTTGCCCGAGTTGGCCTCGCATGTGGCCACCGGCACCGACTGGCTGCGAGGCTTGCCAGGTCAAACCATGGCCGCCATCCATCTGGGCATGGTGCAAGCGGACATGGCTGCACCCGACCTGATCCCTACGGCTCAAGCCTGGCTGGGGGAGGGGGCGGTGATGGCATCGCGCATGGGCAACACCACCGAGGGGGTACCGCACTCGTGCATCCTGACCCATTTCCGCATCGGTGCCGATGGCTTTGAGCGCATGCTGGTGCTGGCATCCGACGGGACCAGCGAGGCGCGTGCAGGCCGTATTTCGCAGCGCTTGCTGGAAATGGAAACCTACCGCCTGATGGCCTTGCGTGGTTTGCCTGTGGCCAAAAACCTGTCGTCCATGTTGTCCGCTGCCGAGTCTCAGCTGGCCGACATCACGGGCTTGCTCGAACGAAAAGGCGAAAGCGATCAGGCCTTGCTGGACTTGCTGGTGTCATTGGCGGCCCGCATCGAGCGGGCCACGGCCGAGCATGGTTTCCGGTTTTCTGCCACTCGCGCCTACGACACCTTGGTCAGCCAGCGCTTGGCCGAGTTGCGCGAGCGGCCGGTCTCGGGCACCCAGACCCTGGGTGAATTCATGCAACGGCGTTTGTCGCCGGCCATGGCCACGGTGCAGGCCACCGAAAAACGCCTGGCCTCATTGGCCGAGCGGGTCTCGCGCACCAGCGCCTTGCTGCGCACGCGGGTGGACATTGCCACCGAGGCGCAAAACCAGGTCTTGCTGGAAAAACTCACCCGTGGCCAGGAGCTGCAGCTGCGCCTGCAGGTGACGGTCGAAGGCCTGTCGATGGCCGCGATTTCCTATTACGTGGTCAGCTTGCTGCTCTATGCCTTCAAGGGCCTGAAGGCTTATGGCGTGCCGATCCATCCCGAGATCGCTGTGGCTTTGCTGTTGCCACTGGTGCTGTGGAGCGTGTGGCGCAGTCGGCAGAAAATCCATGAAAAATTGCATGAGACCACCGATCAAAAACGGTGAGTCACGGTTCAAAGTCAGTCCGTGATAATGCTGTGGATGGTTGATGCCAATGAGCATTTTTTAGGTCTGATGATTTTGGAGAACTTCATGGATTTGCAGTTGAAAAATAAAACAGCGCTGGTGACGGGTGCGAGCGTAGGCATTGGTCGCGGGATTGCCAAAGCACTGGCTGCCGAAGGTGTGCGTGTGGCCATTTCTGCAAGACGCGTGGACAAATTGAATGAGTTGTCTCGGGAAATAGTGGCTGCAGGCGGTCTGGAGCCTGTGGTGATCGAGTCTGATCTGTACCCGGAGGATGCGGCCATGCGCTTGGGCGCCGCAGCCATCGCCGGTTTGGGTCATGTGGATATTCTGATCAACAACGCAGGTGGATCGCGCAGCTTCAAGGAGCTGCATGTGGGTGAAGAGGCATGGCAAGAGGCGATCACCCTGAATTTTCACCGTCCCCGTCAGATCGCGGATGTCTTGATCGATCAGATGATTTCACGCCGTTGGGGGCGAATCATCAACATCACCGGCAAAAGTGAACCCGAGCATATGAACGGTGCTTTCTGTGCCAAAGCGGGTGTGCACAGTTGGGCCAAAGGACTGTCGCGCATGGTCGGCAAGCATGGAGTGACGGTCAATTGTGTGCCACCAGGGCGGATTCATTCTGAGCAGATTTTTCGCAACTACACCCCTGAATACCGTCAGTGGCAATGTGAGAACGAGATTCCGATGGGGCGCTATGGCGAGCCGGAAGACATGGCGAATCTGGTGACGTTCCTGGCCTCGCCGCTGGCGGGTTACATCACGGGGGCAGTCATCCCTGTGGATGGTGGATTGCGCAAATACCAATTTTGATTGGGCACTGGCTAAACGCCAGGACAGCCCTGGTTTCCAGGCTCTCAAATCAAGCATGCCCCGTTGGAAGGGGCGATGCTTTTGACTTGAACCGGTTGCTTTTCAGCGCAGCATGCAGGTGCTCATGAAACATGGCGGCAGCTGGACGCAGGGTTTGACCTTGTTTGGTCAGTAAACCCAACTGACGATCCAGGCTGGGTCGTGTCAGTGGGCGTCCCACCACGTTGGGGTGATTGGCGGGAAGTGCCATGCGGGGGACGGGTGCCAGTCCCAGTCCTGCTTCCACCATGCCCAACAAAGTACCGATGTGGCTAACCTCGAATGCAAAGTAAGGATTCAGCCCGGCTTTGGACATGACGTCATCGAGCAACTGGCGGTTGCCGCTGCTCCTGGCGACGGAGATCAATCGTTCAGACTCCAGTTCACTCCAGGGCACGACTTTGCGGCTGACCAGTCGGTGGTCGGAACGCATGGCGATCACGAAAGGGTCGTTGTGGATGGCTTCGAATGTGATTTCTGGCATCAGTGTGCTCATGAAACCAATGCCGAAGTCAGATTCACCAGTGAGAACACTTTGCAAGGTCTGGTTCATCGATTCATCAATGACCCGGATCCGAATCGAAGGATACCGCTGAGAAAAACTGCTGATCACTTTGGGTAAAAAGTACAGCGCTGCGGAAGGCACGCAAGCCACGGTGACCCGACCGCTTCGGGTGGTTGCGATGTCGGAGATGCCCAGCATTGCTGACTCGAGATCATCGACTGCCGAACGCGCACGCTCTAAAAATACACGTCCAAGGCTTGTCAATTCGACCTCACGGGTTGTTCGATTGAAGAGCCTGATTCCGATGATGCTTTCGAGCCGTTCAATTCGCCGACTCAATGCGGGAGGGGAGAGGTGTATTTGTTCAGCTGCTGCACGAAAGCTTCCCCGCTCCGCCACAGCGACAAATGCCTGAAGTTGTTGAAGATCAAAATTAATGCGTGCCATGCACTAATTGTATTAAAAGTTGCAATTTACGAAAATATGACCTTGACCGATGATTCATCCTGATGCGGCCTTGCTGACCTTGTTTGGGGCCGCGCATTCGATCCATTCAACATTTCAGGAGATTCAGCGTGCAATTCATTCCATTCAAGAAAACAGTGTTGACGATCAGTCTGATGTGCGTGGCTGGCGCCACGCACGCGCAGAGTTCGGTCACCATTTACGGTGTTGCAGACTTGGGTGTGCGTCGTGCATCGGGTCTGGATGCGGCCAATGCCGCTTCAGCAGGCGACACCCACTCTTTGGGAAGCGGCATCAACACAACCAGCCGACTTGGATTTCGGGGCGTCGAGGATCTTGGCGGTGGATTGAAAGCTGTTTTCAATTTGGAGTCCGGTTGGAACCTGGATTCGGGCACATCCAATTCCAAATTTTTTGATCGAGCTTCATGGGTCGGACTGCAAGGGGGCTGGGGGACTGTGGGCTTGGGTCGACAGACCACGGTGCTGGCAGATGCCTTGTCGGGCACGGATCCTCTGGGCAATCGCTTCGCCGGTTTCAACCCCAACATTCAGGTTGCGGCATTGAGCGCGCACAGGCTGGGCATTGAATACGGTCCTTCGGGCTCTACTTCTGGCTCTTACCGGTTGGACAACGCGGTCAAGTACACCGGAAAATTTGACGCATGGACCGTGCGAGCCATGCATGGGCTGGGTGAGCAGTCCAATTCGTCTTCTGCTTTGTCTTCTTCAGGTGTGAGCCTGGCCTATGAAGGTGGTGGCTACACAGCAACGCTGGCCTATGGTGACTTCAGTTCGGCGAAAAACCTCGATTTGAAGGCCTATTTGGCTGGTTTGAGCGGCAAAGTGGGCCAGGGCAAGATGTTCCTCACTTACGGCAAAAACGAAGCCCAGACTTCAGCGACAGCGACGACAGAAAACGCGACGCTGGGCTTGGGTGCACAGTTTCCAATTTCCAGTCAATTGAACCTGGTGGCGGCTTATTACAAGGTGGATCGTTCACGCACGGGCAATGCAGATGATGGCTTCAACAGGGTGGTGGCGTTTGCCGAATACGGACTGTCCAAGCGTTCCTTGGTTTATTTTGAAGCCGATCGCACCCAGTGGAAAAACAATTTCCAGGGCGCATCCAACAAACCTTCGGCCACTGGTTTGTCCGTGGGTGTCAAACACACCTTCTGATGGTGTGATCGCCCCCTGAATCTGCCTCGCCAGGCTTGAACCCCTGTGACGCCTGCTGGCCGATCAGGGGTGTTCTGTTTCATACAGGGTCAAAGTTGTCTGTTGACGCCTTGCGATCCAAGGTGGTGACCATTGAAACTTTGAATTGCATTTTTTGAGAATCAAATCATGAAAAGAAAATCATTCATTTTGTTGTGTCTGGCCGGGTCTTTGGCCATGCCTTTGATGGCTTCCAATGATCGGCCTTTGACCATCGTTGTGCCAACTGCGGCGGGCGGGGGCAATGATGCGATGGCACGAACCATCGGTCAGAAGCTGGGTACGTTGCTCAACCGGTCTGTGATTGTGGACAACAAAGCCGGTGCCAACGGTGCCTTGGCTGCAGAATTCGTTGCCAAGGCCGTGCCGGATGGCAATACCTTGATGTTTGGGTACATCGCGACACACGCCATGAATCCGGCGCTGCAAAAACTCAGATACGACCCCATCAGGGATTTTGAACCGGTCGGTTTGGTGGGCTATTCTCCAACGCTGATGGTGGTGAATCCCTCTTTGAAGGCCAAGGATGTGAAGGATTTGATTCGGGTCTTGAAAGAAAAGCCGGATCAATTCAGCGTGGCTTCAGCCGGAAACGGAACCGCGCCACATTTCGCCGCCGAGCTGTTCAAGCTGTCGACCCAAACGTCGCTGTTGCATGTGCCCTATAAAGGTTCTGCACCTGCCATCAATGACACGATTGGCGGACAAACCCATGTGATGTTTCCGAGCCTTTTCACGGGGGTGCCCTTTGTGAAAGCAGGGCGCTTGCAGGCTTTGGCCATTGCCGGAAACAAGCGGTCCAGCTTGCTGCCGGATGTCCCGACTTTGAAAGAGCAGGGGGTTGATGGTGTGGAAGTGGAGCAGTGGTATGCGATTTTTGCGCCAGCGAAAACACCCAAGGATGTCATTGCCAAGCTCAATCAGGCACTCAATAAAGTACTGGATGACAAAGACATCATCAAGCGCATTGAAGGCCACGGCGCTGATGTGGAGACCAGCACACCTGAGCAATTGGCAGACATGGTTCGCAAAGACTTGAGCAAATGGCGTCAAGTGGTGCAACGTGCCAAATTGCAGGCCGATTGACATGGCTCATTTGAATCGAACGATTCCGTGCGTATTGATGCGTGCAGGGACATCGCGTGGCCCGTTTTTCTTGAAAGAATGGTTGCCAGAAGATCCGGAAGTCAGAGACCAGGCCTTGATCGGTGCGATTGGCGCCTCCGATCCTCTGCAGCTGGATGGCCTGGGCGGCAACAGCACGCTCAACAGCAAGGTGGCCATCGTTTCGCGATCCCTCTTGCCTGATTGCGATCTGGACTATCTTTTTGCCCAAGTCGGGGTGGGGCACCAGTCTGTCGATACGCGACCGAACTGCGGAAACATGCTTGCAGGGGTGGCACCGTTTGCCATTGAGCAGGGCTTGGTTGAAGCCCAGGAAGGTACCACCACAGTCCGAATTCATAACGTCAACACCGGTGCCAAGATTGAAGCCACCGTGCAGACGCCCGGTGGTCGAGTCAGTTATGAAGGCAGCGCGCGCATTGATGGCGTGGCGGGGACAGCGGCGCCGATATTGCTGAATTTTCTGGATGCCTGGGGAGCGGTGACCGGTCAGTTGTTTCCCACGGGTCAGCGCATCGACCAAATTGAAGGCGTTTCGGTGACCTGCATCGATGCAGCCATGCCCTTGATGATCATGCGTGCCGAAGATTTGGGTTTATCAGGTCGTGAACGGCCTGCCGAACTTGATGCGAATGTGAAACTGCTTCAGAACATTGAAACCATGCGGCTGGAAGCAGGAAGACGCATGGGATTGGGCGATGTGTCGGGCAGTGTGGTGCCCAAGCCTGTCATCGTCAGTCAAGGCGATGGTCCTGACAGCATCGTGTCCCGTTATTTCACGCCGCACCGGTGTCACGCATCGCATGCCGTCACGGGTGCCATTGGCGTGTGTACGGCGTTTTCGTTGCCAGGAACGGTGGCTTCTGGTGTGGTGCGCGCGAGTGGGCGTCACTTGTTGTCAGTGGTGCATCCGCAAGGACAGATTGACATCGATGTCGAAGTGGACGGTTCAGGCCATCAGGCTGTTGTCAAGAGGGCGGCTTTGGTTCGCACGGCACGCAAGATCATGCAAGGCGAGTTACACCTGCCCGACTATGTATTTCCTCGGGAAGATGAAGTGGTGCCCACGCAGAATCTGGACGGCTATCCCCAGGAGGAAATCACCATCATCGTGCCGACCAGTGCCGGTGGCGGTAATGACACCATGGCCCGCGTGCTGGCGCGCAAATTGGGTCCACAATTGGGTCAGTCGATTGCGGTGGATAACCGGGCCGGCGCCAACGGCAGTGTGGCCGCCGAGTACGTGGCAGCGGCACGTCCGGACGGTTACACCTTGATGTTTGGCTATATCGCCACACATGGCATCAACCCCGTCATGCAGGATGTGCGTTACGACCCGCAGGCAGACTTTGCGCCCATCGGGTTGATCGGTCACTCGCCCAGTGTGCTGGTGGTGCGCTCAGGACTCGGATTGAAAACCGCCAAGGATTTTCTGGACAAGTTGCGTGATGAGCCTCAGGTCATGAACTACGCTTCGGCTGGAGAGGGAACGATCCCCCATTTGGCGGCTGAAATTCTGCTCAGCAGAAATGGCTTGGTGGCTGAGGGTGTGACACATGCGGGCGCAGCCCCAGGCCTGAATGCGCTGGTGCGAGGTCAGGCGCACTGGATGGTGCCTAGCCTGTTCAGTGCCCTGCCTTACCTCAAGACGGGCAAGCTGGTGGCTCTGGCTGTAGCGGGTGAATCCCGGCTGTCCTCCTGGCCGGACCTTCCAACTTTCAAGGAGTTGGATTGGCAAGACCTGGATTTGACGCAGTGGTACGGTTTGTTTGCCCCGGCTGGTACGCCTCGTGAAATTGTGACGAGCTTGAATGTGGCTTTGAACAAGGTGCTGGCGGATCCTGAAACCGTTGATCGTCTGTTGACTGATGGGGTTCAGGTGCAAGCGAGTTCGCCAGAGCAGTTGAGGCAACATGTGCAGTCGCAGTTGCAGCACTGGACAGACATTTTGGAGAGTTTCCATTTGGCCGAACCGGTCGACAGTACCCTCTAAATCCAGACGATTGCACCGGGTTGGGGTGCAAGAGGCGCCGCCTCGACAGGGGGCGGGGTTTCGGGTCACAATGACGGCCATTTGGACACGACCCGCCCATGAAGATTGATTTTGATGGTCTGCAGGCATTTGTGACCGTGGCCGAGTTGGGAGCTTTCAACAAGGCGGCCGACAAGCTCAGTCTGACCCAGGCTGCCTTGACGCGGCGCATCCAGAAACTGGAGCACTATCTGGGCCTCAAGTTGATTGATCGCACCACACGTCAAATGGCATTGACGCCCGTTGGTCGTGAGCTCTTGCCCAAGGTGCGTTCGCTGGTACAGGACATGGCCAGCACTTTCAGTCAGCTCAAGGATGTTTCCCGCACGTCCAAGGGGCATTTCACTCTGGCATGCATTCCGACACTGGTGAACTCGCTGCTGCCGACGCTGATACGGCAATACCGAGACCAGTATCCCGACAATCGCATCCGGCTCATCGACGCCAGTGCCTATGAAATCCGCGAAGCCGTGTTGAGTCAGCAAGCAGAAATGGGGGTGACCGTGCAGGGGGTCAAACATCCAGATCTTGAAGAGGTCAGGCTGTTCGACGATCCCCTCATGTTTTATTGCCTGCATTCCCATCCACTCAGCCATATGCCTTCACTGTCGTGGTCTGACATGAACCTGGATGACCTCATCGCGGTCAGCAGTCTCACAGGCACTCGCATCGTGATGAATTACCAATTGGCCAAGAAAGGTATCGAGCTGCACGGTCATTACGAGGTCCAGCACCATGCGACCGCCCTCAATCTGGTCGCTGCGGGGGTGGGGTGCGCCATTTTGCCTTCCACGATCTGTGCCGATGGTGATCGTGCAGGTGTGGTGCGGATTGCGCTGAAGTCGCCAGTGGTGCGTCGAAAAATTGTGTTGATCCAAAAAAAGGGCGCCACGCTGTCGCCCGCGGCGCGCGCTTTCAGTGATATTTTGCTGCGGATGGCCAAGCCGGGTATGCGGCTTTGATGAACGGTTTTTGGGTGCCCTGCGCTGAACAGGGTTTATTTCGAACATCGAAATAATCAAAGTCATTTTTTCATTTGTTGAGCATCATCAAATCGTCAATACTCTGGCAGTAACTGGAGGAGGTTCCAAGTGACCACAGATGTTTTGGTGATTGGCGGCGGCAACGCCGCCTTGTGCGCGGCCTTGATGGCCCGCGAAGCCGGGGCCAGCGTGATGCTGCTGGAGTCGGCACCACGCGAATGGCGAGGTGGCAATTCGGGCCACACGCGCAATTTGCGCTGCATGCACGATGCCCCGCAGGATGTGCTGGTCGATGCCTATCCGGAAGAAGAGTTCTGGCAAGACCTGCTCAAGGTCACGGGGGGGCTGACCAATGAGCACTTGGCCCGACTGGCGATTCGGCATTCGGCCACCTGCAGGCCCTGGATGGTCAAGCACGGCGTGCGCTTTCAGCCTTCGCTGTCGGGCGCTTTGCACACGGCCCGCACCAACGCTTTTTTCATGGGCGGGGGCAAGGCGCTGGTCAATGCCTATTACCGCAGCGCCGAAAAACTGGGTGTGCAGATCCACTACAACGCCGAAGTCGATGCGGTTGAGTTGGACGAGGGCCGCTTTGTGGCCGCATCGGTCATGCACAAGCAGCCCGACGGCAGCGTGCGCCGTGAACGCATCGAGGCCCGCACCTGCGTGCTGGCCGCTGGGGGCTTTGAGTCCAACCGTGAATGGCTGCGCGAGGCCTGGGGCCAGAACGAACGCGGGGAGTACCCGGCGGATCAGTTTTTGATTCGTGGGACCCGTTTCAACCAGGGCGTGCTGCTCAAGCACATGCTGGACCAAGGCGCTGACCGCATTGGTGACCCCACCCAGGCGCACATGGTGGCCATCGACGCCCGTGCACCGCTGTACGACGGCGGCATTTGCACCCGCATCGATTGCGTGTCTTTGGGCGTGGTGGTCAACCGCGAGGGGCGGCGGTTTTACGACGAGGGCGAAGATTTCTGGCCCAAGCGCTACGCGATCTGGGGCCGTCTGGTGGCGCAGCAGCCGGGGCAGGTGGCGTATTCCATCATCGACGCCAAGGCGGTGGGCCGCTTCATGCCGCCCGTGTTTGAAGGCACGAAGGCCAACAGCCTGCCGGAGCTGGCCCGACAACTGGGCCTGGATGAAGCGACCTTCATGCAAACCCTGAACGACTACAACGCGGCCTGCCGTGTCGGCACGTTTGACCACACGGCGCTCGACGACTGCCACACCGAGGGCGTGAGCCCGGCCAAAACCCATTGGGCGCGGCCGCTGGACACCGCGCCCTATTACGCCTACGCCGTGCGGCCTGGCGTCACTTTCACTTATTTGGGACTCAAAACCGATGACACCACCGCTGTGCGATTCAACGACCAGCCCAGCCCCAACCTGTTTGTGGCGGGCGAGATGATGGCCGGTAACGTGCTGGGCAAGGGCTACACCGCAGGTGTAGGTATGACGATTGGCACGGCCTTTGGCCGCATCGCGGGCGAGCAGGCGGCCAAAGCGGTCAAAGCGCAAAAGCAAGGAGCGGCACATGCAAACGCTTGAAGCCCTGACGCGCGATGCCCGTGCGCTGGCACGCGGCGAGTTGACCGCACCCGAAGCCGAAGTGGCCCGGCAAATGCAAATTTGCAATGGCTGCCGCTACTGCGAGGGTTTTTGTGCGGTGTTCCCGGCCATGACACGGCGGCTGGAATTCGGCAAGGCCGACATCCATTACATGGCCAACTTGTGCCACAGCTGTGGGGCCTGCCTGCACGCCTGCCAATACGCGCCGCCACATGACTTTGCCATCAATGTGCCCAAAGCCATGGCCCAGGTGCGGGGCCAGACCTATGCCGACTATGCCTGGCCTGCGCCTTTGGGGCGGCTTTATCAGCGCAACGGCCTGACCTTGTCGCTCGCCTTGGCTGCGGCTTTGGCCTTGTTCATCTGGCTGGCGGCCGAGGCCCCGGCGGGTGCCGCGGACTTTTATGCCATTTTTCCGCACAACTTCATGGTCAGCCTGTTTGCGCCGGTGTTCCTGTTTGGCGTGTTGGCACTGGCCGTGGGTGTTCGGCGTTTTTGGCGAGACATCGGCCCGGCCACCACGGGCGCGCCGGTCACCCCGCCTGCGGCGGTCGAAACGACACACGATGTGCTGCGCCTGAAATACCTGGATGGCGGGCATGGCGATGGCTGCAACAACGAAGACGATGCTTTCAGCTTGAGCCGCCGCCGGGCGCACCACCTGACCTTCTACGGCTTCATGTTGTGCTTTGCCGCCACCAGTGTGGCCACTGTTTACCACTATGCCTTCGGTTGGCAGGCACCTTATGACCTGCCCAGCTTGCCCAAACTGCTGGGCGGCGTGGGCGGCGTGATGCTGTGTGTGGGCACCCTGGGCCTGTTCAAGCTCAAGTTGCAGCGCCATCCGCTGCACGGGGATGCGGCACAGAAGCCGATGGACTATGGCTTCATCGGCCTGATGTTCCTGATCAGTGCCACGGGTCTTGTGTTGTGGGCCTTGCGCGGCCATGCCCAGATGCCCTTGGCACTGTCGGTGCACCTGGGCAGCGTGATGGCTTTGTTTGCCACCTTGCCTTACAGCAAATTTGCCCATGGCATTTACCGCACGGCTTCCTTGCTGCGCCATGCCGTGGAAAAGCGTCAACCTAACCGGCTTGGACTGGGTGGCGAATGATCCCTTGAATTTGAAAATTGCAACATCATGAAAAAAAGACATTTCCTTCACACCACCTGGGTCCTGTTGGCAGCCGCTGTGACATTCAACGCACAAGCCCAGGACTTCCCACCCAAGAAGACCATCACCCTGGTGGTGGGCTTTGCCGCGGGCGGTGCCGCCGATACCGGTGCGCGCATCATTGCCAAGAAACTGGGTGAGAACATTGGTGCTTCGGTCGTGGTGGACAACCGCGCGGGTGCTGGCGGCAACATCGCCCACCAATACACCGCCCAGGGTCCCAGCGATGGCAGCGTCATTCTGTTCGGCTCGGTGGGGCCTTTGACGATCGCCCAGCACCTCATGAAGCTGCCCTATGACCCGGTCAAAGACCTGGCACCGATCACCATGGGCGTGAACTTCCCGAATGTGCTGGTGGTGGGGGCGCAAACCGGGATCAAGAGTTTTGCCGATTTCGTGGCTTATGCCCGCAAACACCCCGACAAGCTGGAATTTGCCTCGACCGGGTCCGGTTCGGCTTCACATCTGGCGGGGGAGTTGCTCAATGACATGGCCAAGATCGATACCCTGCATGTGCCCTACAAGGGCGGGGCGCCTGCCTTGCAGGACCTGCTGGGAGGACGCATCGCCGCCTATTACTCCACACTGTCAACCGCCTTGCCTCACATCGAGACCGGCAAATTGATTCCGCTGGCCAGCACCGGTACACAGCGCCTGAGTGCATTGCCCAAGGTGCCCACAGTGGCCGAGTCGGGTTATCCAGGTTTTTCAGCCACCAACTGGTATGCGTTCGTGGCTTCTGCCAAGGTGCCCAAGCCTGTCCTGGACCGCTGGAACACCGAGCTGGTCAAGGTCTTGAAGTCACCCGATGTGGTGGAGGCGCTCCAGAGCCACGGCCTGCCACCTCAGCCAGGCACGCGTGAGGACCTGGCCCGGTACATGGAAAAAGAAAGCGCCACCTGGGGCCGGATCATCCGCGAGCGCAAGATCACTGCCAATTGAACACACACTTGGCAGATCTCACCGTCCATCTTCATGGCTGTTGGGCCATGTGTGAGTGACCATTGAGGCTGTGCGCAGGCCAGGCCGAAAGCCGGTCGGTCTGGATCGCAAAAGGGTAAACCCCCATTTGTGACGGGGTGATTTTTGGCACAGAATGGGATTTGCCTTCTTCGGACGGCCATTTCTTTTTGACGGTTTTGCCAGGAGTCATTCATGCGTTTTCCGGTGATCAAAAGTCTGTTGACGGTTTCCACTTTGGCGGCCTTGGCCTGTGCCCCCGCCTGGGCGGCCGACAAAGTCAAAATCGGTTTTGTCAGCACCCTGTCGGGTCCTTCGGCCGCCTTGGGTGTGGACATTCGCGATGCCTTCATGCTGGCCGTCAAGCTCAATGGCGGCAAACTTGGCGGTCTCCCAGCCGATGTCTCGATCTCGGACGACCAGTTCAAGCCCGATGTGGGCAAGCAGCTGTTCGAGCGCTATGTCAAACGTGACAAGGTCGACTTTTTGACCGGTGTGGTGTTCTCCAACATCATGCTGGCGGGTTTGCCCGAAGCCGTGAGCGCCAAAACGATTTACCTCAGCCCCAACGCCGCGCCCTCGCCGATTGCCGGTGCGCAGTGCACGCCGTATTTCTTTGCCGTGTCCTGGCCCAATGACGCCTACCACGAGGCGGCCGGGCAGTACGCCACCAACCTGAAGGTCAAGTCGGCCTATTTGCTGGCTCCCAATTACCAGGCGGGCAAGGACTCGTTGGCTGGCTTCAAGCGTTTTTACAAAGGCAATGTGTCGGGCGAGGTCTACACCAAGCTCGGCCAGCTGGACTACTCGGCTGAGTTGGCCGAAATTCGCGCGGCCAAGCCCGAAGTGGTCTACACCTTCTTGCCCGGGGGCATGGGCATCAACTTCATCAAGCAGTTCATGGCGGCAGGTCTGAACAAGGACACCCGACTGATCCAGCCCGGCTTTGGGGCTGATCAGGACGTGATCCGTGCGGTGGGCAACGACATGCTGGGCGTGTTTGACACTTCGCATTGGGGCCTGGACTTGCCCAACGAAGCCAACAAGAAATTTGTGGCCGAGTTTGAAAAGGAATACAAGCGCTTGCCCACCCTGTACGCAGCCCAGGGCTACGACACGGCTTTGTTGATCGATGCCGCTGTGCGTGCGGCCAACGGCAAGATCGAAGACAAAGAGGCGATGATCAAGACTTTGAAAACGGTCAAGTTCAACTCGGTGCGGGGTGATTTCCGTTTCAACACCAACCAGTACCCGATCCAGAACTACTACCTGCGCGAGATCGTCAAGGACGGTCAAGGCCGCTTGGTCAACCGCATCGTGGGTCAGCCTCTGTTGGCCAACCACGGTGACGCCTACGTCAAAGATTGCCCCATGAAGTAAGGACGTTCGCGTCACCTCATGACTGGTATTTTGCTGTTGGAGCAGGCCCTGAATGGCCTGCAATTCGGTTTGATGTTGTTCCTGCTGGCCTCCGGGCTGACGCTGGTGTTCGGCATCATGGACATGATCAACCTGGCCCACGGCGCCCTCTACATGGTGGGGGCGTTCCTCTCGGCCTGGCTGGTCCAGTTGACGCAGTCCTTCTGGCTGGGTGTCGTGCTGGCGGTCATGCTCACGGCTGTGGTGGGCATGCTGCTCGAAGCCACGCTGCTCAGAACGCTGTATGCCCGTGACCACCTGTCGCAGGTGCTCGCCACTTTCGCCCTCATCCTGATCATCAATGAATCGGTGCGCATGATCTGGGGCTCTGATCTGGCGCTGTCCATGCCGCAGGCCTTGTCGGGGCCGGTGGAGTTGTTGCCTGGTTTGCGCTACCCGAGTTACCGCTTGGTGATCATTGCGGTGGGCCTGGTCATTGCGCTCATGCTCTACCTGTTGGTCACGCAAACCCGCATGGGGGCCTGGGTGCGTGCCGGGGCCTCCAACCGCGAGATGGCCATGGCCATGGGCATCAACATCCGTCGCTTGTTCACCGGCGTATTTGGCATTGGCGCGGCCCTGTGTGCGGTGGCGGGGGCCATGTTGGGGCCGTTGTTGGCGGTGCAGGTGGGCATGGGCGAAAACATCCTGATCCTGGCCTTTGTGGTCATTGTGATCGGGGGCATCGGCTCGGTCTGGGGCGCTTTTGTGGGCGCCATTTTGGTGGGCTTTGTCGACACGCTGGGCCGCACCTTGCTGCCCTTGCTTTTCCGCGAAATTTTCTCGCCCCAGTTTGCCAGTGCGGCGGGGCCTGCGGTGGCTTCGATTGCGGTGTACCTGCTGATGGCGGTGGTGTTGTTTGTCCGTCCTCAGGGACTTTTCTCCGGTCGTTGAGGAGGGTGCCGCCATGGGTTCGTTGAGTCACAAAACACCGATCTGGGTCTGGGGCCTGCTGCTGGCCGCGGCCGTCGCCTTGCCCTTGTTCCTGCATGCCCGCGACATGGACTTTTACGTCAGCATGCTAAGCCGCATGATGATTTACGGCATTGCCGCTTGCAGCCTGAATCTGATCCTGGGTTACGGCGGGCTGGTGTCGTTCGGGCATGCCGCCTTTGTGGGCATCGGGGCCTACACGGTGGGCATCCTGATCACCGAAGGTTTCACCAATGGTTGGGCGGGCTTTGCCATCGCCATGGGTTTGTCGGCTTTGGCCGCTGCGGTCATCGGTGCCATTTCGCTGCGCACGCGGGGGGTGTACTTCATCATGATCACCCTGGCTTTTGCGCAGATGATTTATTACCTGGTTAACTCCATCAAGGCCTATGGGGGCGACGAGGGCTTGAACATCAAGCAGCGCTCTGACTTTGGTCTGGACCTGGACCTGAAAAACGATGTGACGTTTTACTTTGTGGTGCTGTGTGCGCTGGTGCTGACCCTGGTCTTGATTTCGCGCATCATGCATTCGCGCTTTGGACGGGTGATCCTGGCCATCCGGGATGACGATGTACGGGTCGATGCCATCGGCTATCCGTCTTACCGCTACAAGTGGGTGTTGTTCGTGATCGCGGGCACCCTGGGCGGTCTGGCTGGCGCCCTGATGGTGAACCACCAGAACTATGTCAGCCCGAACCTGATGCACTGGACGCAGTCGGGCATCCTGATGGTCATGGTCATTTTGGGCGGTGTGGGCACGCTCACGGGCGGTCTGTGGGGCGCGCTGGTGTTGCTGATTCTGGAAGACGTGCTGGCCGAGTACACCCTGCATTGGCAGTTTTATGTGGGCTGGTTCCTGCTGGCGGTGGTTTTGCTGGCCCCCAAAGGTCTGGCGGGCTTGTTCCGTCGCAAGACGGCAGCTGGCCACGGCGGTGGTGACGCATGAGCACCGGGGCCTTGTTGCAGGTGAAAGACCTGGTTAAAAATTTCGGTGCCTTGCGGGCGACCGACCATGTCACGCTGGATGTGCAGCCGGGTGAAATCCACGCATTGATTGGCCCCAACGGGGCGGGCAAGACCAGCCTGGTGGCGCAGCTGTCTGGCCACTTGCACAGCGACAGCGGCCAGATTGTTTTTGATGGTCTTGACGTCACGGCCATGCCCACGCATGAGCGGGTGCACCGCGGGCTGGCCCGGTCGTTCCAGATCACGCGTTTGTTCAAGTCGTTCACCGTGCTGGACAACGTGGCCTTGTCGGTGCAGGCCCGCAGTGGCCACAGTTTTTCTTTCTGGCGTCCGGTGAGTCGCGAAAAAAGCTTGACGGATGCGGCCATGGCCGTGTTGCAGGAATTGGGCTTGCAGGACCGGGCGCACCACTCGGCCAGCGAGCTGTCGCATGGCGAGCAGCGCATTCTGGAGCTGGGCCTGGCCGTGGCCACCCAGCCCAAGTTGCTGTTGCTGGATGAGCCCATGGCGGGTGCGGGGCCGGTGGAGTCCGAACGCATCCTGAACCTGATTTTGAAACTGCGCGCACAGGTGGCCATTTTGCTGATCGAGCACGACATGGACGCGGTCTTCCGTTTGGCCGATCGCATCTCGGTGCTGGTCAACGGCGCTGTGATCGCCACCGGCACACCCGAGGCCATTCGGCACAACCCGCAAGTGATTGCCGCTTACCTGGGCGAGGAGCACGCATGAGTTTGCTGCAAGTGCGCGATGTGCAGGCTGCGTATGGCGAAAGTCAGGTCTTGTTTGGCATGGGCTTGAGCCTGCAGCCGGGCGAGGTCATGGGCCTGCTGGGCCGCAATGGCATGGGCAAGACCACCTTGATCCGCAGCATTCTGGGGCTCAAGTCGGTCAAGTCGGGGCAAGTCATTTTTGATGGCCAAGACATCACCAACCAGTCGGCCGACCGGGTGGCACGCTTGGGCCTGGCCGTGGTGCCTGAAGGTCGCCAGGTGTTTCCCAATTTGTCGGTGGACGAGCACCTGACGGCCTTTGTCAGCAACCGCCACCAAAGCCGCACGCCGTGGACACCTGCGCGGGTGTACGAGCTGTTCCCTCGCCTGGCCGAGCGCCGGGCCAACATGGGTTCGCAGTTGTCGGGCGGCGAGCAGCAAATGCTGGCCATCGGTCGGGCGCTGGTCACCAACCCGCGCCTGATGATCTTGGACGAGGCCACAGAAGGCCTGGCACCCTTGATCCGTGAAGAGATCTGGCGCTGCCTGCACTTGTTGCGGCAAGAGGGCCAGACCCTGATCGTGGTCGACAAATACGTCAACCGCCTGGTGGACATCGCCGACCACCATGTGATCGTCGAACGCGGACAGGTGGCCTGGGCGGGTGACTCGCAAGCGCTCAAGCAACAGCGCGAGCTGTGGACACGCTATCTGGGCGTTTGAAGCTCAGAAGTTTTTCGCCACCGACTTCACCGCTGTCAGCAGCAGCTGGCTGGCCGGGCTCATGGAGCCCTTGCGCCTGCGGGTGATGCCCACTTGCCGGGCCCAGGGGTTGCCTGTGGCTTGCAGGGCCTGGAGCTGGCCCGCACGCATTTCCCAGTAAATCAACTCTTCCGGGATGAAGGTGAGGGCGTCACTTTGCATCACCATCGATTTCATCAGCACGGTGGAGGTGGTCTCGACCTGGGCGACGGGCGGCTCCAGGCCATGCGCCACAAAATAGTCGTCAAACGCCAGGCGTTCCAGTTCACGCTGACGTGGCAGCACCCACGGGTACTGGGTCAGCAGGGCGGGTGTGACCACTTTGTGTCGAGTCAGCGGGTGCCCGGCCCGTGCCACCACGGTGGCGCTTTCGGTCAACAGGCGCTCGTGGGTCAGGTCGGTGTCGGTGGCGCGTGCAGGCACCGATGACAAGGCGAAGTCCACCTCGCCTTGCTTGACCCAGGGCATCAGGGCCTCGTTCAGTCCATACAACACCGTCACCCGGATCTCGGGGTTTTTTTGAGCCAGGCTTTGCAGGGCCAGCGGCAGCAAGCGGGTGGCCTCGGTCGGGCCGCAGCCGATCAGCACATGGCCGCGCTGCGCGCCGCGCATGGCCTGGATTTCACCGACCGCATTGCGCATTTCTGCCTCGATCACCTGGCCGTGCTGCATCAGGGCTTGGCCAAAGGGCGTGACGCTCACGCCAAAGCGTCCGCGTTCGAGCAGGCGCACGCCCAATGTTTTCTCCAGCGACTTGATGCTTTTGGACAGCGCCGGTTGGGACATGTCCAGCGATGCGGCGGCCTCGGTCAGGTTGCCCCAACGGGCGGCCGCCAGGAACAGTTGAACTTTTCGGTAATCCATAACCCATGGTAATGGAAAAAGCATGAAAGGTTGTAGGTCCAGCACTTGACCTTTGTTAACTTGACGCCTGACATCCACCCCAAAGCCTGCAAAGGAGTTTTCATGCAACCGATCGATTTGGCGAACCTGGTTCAACCGGACCGTGTTCATAAAAGTGTTTACACGGATCAAGCGCTGTTTGATCTGGAGATGGAACACATTTTCGAGAAAGCCTGGGTTTACTGCGGCCACGAATCGCAGGTCAAGGAGGTCGGTGATTACTTCACCATGCAGATCGGGCGTCAGCCCATGGTCATGGTGCGCGATGTGGACCGCAGCGTGCGCGTGCTCTACAACCGCTGTCCGCACCGGGGCGTGGAGCTGTGCGGCAACCAAAGCGGCAACACCGGCAAGGGTTTTGTGTGTTCGTACCACGCCTGGAGTTTTCACCTCAATGGCAAAGTCAAGGCCATCCCGTTGGTCAAGGGCTACGACGGCACGCGCATGCACACCGACGATGCCGATTGCAGCATGGTGCCTGCGGCGCGTGTCGACAGCTACCGGGGCTTTGTGTTTGCCAGCCTGTCGAAGGAAGGTCCGAGCCTGATCGATTTTCTGGGCGAAGCAAAAATAGCGTTTGACGACATGTGCGACCGCTCGCCCGTGGGCGAGGTGGAAGCCGTGCCGGTGTGCCACCGGGTGGTGCAGCACTCGAACTGGAAGTTCTTCATGGAGAACCAGCTCGACGCATTGCACCCCTCGGTCACGCACCAGTCCACCGGCGTGTCGGCTCGCCGGGTGGAGCAGCGGCTCAAACAGGACAAGGGTTCAGCCCCCTTGTTTTTCCATTACCTGTCGACTTTTGCCTCCAGCTTTGACCAGTGGGATTCGGTGCAGACGGTCAACTTCAAATACGGCCACGGCATTTTGAAGGCTTACATGGGCTTGCGCCCCACCGATCCGGACACGGTGGCATACGAGGCCTTGATCAAGCAGGCCTATGGCGAAGAAAAGGGCGAAGAGTACCTCTCGCGCAGCATCCACCATGTGCTGATTTACCCCTATTTGTCGGTGCAATCGCCCTTGCAGCAGCTGCGTTGCCTGCGCCCGATGGCGCCCAACAAGACGCTGTCCGAGATCTGGCATTTCCGGCTCAAAGGCGTGCCCGAGGCGATTTACGAGCGTTCGCTGTGGTACTTCAACCTGGTCAATTCACCGGCCACCATGATCAACGCCGACGATCTGGAAAACTGGACCAAGGGCCAGCTGGGCCTGGAGTCCAAAGGCGGCGAGTGGGTGAGCTTTCACCGCAACTACGGGGGCGACACCGAAAAAGACGGCGTGTTCTATTCGAACAACGGCACCAGCGAGGTGGTCATGCGCAACCAGTTCAAGGCCTGGGAGTCGTACATCCGCGCCGCCATTCAACCCACGGCCAAGGCCTGAACAGGAGACATGAGTCATGCAACCCCAAGAAGTCAAAGAAGCCCTGGGCACGGGTGTGGTGATCGAAGCCATTCAGTCGATGTCGGGTGCCGAATCCATCGCGCCCGACCACATGGGGCGCGGTCGCCTGCCCAGCCAGGGCTACATCCCCAAAGCCATCGCGGTGGATGCGGGCTTGCGCCGCCAGGTGGAAGAATTGCTGTTCCATCAAGCCGCCTTGCTGGACAACAAGGCCTGGGGCGAGTGGACCGAGTTGTTCACCGAAGACGGCGTGTACTGGATGCCGTCGACCCCGCTGCAAACCGACTGGCGCCGGGAGCCATCGATTTTTGCAGAAGACCGTTTGCTGATGGAAGTGCGCATGGGCCGTTTGCTGCACCCGAATGCGTGGTCGCAAGCGGCGCAATGGGGCACCAACCACATCGTGGGCAACACCGTGATCGAGGCGGCCACGCCCACCACGCTGGAGGTGTATTCGCGCTTTCAGATGATGGAGATGCGGCGTGATCAGGTGCGTCACTTTGGTGGCAGCTACCGCCACAGCCTGGTCAAGCAAGGCGACGGCTGGAAGATCAAGCTGCAGCGCGTGGACATGACCAATGGCCAGGCTGCTTACGACTATGTGATCCAGGCCTGGGTGTGAGCCACCGCCCGCAAGGGTATGGTACGCGTGAACGCCCACAGGGGCGGTGTCCGGTTTCAGGCCGGTACCGCTTCCAGCGTGGCGATCACGCCGCCGCCCAGGCATACCTCGCCGTCGTACAGCACGGCGCTTTGACCGGGGGTCACGGCCCATTGGGCTTGGGCAAAGTCCAGCGCAAACCCCGCCTGGCCATCGGCCCGGATCAAGGGCTGGAAAGTGCAGGGCGCATCGGCCTGGCGGTAGCGGGTTTTGGCTGCATAAGCTCCAGGCGCCGGCGGCTCACCTGCGCACCAGCTCAGGTCGGTGGCTTGCAGACGGGGCGACAACAGCCAGGGGTGGTCGTGGCCTTGCACCACCCACAAAGTGTTGTTCGCAATGTCTTTGCGCGCCACAAACCAGGGGCTGTGCTCGCCCGCCCCACGCAAGCCACGCGCTTGCAAGGCCTTCATCTCGGCACCTTTGGCCTTGATGCCCCCAATGCCCAGGCCTTGCCTTTGACCCAGGGTGTAGAAACTCAAGCCCACATGCTGGCCAATCGTGCGGCCCGTCGGGTCCTTGATGGGGCCGGGTTCTTTGGAGATGTAGCGGTTGAGGAATTCCCGGAAGGGCCGCTCGCCAATGAAGCAGATGCCGGTGGAGTCTTTCTTTTTGGCGTTGGGCAGACCAATCTCTTCGGCAATGCGGCGCACTTCGCTCTTGTGCAACTCGCCCACCGGGAACAGCGTTTTGGACAGCTGCGCCTGGTTCAGTCGGTGCAGAAAATAACTCTGGTCCTTGGACGGGTCCAGGCCTTTGAGCAACTCAAACAGTCCGCTGGCCTTGTTTGGCCGAACACGGGCATAGTGGCCGGTCGCAATTTTTTCTGCACCCAGGCGCATCGCGTGGTCCAGGAAGGATTTGAACTTGATTTCGGCGTTGCACAGGATGTCCGGGTTGGGGGTGCGCCCGGCTTGGTATTCGCGCACAAACTCCGAAAAAACCCGGTCTTTGTAATCGGCCGCAAAATTGACGTGTTCGATTTCGATGCCCAGCACATCGGCCACGGCCGCTGCATCGACGAAGTCGACATTCGATGAGCAGTATTCGCTGTCATCGTCGTCTTCCCAGTTTTTCATGAAGATGCCAATGACCTCATGGCCCTGTTGCTTGAGCAAGTGAGCGCTGACGGCTGAATCGACGCCGCCGGACAAGCCGACGACCACACGGGATAGATGAGACATGTCCGAATTATCCCGTGAGTGCGGATCGTCATGCCAATGGCTACAAATTTATAATCGCCCATTGGTCTTCATTCATGCCCATCCCTTGCACTTGGTGCCTCCCTATCCGAACGGTCTTGCGCGACATGGCGCGAGGCCTGTTCATCGTCACCCACAGTGGTTTGGCCATGGTGGGCTTGTCTGCGGCCGCAGTGGTTCTGGCTTTGTGGTGGCACCCCAGTTGGCTGCACCAGGCCGAGGTCGGGGTGTTCAATTGGTTGCGTGAGCGCCAGGTGTTGATTTCCTGGCTGCCAGAGAACACAGCCGAACGCGCGACCGCGGTCAATTTGAAGGATTTGCCACGCGCTCAGGCGGCCGTGGCGGTCTGGCTGGGCCAAAAATACAAAATCGCACCCGAGCCCTTGGCTGCGCTGGTGGCTGAGGCGCATGTCCTGGGCAAAAGGCACAAATTGGCCCCTCACCTGATTTTGGCCGTGATGGCCATCGAGTCCAATTTCCATCCCTATGTGCAAAGCCATGCAGGCGCTCAAGGCCTGATGCAGGTCATGACCGCGATCCATGCCAAACGCTACGAGGCTTACGGCGGCAAGCTGGCCGCATTCGATCCGATCACCAATTTGCGTGTGGGTGTGAGCGTGCTGGCGGACTCGATCAAGCTCAAGGGCGGCTCTTTGGATGAGGGTTTGAGGTTTTATCTGGGTGGCGATGCGGTGACCGAAGACGGTGGTTATGTGGCCAAGGTGCTGGCCGAGCAGGCACGCCTGGACCAGGTGGCGGCCGGTGTGAACGTGCCCATTCAATGAGCGGATGTCCATGAGTTTTGTGTCGCCGGAGTTCGCGCTTTTTTGCCTTTTCTTTTTGCCGCTGTACTGGGCGCTCGCGTCGCACGCACGCTGGCAGCGCGGTTTGCTGATTGTCACGGGCTATGGCTTGTACGCCACCTGGGTGCCTGTTTTCGCGTGGGTCCTGTTGGCCTACAGCACGGTCATGTGGGCCTTGGGGCGCTGGATGAGCCAAGCCGGTCGCACCCGTTGGCCTTTGTATTTGGGCTTGTGGCTGGCGGGGTCCTTTTTGCTGTCATTGAAGTATTACGAGTTTGTGCGCGAGACCTTCCAGACGGTCTTGCAAAACACCGGGTTTTATTCCTTGCTGCCTGTGCTGGATGTGGTGGCGCCGGTGGGGGTGTCTTTTTTCACTTTTCAGGCGGTCACCTATCTGGTCATGGTCGGGCGCCAGCCGCAGGCGGCGCGCTCATGGCCCGATGTCCTGCTGTTCCTGAGTTTTTGGCCGACCTTGTTCGCGGGCCCCATTTTGCGGGCTGATCATTTTTTCGCGCAACTGGATCAGCGGGAGCCGACTCGGCGGGTGGGCCTGCCGCGAAAGGCCTGGCTGGCGCTGTACCTCATCACTTTGGGCCTGGTGCAAAAGGTGGTGCTGGCCTCGTGGTTGTCCGCGCAATGGGTTGATCCCGTGTACAAGTTTCCGGAGCAGGCCAGCAGCGTGGTCTTGGCGGCGGCCATGGTGGCGTACAGCCTGCAGATTTTTCTGGACTTTGCGGGTTACACCGCCATCGTGACCGGCTTGGCGCTGCTGCTGGGCTTTCGCTTGCCCGTGAATTTCCGTCAGCCTTACCTGGCCCGGAATCTGGCAGATTTCTGGACACGCTGGCATGTGTCTTTGTCCAGTTTCATTCGGGACTACATTTACATCCCGATGGGGGGGAACCGTCGGGGCTTTGTCCGCACCCAGGCCCATGTGCTGGCAGGCATGCTCATCAGTGGCCTGTGGCATGGTGCCAACTGGACTTTTGTGGTTTGGGGTCTGCTGCACGGTCTGGGCGTGGTGGTGCTCAACCTGGCGCAACGCTTTGGCATGCCCGCCTGGCCGCGTTGGGCAGCGCAAGTGCTGACTTTTTTGTTTGTCAGCCTGGCCTGGGTCTTTTTCCGGGCAGACTCGGTGCCTCAAGCGCTGCAGATGTTGCAGGGCTTGTGGCAGAGTCCGGCTGGTTTCTGGCCAGTGGACGTTTGGCCATGGTCTGGTTTACTGGCCATCATCGTGCTGGTGCTGGGCTTGAGCCCCTGGGCTGCAGCGCTGGAGCGCAAGGGTGTGGCCAGTTTGGGGCGTCTGGGGCCTTGGGCTTCAGGCTTGTTGCTGTCACTGGTGTTGTGTGCCGTCCTTTTTTACGGGCCCGAGGGCGTGCCCAATTTCATTTATTACCGGTTTTGAGATGTCTCATCGTTTGTCTGCACGTCAATTGAGCTGGATGTTGCCCGGGGTCGCCTTGCTGGTGACCCTGTGCTGGTTGACGTCCTTGGAGAGGTATTTGGGCGTGCGTTACCACGTGAGCCTGGAATCGGCTTTGCCCGAGGCTGTGGCCGAGGTCTTGTTTGCCCCGTCACGCTGGCTGGATGACCGTGTTCGCGCGGGTGGCTCGCGGCCTTTGTTCCGCCTGGCTTGGCCATCGGCCACGGACGAGATGGCGCCTGCCGCGCCGGTCGTCAAAACGCCGCAGCCTCCGCAATTGGAGGACTTGCCCCAGCCTTTGCCCGAGGGCGAGTTTTTGCCCACGTTGGCGCAGCAAAAATTGCTGCCGGGTGTGCAGCGCATCTTGCTGGCCGGGGATTCGATGATGCAAGGTGTGGCGCCTTTGCTGATGAGCGATCTGGCACGCTTGCACCCCGACTGGGAGGTGCACGACATGAGCCGTCAAAGCACGGGGCTGACGGTGCGCCGTTACTTTGACTGGCCCACCCGAATCGTGGATGAAATGGATGCCAAGAGCCTGACCTTGGTGGTGGTGTTTTTGGGCCCCAATGACCCTTGGGACATGGTGGTTGAAGGCAAGCGGCATGTGTTTCCTTCACCCGGCTGGGCCTTGCATTACGCCCAGCGCGTGGATGAGGTGGTTGCGGCCGCCGTGGAGCGCAAAGTGCGCGTGATCTGGATGGGCTTGCCCTCGATGAGGGAGGGGCGGATCAGAGAAGGTGCCATGTTGCAAAACCACATCTTCCATGCCCGGGCCAAAAACTGGGGAACCGATTACCTGGCCACAGAGCCCTTGATTGGCACCTTGTCCGAGCCGTTCAAGAAATTCAAGCAACAAGAGGGTGGGCAACCGGTCAACTTCAGGGCGGAAGATGGCATCCACATGACCCCCTCCGGGTTGCGTGTGATCAAGCAGGCTTTGCTGACGCACATTGAACAAGCGGCCCGGCCATGAGCGGGTGTCATGGCCTTTGGCGCTGTATGGCGGGGGGGCTGATGCTGCTGGGCGCTTCGACCTGGGCGCAAAGTTTGTCGCCTGTGCACAGCACGCTGTTGCAAACCGTTCTGTCTGTGCAGACGCGTCACGACGCGCCCGATTTGCATTGCAGCAAAGCACCTGCCAAGCCCCGGCCTGCCCCCGTGCCCGATGCCGACCCTCAGGAGGTGCCCGACGAAGAAGAGGTGCAAAGCCAGCTGGGTCAGTTTCAGCAAATGGCACCAGCTTTGGCGGGCATGACGGATGCGCGGCCATCGGTGGCCTTGCGCCGATTGTGGTCCCCGTTGCCCGGGCAGGCGTTGCGGGTCGGTGTGTGGGGGGACAGCCATTTGGCTGCAGGTTTTTGGAGTCAGGAGCTGCAGCGCTTGACGCAGTTGCCTGCCCAGTCGATTCGCTCGCGTTTTATCCCCGCCAGCATGAACCGTCCCGGTGTGCGTTTGCCTTTGCGCAAAACCTGCACAGGGCCGCACTGGCAATACGAGCCAGCGCATGCGGCGGCGGCAGGGGCCGCAGACCCCGGACCGGGCTTGGTCAACATGTTCACGCGCCACAACGAGGCGTGGTTGTCCTGGGACCTGAGAAATTCAGGGGGCCTGCCCGACAAGCGTCAAGTGCGCTTGTTGTACCAGCAGACCCGCACCCCCATCACCTTGGCCATACGGGTCGATGGTGGCGATGAGCAACGCCTGGAATTGCAGGGGCGCGAAGGCCCGGCGGTGCTGGACCTGGTGGGGGACGAACCGATCTCCACCGTACAGTTGCGTGTGGCGCAAGGCCCGTTCAGGTTGCATGGTCTGGAGTGGCCCCTGCCCGCAGAGACCCGCTTGCAGCTGGATGTGTTCGGTTATCCAGGGGCCACTGTCGCAGCTTGGCGTCAGATTCAGCCTGCTGACCTGGCTGCATGGTGGGGGGGCTCTTCGTACGATGTGGTGGTGTTGGCATTTGGCACCAACGAGGGCAATGTTCAGCCTTTTGATGCATCGGCTTATGCGCACATGCTGCAAGCGTCCGTGGCGACCTGGCGGCAGGCTTTTCCCGATGCGGCTTGCTTGCTGGTCGCCCCCGGGGATCGTGGCATTTTGGTTCGGCGATCGCAAAAAAACAAATCCAAACTGGGCCATGCAAGCCCTTCAGACCGATCACGCAGCCCGGATCTGCTCAAATTCACCCGGGTTCATGCCGAGATTGGCCGCATTCAAAAACAGGTGGCGCAGGCCCAAGGCTGTCACTTCTGGAGCATGCTGGATGCCATGGGCGGCGCTGGCAGTGCCTACCGGTGGGCCCAGCAAAACCCGGCATGGATGGCGCGGGATTTGATCCATTTCACGGTGCCAGGGTATCAGCGTCTGGCGCAGCTCATGGCCCAGGATCTGGGCTGGCACGCGTCGGTGTTTTCGCCAGGACCCCAACCTGCCCGACGCGATTAGCCCAGTCCGAGCAGGGGGCATTACCGCTGCAACGGTGGCAAGGCGGCGACAGCCGGGTCGGTGTGAATCACCTGAAGGGGAAAGCGCTGGCCGGCCAGGTGGTCTTCGATGCATTGCAGGACCAAAGGGCTGCGATGGCGTTGGACGCTGGCCCTGATCTCTTCGGGCGTCATCCACAGGGTGCGCACAATGCCTTCGTCCAGTTTCAAGTGGGCTTGATGCTCACCGATGTCGCCGCAAAATGCCATCCGCAAGTAGGTGATGTCCTCACCGGTGGCGGGGCGCTGAAAGCGCGACATGTAAATGCCGACCAGTGCCGTGGGTGTGAAAGGGTGGGCCGTTTCTTCCAGTGCTTCGCGGGCGCAAGCATCGGCAGGCGATTCACCCGGGTCCAGGTGGCCAGCCGGGTTGTTCAGGCGCAAGCCTTCCTGGGTGTGTTCTTCGATCAAGAGGTAGCGGCCATCACGCTCGATGATGGCGGCCACGGTGACATTGGGTTTCCAGCGTGTGTCCATGGAGGGGATTATCGGTGCGTCTTCCGCCATGCATGCCTGGCTCAGCTTGGGTGAGGCTTTGTAAGTTTCGGTATATATTCGGTCATCGACTTGCGCACCAACAGGCGAGTCCACCAGTTTCATCATTTCCAGGAGATAAACCATGCGCATAGGCGTGCCCAAAGAGATATACCCCGGTGAAAAACGGGTGGCCACTGTGCCCGATGTGGTGACCAAACTGGTCAAACTCGGTTTTGAGGTGGTGGTGGAACAGGGGGCGGGTGCGCTGGCCGACCTGTCTGACGAGGCCTATGTCGAAGCCGGTGCCACAGTCGCGCCCAACGCCGCGGCCTTGTGGAGCGGCAGCGACATCGTCTTCAAGGTGCGTGCCCCCACGGCCGACGAAGTCGCGTTGATGCACGAAGGCCAGACCCTGATCGGCTTTTTGTGGCCCGCGCAAAACCCCGACTTGATGCAGCAGCTCGCGGCCAAGAAAGTCACGGCGCTGTCCATCGACGCATTGCCCCGCACCTTGAGCCGCGCCCAGAAGATGGACGCGCTGACCTCGATGGCAGGTGTGAGCGGCTACCGCGCCGTGGTGGAGGCTGCCAACGCCTTTGGCCGTTTCTTCAACGGCCAGATCACGGCCGCAGGCAAAGTGCCCCCCGCCAAGGTCTTCATCGCCGGTGCCGGTGTGGCGGGTTTGGCCGCCATCGGCGCCGCTGCCAGCTTGGGTGCGATCGTGCGCGCCAACGACACGCGCGCCGAAGTGGCCGACCAGGTCGTGTCGCTGGGCGGTGAGTTCGTCAAGGTGGATTACGAAGAAGAAGGCTCGGGCGGTGGCGGTTACGCCAAGGTGATGAGCGAGGGCTTCCAGGCCGCGCAGCGCGAGATGTACGCGCAGCAGGCCCGTGAGGTGGACATCATCATCACCACCGCGCTGATTCCCGGTAAACCTGCGCCCAAGCTGATCACCGCCGAGATGGTGCAAAGCATGAAGCCCGGCAGCGTCATCGTGGACATGGCCGCCGAACAAGGCGGCAACTGCGAACTGACCGAGCCCGGCAAGGCCGTGGTCAAGCACGGCGTGACCATCGTGGGTTACACCGACCTGGCTTCGCGCATGGCGCGCCAGTCGTCCACCTTGTACGGCACCAACCTGTTCCGCCTGACGGAAGAGCTGTGCAAGACCAAGGACGGCGTCATCAACGTCAACATGCAGGACGACGCGATCCGGGGCCTGACGGTCATCAAGGACGGTGAAATCACCTGGCCCGCGCCGCCGCTGCCCGCGGCCGCACCCAAGCCCGCCGCCAAGCCGGTGGCCGCTGCTGAAAAGAAAAGCGCTCACGGCCACGGCAGCAGCGGCCCGATGCCGGTCAAAACGCTGGCCATGGTGTTCGGTCTGGGGGCCTTGGCTTTTTGGGCCATTGGCGCGTATGCCCCGGCGGCTTTCCTCGGCCACTTCACCGTGTTTGTGCTGGCCTGCTTCATCGGCTACATGGTGGTCTGGAACGTGACGCCTGCGCTGCACACGCCGCTCATGAGCGTGACCAATGCGATCTCCAGCATCATCGTGATCGGTGCGCTGGTGCAGATCCTGCCGCCCGAGGCAGGCACCAACGGACGACCTGACCAGCTGATCCAGTGGCTGGCTTTTGCCGGCATTGTGCTGACGGCCGTCAACATGTTTGGTGGCTTTGCCGTGACCCGCCGCATGCTCGACATGTTCCGCAAGTAACGACCTGATCGAATAAAGAAAAGAGACCTTCATGACCTCTAGCTTGGCAACGGTCGCCTACATTGGCGCGGCCATCCTCTTCATCCTCAGCCTGGGTGGCCTGTCCAACCCGGAAACCTCGCGCCGAGGCAACCTCTACGGCGTCGTTGGCATGGCGCTGGCCGTGCTCGCCACCATCGTGGGCCCTCGTGTGGCCGCCGCAGGCGTGCCCTGGATCGTGGCGGCCTTGGTGATCGGTGGTGGCATTGGCCTTTATGCGGCCAAAACCGTCAAGATGACCCAGATGCCCGAACTCGTGGCGCTCATGCACAGCCTGGTGGGCCTGGCCGCTTGCCTGGTGGGCTTTGCCAGCTACGTGGACACCTCGATCCAGTACACCGGGGTGGAGAAGACCATCCACGAAGTCGAGATCTACATCGGCATCCTGATCGGCGCGGTCACGTTCTCGGGCTCGCTCATCGCTTTTGGCAAGCTCAACGGCAAGATCGGCGGCAAGCCGCTTTTGCTGCCTGCGCGCCACTGGCTCAACCTGGCGGGTCTCTTGGTCGTGGTCTGGTTTGGCCGTGAATTTATCAACGCACACGACGTGCAAAGCGGCATGACCCCGCTGATCGTCATGACCGTGATCGCGCTGCTGTTCGGTGTCCACATGGTCATGGCCATTGGCGGCGCCGACATGCCGGTGGTGGTCTCCATGCTCAACAGCTATTCGGGCTGGGCCGCGGCGGCCACCGGTTTCATGCTCGGCAACGATTTGCTGATCGTGACCGGCGCTCTGGTGGGCTCTTCGGGCGCCATCCTGTCCTACATCATGTGCAACGCGATGAACCGCAACTTCATCAGCGTGATCGCGGGCGGCTTTGGTGGCGGCGCACCCGCTGCACCCAAGGCCGACGGTGCCGCAGCCGAGCCGCAAGGCGAGGTGGTGCCCGTCAGCGCCACCGACACCGCTGAGCTGCTGCGTGACGCCAAGAGCGTGATCATCGTGCCCGGCTACGGCATGGCCGTGGCCCAGGCCCAGCACACCGTCAACGAGATCACCCGGACCCTGCGCGACAAGGGCGTGACCGTGCGCTTTGGCATCCACCCGGTGGCGGGCCGCATGCCCGGCCACATGAACGTGCTGCTGGCCGAGGCCAAGGTGCCCTACGACATCGTGCTGGAAATGGACGAGATCAATGACGACTTCCCGGATACCGACGTGGTCATGGTCATCGGTGCCAACGACATCGTGAACCCTGCTGCGCAGGATGACCCGACCAGTCCGATCGCGGGCATGCCGGTGCTCGAAGTCTGGAAGGCCCGCACCAGCATCGTGATGAAGCGCTCCATGGCCAGCGGTTATGCGGGCGTGGACAACCCCCTGTTCTACAAGGACAACAACCGCATGTTGTTTGGCGACGCCAAAAAGATGCTCGACGAGGTGCTGGTGGCCCTCAAAGGCTGACCGGCTGCTTGTCGCAGCATGCACAAGGGGCCCTCGGGCCCCTTGTTTTTTGGGTGCCCACGCATCACCAACCGGTGTCTTCAGGCTCGAGCTGGGCACGGCGTCATGGGTGCGCTGCAAGCGGCCTGCAACCTCGGGAAATCCAGTACCCCTGCGAGTCAGTTAGCCGTCAGTTGTGCGGTAGACTGGGCCGCAGGAGAACCCCACATGAACCTGAACCCCGTTTGGCTCAAGAGTTACCCCGAAGGCGTTCCAGCCGACATCGATCCCACCCAGTACAGCTCTTTGGTGGGCTTGCTCGAAGAGAGTTTTTCCAAATACGCAGACCGTCCGGCTTACAGTTTCATGGGCAAGGATTTCAGCTTTGCCCAAACCGACCGTGACAGTCTGGCCATGGCGGCTTACCTGCAGTCGCTGGGTCTGAGCCAAGGCGACCGTGTCGCCATCATGATGCCCAATGTGCCGCAATACCCGGTGGCCGTGGCGGCCATTTTGCGTGCGGGTCTGGTGGTGGTCAACGTCAACCCCCTCTACACCGCCCGCGAGCTGGAGCACCAGCTCAAGGACTCGGGGGCCAAGGCCATCGTCATCATCGAGAACTTTGCCGCCACGCTCGAAAAATGCATCGCCCAAACCCCGGTACAGCATGTGGTGCTGGCCGCCATGGGTGACCGGCTGGGCCTGCTCAAGGGGGCCTTGGTCAACTACGTGGTGCGCAACGTCAAGAAAATGGTGCCGGCCTTCCAGCTACCGCAGGCGGTGCGTTTCAACGACGCTTTGTCCAAAGGCCGTCAACAAGCCTTCCGCAAACCCGAGCTGTCGGCCGACGACATCGCGGTGCTGCAGTACACCGGGGGCACCACGGGTGTGTCCAAGGGGGCGGTGCTGTTGCACCGCAATGTGATCGCCAACGTGCTGCAGTCCGAGGCCTGGAACGAGCCCGTCATGAAGCGCATTCCCGCCGGGGAGCAACCCACGGCGGTGTGCGCATTGCCGCTGTACCACATCTTCGCCTTCACGGTGAACATGATGCTGAGCCTGCGCATGGGCGGCAAGACCATCCTGATTCCCAACCCGCGTGACTTGCCCGCCGTGCTCAAGGAGTTGTCGAAGCACACCTTCCACAGCTTCCCGGCGGTGAACACCTTGTTCAACGGCCTGGCCAACCACCCGGATTTCGGCACCGTCAACTGGTCCAACCTCAAGGTGTCCTTGGGCGGCGGCACGGCCGTGACGCCCAATGTGGCCAAGCTCTGGCTGGAGAAAACCGGCTGCCCGATTTGTGAAGGTTATGGTTTGTCAGAGACCAGCCCCTCGGCCAGCTGCAACCCGACCACCAGCACCGAGTTCACCGGCACCATCGGGGTGCCCTTGCCCGGCACCTTCATGAAGTTGCTCGACGACGATGGCCACGAAATCACCACGCTTGGCACGCCGGGCGAGATCGCCATCAAGGGCCCGCAGGTGATGGCGGGTTACTGGCAACGCCCTGACGAAACCGCCAAGGTCATGACTGCCGACGGTTATTTCAAGTCGGGTGACATCGGCACCATGGACGAGCGTGGCTACTTCAAGATCGTGGACCGCAAGAAGGACATGATTTTGGTCAGCGGTTTCAACGTCTATCCCAACGAAGTGGAGGAAGTCGCCTCGGCTTGCCCGGGCGTGCTCGAATGCGCAGCGATTGGAGTGCCGGACGAGAAAACCGGCGAGGCCGTCAAGCTGGTGGTGGTGCGCAAAGACCCGGCGTTGACCGAGGCGCAGGTCATCGCTTACTGCCGCGAAAACATGACGGCGTACAAGGTGCCGCGCGTGATCGAGTTCCGCGACGAATTGCCCAAGACGCCGGTGGGCAAAATCCTGCGCCGCGAGTTGCGGGCCAAGGCCTGACCGGAGCACTGTGGGGCCAAGGCCCCTATACAGGGCGCAGCGGCCACCCGTTCACGGGTGGCCGTTTGACTTGGAGTCATTGAACAAGGGGTGATCCATGGCGGTGATCGGCATCATGAGTGCCATGCACGAAGAACTGGCGGCGGTGTTGGCGGCCATGCCCGATGAGCAGCGCGTTCAGGTGGCTGGGCGGGACTTTTGGGTCGGCCATTGGCAAGGCCACTCGGTGGTGGCGGTGCTCTCGCGCATCGGCAAGGTGGCCGCAGCCACCACCGCCACGGTGCTGCTGGAGCGCTTTGCCGCCGACACCCTGGTGTTCACCGGTGTGGCGGGTGGCCTGGGTGCCGATGTGCGGGTGGGCGATGTGGTGGTGGCCCAGGGTTTGCTGCAGCACGACATGGACGCTTCGCCCTTGTTCCCGCGCCATGAGGTGCCGCTTTATGGTTGTGCCCGTTTTGAGGCCGATGCGGGCCTGTCGGCCCAACTGGCCGCGGCCAGCCAGCAGGTGCTGGCCCATGCAGGGCAACATCTGGGCGCGGGCACACTGGCCGAATTTGCGCTGAACGCGCCGCGGGTGCACCAGGGCCTGGTCATCAGTGGCGACCGCTTTGTCTCGACCTCGGCCGAAAGTCAGGCCTTGCGGCAGGCTTTGCCCGAGGCTTTGGCGGTGGAGATGGAGGGCGCAGCGGTGGCGCAGGTCTGCCACGATTACGGCGTGCCTTTTGCAGCGGTGCGCACCATCTCGGACCGGGCGGATGACGCAGCGCACACCGACTTTCAGCGCTTCATCCGCGAAGTGGCCAGCCGTTACAGCCTGGCGATTTTGTCGCAGTGGCTGAGCCGTCGCCAGCCCGCTTGAGCCGGTCTTATTTGAGCCAGCCCCGGCGGCGGAAGTACCACATGGGCACCACGGCGCTGGCGGCCATCAAGGCGAGCGCGTAGGGGTAGCCCCATTTTTGCGACAACTCGGGCATGTACTGGAAGTTCATGCCGTACAGGCTGGCAATCAAGGTGGGGGGCAGCAGGGCCACGCTGGCCACCGAGAAGATCTTGATGATCTTGTTCTGGTTGATGTTGATGAAACCAACCGTGGCGTCCATCAGGAAGTTGATCTTGTCGAACAGGAACGCGGTGTGCGAGTCGAGCGAGTCGATGTCGCGCAGGATCTGTCGGGCTTCCTCGAATTGCTCGGCGTTGAGCATTTTGGAGCGCATCATGAAGCTCACGGCGCGGCGGGTGTCCATCACGTTGCGCCTGATGCGGCCGTTCAGGTCTTCCTGGCGTGCAATGGCGCCCAGCACCTCACCGGCCATGGCGTCGGTCACGTCGCCCGACAGCACTTTTTTGCCGGCGGTTTCGAGTTGGTCGTAAATGCCTTCGAGCGTGTCGGCCGAGTACTCGGCATCGGCATCGAACAGCTTGAGCAGGACTTCCTTGGCGTCTTCGATCAGGCCGGGGGCGCGGCGTGCCCGCATGCGCAGCAGGCGAAACACCGGCACGTCTTCGTCGTGGATGGAAAACAGCACGCCCTGGCTTTTCAGGTCGGCGTTGTGCTGGTTCAGGATGAAAGCGCAGCGTACCGTGCGCGGCTCGTCTTCGTCGGCGATCAAAAAGTCGGAGCGGATGTGCAGCTCGCCGTTGTCTTCTTCGTAGAAGCGGGCCGATTCCTCGATGTCCTCGTCCATCGCGTCTTCCGGGATGGACAGGCCGAAGTACTGTTTGATCCAGCGTTTTTCTTCCAGCGTGGGCGACTCCAGGTCGACCCAGATGGGTTGGAAGCGGGAGAGTTCTTCCAGCGACTCGATCTCTTCCTGGAAGAGGCGGCCATTGGCGAGGGTGAAGATGTTGAGCATGGCGAATCCGAAAAATGGCCAGGTGCCAAAAGTTCAAAGGGGCGGCGAAGGGGGTTTTCTGCAGCTTTCGAACGATGGGCAGGGTGCTCAGCGCGTTCGAAAGCTACCGACTCGGGGTAGTTTCCACGGCAATGTGTCTCCAGAATGAATCGGCGGATTATCGCACCGGATGTGCCCCTGCGGGCGCCAGAAAAGCCAGGATGTCGTCGGCGCGGGCCTGCACATCCGCCTGGCCCAAGGCCATCAGCGCGGCAATGAACGCCGGCTCGAACAACAAATAGCTGGCCAGGGCCGCGCCACTGCCGCGCAATGCACCCAGACCCTCCAGCACCCGCAGAATGGGTCGGGGCAGGGTGTGGGCGTGCGCTTGCGCCAAGGCGTCGAGCGAGGCACTGGGCTGCAGCGTCAGCACCTTCACCGGGCGCAGGGGCAGGCTTGCACGTACCGCCTCGGGCAAGCTGTCCAGGGCCTGGTTGATGCGGCTGATCTGCTCGACATCGGCCTCCAGCGTGTCGTGGAACACGCTGGCCATGGCGTGGCCAGCGATCGTGCCCAGCGAGGGGCGTCCTGTGGCGCGGGCGGGTGCCACCAGGCTGGCCCGCTGGGGTTGGCTCACGCCAATCGCCAAGATCCGGTCGGCCCCGAGGTGCACGGCCGAGGACAAGGGCGAGATTTGCCGCATCGAGCCATCCCCGAAATACTCCATGCCACCGTCTACCCACAGCGGGGTGGACGGGAAAATGAAGGGGATGGCGCTGGACGCCATCAGGTGCTCGATGGTGATGGGTTGCTGCTCGGCACGGCGGCCTGGACGGCTCCAGGGGATGGGCTGGCCATCGCGGGTCTGGCAAAACGTCCAGTGCACCCCGCTGGAATAACTCGATGCGGTGACGGCCAGGGCCTGCAGCACGCCGCTGTGCAAGGCGGTGTCGATCCGCTCCAGGGCGATCGCCTGGTGCAAGGTGTTGACCAGGGCCAGGCTGTCCATGGCGGCGGCATGGGCGCGGACAGAGCGCAGCAAACCCACCGCGGTGGCCCAACGGCTGAATTTGTCCAGCGGGGTTTGGGGCAGGCGGTAGACCGCCTCCGTGCGGATCCGGGTCCAGAAATGGGCCAGATCGTCCAGGCCGGCCAGACCGTCCAGCGCCTTGCTGGCCAGAAAAGTGGCGTTCAAGGCCCCGGCCGAGGTGCCCGCCAGCACCTGGAATGGAAAAGCGGGGGATGGCCCCGCTGTGCGGCGCAGCAGTTGGCCGATGGCCTGCAGCGCCCCGGCTTGGTAAGCGGTGCGCGCTCCGCCACCCATCAGCACCAGCCCCATCACGGGCTGCGGGGGTGGCGAGAGGGCTTGTTCAAGGGCTGATTTTGGCGGGGTGGGCGTCACGGGGTCCATGGGCATGTGAAGTTGGACAGAGGCTCTGGGGGGCTGCGGGTGTTAGATTCAGACCATTCAACGGCATTGTTCCATGACCCCACATTTGACCCCACGGCGTGAGCGCTGGCTGCTCTTCACGCTGGCTGGCATCCAGTTCACCCACATCCTCGATTTCATGATCATGATGCCGCTGGGGCCGCAGTTCACGGCCTTGTTCGGCATCAGCAACGCCCAGTTCGGTCTGCTGGTCTCGGCCTACACCTTGTCGGCGGGCCTGTCCGGCCTGATGGCGGCCACCTACATCGACCGCTTCAGCCGCAAGCGCCTGTTGCTGGTCATGTACGCCTTGTTTGGTCTGGCCACCCTGGCGTGTGGTCTGGCGCCCGACTATGTCTGGCTGATGGTGGCCCGCGTGGCCGCTGGTTTGTTTGGCGGGGTGTTGTCGGCTTTGTCGCAGACCATCGTGGCCGATGTGATCCCCTTTGAGCGGCGTGGCCGCGCCATGAGCGTGGTGATGACCTCGTTTTCCGTGTCCACCGTGGCGGGGGTGCCGCTGGGGCTGTTTTTGGCGGCGCACCTGAGCTGGCATGCGCCGTTCTTTGGCATTGCCGCCTTGGTGGGGTTGCTGTCCTTGGGGGCCTGGCAAACCTTGCCCCGGCTGGATGCGCATTTGCACCACCCTGAGCGGGTGAGTGTCTGGCGCGGCATTGGCCAGGTACTGGCCGAGGGCAACCACCTCAAGGCCTTCGGGGTGTCGGCCCTGATGATGTTTGCGGCGTTCACCGTCATCCCCTACATCACCATTTACCTGCAGTCCAACGCCGGGATGCAGACCGCCGAAGTGCCCTGGATCTATCTGTGCGGTGGGGTGGCCACCTTGCTCAGTGCCCGTTATTTCGGGCGGCTGACCGACCGGGTGGGCAAGGTCCGGGTGTTCCAGCGCCTGGCTTTGGCGGTGACGGTGCCGCTGATGGCCACCACGCTCACGCAAGGCTTGCCCTTGTGGGGTTTGCTGACCGTGTCGACTTTGTTTTTCACGGTCATGAGCGGGCGCATGATTCCGGGCATGGCGATGATTTCATCGGCCGTGGAGCCGCGTTTGCGCGGCACCTTCATGACCCTGAATTCGGCGGTTCAGTCGGCCGCCATGGGTTTCGCGGCGCTGGTGGCCGGGCTCATCATTGGGCGAGATGCACAAGGACAGCTCACTGGGTATTGGGTGGCGGGTTTGTTGGGGGTGTTGGCCAGCATCATCAGCGCCTGGCTGGCTGGGCGTTTGCGCCTGCATGGGGCGCCAACCGCTGCGATTTGAACTTTCAGGGCCTGAAACGCCCGTTTGTTCTTCAGCTTCAAATCGAACAATAGCACTGAAAACGGGTTTTGGGTGCAAAGCCAGCGGACGTTACAGGTTTAGTTGTCGGCGTCTTGCATTTCGCTGAGGTGCGGCGCATAGTGGGGTCGAACCACCCCCACAGGTGGTTTCGGAGCCCCGCTTCAGCGGGGCTTTTCATACCCTGAATCATGGAGGCGACGACTATGAATTTAACCATCAGCGGGCATCATCTGGAAGTGACCCCGGCATTGCGTCAGTACGTCACGGGGAAGCTCGACCGGATCACCCGGCACTTTGACCAAGTGGTCGATGTTAAAGTGCTGCTGACCGTCGAAAAGCAGAAGGAAAAAGAAAAACGCCAACGCGCCGAATGCAATATCCACGTCAAGGGCAACGACTTGTTTGCAGAAAGCGCTCACGAAGATTTGTATGCCGCTGTGGATGAACTGGTGGACAAGTTGGACCGTCAGGTGGTCAAGCACAAGGACCGCATCACGGACCATCACCACAGCGCGCCCAAGCGCATGATGTAAGGTTTTTCAAACGATCAGGGCCGCTGCAAGCGGCCCTTTTTCATGGGCGCTGGCCACATGGGTGGGCAGTGCCTGTCTCGGCAGGACGCTGGCGCCACGCGTCTGGCATCAACCGGGGGAACCGAACAGGTGCATAATCCGGCCTCGACCATGAATCGCCTCTCATCCATATTGCCTGTTGCCCAAGTTCTTGTCGGGGTGGAAGCCACCAGCAAGAAACGTGCATTCGAAGAAGCCGGACTTCTCTTTGAGAACCTGCATGGGCTCTCCCGTGCTTTGGTGACCGACAGCCTGTTTGCGCGTGAGCGCCTGGGCTCGACCGGTTTGGGCCACGGCGTGGCTATCCCCCACGGCCGCATCAAAGGGCTCAAAGCCCCCATGGCCGCCGTCTTTCGTCTGGCCCAACCCATTGGCTTTGATGCCCCGGATGAGCAACCCGTCAACTTGCTGATTTTTTTGCTGGTGCCTGAAGCAGCCACGCAAAAACATCTGGAGATCCTGTCCGAAATTGCCGAGTTGCTGAGTGACACGGCCTTGCGGGAAAACATCAAGAACAGCACCGCCCAAGAGGGCTTGCACCAGCTGATTGCCCAGTGGCAGTCGGCCCAGACGGCCTGAACCATCCGTCTGCGCTCAAATTCCAGCGATGAAGCCTTCAGTCATCAGCGCCGATGTTCTCTTTGAGGACCACCGGAGCAAGCTCAAATGGCAATGGCTGGCAGGCTTGGGCGCGTCTGAGCGACGCTTTGATGAAGTGGCTGTGCGCGAAGCCCGCTCCGGCGCGGACCTGGTGGGCTACCTCAACTACATTCATCCTTATCGGGTGCAGATTCTCGGACCGCGAGAAGTTGCTTACCTGACCAATTCCACGCCCGATGACTGCGCGCGCCGGATCGCCCGCATCGTGACGCTGGAGCCCCCGGTACTGGTCTTGGCCGACGGCCAGACGGCTCCCGAAGCCCTGCTGTCCATGTGCGAGCGGGCCCAGATCCCGATGTTCTCGACCGAGCACTCGTCGGCCTTTGTCATCGATGTGCTGCGGGCCTACCTGTCCAAACACTTTGCCGACCGCACCACCATGCACGGTGTGTTCATGGACATTTTGGGCATGGGCGTGTTGATCACGGGTGAGTCCGGTTTGGGCAAAAGCGAGTTGGGCCTGGAGCTGATCTCGCGCGGCAATGGACTGGTGGCCGACGATGCGGTCGATCTGTACCGCATCAACCAGACCACCATCGAGGCACGCTGCCCGGATTTGTTGCAGAACCTGCTGGAGGTGCGCGGCATTGGTTTGCTCGATATCCGGGCGATTTTTGGTGAAACAGCGGTGCGTCGCAAGATGCGCCTGAAGTTGATTGTGCATCTGGTGCGCCGGGAAACCCTGGAGCGCGATTACGAGCGCCTGCCTTCAGAGCCTTTGATGCAGGATGTGCTGGGCATCCCGGTGCGCAAGGTGGTGATCCAGGTGGTGGCAGGCCGCAACATTGCGGTGCTGGTGGAGGCGGCTGTGCGCAACACCATCTTGCAAATGCGCGGCATCGACACTTACCAGGAATTCATCGAGCGTCAGCGCCGCGCCATGGAGTGAGCAGCGCCCAGGCTGTCAGCGGGTGTTGCGGTGAGGGCAGGGGTTTCGGGTGCAGTGGGCGTACAGACTCAAGGCATGGTCAGCGATGACAAAGCCTTTGGCTTCGGCCACGGCTTGCTGACGTGACTCGATTTCGGGGTCATAAAACTCTTCGACGCGACCGCAATCGAGACACACCATGTGGTCATGGTGCTGGCCTTCGTTCAGTTCATAGACCGCTTTGCCGCTTTCAAAGTGGTTGCGGCTCAAAATACCGGCTTGTTCAAATTGGGTCAGCACACGGTAAACGGTGGCCAAGCCGATGTCGGCATTGTCCTTGAGCAAGTGACGAAACACATCTTCTGCCGTCATGTGACGCAAGCTGGCACTCTGAAAAACCTCCAGGATTTTCAGGCGGGGCAAGGTGGCTTTCAGGCCATTGTTTTTCAGTTCGTCGATGTGGCTCATGGGGGTGTCGTGTCCGGTCAGGGTTTGCGGTCGTCTCGCAAAGCTGCCGCTACAATGATCCGATCATATCGGCATGCCCTTAACCCATGACAGCTTCCCTGACTTTTCGCATTCCTGCCCGCTGGTTTGCCATGTTTGTCGTGTGCACGAGCCTGATCGGTTGTGGCAGCTTCCCGGGGCACGTCAGTCGCGACACGTTCAAGCCTTATGTCCCGGAGGTCGTGCAAGGCAATTTTGTCTCCAGGGAGCAGCGCCAGGCCTTGCGCCCGGGCATGCAACGCGCACAAGTGCGCGACATCCTGGGCACACCCTTGATCGCCAGTTTGTTTCATGCAGACCGCTGGGACTATGCCTTCAGCATCCAGCGACAGGGTGTAGCACCCCAAAATTTCAGGCTCACGGTTTATTTCAAGGGCGATGTGCTGGAGCAGGTCGACAGCGACGTGTTGCCCAGCGAGGCCGAGTTTGCCGGACGCCTGGCGGGCCCCAAAACGGCGGTCAAGGTGCCCAACTTGCAAGCTTCTGAAGAGGCGCTGAAAAAGTACGAATCCCCCAAGCCTGCCAGCGAGATCAGCCGTCCTGCAGCGGTTTTGCCCGGGCAATACCCGCCACTGGAGCCTGCGACTCGCTGAGCGGGCTCGCCACGGCTTAGCCGCTGCGGTTCCATTCCTGTCATTTTTTGCACCCAAGCCATGACCTCACTGAACCTTTTGCCCATCACCGTTGCAGGCGCCTCCGGCCGCATGGGGCACATGCTGATCGAAGCCATTTGGGCCTCGGATGATTGCCGCCTGGCAGGAGCCCTTGACATCGCGGGTAGCCCCACATTGGGTCAGGACGCAGGCGCCGCCCTGGGTCGGGCCACAGGTGTGGCGGTCACTGCAGACCTTCATGCCGGCCTGAAGGGCTCGTCCTGCCTGATCGATTTCACCCGGCCCGAAGGCACGCTGGTGCATTTGCAAGCGTGCCGTGAACTGGGCGTCAATGCCGTGATTGGCACCACCGGTTTCAGCGAGGCGCAAAAGGCTGACATCGCCGAAATTGCCAAGGACATCGCCATCGTCATGGCCCCCAACATGAGCGTGGGTGTGAACGTGACCCTCAAGTTGCTGCAAATGGCCGCCCAGGCCATGTCCACCGGCTACGACATCGAGATCATCGAAGCCCACCACCGCCACAAGGTGGATGCCCCGTCCGGCACAGCCCTCAAAATGGGCGAAGTCATTGCCGAGGCCATTGGCCGCGACCTGAAAGACTGCGCCGTGTACGAGCGCTACGGTCACACCGGCGAGCGCGATCCTTCCACCATCGGCTTTTCCACCATCCGCGGCGGCGACATCGTGGGTGACCACACGGTGCTGTTTGCCGGCATCGGCGAGCGCATCGAGGTGACACACAAATCGTCCAGTCGCGCCACTTACGCGCAGGGCAGCCTGCGCGCTGTGCGCTATCTGGCGGGGCAAAAACGGGGCTTGTTTGACATGTTCGACGTGTTGAACCTGCGCTGATCCTTCAGCCTGGCAAGCCTCCATGAGCCTGAACGATTTTTTGCTGCACAGCGATGCCGTCAGCCGTGTGCTGGCGCTTTTGTTGCTGGCCTTGTCGGTGGGCAGCTGGGTGGTGATCGGCTGGAAATGGCGCCTGCTGGTGCGGGTGACGCGCGACGTGCCACGCAGCGTGGCCGCTTTTTGGCAAGCGCCCGGTTTTGACGATGCCCGCCAGCGTGTAGCCCAGTTTGACCGCGATGCCTGCGTGCTGCCTTTGCTGGATGCCACCTTGATGCCCCTGGGGGGCACGCTGGCCTCGTCCGGTGAACGGCATCACCAGCTGACCCGTGTGCTGCGCGATGCCATGCAGGCGGTGCTGCGCCGTCTGCAGTGGGGGCAGGTGCTGTTGGCCACTGCGGGCTCTACCGCACCGTTCATCGGCTTGCTGGGTACGGTGTGGGGCATTTTCAATGCGCTGACCGGCATGGCCGATGGTGGCCAACTCACCATCGACAAAGTGGCCGGTCCCGTGGGGGAGGCCCTGATCATGACCGCGGCCGGTCTGGCTGTGGCCATTCCGGCGGTGCTGGGCTACAACCTGCTGGGCCGGCGCATTGGCCAGATCGAGGCCGAGCTGGAAGGCTTTGCGCACGATGTGCGGGGCCTGCTGGCCGATCCGCAGGACTGAAACACCATGGCCTTCGGTCGCCTGCCCAGCCGCAAACCCGATGCGCCCATGAGTGACATCAACGTCACGCCCATGGTGGACGTGATGCTGGTGCTGCTGGTCATCTTCATCCTGACGGCGCCCCTGATGACCAGCGCCATTCGCCTGGATTTGCCTGCCAGTGAAGGCGGTGAGGCGGGGGCTGTCTCGCAGGCCATCACGCTGGTGGTGGATGCGCAAGGCGCTTTTTTTCTGAACGACCAGCCCATCACGCCCGAGGCCTTGCGCCAGCGCCTGGCCAGTGCCGCTCAGCGCAACCCCTTGACCGAGCTGGAGTTGCGGGCCGATGCGTCCGTGTCCTATGGCCGGGTGGTCGAAGCCATGGGCCTGGCCCAAAAAGCCGGCTTGAGCCGGATTGGCTTTGTGGCCCAGGTGACGTCGCCCTGACAGGGCCCTCTCGTGTGCGCTGGCCATGAGCGTCCGGCCGAACCCGGCCCACCCCCTACAATTTAGCCCTATGCAAGACAAGTACAACCACCTCGAAGTCGAACCTGCTGCGCAGTCCCGCTGGACCGCCCGCGATGCCTACCGCGTGACCGAAGACGCCAGCAAAAAGAAGTTTTACGCCTGCTCCATGCTGCCTTACCCCAGCGGCAAGCTGCACATGGGCCATGTGCGCAACTACACCATCAATGACATGCTCACGCGCAGCCTGCGCATGAAGGGCTACAACGTCCTGATGCCCATGGGCTGGGACGCGTTTGGTCTGCCCGCCGAAAACGCCGCCTTGAAGAACGGCGTGCCCCCGGCCAAGTGGACGTACGAGAACATCGCGTACATGAAAAAGCAGATGCAGGCCATGGGCCTGGCCATCGACTGGTCACGCGAAGTCGCCACCTGCGACCCGACCTATTACAAGTGGAACCAGTGGCTGTTCTTGAAGATGCTTGAAAAGGGCATCGCCTACCGCAAGACCCAGGTGGTGAACTGGGACCCGGTGGACCAGACCGTGCTGGCCAACGAGCAGGTGATCGATGGCAAAGGCTGGCGCACGGGTGCCCCGGTGGAAAAGCGTGAGATCCCGGGCTACTACCTGAACATCACCGCTTACGCGCAAGAGCTGCTCGACCATGTGCAGATCGGCAACGACAAGGCCACGCTCAACGGCTGGCCTGACAAAGTGCGCCTGATGCAGGAAAACTGGATTGGCAAGAGCGAAGGTGTGCGTTTTGCGTTCCCGCACGACATCCGCGATGCCTCGGGCGCTTTGATCGGTGACGGCAAGATGTACGTCTTCACCACCCGCGCCGACACCATCATGGGCGTGACGTTTTGCGCTGTGGCCGCCGAGCACCCGCTGGCGCTGCATGCGGCCGCATCGAACCCCGCGTTGGCGGCGTTTTTGGAAGAGTGCAAAACAGGCGGCACCACCGAAGCCGAGCTGGCCACGCAAGAGAAAAAGGGCATGGCCACGGGCCTGTTCGTCACGCATCCTTTGACCGGTGCGCAGGTCGAGGTTTGGGTCGGCAACTATGTGCTGATGAGCTACGGCGACGGCGCCGTGATGGGCGTGCCGGCGCATGACGAGCGCGACTTCGCATTTGCTTTGAAGTACGCTTTGCCGATCAAACAGGTGGTTGCGCGGGCTCCGGCCGCTGGGAGCAAAGCCCCCGGTTCGTCAGTCGCAGGCTCCAATTCCTCACCGGGGGCTTTGCCCCCATCGGCCTCTGTGGTGGAGGCGAGCGGTCCAAGTTTTGATGCCACGGTTTGGTCGGAGTGGTACGGATCCAAAGACTGCATTTGCGTCAACTCCGGCGAACTCGACGGCCTGAACCAAAAAGCCGCCGTCACCAAGGTGGCCGAGCTGCTGGCCGCCAAAGGCTTGGGCGAGAAGAAAACCACCTGGCGTTTGCGCGACTGGGGCGTGAGCCGCCAGCGTTACTGGGGCACACCGATCCCGATCATCCATTGCGACGAGCACGGTGCCGTGCCCGTGCCCGAAAAAGACCTGCCCGTGGTGCTGCCGCAAGACTGCATCCCCGACGGCTCGGGCAACCCGCTGCACAAGCACGAAGGCTTCCACGCGGGCGTGACCTGCCCGGTATGCGGCAAGCCCGCCCGGCGCGAGACCGACACCATGGACACCTTCGTGGATTCGTCCTGGTATTTCATGCGCTATTGCGACCCTCAGAATGACCAAGCCATGGTCGCTGAGGGTGCCGATTACTGGATGCGGGACCCAAACAATGCCACTGGCGGCAGCGGCATGGACCAATACATCGGCGGCATCGAGCACGCGATCCTGCACCTGCTCTACGCCCGCTTCTGGACCAAGGTCATGCGCGATCTGGGTTTGGTCAAGGTCGACGAACCTTTCAGCAAACTGCTCACGCAAGGCATGGTGCTCAACCACATCTACTCGCGTCGCACCGCCAAAGGCGGCAAGGACTATTTCTGGCCGCACGACGTGGAGCATGTGCTCGACGAGTCGGGCAAGATCGTGGGCGCCAAGCTCAAGAACGAAGCGGACAGCGGCGATGGTCGCTTGCCCGTGGGCACGCCCATCGACTACGAGGGCGTGGGCACCATGTCCAAGTCCAAGAACAACGGCGTGGACCCGCAGGACCTGATCGAAAAGTACGGTGCCGACACGGCGCGTCTGTACACCATGTTCACCGCGCCACCCGAGGTGACGCTGGAGTGGAACGACTCGGCCGTGGAAGGCAGCTACCGCTTTTTGCGCCGGGTCTGGAACTTCGCGTTCAAGCACCACGAGCTGCTGCGCTCGGCCACTGGCCAGGACCTGAGCCAGGCCGCTTTGGGGGATGCTGCCAAAGCCTTGCGCCGCGAGATGCACCTGGTGCTCAAGCAAGTGGGTTACGATTACGAGCGCATGCAATACAACACCGTGGTGTCTGGTTGCATGAAGCTGCTGAACGCGCTGGAAGACTTCAAGCCCGATGGCAGCGCGGGTGACACCGCCGCCCTGTGCGAAGGCGTCTCGCTCTTGATGCGCATGCTCTACCCCGCCTGCCCGCACATCACCGACGAAATCTGGCAGCAACTGGGTTTTGCCCAAGCTGCAGGCGAGTTGCTCGACGCCCCTTGGCCCACGGTGGACGAGTCCGCTTTGGCGCGCGACCAGATCGAGCTGATGCTGCAGATCAACGGCAAACTGCGTGGCGCCATTCTGGTGCCCGCCAGTGCCGACAAAGCGCAGATTGAAGCCGCAGCCTTGGCCCATGAGGCTTTTGTCAAGCAGGCCGCAGGCGCTGCGCCCAAGAAGGTCATCGTGGTGCCAGGCCGTTTGGTCAACGTGGTGGTTTGAAAAAACATCCGATGCCCACTTCACGCCGCCGTTGTTTGCAGTCTTTGCTTGGCGTGCCCGTGCTGGCAGGGCTGTCCGCGTGCGGTTTTCAGCTGCGCAACGGCGGTGACTACCTGTTCAAAACCCTGTATGCCAACTTCTCGATCAACTCGCCCCTGGGTGTGGAGTTGCGCCGCAATTTGCTGGGCACAGGCCGCATCGAGTTGCGCACCGAGCCCCAGCAGATGGCCCAGAGTGACGCCATTCTTGACATCCTGAGCGAGGACCGGCAGCAGGTGGTGGTCGGGGTCAATGCTTCGGGTCAGGTGCGCGAACTGCAATTGCGTCTGCGTGTCAAATTTCGTTTGCGCACGCCCCAAGGTTTGGACCTGATTGAGCCGGTCGAGCTGACCCAGCAAAGAGACTTGAGCTTCACCGAAACCGCTGCGTTGTCCAAGGAAATTGAGCAGGGCATGATGTACCGCGACATGCAGACCGACATCGTGCAGCAAATCATGCGCCGACTCGCTGCGGTCAAGCCCTCCGCTGCACCCGCAGCCAAGCGCTGAGTCGCCGCATGCAACTGGCTCTCCCTCAGCTGGCAGCGCACCTGCAAAAAGGCTTGCGCAGCCTGTATGTGTTGCATGGCGATGAGCCCCTGATGCTGCAAGAAGCGGCCGACGCCATCCGGGCCACCGCACGCGCTCAGGGCTACACCGAGCGCAGTGTGCACACCGTCTCGGGTGCGCATTTTGACTGGAGTGAGGTGCTCGCCGCTGGCGGCTCGCTCAGCCTGTTTGCCGACAAACAAATCGTGGAAGTGCGCGTGCCGTCTGGCAAGCCGGGCAAAGAGGGCAGCGCTGCCATTCAACAATTGGCCACCTCAGCCCAAGGCAATGACACCACGTTGACGCTGGTTTTGCTGCCCCGGCTGGACGCTGCCACCCGCAAAGGCGCCTGGTTTGGTGCGCTGGAAAATTTTGGTGTGTCGATCCAGATCGATCCGGTCGAGCGCCACGCCTTGCCCCAGTGGATCGCGCAACGCTTGCAGCAGCAAGGCCAGCGCGTGGTGGCGGGCGAAGAAGGCCAGCGCACCCTGCAGTTCTTTGCCGACCGCGTGGAGGGCAACCTGCTGGCCGCGCACCAGGAGATCCAAAAGCTTGGTTTGCTCTACCCGCCGGGAGAGTTGAGCCAGGAACAGGTCGAGACCGCCGTGGTGAATGTGGCCCGTTACGATGTGTTCAAGCTTTCTGAATCCGTGCTTTCCGGTCAGGTTGCGCGCGTGCAGCGGATGCTGGACGGTTTGCAGGCCGAAGGCGAGGCCGCTGTGCTGGTGCACTACACGATGGCCGAAGACATCCGTGCTTTGAAACGCGTGAAAGACGCCATCACTGCAGGCAAGCCCATGCCGATGGCGCTGCGCGAACAGCGCGTGTGGGGCCCGCGCGAGCGTTTGTTTGAACGCGTGCTGCCCCGCATGAGCGAAGCCCGGCTGAATGGCTTGCTGCAAGCGGCGCACCAGGTGGATGGCATCGTCAAAGGCCTGAAAGTGCCCGACTGGCCGACCGACCCCTGGCAAGCCTTGCAACGCCTCGCAGTGCGCTTTTCGCGCTTTTGCATCGTGCGCTGACCGAAGCACTTTGCCTTGTGGGCGCGAGTCCCTGCTTTCGAATGGGTGTCTGGCTCAGTCGGGTCTGTATGGCCCTGCCAACATTCGGCCGCAGGGGCAGCCGCTCACAAAAAACCTGCTCTGCATCTGCGAAAATGCCCGAATGACTGAATTGAACACCGCCGAACACGTCCAGGCCTTGGGCCAGCAGGCCAAAAAAGCCTCGGCGCTGATGGCCAAAGCCTCGGCTGCCACCAAAAACCAGGCTTTGCGCCATCTGGCGGCCTTGTTGCGCGCCAACACCGACGCCTTGCAACAGGACAATGCCAAAGATTTGGAGCGTGCCCGCGCCGCAGGCCTAGCCGAGCCGATGGTGGACCGTCTGAAACTCAGCCCCCAAGTGCTGGAGACTTGCGCCCAGGGCTGCGAACAGTTGGCGGCCATGCCCGATGTGATCGGCGAAATCATCGGCATGAAGCAGGTGCCCAGTGGCATCCGCGTGGGCCAGATGCGGGTGCCGATTGGCGTGTTTGGCATGATTTTCGAGAGCCGCCCGAACGTGACCATCGAGGCGGCCAGCTTGTCGATCAAGAGCGGCAACGCCTGCATTTTGCGCGGCGGCTCCGAGGCGATTGAATCGAACAAGGCCTTGGCCCAACTGGTACAGCAAGCGCTGACCGAGAGCGGTTTGCCAGTCGATGCCGTGCAACTGGTGCAAACCACCGACCGCGCCGCGGTGGGCCAGCTCATCACCATGCCGCAGTTTGTGGACGTCATCATTCCGCGCGGCGGCAAGGGCCTGATCGAGCGCATCAGCGCCGAGGCCAAAGTGCCGGTCATCAAACACCTGGACGGCAACTGCCACACCTATGTGGACGATCCGTGCGACATCGACATGGCTGTGAAAGTGGCCGACAACGCCAAAACCCAAAAGTACAGCCCTTGCAACGCCAGCGAGAGTTTGTTGGTGGCACGTGGCGTGGCCGCCGAATTCCTGCCCAGAATCGGCGCGATCTATGCGGCCAAAGGTGTCGAGATGCGTTGCTGCCCCAAGGCCAAAGTCATTTTGAGCCAGGTCGCCGGGGCCAATTTGAAAGACGCTACCGAACAGGACTGGTTTGAGGAATACCTCGCCCCCATCATCAGCATCAAGCTGGTCGACGGTGTGGACGAGGCGATTGCCCACATCAACCACTACAGCAGCCACCACACCGACGCCATCCTGACCCGCGACCACATGCACGCCCAGCGCTTTTTGCGCGAGGTGGACTCGGCCAGCGTCATGGTCAACGCCAGCACCCGCTTTGCCGACGGCTTTGAATACGGTCTGGGTGCCGAGATCGGCATCAGCACCGACAAATTCCACGCCCGGGGCCCGGTGGGCATCGAAGGGCTGACCTCACTCAAGTACGTGGTGCTGGGCGAGGGCGAGGTCCGCGGCTGAGCCCGGTCTTCTGTGGCGTGGTGCACAAGCCCCTCGCTTCTGTCCGGTCAGTGCTTGCAAAGGCGTTCTCCGGCCCCATATGATTCTTTTGTTTTTGTCATTTCAGCCCCATAAAGGTCGCCCATGGTTCCCCATCTTGTCACTGCCCTGACCGGCCCCATCAATGAGCTGGAGCAGCGCATCCTCGACTCCATGCCCGCGATCGAACGCTGGTTCCGGCTGGAGTGGATGGAGCACACCCCACCGTTCTACACCTCGGTCGACATCCGCAATGCCGGCTTCAAGCTGGCCCCGGTGGACACCAACCTCTACCCCGGTGGCTGGAACAACCTGACCCCCGAAATGCTGCCTTTGGCGGTGCAGGCGGCCCAGGCGGCCGTGGAGAAGATCTGCCCCGAGGCCAAAAACTTGCTGATCATTCCGGAAAACCACACCCGCAACACTTTTTACCTGACCAATGTGGCGCAGCTGCAGCGCATCTTCCACATGGCGGGTTTGAATGTGCGCCTGGGCTCGATCAACCCCGAGATCAAGGAAACCACCACCATCGAGTTGCCCAACGGCGAAAGTGTGACGCTCGAACCCGTGGTGCGCAGCAAGCATCGACTGGGCCTGAAAGACTTTGACCCCTGCACCATTTTGCTCAACAACGACCTGTCGGCAGGCGCTCCGGGCATTCTGGAAGATCTGCACGAGCAGTTCCTGCTGCCCCCCTTGCACGCGGGCTGGAGCGTGCGCCGCAAGACCAAGCATTTCCAGAGCTACGAAGAAGTGGCCAAGCGTTTTGGCAAGCTGCTGGGCATCGACCCGTGGCTGATCAACCCGATGTTCAGCCAGTGCGGCGATGTCAACTTTGCCGAAGGCACGGGCATGGACTGCCTGCGCAGCAATGTGGACGCGCTGCTGACCAAGATCAAGCGCAAGTACAAGGAATACGGCATCAACGAAAAGCCGTTTGTGGTGGTCAAGGCCGACAACGGCACCTATGGCATGGGCATCATGACGGTGCGCGATGTGGCCGATCTGGACGCGCTCAACCGCAAAACCCGCAACAAGATGAATGTCATCAAGGACGGCCAGACCGTCAACGACGTGATCATCCAGGAAGGCGTGCTGACCAACGAGCGCATCAACGACGCCGTGGCCGAACCCGTCGTTTACATGATGGACCGCTATGTGGTGGGTGGTTTCTACCGTGTCCACGCCGAGCGCGGTGTGGACGAAAACCTGAACGCCCCAGGCGCAAGTTTTGTGCCTTTGGCCTTTGCCGACACCCCCCACCTGCCCCAGCCGGGTGTCAAACCCGGGGCCAGCGTGCCCAACCGCTTTTACATGTATGGCGTGATTGGCCGTTTGGCCATGCTGGCGGCCAGCTACGAACTCGAAGCCACCGACCCTGAAGCCGAGGTGTACGACTGAAGTTGCTGCGCTGCAACAAAATCCCCAAAGAGACGGTGACACGGGCCTGAAATCGGGCGCAAAATAGCGCCCTTGTATGTCATCCGGCTTGACCCGCGTCAGGTCATTGCCTGTGTCTTCCACCCGTTCTTCTCTTGTCGCATTGACTTTGGGCGCCATCGGCGTCGTGTACGGCGACATTGGCACCAGCGTGCTGTATGCGATGAAAGAGGTCTTTGGCTCCGGCCATGTGCCTTTCACGCACGACAACGTCTACGGCATCCTCTCCATCTTTTTCTGGACGCTGACCACCATCGTGTCGGTCAAGTACGTGGTGCTGGTGCTGCGCGCCGACAACCACGGCGAAGGCGGTTTGGTGGCCATGTTGGCCCTGGCTTCGCAATCGGTCAAAGACCGGCCCCAGCTGCGCAAAGTGCTGTTGGTGGTGGGCATCTTCGGGACCTGCCTGTTTTATGGCGATGGCGTCATCACCCCGGCGATTTCGGTGCTGTCGGCCGTCGAAGGCCTGGAGGTCATCTCCCCCGCTTTCAAGAAATATGTCATCCCGCTGACGCTGGTGATCCTGTTCGGGCTCTTCTGGGTGCAAAAGCGTGGCACGGCCGGGATCGGCCAATTCTTCGGCCCCATCACACTGGTCTGGTTTGTCACCATCGCGGTGCTGGGCGTGTCACACATCGTGCACCACCCCGAAATCTTGTTCGCCATCAGCCCGCACTATGCCCTGGGCTTCATGTGGAACGAGCCCGGCACCACGTTCATCATCTTGGGTGCGGTCGTGCTGTGCGTCACAGGCGGCGAAGCGCTGTATGCCGACATGGGGCACTTTGGCAAAAAGCCCATCCGCCTGGCCTGGTTCAGCGTGGTCATGCCGTGCCTGACCTTGAACTATTTTGGCCAAGGTGCATTGCTGCTGGCCGAGCCCGAGGCCGTGAAAAACCCCTTCTTCATGATGGCTCCGGACTGGGCCTTGCTGCCACTCGTGGGGCTGGCGACCATGGCCACGGTGATCGCCTCGCAGGCCCTCATCTCGGGCGCCTTCAGCGTGACCAAGCAGGTGATCCAGCTGGGTTATTTGCCACGCCTGCAGGTGCTGCACACCAGCGAAACCGACACCGGGCAAATCTACATGCCTTTTGTGAACTGGGGCCTGTTCACGGCCATCGTGCTGGCTGTGGTGATGTTCAAGTCGTCCAGCAATCTGGCCGCAGCCTATGGCATTGCGGTGTGCACCGACATGCTCATCACCACCGTGCTCACCTTCTTCGTGATCCGTTACGCCTGGAAGCTGCCGCTGGCGCTGTGCATCGGGGCCACTGGCTTTTTCTTTGTGGTCGATCTGGCCTTCTGGGCGTCCAACCTGCTCAAGCTGTTTGACGGCGGCTGGTTTCCACTGCTCATCGGCGCGGCGGTGTTCACCCTCATGCTGACCTGGCACGATGGTCGCAGCTTGCTCAATGAGTCACTGCGCGCCGACGCGCTCAAGCTGAATGATTTTCTAGAGGCGGTTTTCGTCGCCCCGCCCACACGGGTCGAGGGCACGGCCGTGTTCCTGACGGCTGAGCCGGGCAATGTGCCCAATGCCTTGCTGCACAACCTCAAGCACAACAAGGTGCTGCACCAGCGCAACCTGTTTGTGACGGTGCGCAGCCACGAAGTGCCGCGCATGGATGCCCAGCAGCGCCTGGAAGTGACCCCGCTGGGTCACGACTGCTGGCAGGTCATCGTGAACTATGGCTTCAAGGACAACCCGGACCTGCCATCGGCCTTGGCCACCATCGAAGGTGAGGGCTACCAGCTCGACCCGATGATGACCAGCTATTTCCTGTCACGCGACATCGTGATCCCGACCATCGGCGGCGGCATGGCCACATGGCGCGAAAAACTCTTCGCCCAGATGCACCACAACGCCAGCGCTGCGGCCGAGTTCTTGAACCTGCCGACCAACGCGGTGGTCGAGCTGGGCTCCAAAATCGAAATTTGAGCGTTCATGGCCGTCTCGCATTTGCTGTACCTGCATGGCTTCAGGTCCTCCCCGCAGTCGGCCAAAGCCCAGCTCATGGGCCGATACGTTCAGGCCCACCACCCGCAGGTCACCTGGTGGTGCCCCCAGTTGCCAGCATCGCCCCGACAAGCCATCGACCGGTTGCTCGGGGGTGTGGCCGACTGGCCAAGGGGGCAGATGGCGGTGATGGGCTCTTCGCTGGGTGGTTTTTATGCCGCCTGGCTGTCTGCCCAGCTGGATTGCCCCGCGGTGCTGATCAACCCGGCCGTGCATCCGTCGCGTGATCTGGCGCGTTACATTGGCGAACACCCGGTCTGGCACGACCCGGCGCAAAGCATCTTTTTTGAGCCTGTTTATGTGCAGGAGCTTGAAGCACTCGAAAGTCAGCCCTTGCCAACTCATCCGGCCACACTGGCCTTGATCGCCAAGGGCGACGAGGTGCTGGATTGGCGCGAAATGCTGGCCCGCCACCAGGCCGGGCAGGTGCGCCTGATCGAGGGCAGCGACCACGCCCTGAGTGATTTTGAAGAATACTTGCCGCAAATCCTGGAATTTCTGCAACTGGCTTGAGCCGATGGGGGCGCAATGGCCAGGTGGCATGGGAAAATCTGAGCATGTATGTACTATTTGAAGAAGCCGGCAAATTCATGGCCGGCAGGGTCATGTCGGAAGCCGAGGCGTCCGCGCAGATCGAACTCGACTCTGGCAAACGCGTCAAGGTCAAGTCGGCCCACATGTTGCTCAAGTTTGACAAACCGGCCCCGGCCGCTTTGCTCAGCGATGCTGCGGCCTTGAGCCAGAGCATCGAGCTGGAACTGGCCTACGAATGCGCCCCGGACGAGGAGTTCGGTTTTGGCGATCTGGCCAAAGACTATTTCAGCAGCAACGCCAGCATCACGGAACAAGCGGCCGCTTTGCTGCGTCTGCATGAAGCGCCGCATTACTTTCGCCGGGGCGGCGCCAAGGGCCGCTTCAAAAAGGCCCCGGCCGAGATCGTGCAGCAGGCGCTCTTGGCCATCGAAAAGAAAAAACAGGTGCAGGCCCAGATCGAGGCCTGGTCGGCCGATCTGGTGGCGGGCAGCTGTCCTGAGCCGATCCGCGAGCAGCTCTACAAAATCCTGTTTCGACCCGACAAGAACACGCCCGAATACAAGGCGGTGGTCGAGGCCAGCAAAAGCAGCCAGACCGCCCCCTTGGATCTGCTGCAAAAAGCAGGCGCCATCGCCTCGGCCTGGGATTTCCATTGGCAGCGTTTCCTGTTTGACCTGTTTCCCAAAGGCACCGGCTTTCCGGCTTTGCAGGCGCCCGCCATTCAGGACGAATTGCCGCTTTCGCCCGTGCAGGCTTTTTCCATCGACGACTCGCACACCACCGAGATCGACGACGCCCTGTCGCTGCAGGGTCTGGGCACCGGCACGGTCACGGTGGGCATCCACATCGCGGCGCCGGGTCTGGCCCTGTCACCGGGCAGCCCGATTGACCAGCTGGGGCGCCAGCGCCTGTCCACGGTGTACATGCCCGGCTACAAAATCACCATGCTGCCCGACAGCGTGGTGCAAACCTATACCCTGATCGAAGGCCGCGACTGCCCGGCGGTGTCCTTGTATGTCACCTTCAGCGAGGACACGCTGGAGGTGCAACACACCGAAACCCGGCTCGAGCGCGTCTCGATCCTGGCCAACTTGCGGCACGACCAGCTGGACGACCGCATCACCCCGGAATGGCTGGACGGCCGTGACCAGAGCGACCATGCCGATGTGCCGGTGAGCCGCGCCACGCTGGGCTTTTTCTGGCGCCTGGCGCAGACCCTGAAAGCGCGCCGTGAAGTGGTGCGCGGTAAACCGGAAAACTTCAACCGGCCCGACTACAGCTTCAAGCTCGACCGCCCCAGCAGCGACACCCCACCCACTGGCGACGAAACCGTGCTGATCGGCACCCGCAAACGCGGTGCGCCCTTGGACCTGATGGTGGCCGAGGCCATGATTTTGGCCAACAGCACCTGGGGCCAATGGATGGCCCAGCTGGGTGTGCCCGGCATCTACCGCAGCCAGGCCAGCATGGCCCCGGGCGTGAAGGTGCGCATGGGCACCAAGGCACTGCCGCACGCCGGCATTGGCGTGCCCAGCTACGCCTGGAGCACCTCGCCGCTGCGCCGCTACACCGATCTGGTCAACCAATGGCAGATCATCGCTTGCGCCCGACACGGTGCCACGGCTGCTTTGGCGGCCCCCTTCAAGCCCAAGGACGCCGAGTTGTTCTCGATCATCAGTGGCTTTGATGCGGCCTACAGCGCCTACAACAGCGTGCAGTCCAGCATGGAACGCTACTGGACGCTGCGCCATGTGCAGCAGCAAGGCATTGAAGAGCTCGAAGCCAGCCTGGTCAAGGAAATGGGCGGCGGCATCTGGCTGGTGCGCGCGGACACCTTGCCCCTCATGTTCAGTGTGATGGGTGCGCAAAGCCTGACCCGGGGCGCACGGGTGCGTGTCAAGTTGTCCGACATTGACCTGATGGCGCTGGATGTGCGGGGTACGGTGACGGCGCACCTGGATGCAGACACCGCCCCTGGTGCTGAAACCGAAGAAGTCCAGGACGAGGACGAAGACAACCTGCCCGCAGGGCCTGTGACGATCGCTGTGGACTTGAATGACAGCACACCCAGCCATGACGCCTGAGGTCCTTGACGCATCCACCCCAACTTCGGGCCAGCGCACCCCAGCGCCGCCCTCACCGCACCGCGGCCTGATGTGGGCTCTGGGCCTGTCGGTGGCGGTGCATCTGGGCCTGGTGACCTTGCGTTTTGCAGCCCCGCAAACCTACAACCGCGTGTTCCACGACACGCCCCTGGAGGTGATTCTGGTCAACGCCCGCAGCGAAGAGTCACCGCGAGAAGCCCAGGCCATGGCCCAGGTGCGCCTGGCCGGTGGTGGTGAAGTGCCGCAAGTGCGCATCGCCAGCTCCCCCTTGCCTCCTGCACTGAACCAGAATCCTGGCACGGACATCAGCGCGGTGCAACGCCAGATTGAAGCCATGAAGGCCCAGCAAATGCGATTGCTGACCCAGCTCAAGCAGGAGTTGTCGGTCTTGAACCGTGAAAACGCCGGTGAGCAAAGTGGCCAACCGGATCGACAGGCCAGACAAGAGCGGCAACAGCAACTGGCACGGCAGTTGGCGCAAATCGAGCAACGCGTGGAGCAGACCCAGGGCGCAGCGCGCAAACGCTACATCAGCCCGGCCACGCAAGAGGTGGTCTATGCCGTGTATTACGACAAGCTGCGCCGCTCGATCGAGTACCAAGGCACTTTGAATTTTCCGGAGGCTGCGGGAGAAAAGATTTACGGTCAGCTCACCATGGTGATCACCGTAGATGGCCGTGGCCAGCTGTTGTCCACCGAAGTGGCCAGGCCCTCGGGCAATCCCTTGCTGGACGAGCGTGCGATCGCCATCGTGCGCAAAGCCGCGCCCTTTGGGGCCTTCAGCCAGAAAATGCGCTTGCAGGCCGACCAGATTGTGGTGGTCACGCGCTTTGATTTTTCACGGGACAATACGCTGGCAACCCGCATGCTGGCGCAAGACAAAGACCAACCGTGACACCGCCCAAAACCCCTCGACCCCCTGAAAGAAGCTGATGCGCGCATTCGGTCGTTGGCTCTTGCTGGTGTTGTTGGCCTTGCTCGGGCTGCAGCTGTTTTTCGGGCTGCGCATCGTGACCATGAACTGGCTGGCACCCGAGTCCACCAGCTTTCAGCGTTCGCAGGTTTGGCAGATCGTCAACCGTCAGGGGGGCTTGCCGTGGCGTCAGGAATCGGTCCCGATCAGCGCGGTGGCCAGCACCTTGCAACGTGCCGTGATCGCCTCGGAGGACGGGGCTTTTACCCAGCACAACGGGGTCTGGTGGCAGTCCCTGGAAAAAGCTTGGAAAAAAAATGCCAAGGCCAAAGAGCAAGCCGAAAAGCGTGCCCAGCGGCAACCGGATAAGCCCGTGGTCACAAAAATCGTGGGGGGCTCCACCATCACGCAGCAACTGGCCAAGAACCTGTTTTTGTCGGGTGAGCGCACCTTGCTGCGCAAAGGGCAGGAGCTGCTGCTCACACTGGCGCTGGAGACCTTTCTGAGCAAGCGCCGCATCCTGGAGATTTACCTCAACAGCGTGGAGTGGGGCGAAGGGGTGTTCGGGGCCGAGGCGGCCGCTCAGCACTATTTCCGCAAAAGCGCATCGCGCCTGAACGCCTGGGAGGCCGCTCGCCTGGCGGTGATGCTGCCGCGCCCCCGGTATTTTGAAAAGCTGGCGCAATCGCCTTATCTGGCCAGCCGCGCCGAAACCATCATGGCCCGCATGAACGATGTGGTGCTGCCATGAGCAGTCTGACCAAGGCCGCACCGGCCACCTTGCGCATTCTGGGCATTGACCCGGGCTTGCAGACCACCGGCTTTGGCGTGCTCGACATGACGGGCTCTAAACTGCAGTACGTGGCCAGTGGCGTGATCGAGACCACCCGCGAGGAAATGGGCAATTTGCCCGCCCGTTTGAAAGTCATCTACGACGGTATTCGCGAAATCACCGAGCGCTACCAGCCCGATGTGGCTTCGGTGGAAATCGTGTTTGTGAACATCAACCCGCAGGCCACTTTGCTGTTGGGCCAGGCGCGTGGCTGCTGCGTCACGGCCCTGGTGTCGTCCGGTTTGCCGGTGGCCGAATACACCGCCTTGCAGATGAAGCAATCGGTCACGGGCCACGGCCGGGCGGCCAAGTCGCAGATTCAGGAAATGGTCAAGCGCTTGCTCCAATTGCCGGTGGTGCCCCGTCAGGACGCGGCCGATGCGCTGGGCATGGCCATCACCCACGCACACGCCAGCCCGTCCATGAACAAGTTGGCCGCGCAAGGCGTGCTCAACCGCAAGACGCATGGCATGTTCCGCAGTGGCCGCAGCCACTGAGCGTTGAAATGCCGCTCAGTTGGGCGTGTAGGCCAGCCGCACGTAAATGGGCGCGAAGGCTTCGGCCTGGGTGATCTCGATCAGGGTTTCCTTGGCCAGCTCCAGCAAGGCGATGAAGGTCACCACCAGCACGGGCGTGCCCAGCGTGGGATCGAACAGGTTTTCAAACTCCACAAACTTGCGCCCTTGCAGGTGCTTGAGCACGATGCTCATGTGCTCGCGCACGCTGAGTTCTTCGCGGCTGATCTTGTGGTGCTGCACCAGGTTGGCACGCTTGAGGATGTCGCGCCAGGCCGCTTGCAGTTCGTCCATGCTGACGTCGGGAAAGCGGGGCTGCAGGCTTTGTTCGATGTAAACCTGCGCTTGCAGAAAGTCTCGGCCGTATTGCGGGATCTCGGCCAACTGCATGGAGGCCAGCTTCATTTGCTCGTATTCGAGCAAGCGGCGCACCAGTTCGGCCCGGGGGTCTTCGGCTTCTTCGCCTTCGGCCACTTTCTTGGGCGGCAGCAGCATGCGCGATTTGATTTCAATCAACATGGCGGCCATGAGCAGGTATTCGGCGGCCAGCTCCAGGTTGCGCGCCCGGATTTCGTCGACATAGCTCAGGTACTGGCGCGTGACCCCGGCCATGGGGATGTCGAGGATGTTGAAGTTCTGCTTGCGGATCAGGTACAACAGCAAGTCGAGCGGGCCTTCGAAGGCTTCCAGAAACACCTCGAGTGCATCCGGGGGGATGTACAGGTCGGTGGGCATGGAAAACAGCGGCTCACCGTACAGGCGCGCCACTGCCACATGGTCGACCACGTCGGGCATCGGCGCTGGCTGGCTGGCCAGTGCTTTGGGCAGTTCGGTGGGTTCGGCGCTCATGCGTCAGGCTTCATCGGGGCAGGGCGTTGGCCGCAGGACAAGGGGGCGAATCAGGCCTGGGTCTGGTAGACGTAGGGCTTTTGCGCCACGCGGCCTTGCTTGAACGCTTGCTGCGCGGCGCGGTCAATCTGCTTGTCCCACAGCAGGGCGCGGCCCTGGCGCTGCTCGGCTTCCAGCTCGGGGCGCTGGGCTTTCAGCTGGTCGATGAACTGGGTGGTGTCTGAAGCGTAGTCAGGGCGGCGGAAAAAGGACATGGGGGCTTCCGTGGAGGACAAACAAGGGCAAAGAGGGGGCTGGCGTGCAGGCTGCAAAGGCCCGTCAGCGCCAAGACTGAACTATTTTAGCGGTCCGGGTTCGGCGCCAGGCTGACAGCGCGGGCCAGGCCGGTGGCCAGGTCCGTCACCAGCTGGCCTTCCAGGTGCTGCATCAAGCCACTGCGCCGGGCAATGTCCAGAGGTTGGTGCGACAAACCGGTCACGATCAGATGCACTTGTTTTTTGCGGCAGGTTTCAATCAGGTTCATCAGCGCATCGGCCCCGGAAGAGTCGATGTAGATCACGTTTTTCAGGTCCAGCACCAGGATGGGCGTGCTGATTTTGTCTTCGATGGCTTCCACCAGCTTGACGGCACCGAAGAACAGGGCGCCATACAGCCGCCAGGCCTGGATGGCGGCCTCGTGTCCGGTCAGCTCCGGGTGGTCCAGCGCGCTCACCGCCTCGCTGCGGCTGAGGCTGGAGATGCGGTAGATGAACGTCAGGCAGGCCGCCACCAGGCCCACTTCGACGGCCACCGTCAGGTCAAACACCACGGTGAGGAAGAACACGGCCAGCAAGGTGACCCGGTAAGGCAGGCGGTACTGGCGCAGGTTCAGGAATTCACGCCACTCCCCCATGTTCCAGGCCACAAACATCAGGATGGCGGCCAAGGCGGCCAGCGGAATGTGTCCGGCCAGCGGTGCGGCCACCAGCATCACCAGCAGCAGGCTCAGGGCGTGCACCATGCCCGAAATCGGCGTGGTGCCGCCGCTTTTGATGTTGGTCACGGTGCGGGCAATGGTGCCGGTGGCGGGCATGCCGCCAAAGAACGGCGTGACAAAGTTGGCCACGCCCTGCGCCATCAGCTCCTGGTTGGGGTTGTGGCGGTCACCGATCATGCCGTCGGCGATGCGGGCGCACAGCAGCGACTCGATCGCGCCCAGGAGGGCCAGCGTCAGCGTGGGCATGAGCAAAAAGCGGGCGCTGTCCCAGCTGAATGCGGGCCACTGAAAGCCCGGCAGGGCGGCCGGGATGCCGCCAAATTTGCTGCCAATGGTTTCCACCGGCAGCGACAGCAACCAGGTGGCCAGGGTGGCAAAGACCAAGGCAATGATGGAGCCCGGCACAAGCCCCAGGAACTGGTAGGGCGTCCCGTTCAGGCGGCGCGACAGCCGCAACCAGCCCACCAGCAGCGACAAGGAGGCCAGTGCCAGCAACAGGGCCGCGAGGTTGGTGGTGTGCAGGCCTTGCGCCAAGGTCTGGAGCATGCCAAAAAAATCCGCAGGCATGTTCACGACCTTCAGGCCCAGCAAATCCTTGATTTGCGACAGCATGATCAGCACCGCGATGCCGTTGGTGAAACCGATCACCACCGCCACCGGGATGAAGCGGATCAAGGAGCCCAGCCGGAACAGCCCCATCAGGAACAGCAGCACGCCCGACATGGCGGTGGCCAGGATCAGATTCGCCAGGCCATAGCGTTCGACGATGCCGTAGACGATGACGATGAAGGCCCCGGCCGGCCCGCCGATTTGCACGCGGCTGCCGCCCAGGGCCGAGATCAAAAAGCCCGCGATGATGGCGGTGAACAGGCCCGCCTCGGGTTGGAGTCCGGAGGCGATGGCAAAGGCCATGGCCAAGGGCAAAGCCACAACCCCCACGGTGATGCCTGCGCCGATGTCCTGGCCCAGCCGCTGGCGGTTGTAGCCCTGCAAGCTGTCGAGCAATCGGGGTCTGAAAAAATGGGTCGCTTGCAGCCAGTTCATGGGTTTCAGAAAAAGGGCAGTCAGGCTGGAATTTGAAAATTATGCGGCACGCTGGCGCAGGTCATCGAGCAAAGGACGCAGGCTCAGCAACCACAGCAAAGCCGCTAAAGGCACCGTGGTCACATAACCTGCCTCTTTGAAACCCAGTGCGCCCACGAGTCCACCCAGTAGAAAAGCCAGCACCAGGCTGGCATGCATGCGCAGCCGCTCCCGGTTGGCGTGCACGGGTGTGGGTTCCTGCAAGCGGTTGAGGTAAACCCATTTGCCCAGTTCAATGCCGATGTCGGTCACCAGCCCGGTGATGTGGGTGGTGCGGATTTCAGCTTTCGAGATTTTGGTGATGACCGCGTTTTGCAGCCCCATGACGAAACACAGCAAGACCACTGTGACCGGCACAAACAGCTGCGACCAGGCGGCGATGGCCGCGCCAAACAGCCCAAACACCAGCAAGGCCGCCGATTCGAGCAAGAGCGGCAGGCTGTAGCTGCTGCGCAGCTGCTGGCGCAGACCCCAATTGACCAGGATGGCGGTGCACATGGCCCCCGCCACAAAGGCCATCAGGCAGACCACGCCTGCGAGCGCCAGGCTCACGCGGCCCAGCACCAAGTCATCGGCCACCGAGGACACGATGCCCGTCATGTGCGAGGTGTAGCTGCCCACCGCCAAAAAGCCGCCTGCGTTGGTGGCCCCGGCCACAAAGCTGAGCACCAGGCCCAGGCGCAGGTTCGCCCCCGGGTTGCGCTGCACATCGGTCCATCCGCGGATCAGGGGTAACATGGGCAGCGTTTTTGCGGGTGGTTGTGGGTCAGTGGATCCGCATGCCGGGTTGGGCGCCGGGCCAAGGCTGCAGCACGTAAATGCCGGCATCGGTTTTGTCGTCGGCGTGGCTGGCGGCCAGCACCATGCCCTCACTCACACCAAACTTCATCTTGCGCGGCGCCAGGTTGGCCACCATCACGGTGAGTTTGCCGATCAGGTCTTCAGGCTTGTACATGCTGGCGATGCCACTGAACACATTGCGCATGCGGCCTTCGCCCACGTCCAGCGTCAGGCGCAGCAGCTTGACCGAGCCTTCCACCGGTTCGCAGTTGACGATCTGGGCAATGCGCAGGTCCACTTTGGCAAAGTCGTCGATGCCGATCGTCGGGGCGATTTCTTCGCCGCCGGGGATGACTTTCTCTTCGACCACGGCGGGCGGCTCGAACAGGGCGTCCAGTTGCTCGGGCGTGACGCGCTGCATCAGGTGCTGGTAAACGTTGATGCGGTGGCCCGCGCCCAGCAGGCTTTGGGCACTGGCAAAGGTGAAGGGCGCGACATTCAGGAAGGCCTCGACCTGAGCCGCCAAGGCCGGCAGCACGGGTTTGAGTTGCAGGCTGAGCAAGCGGAAGGCTTCGATGCAGGTGGTGCACACATCGTGCAAACGGGCGTCTTGGCCTGCTTGTTTGGCCAAGTCCCAAGGCTTGTTTTGGTCCACATAGCTGTTGACCTTGTCGGTCAGCAGCATGATGTCGCGCAGGGCTTTGGCGTATTCGCGCTGCTCGTAGAACGCGGTGATGCTCGGCGTGGCAGCTTGCAGGGCCGAGAGCAGGGCCTGGCCGTCGGCGCTCACGGGGCCCAGTTGGCCGTCAAAGCGCTTGGTGATGAAGCCGGCCGAGCGCGAAGCGATGTTGACGAACTTGCCGATCAAATCGCTGTTCACGCGGGCCATGAAGTCTTCGGCGTTGAAGTCGATGTCTTCGTTGCGGGCCGACAGCTTGGCCGCCAGGTAGTAGCGCAGCCACTCGGGGTTCATGCCCAGGCTCAGGTACTTGAGCGGGTCCAGGCCCGTGCCGCGGCTCTTGCTCATCTTCTCGCCGTTGTTCACCGTCAGGAAGCCATGCACGTTGACTTTGTCTGGCGTCTTGCGGCCCGAAAAGTGCAGCATGGCGGGCCAGAACAGGGTGTGGAAGGTGACGATGTCTTTGCCGATGAAGTGGATCTGCTCCAGATTCGGGTTGGCCATGTAGGCGTTGTAGTCCTCGCCGCGCTTGTCGAGCAGGTTTTTCAGCGACGCCAGGTAGCCCACAGGCGCGTCCAGCCAGACATAAAAGTACTTGCCCGGCGCGTCGGGGATCTCGATGCCGAAGTAAGGCGCGTCACGCGAGATGTCCCAGTCGCCCAGGCCCTCGCTGGTCGTGCCATCGGGGTTGGTGCGCACGCTGAACCATTCCTTGACCTTGTTGGCTACTTCGGGCTGCAGCTTGCCGTCTTGGGTCCACTGGCTCAAGAACTCGACGCAGCGCGGGTCGGACAGCTTGAAGAAGAAGTGCTCCGAGGTTTTGAGCTCGGGCTTGGCACCCGACAGGGCAGAAAACGGGTTGATCAGGTCGGTGGGTGCGTAAACCGCGCCGCAGCTCTCGCAGTTGTCGCCGTACTGGTCCTTGGCGTGGCACTTGGGGCACTCGCCCTTGATGAAGCGGTCGGGCAAGAACATGTTCTTTTCGGGGTCAAAGAACTGCTCGACCGCGCGCACCTCGATCAGTGAGCCGCCATCGGCCTCGGAAATGTCGCGCAGATCACGGTAAATCTGGCGGGCCAGCTCGTGGTTTTCAGGGGCGTCGGTGCTGTGCCAGTTGTCGAACTGGATGTGAAAACCGTCCAGATAGGGCTTGCGGCCCGCGGCGATGTCGGCCACGAACTGCTGGGGCGTTTTGCCCGCCTTTTCGGCAGCGATCATGATGGGCGCGCCGTGGGTGTCGTCTGCGCCCACAAAGTTGACCTGGCTGCCCTGCATGCGTTGAAACCGCACCCAAATGTCGGCCTGGATGTATTCCATGATGTGGCCGATGTGGAAATTGCCGTTCGCGTAGGGCAAGGCGGTGGTGACGAAGAGTTGGCGGGGCGCTTCTTGAAGACCGTTGTGGGCTGACATGGTGGGGCAGTTTGTAGGGGAATCGGTGATTTTAGGGTGTACGGGCTGGCTTGTCGGTAAACTCCGGCCCATTCTAGAAAGTGACCATGGCGACCACCGAACAACTCCTCCAGGCCCTGCAAGCCGTCATTGACCCCAACACGGGCAAAGATTTCGTTTCCACCAAAGTCCTGAAAAACCTGCAAGTCGAAGGCGGTGATGTGTCCTTTGATGTGGAGCTGGGCTACCCGGCCAAGAGCCAGATCCCGGCCCTGCGCCAGGCCTTGATTGCTGCCGCTAAAGGCGTGGCGGGCGTGGCCAACGTCTCGGCCAACGTGACCAGTAAGATCACGGCGCACGCCGCCCAGCGCGGTGTGGCCCTGCTGCCGCAGGTGAAAAACATCGTGGCCGTGGCCTCGGGCAAGGGCGGCGTGGGCAAAAGCACCACTGCTGTGAACCTGGCGCTGGCGCTGGCCGCAGAGGGCGCCAAAGTGGGCCTGCTCGACGCCGACATCTACGGCCCCAGCCAGCCCATGATGATGGGCATCGAAGGCCGCCCCGAGAGCGAAGACGGCCAGACCATGGAGCCGCTGGAGAACTACGGCGTGCAGGTCATGTCGATCGGTTTCCTGGTCAACCCCGACGAAGCCATGATCTGGCGTGGCCCCATGGCCACCCAGGCGCTGGAGCAGCTGCTGCGCCAGACCAACTGGAAAGAGCTCGACTATTTGATCGTGGACATGCCGCCTGGCACGGGCGACATCCAGCTGACTTTGAGCCAGCGCGTGCCCATGACCGGCGCGGTGATCGTGACCACCCCGCAGGACATTGCCCTCTTGGACGCCAAAAAGGCGTGAAGATGTTCGAAAAAGTCGGCGTGCCGATCTTGGGCCTGGTGGAAAACATGGCGGTGCATGTGTGCACCCACTGCGGCCATGTGGAGCACATCTTTGGCGCAGATGGCGGCAAAAAAATGGCTGCCGAATACGGCATGGACTACCTGGGCGCACTGCCGCTGGACATGCAGATTCGCCTGCAGGCCGACAGCGGCAAGCCCACCGTGGTTTACGACCCCGATGGCGAAGTGGCCCAGATCTACAAGGCTGTGGCGCGCCAAGTGGCGGTCAAGATCGCGGCCAAGGCCAAGGATTTCTCGTCCAAGTTCCCGACCATCAAGGTCAGCAAGGACACCTGAGCGGGTGAGCGCCCCATGGCCGGGGTGCATTCGCTTGCAGACTTTGATTTGAATACTTGTTGAATAAAAAACAGGCGTATTTTTACTACTCAATAAGTATTCATTGTTATTATTCACTTTGCAACAAAGGTGCAAAGTGAAACCTCTCGATCGACCTCTTCCCTGGATTTTTCAGATTCCGCTTCGCTGGTCCTTGCTTTGGGTGGGCCTGGTTTTGTTGGGCATTGGGCTGGCGGCCTTGGTCTACGCTGACCGGACCAGCGACCGCTTTGAGAGGCAATCGGCCATTGAACGGGCCCAAGCCCAGGCCAAGAGCCTGATCCAGTTCCGTCAGTTTTATGGCCAGACTTTGGTGCCCCGAGCCATGCGCGCCGGAGTGCCTTTCACCGAGGACGAGCGTTCCAACAAAAACGCTTTGCCGCTGCCCGCGACCGTGATGGCGGATTTGGGTCAGCACTTGGCCAAACAGGACGGTGAGCTGCCGGTTCGCTTCTACAGCGATGTGCCTTTGCAGCGGCAATCGCCAGAGCGCGAACTGGATGCTTTTCAAAAGCAGGCCTTGCAAGCCCTGAGAATGCATCCCGACCAACCGTTTGTGCAAGAGGAAATCTTGAATGGCGTGCGGGTCTTGCGCTATGCACAAGCCGATCGGGTGTCTTTGCATTGTGTGGCTTGTGCCCACAACGACGCCGAGCCTGCCGAGGGGCCAGCCAAACCGAGCGAAGTGATGGGGGCACTGGAAGTGGTGGTGCCCATGGCGTCCTCGCAAATCACCAGCACCGGCGAGGTCCAGCGCAGCCTGGTGGTGCTGAGTGCCGCGCTCTTGATTTGTCTGCTGCTGGTCTGGGTGACCGTCAAGGGGTTTCGTGATGCCTGGCAAAAAACCAGTGCGCTGTCGAGCGAGCGGGAAGAGGCCATTGAACAGCTGAGTCAGGAAATCAGCCAGCGCAAGCAGGAAGAGCGGCAAAGGCGCCTGAGCGAGAGCAAGTTGCAAAGCATTTTCACCTCCGTGCCCGAAGCGATTGTGGTGACCGATGCCAACCGATCCATCGTGCAATGCAATTTCGAGGCGGTGTCCATGTTCGGTCACGCTTCGGAAGATTTGATCGGGCAAAAAATCGATGTGCTGATGTCGCCCGAAGAAGCGGCCTTGCACGAGCAGCAAATGGCGGACTACCTGCGCAGCCGGGAGCCCACACTGTTCAATCAGGCGCGTGTGATGAAGGGGCGCCGGAAAAACGGGCAGTATTTTTCACTGCGCATGACCTTCAGCGAAATGCGGGTGGACGAAGAAAGCCTGTTTGTCATGGTGATGCAGGACTTTTCAAACATTGAAAACACCCAGAAATTGCTCAGCCAGGCCAAACAAAAAGCCGAACAGGACCGGATCACGCGCGGTGAATTCCTGGCCAAGATGGGCTATGAAATCCGCACCCCGATGAACGGCATTGTGGGCATGACCGAGTTGGCCATGGACACCCAGGACCGGGCAGAGCAAAAAGAGTATTTGACCCTGGCCCGCAATTCGGCCAACCACCTGCTGCACATCATCAACCAGATCCTGGACTTTTCCAAAATCGAAGCCAACGCGCTGAAGCTCGAATTGCAGGAAGTCAGCCCGGCGCAATGGCTGCAGGACTCGGTCGAGGCCATGGCCCCCTGGGCACTGGCCAAGGACATTGACCTGCAAATCGACGTGTCGCCCGCCGTCCCCGCTTTGGTCCGCATGGACCCGATCCGGATGCGGCAGGTGCTGACCAATTTGATCGGCAATGCGATCAAGTTCACCGATCTGGGGGCGGTGACCGTGGCTTTGCAGGCCTTGCCAGGCCATGGTGAGGGGCAATGTGTCTTGCGCATCAGCATCACCGACACCGGCATTGGCTTTGACCCGGCAAGGTCGGCCTCGCTGTTCAACCCGTTCAACCAGCTCGATGATGCGGACAAACGTGTCTTTGGCAGTACCGGCTTGGGCCTGGCCATCACGCGCAGTCTGGTGCACTTGATGGGGGGTGAAATCGTCGCCAACGGGCAGCCCGAATTGGGCGCCTGTTTCACCGTCACCTTGCCTGTGAGCAAGGTGGCCATGGCCCCGGGTGAGGCGCAAGTGGCGCTTGAGCGTGCGGCCAAAGCGCAAGCAAACAAAGCCGAAGCAGCCCTGGCCCAATCGGACAAAGCCGCTGCGGTGACCCAGACCATCACCACCTTGGACGGCAAACCGCCATCGGTCTTGCTGGTTGAAGACCATGAAATCAACCGCAAATTGGCCGAAATCATGATCCAGCGCATGGGCTGTCAGCTGGTGTCGGTCAGCGATGGCTTGCAGGCACTCGATGCCCTGGAAAAACAGCACTTTGATGTGGTGCTGATGGATGTGATGATGCCGGTCATGGATGGCATCACCGCACTCAAACTGCTGCGTGAACGCGAAAATGGCACGGGCTTCAGGTCCCGCGTGCTGATGGTCACGGCCCACGCCATGGCCGGAGACCGTGAACGTTTCCTGGGGGCCGGTGCTGACGGCTATGTCTCCAAGCCCATGTCCCAGGCCACTTTGCACGCTGAAATTCAGCGTGTGTTGCAGACCCCGCAGCTGCCGGTATCGGGCTGAACTGGTGATGCAGCAGATCGGTCGGTGGGCGCGGCTGATGCGTCAGCTCCTGTTGCGCTGGCCCATGCAGTGGCTGGCAGCATTGCTCATTGCAGTGTGTCTGTGGGTGGTGTGGTACACCTACCAATCGAGCGAGAGCATGGTGCGCCAATACGCGGTGGAGAGCGCTCAGAACCATGCCGACTCGGTCACGCAGTTTCGAAATTTTTACACCCAGGAGCTGGTGCCCCGGGCGGTCAAGGGGGGTGTGGAAATCACCCACGATTACAAGTCGCGTGACGATGCGTTGCCTTTGCCGGCCACTTTGACCATTGATCTGGGGCATTACCTGTCGAAAGTGGACGGCGGCACACAAGTGACCTTGTACAGCGATCTGCCTTTTCCCTGGCGTCAGGCAGAGCGACAACTCGATGACTTTCAAAAGCAGGCCCTGCAGCACCTGAAGGTCAAGCCCGATCAAGCCTTTGTTCGCGAAGAGATGATGAACGGCGAGCGTGTCTTGCGTTTTGCGCAGGCCGACCGCATGTTGCCGCGTTGCGTGGCCTGCCACAACAGCTACCCAGGCTCACCCTTTACCGACTGGAAAAACGGCGATGTGCGCGGCGCACTGGAGGTCGTTCTGCCCGTGTCGCAATGGCAAACGGCCAGCACCAGCGTGCTCAACCGGACCTTCCTGGTTTTGCTGGCGGTGCTGTTTTGCGGCTTGTTCCTGATCTGGATTTCGGTGCGGCGCATCCGCAGTGCCTTGCAGACTGCGCGTCAGTTGTCGGCCGACCGGCAGCAGGCGATCGATCAGCTCAGTCAGGAAATTGCCGAGCGGCAGCAGGCCGAGCGCCAGTTGCAGCTCAGCGAGAGCAAGCTCAGCAGCATTTTCAAGTCAGTCCCTGAGGCCATCGTGGTGGCCAATGCCCAGGGCATCATCGTGCAGTGCAATGCGGCCACCGAGCAGATTTTTGGCTACACCCAGGAAGACTTGATGGGCCAGAACATCCAGGTGCTGATGGACGGTGATGACCGCAAGCAACACGACGGCCACTTGCGCCATTATTTGGTCACGGGCAACAAACGGCTGATGAACCAGCCCCGGATTATGCGTGGGCGGCGCCAGGATGGGACCTTGTTTCCGGTGCGCCTGACCATCAGCGAAACCCGTGTGGACAGCGAGCACTTCTTCATCGGCGTGATGCAGGACTTCACCCAGATCCAGAAAGCGCAGGATTTGCTGGTGGAGGCCAAAGACAAGGCCGAACAGGCCAACCTGATGCGGGGGCAGTTTCTGGCCAACATGAGCCATGAAATCCGCACACCCATGAACGGCATTGTGGGGATGACCGAGCTGGCGCTGGAGCAGGCGGGCTCTGCCAGTCAAAAGGAGTACCTGACGCTGGCCAGGGATTCGGCCCATCACTTGCTGCAAATCATCAACGAGATCCTGGATTTTTCCAAAATCGAAGCGAAGGCCCTGGAGTTGTTGCCCGAGGCGCTCAACCCCTCGAACCTGATCGGGCAAACCGTGCGCTCACTTGAACCTTTGGCACGCGCCAAAGGCATTCAATTGCAACTGACATGCGATCCTGCCTTGCCCGAGTGCGTCTGGCTGGACCCGGTGCGTGTGCGGCAGGTGCTGAACAACCTGGTGGGCAATGCCATCAAATTCACCGCGCAGGGTGCTGTGACGGTCACAACCGAGGCGCATGCGGCGACGGATGCTGGTGGCGAGGTGCTGCGCATCACCATCACCGACACCGGAATCGGCTTTGATCCGGCACGCACGGAAGCCCTGTTCAGCCCCTTCACACAGGCCGATGGTTCGGTGACCCGCGCGTTCGGTGGCACAGGGCTTGGGCTGGCGATCACGCGCAGTCTGGTTCAGTTGATGGGCGGGACCGTGTCTGCCGAGGGACGGCCCGGTCAGGGCGCGCGCTTTGTGGTGGATTTGCCCATGAGGCTCGCCAAGGCCCCTGAGCTTGTGGCGACCGGCGGCGCTCAGCTGGGGGCAGCCGCTGGCGAGGGCGTCGCTCAGGCAGAGGCTCAAGCCTTGTCGGTGTTGCTGGTGGAAGACCATGAAATCAACTGCAAACTCGCCGCGATCATGCTGCAGCGCATGGGCCATCGGCATGTCACGGCCCATGATGGACAGCAGGCACTCGATTGCCTGGACAAGGCGCGCTTTGATGTGGTGCTCATGGACGTGATGATGCCGGTGATGGACGGCATCACGGCTTTGCGTCATCTGCGTGAACGCGAGGCCCAAATGGGGGGCCGCACCATGGTGCTGATGGTCACGGCCCACGCGATGACGGGAGACCGGGAGCGGTTTCTGGCCGCTGGTGCCGATGGCTACGTGTCCAAACCCATGTCGCAGCAGGCTTTGCAAGCGGAGATCGAGCGGGTGATGGCGCTCAGGGCGGGCGCAGCGTCGGCTTGAAGCAAGCGCCCCCACGAAAGGGGGCGCCGCTCTTTTTCTTGGGTTGGGGCGCTGATGCGGGTGTCAGCGGGTGCTGTTTTCCTGCTCGCGCAAGCGAAAGCGCTGGATCTTGCCGGTGGCGGTCTTGGGCAACTCGGCCACAAAGTCAATGAAACGCGGGTATTTGTAGGGGGCCAGGCGCTCCTTCACAAAGGCTTTGACTTCGGCTTCGCTCAGGCTCTGGCCCGCCTTGAGCACGATGAAGGCCTTGGTCTTGGTCAGGCCGTCGGTGTCTTCCTTGCCGATCACGGCCGCTTCCAGAATGGCGGGGTGCTGCACCAGCGTGGCTTCGACCTCAAAGGGCGAGACGTAAATGCCGCTGACTTTGAGCATGTCGTCATTGCGGCCCGCGTAGGTGTAGTAGCCGTCGGGGTCGCGGGTGTACTTGTCGCCGCTCTTGGTCCACACGCCCTGGAAGGTGTCGCGCGATTTTTCGCGGTTGTTCCAGTACATGAGGGCGCTGCTGGGGCCCTGGATGTAGAGGTCACCGATTTCGTTGTGGCCCGTGACCACGCTGCCGTCTTCGTTGCGCAGCTGCACTTCGTAGCCGGGCACGGGCTTGCCGGTGGTGCCGTAGCGCACGTCGCCGGGGCGGTTGGACAGGAAGACGTGCAGCATTTCGGTCGAGCCGATGCCGTCGATGATTTCGCAGCCGAAGTGCTGCGTCCAGCGCTCGCCGATGTCGCGCGGCAGGGCTTCACCCGCCGACGAGCACAGGCGCAGCGCGACCTGGCTTTTGGCGGGCAGGTCCGGGCTGGCGAGCATGCCGCCGTAGCCGGTGGGCGCGCCATAAAACACGGTGGGCTGGTGGTCGACCAGGCGCTTGAAAGTGGCTTGCGGGGTGGGGCGCTCGGCCATCAGCACCACCGTGGCCCCCACGCTCAGCGGGAAGGTCAGCGCGTTGCCCAAGCCGTAGGCAAAGAACAGCTTGGCGGCCGAGAACACGGTGTCGCTTTCCTGCAGGTTCAGCACCCCTTGGCCATACAGCTCGGCGGTCCAGTACAGGTTGCCCTGGCTGTGCACCGTGCCCTTGGGCTTGCCGGTGGAGCCGGACGAGTACAGCCAGAAAGCAGGCTCATCGGCCAGGGTCTGGGCCGGCAGCACCGGCTGGTTTTGGGCGACAAAGTCGGCCATGTTGAATTGACCCTGTGCCAAGGGGCCTGTGGGGCGCGAGACCACCACCTGGCGCACCTCGGTTTTGACCAGGCCCAAGGCGTTTTGCAAAGTGGGCAGCAGGGCGCCCGAAACCAGGGCTGCCTGCGCCCGGCTGTTGCTGAGCATGAAGGCGTAGTCTTCGGCCGTGAGCAAGGTGTTCACGGCCACGGGCACCACGCCCGCATAGAGCGAGCCCAAAAAGGCCACGACCCAGTCGCTGCTGTCTTGCATGAGCAAGAGCACGCGTTCTTCGCGCTTGATCCCCATGGCCTGCAGGCCTCCGGCAAAGCGGCGGATTTGCTCGGTCAACTCGCCATAAGTCAATGCGCCGACGTCATCGATCAGCGCGGTTTTGCCAGCGCGACCAACGTTGGTGGCGATCAGGTGCTGAGCAAAGTTGAAGTCGGCGGGGGGCGGGGTCACATGTGTCATGGGGAGTCTCCTTGGGTCTCAATGCGCTTTGAAGGGTATTTTGTAGGAGCTTGCCCTGCAAGCGATTGAATCGCCAGCAGGGCTGGCTCCTACAGGGGCAAGGCCACGCCTTGTGCGGCCAGCTGGTCCAGGGCCAGCGCGCTGCCTTGCACCGCTGTGCGGCGGTGGTAGAAGTTGAGCGCCCGCAGGCCGCCGAGTTCCTCGCCGCCGCCCGCGCGGCCAGGGCCGCCGTGCAGGCTCATGGGCATCACGTTGCCGTGGCCGCTGTGCAAGGCCGCCACATCGGGCGAGATGGCGTGCACACGGCCGTGGCTGCTGGCCAGCTCGACCGAGGCTTGCGCGGTGAAAGCAGGGTCTTCGCTGTAGACCGAGCAGACCAGCGAGCCTTCGCCGCGGCGGATCATGGCGTAGGCCTCGTCGATGCTGTCGTAAGGCATCAGGGTGGAGACGGGGCCAAACACCTCGACCGCGTGCAATACCTTGGCCGTCATGGGCGACTCGGTGCCCAGCAGCACTGGGGCCACGCAGGCGCTGTTGGCATCGGCATCGACCAGTGCGGCGCTGTTGCCGTCGTACAGCACGGCGGCTTCGGTCTTGAGCTGGGCCAGTCCCGCCAGCACGCTGGCTTTTTGTTCCTGGCTGACCAGGGCGCCCATGCGCACCGTTTCATTGCGCGGGTTGCCCACGGTGGTTTTGGCCAGGCGTGCGCCAATGGCTTCGGCGGCGGCTTTGTACAGCGCACGCGGCACAAAGATGCGGCGGATCGCCGTGCACTTCTGGCCCGATTTGACGGTCATCTCGCGGGCGACTTCGGCCACCAGCAGCTTGAAGGCTTCGCTGTCGGCTGTGGCGGCGGGCGAGAGCAGGGCGGAATTCAGGCTGTCGGCCTCGATGTTGCAGCGCACCGACAGCTCGCTCACGGCGCGGTGGCTGCGGATGATCTTGCCCGTCTCGGCCGAGCCGGTGAAGCTGACCACGTCAAAGGCTTGCAGTTGGTCCATGAGGCCTGCCGACGAGCCGCAGATGACCGACAGCGCGCCCACGGGCAGCACGCCCGCGTCGACCACGTCCTTGACCATGCGCTGGGTCAGCCAGGCGGTGGCGGTGGCGGGCTTGATGATGACGGGCACGCCCGAGAGCAGGGCCGGAGCGGCTTTTTCCCACAGGCCCCAGCTGGGGAAGTTGAAGGCGTTGATGAACAGCGCCACACCCTGTGTGGGCACCTGGATGTGCTGGGTCTGGAAGGCGGGGTCCTTGGCCATGCGGATGCGCTGGCCGTCCAGCAGCAGCTTGGCATCGCCCAGGGCTGCGCCCTGCTTGGCGTAGTAGCCCAGGGTGAAGAGGGCACCGTCGATGTCCACGCCCGAGTCCTTGGTCACGGTACCGCTGTTGGCGGTGGCAATCTCGTAGTAGGCGTCGCGGTTGGCCTGCAGCACTTCCACGATTTGGGAGAGCAAGGCAGCGCGCTGGCCGTAGCTCAGGGCGCGCAGGGCCGCGCCGCCTTGTTCGCGCGCAAAGGCAAAGCCTTCGGACAGGTCGATGCCGCTGCTGGACACGCGGGCCAGTTCGGTGCCCAACACAGGGTCGAACAAGGGCATGCCTGCGCCCGTGCCGGTTTGCCAGCGGCCTGCGAAGAAGTTGGGAAGCAATGTGCTCATGTGTGTGGCTTTCAAAAATTCGTGGTCAGGCGGTGGATTCGCATGCGGCAACAGGGGCGTATCGGAAAAAAAACTGTTCTTGCAGCGCGGTTGGCGGTATAAACAGCGGTTGATGCACTATTGTGCTTGCCCGTTAGTATGCATTAAAGTGCATGTTTTGGGTTTGTTGAAATTTAAGGGTTTTCCCTTGTCTGTGACCAAAGGTTGAGCATGACATCTCAAGAGTCCACCTTGATGGAGCCGTCCGAGCCCGAAACCCGGCGCAGTCCTTTTCTGGAAGCGCTGGGCGAGCGCGTGCGCACTTTGCGCTCGCGCAAAGGCATGACGCGCCGCGCCGTGGCGGTGGCGGCCGATGTGTCAGAGCGGCATCTGGCCAACCTCGAATACGGCACGGGCAATGTGTCGGTGCTGGTGCTCCTGCAGGTGGCGCAGGCCCTGCAATGCTCGCTGGCCGAGCTGCTGGGCGATGTGACCACCACCTCGCCCGAGTGGCTGCTGATCCGTGAATTGCTCTCCAAGCGCAGTGAGGCCGATTTGCGCCGTGCGCGTGTGCAACTGAGCGACATGTTTGGCGAGGGTGGCAACGCGCAAGAGCGCAAAAACCGCATCGCCCTCATTGGCTTGCGCGGCGCGGGCAAGACCTCGCTGGGCCAGCGCCTGGCCGATGACCTGGGCTTTCCCTTCATTGAATTGAGCCGCGAGATCGAGCAGTTTGCCGGTTGCCAGATCAGCGAAATCCACAACCTTTATGGCGCCAATGCCTACCGCCGCTACGAACGCCGCGCCCTCGAAGAAGCCATCCAGATCTACCCCGAAGTGGTGATCGCCACGCCCGGCGGTCTGGTGTCGGACTCGGCCAATTTCAACCTGCTGTTGTCGCACTGCACGACCGTGTGGCTGCAGGCCGATGCGGCCGACCACATGGGGCGCGTGGCCGCACAAGGCGACATGCGCCCCATGGCGGCCAGCCGCGAGGCGATGGAAGATCTGAAGCGCATTCTGGAGGGACGCTCGGCCTTCTATTCCAAAGCCGACCTGGCCATCAACACCAGTGGGCGCACCGAAGACCAGGCCTTCCAGGCTTTGCGTACTTCGGTTCGCCAGCATTTGAGCTTGGTGTCTTGAGGGGATGCAGAAAACTTCATTTCCTAGGGTAAACACTGATGAAATGAATTAAAGTGCATGTTGCAGGTTGGGTGAGCATGCATTAAACTGCCATGTAATATGCACTGAAATGCATTTTTTGACATCCATCAACCCTTCAACACCGACGGAGACAGCCATGAGCACTTCCCTTCAGGTCAATTACCAGACCAGCCCAGCCGAGTACAAGCACATTCAATTGGCCTTTGAGGGCGAGATCGCGACCTTGTCGATCAACATCAACGAAGACGCCGGCATCCGCCCTGGCTACAAACTCAAGCTCAACAGCTACGACCTGGGTGTGGACATCGAGTTGCACGACGCGCTGCAGCGCATCCGCTTTGAGCACCCCGAAGTGCGCACCGTGGTGGTGACCAGCCTGAAAGACCGCGTGTTCTGCTCTGGCGCCAACATCTTCATGTTGGGTGTCTCGACCCACGGCTGGAAAGTGAACTTCTGCAAGTTCACCAACGAAACCCGCAACGGCATTGAAGACTCCAGCAAGCACGACGGCCTGAAATTCGTTGCCGCCCTGAACGGCGCTTGCGCAGGTGGTGGCTACGAGCTGGCCCTGGCTTGCGACGACATCGTGTTGGTGGACGACCGCTCGTCTGCCGTGTCTTTGCCCGAAGTGCCCCTGCTGGGCGTGCTGCCCGGTACCGGCGGCCTGACCCGCGTGACCGACAAGCGCCATGTGCGCCACGACCTGGCCGACATCTTCTGCACCAGCGTCGAAGGCGTGCGCGGTCAAAAAGCCGTGGACTGGCGCTTGGTCGACGCGATCGCCAAGCCCGCCGCCTTCAAGGAAGTGGTCAAAGAGCGCGCCACCAAGCTGGCCGCTGGCAGCATCCGCCCCGTGGGCGCCAAGGGTGTGACCCTCACACCGATCAACCGCACCATTGCCGCTGACGCATTGACTTACACCAATGTCACAGTAGACATCGACCGCGCCAAGCGCATCGCCACCTTCACCGTCAAGGCGCCCGCCACGGCCCAGCCCACCGACATCGCCGGCATCGAAGCCGCAGGCGTGAACTGGTGGCCACTGCAGATGGTGCGTGAACTCGACGACGCCATCCTGCACATGCGCACCAACGAACTCGACATTGGCACCTGGGTCATCAAGACTTCGGGCGACGCTGCCGCGGTGCTGGCCTCCGACGCCACCATGCTGGCGAACAAGGACCACTGGTTTGTGCGTGAAACCATCGGCCACCTGCGCCGCACCCTGGCCCGCATGGACGTGACCTCGCGCAGCCTGTTCGCCCTGATCGAAGAGGGGACATGTTTTGTCGGCACACTCGCCGAGCTGGCTTTCTGCGCCGACCGCGCCTACATGCTGGCGCTGCCGGACGATGCCGCCAAGGCCCCCAAGATCCAGCTGAACGAAATGAACTTCGGTTTCTTCCCCATGGTCAATGACCAGACCCGCCTGCAGCGCCGCTTCTACGAAGAAGCGCCCGCCATGGACGCCGCACGCGGCGCCATCGGCAAGGCCTTGGACGCCGACGCTGCACTGGCCCTGGGCTTGGTGACGGCTGCGCCTGACGACATTGACTGGGCCGACGAGATCCGTCTGGCCCTGGAAGAGCGTTCGTCCATGTCGCCTGACGCCTTGACCGGTCTGGAAGCCAACCTGCGTTTCGCTCAGCAAGAGAACATGCTGACCCGCATCTTCGGCCGCTTGACCGCCTGGCAGAACTGGATCTTCCAGCGCCCCAACGCCGTTGGCGAAAAAGGTGCCTTGAAGGTTTACGGCAAAGGCGAAAAAGTCAGCTTCGACCTGAACCGCGTTTGATGTTTTGACGTTGTGCAGCGTGGTTCCCGGTGGTCCGCGCTGCAACCGAAATTTGACCCCACCGTTGCTTTAATTTTCTGGAGACTCTCATGTCCGGTATCAACTACAGCGAAAAAATCCCCAACAACGTCAACCTGTCGGAAGACCGCACGTTGCAACGCGCGCTCGAGCACTGGCAGCCCAACTACCTGCAGTGGTGGAATGACATGGGTCCTGACGGCTCGCAAAACTTCGATGTCTATCTGCGTACCGCCGTGAGCGTCGATCCACAAGGCTGGGCCCAGTTTGGCCACGTCAAGATGCCCGACTACCGTTGGGGCATTTTCTTGAACCCCGGCGAGCAAGACCGCAAGATCCACTTCGGTGACCACATCGGCGAGAAAGCCTGGCAAGACGTGCCTGGCGAACACCGCGCCAACCTGCGCCGCATCATCGTGACACAAGGCGACACCGAGCCCGCATCGGTCGAGCAGCAGCGCCACCTGGGCCTGACCGCCCCCAGCCAGTACGACCTGCGCAACCTGTTCCAGGTGAACGTGGAAGAAGGCCGTCATCTGTGGGCCATGGTCTATCTGCTGCACAAGTACTTTGGCAAGGACGGCCGTGAAGAAGCCGAGGGCCTGCTCGAGCGCAACAGCGGCAACGCCGACAACCCCCGCATCCTGCAAGCCTTCAACGAGAAGACCCCTGACTGGTTGTCCTTCTTCATGTTCACCTACTTCACCGACCGTGACGGCAAGTTCCAGCTGTGCGCTTTGGCCGAGTCGGCTTTTGACCCATTGGCCCGCACCACCAAGTTCATGCTGACCGAAGAGGCACACCACATGTTCGTGGGCGAGTCCGGCGTGAGCCGCACCATCCAGCGTACCGTGGACGTGATGAACCAGCTGAAAACCGACGACGTGGGCAAGCTGCGCGCCGCCGGTGTGATCGACCTGCCGACCATCCAGCGTTACATCAACTTCCACTTCTCGGTGACCATCGACCTGTTCGGTGCCGACCAGTCGTCCAACGCCGCCACCTTTTACAGCTCGGGCCTGAAAGGCCGTTACGAAGAAGGCAAGCGCACCGACGACCACGTCTTGAAGGGCAACAGCTACAAGATCCTGTCGGTCGAAGACGGCAAGCTGGTCGAAAAAGAAGTGCCGATGCTCAACGCTTTGAACGAAGTGCTGCGCGACGACTACATCACCGATTCCAAAGGCGGTATCGAGCGTTGGAACCGTGTGATCGAGAAGGCCGGCATCCCGTTCAAGCTGACCGCACCACACAAGGCTTTCCACCGCAACATCGGCTCTTTGTCGGGCGCCAAGATCAGTCCCGATGGCCGTGTGGTGTCTGAGGCCGAGTGGAACGCCAAAGTGGACGAGTGGTTGCCAACCAACGAAGATCGCGCCTATGTAGCCAGCCTGATGGGCCGTGTCGTCGAGCCCGGCAAGTTCGCCAACTGGATCGCGCCACCCGTCATGGGCATCAACCGTCAGCCCGTGGACTTTGATTACGTCCGCTTCAACTGATACGTTGAGTCTCTGATCAACTGCTGCCTCTGTTTGGATACGGGGGCGGCAGTTGACAGAGAAAGGGGCGGGTTCGTCATGCTGGGGTACCAGAAATCCTCACCCGCCCCTTTCTCTGTCAACTGCATGGGGTTTGTCGCAGGTTTCGGTTTTATCTGGACCACCCGGGTACTTGCAATCGGAATGTGCCGCCTAGATGGAAGGCGGTCATTGAAAGGGGAAGGGGCGGGTTCCTCATACTGGGGTACCAGAAATCGTCACCCGCCCCTTCCCCTTTCAATGACATGGGTCTGCTGCATGCCCAGGCTGCCAGTAGACTTGACACCTTCATGCAGGCACTGAGCGACGTTATGGTTTGGGGCCGGGCGCCGATTTCTGGTACCCCAGCATGAGGCGCCCGGCCCCAAACCAGAACGTTGCGGACCACGCAGACACCAAAGACATACTGCTGACCAAGAAGACACAAGAGAGCCCAAGACATGAGCACAGAAGCCACGCTGATCAAACAACACCTGATCGACCCGGAAATCTGCATCCGCTGCAACACCTGCGAAGCGATCTGCCCCGTGGGCGCGATCACCCACGACTCGCTCAACTACGTGGTCAAGGCCGACATCTGCAACCTCTGCATGGACTGCATCTCGCCGTGCCCCACCGGCTCCATCGACAACTGGCGCATGATGCCCAAGGCCAAGGCCTACAGCATCGAAGAACAACTCAAGTGGGATGTGCTGCCTGCGGAGCTGAGCGCAGAAGAACTCGCTGCCGCTGGTGGCGGCGATGCGGGTGCTGCTCAGGAAGAAGCCCAAGCTGCTGTTCAAGCTGCAGCCTCTTCATCGGCATCGGCGGCCACAACCGCCGCAGCCTCGGGTTTCAACTCGGCCCAGTTCGGAGCGACCACCCCCCCCTGGTCGGCTGCCCACGCCTACACCAACCTCTATGGCCCCAAAGCGGCCGAGAAAACCATCACCGCCACCGTGACGGGCAACCTGCGTGTGACCGAGGTGGGCCAACAAGCAGGCCAACAAGACTACGACACCCACCACATCGTGCTCGACTTTGGCAGCATGCCTTTCCCGGTGCTCGAAGGCCAGTCGATCGGCATCATCCCGCCCGGTGTGGACGCCAAAGGCAAGCCGCACCATGCGCGCCAGTACTCGATCGCCAGCCCCCGCAACGGCGAGCGCCCCGGCCACAACAACCTGTCGCTGACCATCAAGCGTGTGCTCGAAGACCACGACGGCCAGCCTGTGCGCGGCGTCGGCTCCAACTACATGTGCGACTTGAAGGTCGGTGACAAGGTGGAGGTGATCGGGCCTTTTGGCGCGAGCTTCCTGATGCCCAACCATCCCAAGAGCAACATCGTCATGATCTGCACCGGCACCGGTTCAGCCCCCATGCGCGCCATGACCGAATGGCGTCGTCGCCTGCGCGCCAGCGGCAAGTTCGAGGGTGGCAAACTGATGCTGTTCTTTGGTGCCCGCACGCCCGCCGAGCTGCCGTACTTTGGCCCGCTGAACAACCTGCCCAAAGACTTCATCGACATCGAATTCGCTTTCTCGCGCGAAGTGGGCAAGCCCAAGCGCTATGTGCAGGACGCCATGCGCGAACGCGCGGCCGACCTCGCGGCCCAGCTCAAGGACCCGAACACCTGTTTCTATGTGTGTGGCTTGAAGAGCATGGAAGAGGGCGTGGTCATGGCCCTGCGTGACATCGCACAGAACGCCGGACTCGATTGGGATACCGTGGGCGCGGCGCTCAAGAAAGAAGGCCGTTTGCACCTCGAAACTTACTGATCCAAGCAGCAACTGTGCGCTTCGCGGTCATGTCGGGGCTGGAGCCGCCGGTCTACAAGAGGCCAGTGCGCTGATTTGTAGGTCGGTGGCTTCAGCCCCGACATCGTCCACTCCATCATGGCAACGATGAATTTTTTCAACGGATGTGACCCCTTCGCATGCAGACCGATTCCATTTCTGAAACCCGTATCGGTTTGAACGCGCTGCGAGCGCAACTGCGTCAGCCCCGCACGCAGCTCAAAGGCCGTCAGGCCAGCGACGAAGTGCGCGCCGAGGTGCGCGCTCTGATCGGCGCACCGCCTGCAGACGGTCACCGCCGGGATCTGTTGATCGAGCACCTGCATGTGCTCAACGACCACTTTCATGGCTTGTTCGAGCGCCACATCGTGGCGCTGGCGGCCGAGATGCGCCTGCCCGTGGTCGAGGTGTTCGAGGTCGCTTCGTTTTACCACCACTTCGAGATCCTGAAAGACGACGCCACGGCCCCGCGCATCACCGTGCGGGTGTGCGACAGCCTGAGCTGCAGCTTGGCCGGCAGCGACGGCTTGCTGCGCCAGTTGCAGCGGGAACTGCAGGATGTGAAAGTGGTGCCCGTGCCTTGCCTGGGCCGCTGTGAGCAGGCCCCTGCCGCACAAGTGGGCCAGCAGGCCGTGGCGCAGGCCACGCTGCAGGCCGTGACCGAGCGCTTGGCCGCGCAGCAGACCGCGCCGAACCCGCTGCCCGACGCCACGCGGCTGGCGGCTTACCGGCAGGCGGGCGGCTACCAGCTGGCGCTGCAGGTCGCTGCGGGGCTGAAGGACCACGAATCGGTCATCCAGTGTCTGGAGTCATCGGGCTTGCGAGGCTTGGGCGGCGCGGGTTTCCCGGCCGGACGCAAATGGCGCATCGTGCGCAGCCAGCCCGGCCCGCGCCTGATGGCGGTGAACATCGACGAGGGCGAGCCCGGCACCTTCAAGGACCGCACCTGTCTGGAGTCTGATCCGCACCGTTTTCTGGAAGGCGTGCTGATCGCGGCCAGCGTGGTGGGTTGCGAAGCGGTCTACATCTACCTGCGCGACGAGTACCACGAAGCGCGTGTCTTGCTGACCGAAGAGTTGGCTGCCCTTCAGGCCAATCCGCCTTGCGCCATGCCGCGCATCGAGTTGCGCCGTGGCGCGGGCGCCTACATTTGCGGTGAAGAATCCGCCATGATCGAGAGCATCGAGGGCAAACGGGGTGAGCCCCGCATGCGCCCGCCTTACATCGCAGAAGTCGGTCTGTTTGGCCGCCCGACCCTGGAGCACAACTTCGAGACCCTGTACTGGATTCGCGAGCTGATCGAACAAGGCGCGGACAGCTTTGCATCGCAAGGGCGTCATGGCCGAAAAGGCCTGAGGCGCTTTAGCGTGAGCGGGCGTGTGAAGCAGCCGGGTGTCAAGCTCGCGCCTGCGGGCATCACCCTGCGCGAACTGGTGGATGAACACTGCGGCGGCATGGCCGAGGGGCACACCCTCTATGCCTATTTGCCCGGTGGTGCCAGCGGCGGCATCTTGCCCGCGCGCCTGGCCGATGTGCCGCTCGATTTTGACACCCTGCAGCCGCACGGCTGCTTCATCGGATCGGCTGCCGTGATGGTGCTCAGCCAACACGACAGCGCCCGCGAAGCGGCCCTGAATGTGATGCGCTTTTTTGCGCATGAGAGCTGTGGCCAATGCACGCCCTGCCGCGTCGGCACCGATAAGGCCGCGCAACTCATGGCCGCCGATGTGTGGGATGCCGACACCCTGCAAGACCTGGCGCAGGTCATGGGCGACGCGTCGATTTGTGGTCTGGGCCAGGCTGCGCCGAACCCGATCCGGTGTGTCCTCGATTACTTTGCGCACGAAGTGGGGGGCCCAGCATGAGCACCGTCCAATTCACCCTCAACGGCCAAAGCGTCGAGGCCCCTGCCGGGAAAAGCATTTTCAACATCGCCAAGGAACTGGGCATCGCGATTCCGCACCTGTGCCACAAGGAAGGCCTCGCGCCCGATGGCAATTGCCGCGCTTGCGTGGTCGAGGTGGCCGGTGAGCGCACGCTGGCCCCCAGTTGCTGCCGCAGCGCCACGCCCGGCATGCAGGTGCAGACGAACAGCGAACGCGCCGTCAAAAGCCAGAAAATGGTGCTGGAGATGCTGCTGGCCGACCTGCCCGAGCAGGGCCACAAGTGGCTGGACGACCGGGCCGAAGCGCCACATGGCGAGCTGAGCCAATGGGCCGAGCACCATGGCGTGCAGGTGCGCCCGGCCTTGGCCGCGCTCCAGCGCGAAGCCGTGCCCGCCGACCTGTCGCACCCGGCCATGGCCGTGAATCTGGACGCCTGCATCCAGTGCAACCGCTGCCAACGCGCTTGCCGTGACCTGCAGGTCAACGATGTGATCGGCCTGGCCTTTCGGGGTGCGCACACCCAGGTGGTGTTTGACCTGGCCGACCCGATGGGCGGCAGCTCGTGTGTGGCTTGCGGCGAATGTGTGCAGGCCTGCCCGACGGGGGCGCTCATGCCCAAGAGCCACATGGGCCCGCAAAAAGTGGACCGCGAAGTCGATTCGGTCTGCCCGTTTTGTGGCGTCGGTTGCCTGGTCACCTACCAGGTCAAGGACGAAAAAATCATCAGCGTCAAAGGCCGCGAAGGCCCGGCCAACGAAGGGCGTTTGTGCGTCAAGGGCCGTTTTGGCATGGACTACATCCACAGCCCGGACCGCATCACGAAGCCGCTGATCCGCAAGCCGGGTGTGGCCAAGGACCTCAGCCTGATCGATGGCCACACCGATTGGCGTGAAGTGTTCCGCGAAGCCACTTGGGAAGAGGCTTTAACGGTGGCCACCCAGCCGCTCAATGCTTTGCGCCAACAACATGGCCCCAAATCGCTCGCCGGTTTTGGTTCGGCCAAGGGCAGCAACGAAGAAGCCTACCTGTTCCAGAAGCTGGTGCGCACCGGCTTTGGCAGCAACAACGTGGACCACTGCACCCGCCTGTGCCACGCGTCCAGCGTCGCGGCACTGTTGGAGGGCGTGGGCTCGGGCGCGGTGAGCAACCCGGTGCGCGATGTCGAGCACTCGGACCTGATCCTCGTGATCGGCTCCAACCCGACCGCCAACCACCCGGTGGCCGCCACCTGGATGAAAAACGCCGCTCAGCTCGGCACCCGCATCGTGCTGGTCGACCCGCGCATCACCGACATCGGTCGTCACGCCTGGCGCACCCTTCAGTTCAAGGCCGACACCGATGTGGCGCTGCTCAACGCGATGCTGCATGTCATCGTGACCGAAAACCTGTGCGATGAAGCTTTCCTGCGCGAGCGCGCAGACAACGTGGCCGAACTCAAGGCCCATGTGCAGGACTACACGCCCGAGGCCATGAGCGCGGTCTGCGGCATCCCGGCCGAGACCATCCGCGAGGTGGCGCGGGCCTATGCCAGCGCCAAAGCCGCCATGATTTTGTGGGGCATGGGCGTGAGCCAGCATGTGCATGGCACCGACAACGTGCGCTGCCTGATCGCGCTGGCCAGCATCACCGGCCAGATCGGTCGCCCCGGCACGGGCTTGCACCCGCTGCGCGGCCAGAACAATGTGCAGGGCGCGAGCGACGCGGGCCTGATCCCGATGATGTACCCCAACTACCAGCGGGTCACCGACAAGTCGGCGCATGACTGGTTCGAGAAATTCTGGGGCACCCAGCTGGACGACCAGCCCGGCTACACCGTGGTCGAGATCATGCACAAGGCCCTGGCCGATGACAGCGACCCGCACAAGGTGCGCGGCATGTACATCCTGGGTGAGAACCCGGCCATGAGCGACCCCGACCTGAACCACGCCCGCCACGCGCTGGCCAGCTTGCAGCACCTGGTGGTGCAGGACATTTTTTTGACCGAAACCGCCTGGCTGGCCGATGTGGTGCTGCCTGCCAGCGCCTGGCCCGAAAAAACCGGTACGGTGAGCAACACCGACCGCACGGTGCAGATGGGTCGCCAGGCGGTGTTGCCGCCGGGCGATGCCAAACCCGACTTGTGGATCATCCAGCAGATTGCCGCCCGCCTGGGCCTGAACTGGGCCTACGCAGGCGAACACGATGGCGTGGCCGCCGTGTACGAGGAAATGCGCCAGGCCATGGCCCCGGCCATTGGCGGCATCGACTGGGCGCGCCTGAACGCGGGCTCGGTCACTTACCCGTGCGTGAGCGCAGAGGACCCGGGCCAGCCCATCGTCTTCCACGACCACTTCCCCACCAAGGACGGCCGTGTCTGGCTGGTGCCCGCCAGCCTGATCCCGGCCAATGAGCAGCCCGATGCAGATTACCCGCTGGTGCTCATCACCGGGCGGCAGCTGGAGCACTGGCACACCGGGAGCATGACGCGCCGCGCCACCGTGCTCGACGCCCTGGAGCCTGCGGCCACGGCATCGATGTGTGGGGCGGATCTGCGGCGGTTGGGTTTGCAAGCGGGGCAGACGGTGCGGATCGCTTCGCGGCGGGGCGAAGTGCTGCTGCAGCTGCGCCAGGACGATGGCACGCCCGCAGGCGCGGTGTTCATCCCCTTCGCCTACCAGGAAGCGGCGGCCAATTTGCTGACCAACGCGGCGCTGGACCCGTTCGGCAAAATTCCCGAATTCAAATACTGCGCGGTCAGGATCGAAGCCGCTGGTCCGGTCAAAGCATAATCGGCGGCTGTCATGAATCCGTGAGTCGGCCATCCGGCGTCGACCACGGGCAGCTGTCCGATCTGGCCAAGGAGGCCGCTTTGAATGTGAATGTGCAAACCATCTTCTGGATGGATGCGTTTTTGTACCTGATGCTGCATGTGGCCATTTGGTACGGTTTGGCCCGTTTTCGAAGCCCCAAGGTGGCTTTGTGGAGCGCTTCGGGCATTTTCAGTGCCTTGGGTTTGGGTGTGCTGGGCAGCCGGGGCTGGTTGGGCGCCGATGTCGTGGTCGTGGTGGGCCAATTCCTGATGGCTGCGGGCAACTGGGGGCGCCAGCTGGCTTTGCGCTCGCTCAACGGTGCGGCATCGCCCACATGGCTGTGGGTGTCAGGGGGGGCGAACCTGGGTTTTTTGGCCCTGAGCTACGGCTTGCATTTTTCGGGCTCGCCCGTGAGCACCCTCATGCTGGTGTTCTATGCTTTTTACACCTTCAATTGCCTGGAGTACTTTTTTTCGGGCAAGCGCATTGCCCTGACGCATGACAAAAAAGGCGCAGACTCGGTCAAGTGGGCGGGCCTCATTCTGTCCGTGACCTTGGGCATCAAAACCCTGGCTTTGCTGGCGGGCGTGGGGGCCACAGACCTGTATGAAAGCTCGTGGGACCAAACGGTGGTGTTTGCAGGCCAGTTCACCGCCATGGTCATGCTGTGCGTGGGCTTCATGCAGATTTTCATTGATCAAGACCACCGCGCCCAAATGGGCGTGCGAGAAGCCCTGGCGCGTGAGCAAGAGCGCGCCAGTCTGGCGGCCCAGCATTCTGCAGACCTTGGGGTTTTGCTGCTGGAGCGTGATGAAATCATCCGGCAATTGACCTTGTCCAACAAAAGTGCGGGCATGGGGGCCCTGGCGGCCAGTTTTGCGCACGAACTCAATCAGCCTTTGACGGCCATTTTGTTGCACGCCGAGTTGTTGCAGAACAAGCTCAGCACCGCCAAGCGATCTCAACCCATGCCGGACGTGCCCTTGCTGGTGGAAGTGACTCAATGCATTGTGAGCGACACGCAGCGGTCAGCCGACATCATCCGCAAGCTGCGCGATTTGTTCCGCATGGGTCATGGCGAATACATCCCCGTGGATTTGGAGCGTCTGGTGATGGATGTGGTTGATTTGGTGCGGGCCAAAATGCGGGCCAACAGCATGGCACTGACCACGGAATTTGACGCCGATTTTCGCTTGATTGGCGATGTGACCCAGCTGCAGCAGGTGGTGTTGAATTTGCTGAGCAACGCCATCGACGCCATGGTCGAAACACAGGCCATTAGTCCTCACCTGAAAATTCGCGGACGTGTGCTGGATGATTATCTGGTGCTGGAGATTGAGGACAACGGCAAAGGCATTGATGCAGACATGCAAGAAGAGGTTTTCAGTTTGTTCAAGACTTCCAAATCGCAGGGCATGGGCGTGGGCTTGTGGCTGAGCCGGGCAATTGCCGAGACGCATGGCGGTCAACTTGACTTCATCTCCGAGCCCGGCAAGGGTACGGTTTTTACATTGCGATTACCCTCCAAGGGTCAAAGTCCTTTTGCTTGAGCCACACCACCATGTCTGTCCATGTCTTGTCCCAAGTTGCGATCCTGATGCGCCGAGAAGCGGTTCAAGGTGCGATGGCCCGTTGGCAGTCGCACCGCTGGACACTGGCCGATGTGGTGCCCCATGAAGACAGCTTTGGCACCGAACCGCGTTGCTTGCGCCACACGCCGGACGACAGTTTGTGGATCTACCCCGGCTGGCCGCTGGAGCTGTACACCGACGACGCCGAAGGGTACTGGCTGAACCAAACCGCGCCTGTGCCCAGTTTTTTTGTGATGTGGCGCATGCAAGACGGTGTGCAGGGCCAGGAGCCTCAGGCCGTGCCGCAGGCCCTGAGTTTGAGTTACCACGATGCCGGCCGCTGGCTGGATGCGCAGGAAACCGTGGAGAACGTGCCTGCGCCCGCAGATGTGGTGGCGCAGATGCGTGCTTTTACCGAAGCGTTTTACGTGCCCGAAGTCAAGAAGCGCCAGCGCCCGCAAAGTTTCCAGGGCCTGAAGGACCGCTTCGGTCAGCCCGCATCGGTCAGCACCCAGGAAAAACGGCGCGGTCCAGGCCAAGACCTGACGGGAGGTTATGCATGAGCGAGCCTTTTTTCAGCCGCTGGTCCAAGCGCAAGCAAGCCGTGGCCAAGGGGCTGCCTGCCGATGAAGCAGCCCCAGGCGCCGACCATCCACCCACGCCAGCCGCTGCCGATGCCGAGCCTGCTGCGGGTCCGTCCGCGGACACACCTGCCGAGCCTTTGCCCACCCTGCAGGATGTGAAGGATTTGACGCCAGCGTCTGACTTTCAGCCTTTCATGCGGCAAGGCGTGGCTTCGGATGTGCGCAATGCGGCGGTCAAGAAACTTTTTACCGATCCTCACTTCAACGTGATGGACGGTCTGGACATTTACATCGGCGACTACAACACGCCGGACCCTTTGCCTGCAGGCATGCTGCAGAAAATGGTGGGCGCGCAACTGCTGAATTTGTTCCCTGAAGCCACACCATCGGCTCCAGCGCCGAGCGAGACGGCCACCCGTGCCTTGTCGCCATCGCTTGCACAGGAAAACCCTGATCAAAGTCCTGACGCGCCAGATGGCTCGCCACTTGTGGCACAGTCGCCGCCAACTTCCATGACACCGACACTGCAGCCCACAACGGCGCTGCAGGCACCCGACCCGACAGAACATGACCACCCTGATTTGCAACTGCAACCAAACCATGCCCCTGCAAGCCCAAGCTCTGGGGCAAGCACTGGGTGAAGACCTGACGCTGCACACCACCTTGTGCCGGCGCGAGGCCGGGCATTTCCAGAAAGCCGTGAAAACCGGCGAGACCGTGGTGGTGGCCTGCACCCAGGAAAAGCGCCTGTTCAGTGAACTGGCCGAGCAAACCGAAGGGGCCATCTCGCCAATCCGTTTTGTCAACATCCGCGAAACCGGCGGCTGGGGCAAAGAGGCCCCATTCGCCACACCCAAAATGGCCGCCTTGTTGGCCGCAGCTCGTTTGCCCGAGCCCGAGCCGGTGGCCACGGTCACTTACAAAAGCGAAGGCCGCGTGCTCATCATCGGCGCTGTGGACGCCGCCGAGCGCGTCGCCAGCTTCCTGGCCGACGCGATGCAGGTCACGATTTTTGCGCAAGGCCCCGGCAACGCCGGGGGCAGCCAGGAGCGGCGCTTTCCGGTGGTGGCGGGTCGCCTGCAAGGCCTCAAGGGCTGGTTGGGGGCGTTTGAGGTGTCGTGGGACGCCAGCAACCCGATTGATCTGGACCTGTGCACCCGCTGCAACGCCTGCGTGGCCGCTTGCCCCGAGCAGGCCATTGGCCTCGATTACCAGGTGGACCTGTCGCGCTGCACTTCGCACCGCGACTGCGTGAAGGTGTGCGAAGCCGCAGGCGCCATCGACTTTTCGCGCGACGTCCGCCCACAAACCGAGCGCTTTGATGTGGTGCTGGACCTGCGCGGAGACAAGGCCTCGCCCACGTTCACCTCGCACGCCTTGCCCCAAGGCTATTTCCGCTGGGACGGCCAAGACCTGCAAACCCTGCTGAAAGTGCGCGAGCTGGTCGGTGAATTTGAAAAGCCGCGCTTTTTTGCCTACAAACAAAAGCTTTGCGCCCACAGCCGCAACGAGCAAGTCGGCTGCAGCGCTTGCATCGACATCTGCTCGGCCGAGGCTGTGCGCTCGGACAAAAGCCGCCAGCAAATCGTGGTCAACCCCAACCTGTGCGTGGGTTGCGGCGCGTGCACCACGGCGTGCCCCACGGGCGCGCTGACCTACGCCTACCCGCGCCCGGCAGAGCAGGGCGCCAAGATCCGCGCACTGCTGTCGGCCTACCAGGCCGCAGGCGGGCGTGATGCTGCGCTGCTGCTGCACAGCCAGGAAAAAGGCCAGGCTCTGATCGACGAGCTGGGCCGGGGTGCGCAGCTGGGTGTCATGCAAGGCGTGCCCGCCCGCGTGATGCCTGTGGCCTTGTGGCACACCGCCAGTGTCGGCATGGAGCTGTGGCTCTCGGCCGTGGCCTATGGCGCTCGCCAGGTCATGGTGCTGCTCACCCACGAAGAAGCGCCGCAATACCGCACCGCGCTCATGGAACAAATGGCCGTGGCCCAAAGCCTGCTCAATGGCCTGGGTTACACCGGCGTGCATTTCCAGCTCATCGAAGCCAAGACCTCCACCTCACTGGACGCCGATTTGCAGCGCCTGTGCGCCCGCAGCCTCAAGGCCGCCAGCCTGCCCACCGGCCCGGCCACCGCCGCCCGCCACGCGGTGCAGGCCGAAAAGCGCAGCAACCTGGAGCTGGTCATCGACCACCTCATGGCCCAGTCCCCCGTCATGGCCATGGATGAAGCCACTCGCCCCAAGGCGCTCGATTTGCCCGCTGTCGGCTCGCCCCTGGGCGCGATCGTGGTCGATGGCAACAAATGCACCTTGTGCATGAGCTGCGTGGGCGCTTGCCCCTCGTCGGCCCTGCAGGACAACCCGTTGCAGCCCGAAATCCGTTTCATCGAGAAAAACTGTGTGCAATGCGGCCTGTGTGCCAAGACCTGCCCGGAGGATGCGATCACCTTGCTGTCCCGCCTGTCGCTGGTGCCCGAGCGCACGCAGCCCCGGGTGTTGCACGGCAGCCCGCCTTATGCCTGCATCCGCTGCAGCAAGCCTTTTGGCACGCTCAAAGGCATCGAGGCCATGCTGGGCCGCCTGGCCGGGCACAGCATGTTCCAGGGTGCGGCCCTGGAGCGGCTCAAAATGTGCGGCGATTGCCGTGTCATCGACATGTTCACCGACGAGAACCAGGTGCGCGTCCCGGGTGCCGGCACGCCTTCCAAACCCCAATAATTTGTTGCCATGAGCCAAGACCTGAACCTGTCCGCCAGCAGCCACGCGCTGGACGAAGAAACCGCCCGTGCCGAAGTCTATGGCCTGCTGTCCCAGTTGTACTACCAGGCCCCGAGCGACGAGTTGCTGGGTCAGCTGCAAGTCGCTGTGACCGAAGCCCCCGATGCCGGCGGGTTTCTCGAGGAGCCGTGGCGCGAGCTGGTGGCTTGCGCCCGCAGCCTCAGCCAGGCGCAGATCGCGGCCGAATACACCAGCTTGTTTGGTGGTGTGGGCAAACCCGAGGTGTATTTGTTCGGCTCACATTACCTCAGTGGTTTTTTGAATGAAAAGTCGCTCGTGCGCCTGCGCGACGATCTGGCCGAGCTGGGCTTGGGCCGCAGCGAGACCATGTCAGAAACCGAGGACCATGTGGCCTACGTTTGCGAGGTCATGCGCTTTCTGATCGCGGGCGACGATGTGGCGGTGTCCAACCTGACCCGACAGCAGGCCTTTTTTGCCCAGCATGTCCAATCCTGGCTGCCAAGCCTGTGCCAGACGCTGCAAGCCCATCCCCGCGCGGTGTTCTACGCCCGGCTGGCGGCTTTCACCGAAGCCTTCATCAGCGTGGAGTCGCAGGGCTTCGACCTGGTGGCGTGATTGAAAGTTTTTGTGTTCTGAATTGAAAATATTGACGGCAAAGCTGCGGGTTTCTACTGAGCGTCATCAAAGGGGCTGATCGCATAATGATTGACCAAGCGGTAATTTTTTACGCTTGTAAGTTCAACAACGATTGGAGATCCACTTTGTCAGACAACAAAACCCCACGCCGTCGTAACCTTCTCAAAGGCGCAGCCCTGGCCGCAGGTGCTATTTCTGCCCCCATGATCGCCAAGGCCCAGACCGGCCCGATCTCCATGCGTTGGCAGAGCACTTGGCCCGCCAAGGACATCTTCCACGAGTACGCCCTCGACTACGCCAAAAAAGTCAACGACATGACCGGCGGCGACTTGAAGATCGAAGTGTTGCCTGCTGGCGCCGTGGTGCCAGCCTTCGGTTTGCTCGAAGCCGTGTCCAAGGGCACCCTGGACGGCGGTCACGGCGTGTTGGGTTACCACTACGGCAAGCAAAATGCTTTGGCCCTGTGGAGCTCCGGCCCAGCTTTCGGCATGGACGCCAACATGATTCTGGCCTGGCACAAGTACGGCGGCGGCGCTGAGCTGCTGGCCAAGCTGTATGCTTCCATCGGCGGCAACGTGCAGTCCTTCCTGTACGGCCCCATGGCCACACAACCCTTCGGCTGGTTCAAGAAGCCGATCACCAAGACAGCAGACCTGAAAGGTTTGAAGTTCCGCACCAACGGTTTGGCGATTGACCTGTTCACTGCCATGGGCGCTGCCGTGAACGCCTTGCCAGGCGGCGAGATCGTCCCAGCGATGGACCGCGGTCTGCTCGACGGTGCCGAGTTCAACAACGCCACCTCCGACCGCATTTTGGGCTTCCCCGACGTTTCCAAGGTCTGCATGCTGCAAAGCTACCACCAGGCTTCGGAAACCTTCGAGATCATGTTCAACAAGACCAAGTACGACGCACTGCCTGCGAAGTTGAAGTCCGTGATCGCGATCGCCACAGAAGCCGCTTCGGCCGACATGTCCTGGAAAGCCATCGACCGTTATTCCAAGGACTACATCGAATTGCAGACCAAGGACAAGGTCAAGTTCTACAAGACGCCCGATGCCATCCTGCAAGAGCAGCTCAAGGTTTGGTCTGAGATTCTGGAGAAGAAGTCTGCCGAGAACCCCATCTTCAAGGAAGTGGTGGCCTCGCAGAAAGCTTTCGCAGCTCGCGCTGTGAAATGGGACCAGGACACCAACATCAGCCGCCGCATGGCGGTGAACCATTTCTTTGGTGCCAAAAAGGCCTGATTCTTTGAATTGAGCCCACCCATCAGCCATCCGGCCCCGAACCGGATGGCTGATTTACTTATGTGATCCCGATATGCAAAACCTGTTGCTCTTCATAGACAAAGTCAGCACCTGGATTGGCCAGTTCTTTTCCTGGTTGATCGTGGCCTTGACTTTCATGATTTCCTGGGAGGTGTTCTCCCGTTATGTGTTGGACAGTCCGCATGCCTGGGCCTTTGACGTGATGAGCATGATGTACGGCTCGCTCTTCATGATGGCTGGCGCTTACACCTTGTCCAAAAATGGCCATGTGCGCGGCGATGTACTGTATGGTTTTTTCCCGCCCCGCCTGCAGGCCTGGCTGGACTTGATTCTTTACATCCTGTTCTTCATTCCCGGTGTGGTCGCGCTGGCTTGGGCGGGTTACGGTTTTGCCGCCGAGTCCTGGGCCATTCACGAGCACTCCAACATCACGGCCGACGGCCCCCCGGTTTACCCCTTCAAGACCATCTTGCCCATAGCAGGTGCTTTCTTGCTGGCGCAAGGCCTGGTTGAAATCGTGCGTTGCATTGTTTGCATCAAGCAAGGCGAATGGCCCAAGCGCGGCGATGACGTGGACGAGGTCGACGTCGAAAAACTCAAGGAAATGGTCAACGTCAAAGACGAAGACATCGCCAAACTCGATGTGCTGGTGACGGCGGCTGGCAAGGGATCCCACAAATGAAAAAAGAAGTCTGGTTTGGCCTGACGATCATGGCCTTGGTCGTGTTGTCGGCCTTCGTTTTGCTGCCTGCGCCCGCTGACATGACCAATGGTCATCTGGGCTTGCTGATGCTGGCGCTGGTGGTGGTGGCGATCATGTTGGGTTTCCCGACCGCCTTCACATTGATGGGCATGGGCATGATCTTCGCGTGGATCGCCTACAAGAGCCAAAACCCCGATTTGGCGGTTCAGCAAACACTGGACCTGATGGTGCAGCGTGCCTATTCGGTCATGTCCAACGACGTGCTGATCTCGATCCCCTTGTTCGTGTTCATGGGCTACCTCATTGAACGCGCCAACCTGATCGAAAAACTGTTCAAGAGCATGCACCTGGCCATGGCCCGCTTGCCAGGTTCTCTGGCTGTCGCGACCATTGTGACCTGCGCCATTTTTGCCACGGCCACCGGCATCGTCGGTGCGGTGGTGACCCTCATGGGCTTGCTGGCCTTGCCCGCCATGCTGCGTGCTGGTTACAGCGTGCAACTGTCGGCCGGCGCCATCACCGCTGGTGGTTGCTTGGGTATTTTGATTCCGCCCTCGGTCATGCTGATCGTGTACGGTGCGACCGCTGGCGTGTCGGTGGTCAAGCTGTATGCAGGTGCGTTTTTCCCGGGTGTGATGCTGGCGACCCTGTACGTGTTGTATGTGGTGATCCTGGCCAAAGTCAAGCCCAACATGGCCCCGCCCATGTCCGCTGAAGACCGCATAGTGCCTTTGCCCGCCTTTGCGCAGGTGGTGTCCAAGGACGTCAGCAGCACCGTCTTGCCGGGTCTGATCGGTGCGATCAAAGGCAAGCGCAATGCGGCTGTGCCCATGCGCGAGTTGCTCAACCATTTGGGCATTGCCTTGTTGCCGGCGTTGGCCGTGGCAGCGATCATGGGCACCATTTACTTCAAGGTCACTGCGCCTGTCGCTGCCGAGGCGGTGGAAGGCGTGGTGGCCATGGGTGGCGAGTTGGCCGATTCGGCCGAAGAAGAGGCCGAAAGCGTGAGCGGCTTGGCTGAGCCGGAAGCAGAGGGCTTGCAAACACCGCCAGGCGCGACCGAGGCGGCCAAAGCCGATGCGGCACCTGCTGCAGAAGCCGCCAAAGAAGAAGCTCCTGTGGCCGCCAGTGCTGCCGCTCAAGCGCCCGCAGCAGTCGCCGAGCGTGTGCCCGCGCCCATGTCTTTCTGGATTGGCTTGGCCAGCTGTGTGGTGGCCTTGGCCATCTTCTACGCTTACTTCAGCTTCACGCGCCTTGAAATCTTCAAGATGCTGTTGGGCTCGTTCTTCCCCTTGGCCCTCATGATTTTGGCGGTGCTGGGCACCATCGTGTTTGGCTTGGCCACACCGACCGAAGCCGCAGCCATGGGCTCTCTGGGCGGCTTGTTGCTGGCAGCGGCTTACCGACGCCTGAACTACGTGGTGCTGCGCGAGTCGGTGTACCTCACGGCCAAGACCAGTGCCATGGTGTGCTGGCTGTTTGTGGGCTCCAGCATCTTCTCTGCCGCGTTTGCGCTGCTGGGCGGCCAGGAGATCATCAACGACTGGGTGCTGGGCATGGACTTGACACCGGTGCAGTTCATGATCCTGGCGCAAGTGGTCATCTTCTTGCTGGGCTGGCCCCTGGAGTGGACCGAGATCATTGTGATTTTCATGCCGATCTTCATCCCCTTGTTGCCCCACTTCGGCATCGATCCCTTGTTCTTCGGCTTGTTGGTGGCCCTGAACCTGCAGACCGCGTTCCTCAGCCCACCCGTGGCGATGGCGGCGTTCTACCTCAAGGGCGTCAGCCCACCCCACGTCACGCTGAACCAGATCTTTGCAGGCATGCTGCCCTTCATGGCCATCCAGGTGTTTGCCATCGTGCTGCTCTACATGTTCCCGGCCATCGGCATGTGGTTGCCTGAGGTGCTTTACAAGTAAAAAAAGAAGTTGTCCGCACACACCAAGCCGCGGCTTGGTGTGTGCTGGCGCACATTGTGTGCCTTTGCTTGCCTCCGCTGTCACCGGTTTGACGCGCAGCCAATCGAAGTAAGGGTTTTTTACATGACAAAAGCGCCATTGAATCGCTAAGATCGCCTGTGCCAAACATTGCCTCAGTCGATTCTTCTGGTGAGCACTTGCCTTGTTCTTCTTTCAGGAGTCTTTGATGTCTTCCAAAACTTCCTCTCTTTCACGTCGCAGCCTGTTTTCGGGCGCTGCCACGGTGGGCGCAGTGGCTGCAGCCACTGCTGTTTTGCCCGGTGTGGTCAAGCAGACCGCACCCACTGCTGTGGCTTTGCCCAAGCCCACACGCGGCGGTGGTTACACCCTGAGCGAACACGTTCAGCAGTACTACAAGACCACGCGCGTCTGATTCACTTTTCGTTTTCTTTCCTGTTCATCCCCAACTGGAGCCCTCCATGTTGCTGACCAAAAAACAAACCAGCACTTCCGGTGCTGTCTCGTCCCCCTTCATCCACAGCTTGCGCCGTGGTTTGTCGCAGGCTTTGCCCACCATGGACCGCCGCAGTTTCCTGCGTCGCTCGGGTCTGGGTGTCGGTGTGGGCCTGGCTGCATCGCAGTTGAGCTTGGTGCAAAAAGCCCAGGCCGCCACGGGCGCGTCCATCGTGGGCGCAGGCAAGGTCGAAGTCAAACGCACCGTCTGCACCCACTGTTCGGTAGGCTGCGCGGTCGATGCCGTCGTTGAAAACGGCGTTTGGGTGCGCCAGGAAGCCGTGTTCGATTCGCCCATCAACCTCGGCGCGCATTGCGCCAAAGGTGCTGCGCTGCGCGAGCACGGCCACGGCGAATATCGCCTGCGCTACCCCATGAAGCTGGTCAACGGCAAATACGAGCGCATCAGCTGGGATGTGGCGCTCAACGAAATCAGCGCCAAGATGCTGGAGCTGAAAAAAGCCAGCGGCCCGGACAGCGTGTATTTCATCGGCTCGTCCAAGCACAACAATGAACAGGCCTATTTGCTGCGCAAGTTCGTGAGCTTCTGGGGCACCAACAACTGTGACCACCAGGCCCGTATTTGCCACTCCACCACCGTGGCCGGTGTGGCCAACACCTGGGGTTATGGCGCCATGACCAACTCGTACAACGACATGCAAAACAGCAAGGTCGCTTTGTACATTGGCTCCAACGCGGCCGAAGCCCACCCCGTGTCCATGCTGCACATGCTGCACGCCAAGGAAAACGGCTGCAAGATGATCGTGGTCGATCCGCGCTTCACCCGCACCGCCGCCAAGGCCGACGAGTACGTGCGCATCCGCTCGGGTACCGACATTCCTTTCCTGTTCGGTCTGGTCTATCACATCTTCAAGAACGGCTGGGAAGACAAAAAATACATCAGCGACCGTGTCTATGGCATGGAGGCTGTCAAAGCCGAAATCATGGCCAAATGGACACCCGACAAGGTCGAAGAAGCCTGCGGCGTCAAGGAAGACCAGATGTTCAAGGTCGCCAAGATGCTGCACGACAACAACCCCGGCACCATCGTCTGGTGCATGGGCCAGACCCAGCACACCATTGGTAACGCCATGGTGCGCGCCTCCTGCATCTTGCAGCTGGCTTTGGGCAATGTCGGCAAGTCCGGCGGCGGCACCAACATCTTCCGTGGCCACGACAACGTGCAGGGCGCGACCGACGTCGGCCCCAACCCCGACTCGCTGCCCGGCTACTACGGCCTGGCCGAAGGTTCGTGGAAGCACTTCGCCAACACCTGGGGTGTGGACTTCGAGTGGATCAAAAAGCAGTTTGCAACGCCCGCCATGATGGGCAAGAACGGCATCACCGTGTCCCGCTGGATCGACGGTGTGCTCGAGAACAACGAGCTGATCGACCAGGACAGCAACCTGCGCGGCGTGTTCTATTGGGGCCATGCCCCCAACTCGCAGACCCGAGGTCTGGACATGAAGCGCGCCATGGACAAGCTGGACCTGTTGGTGGTGGTGGACCCTTATCCATCGGCCACGGCTGCCATGGCCGCCATGCCCGGCAAGGCCGAAGACCTCAACCCCAACCGCGCGGTCTACCTGTTGCCCGCTGCGACACAGTTTGAAACCAGCGGTTCCTGCACCGCTTCCAACCGCTCTTTGCAGTGGCGCGAGAAGGTGATCGATCCTTTGTGGGAGAGCCGCTCAGACCACATGATCATGCACCAGCTGGCCGAAAAACTCGGCTTTGCCAAAGAGCTGTCCAAGAACTACAAGATGCAAAAGGTCAAGGGCATGGACGAGCCCATGCCCGAAGACATCCTGCGCGAAATCAACAAGTGTGTCTGGACCATTGGCTACACCGGCCAAAGCCCAGAGCGCCTGAAGGCCCACATGAAGAACATGAACGTGTTCGACGTGAAGACCTTGAAGGCCAAGGGCGGTAAAGACAAGGAAACCGGTTACGACTTCACGGGTGATTATTTCGGTCTGCCATGGCCTTGCTACGGCACGCCCGAGATGAAGCACCCCGGCACGTCCAACCTCTATGACACCTCCAAACACGTCATGGACGGCGGTGGTAACTTCCGCGCCAACTTTGGTGTGGAGCGCGAAGGCAAGAGCCTGCTGGCCGAAGACGGTTCGCACTCGTTGGGTGCCGACATCACCACTGGCTATCCCGAACTCGACCACATCCTGCTCAAGAAACTGGGCTGGTGGGACGAGCTGACCGAGGCTGAAAAAGCCAAGGCCGAAGGCAAGAACTGGAAGACCGACTCGTCGGGCGGCATGATCCGTGTGTTCATGAAGAACCACGGCTGCCACCCGTTTGGCAATGCCAAGGCGCGCGCCGTGGTCTGGAACTTCCCCGACCCGATCCCGCAGCACCGCGAGCCGCTTTACGGCACACGTCCAGACCTCATGGCCAAGTACCCCACGCACGACGACAAGAAAGCTTTCTGGCGTCTGCCCACCCTGTACAAGACCGTGCAGGACAAGAACATCGCCGACAAGGTGCACGAGAAGTTCCCGCTCATCCTCACCTCCGGCCGTCTGGTCGAGTACGAAGGCGGCGGCGAGGAAACACGCTCCAACCCCTGGCTGGCCGAGTTGCAGCAGGAAGCCTATGTCGAGATCAACCCCAAGACGGCGGCCGATCGCGGCATTCGCAACGGCGACCGCGTCTGGCTCAAGAGCCCAACGGGTGCCAAGCTCGATGTGCAGGCTTTGGTGACTGAGCGTGTCGACACCGGCACGGTCTGGATGCCTTTCCACTTCTCGGGCCGCTGGCAAGGCGTCGACATGCTGGCGTATTACCCCAAGGGTGCTGCGCCCGTGGTGCGCGGCGAGGCGGTCAACACCGCCACCACCTACGGTTATGACAGCGTCACCATGATGCAAGAGACCAAGACCACCATCTGCAACATCGAAAAAGCCTAAGCGCCCCAGGAGAACACGATGGCACGAATGAAATTCATCTGCGATGCAGAGCGCTGCATCGAATGCAACGGTTGCGTCACCGCTTGCAAAAACGAACACGAAGTTCCATGGGGCGTCAACCGCCGCCGTGTGGTCACCCTGAACGATGGCGTTCCTGGTGAAAAGTCGATCTCGGTCGCCTGCATGCACTGCTCGGATGCACCTTGCATGGCCGTTTGCCCGGTCAACTGCTTCTACAAAACCGAAGAAGGCGTGGTCCTGCACGACAAGGACATCTGCATCGGCTGCGGCTACTGCTCCTACGCTTGCCCGTTTGGTGCGCCCCAGTTCCCATCCAGCGGCACCTTCGGTGTGCGCGGCAAGATGGACAAATGCACCTTCTGCGCGGGTGGCCCCGAAGAGCACGGCAGCCAGTCCGAGTTCGAGAAATACGGTCGCAACCGCCTGGCCGAAGGCAAGCTGCCCGCTTGCGCCGAGATGTGCTCGACCAAGGCGCTGCTGGCCGGTGACGGCGACGTCATCACCGACATCCTGCGCGGCCGCGTCATCCAACGCGGCAAGGGCGCCGAAGTCTGGGGTTGGGGCACCGCCTACGGCAACCAAGCCAAACAAGGAGCCTGAACATGAAAGCAGCTTTCATCCTTTGCAGCGCAGCCTTGTTGGTGGCTTGCGGCGAAAAGCCGCAAGAGGTCAAGGGCGTGCGCACCGACAAGCCGGCCTACAGCGGCACGGGCGTGGCCCCGTTCACCGAACCTGGCTGGAAAGCCGGTGACAAAGACGGGTGGGCCAACCACCTCAAGGCCCGTGCCACTTACGGCCAAAACGACCACGTGCGCGCACCCAAGTGAGCGCCAAGGAGAAGTTCATGCGCCGCTTCTTATTGACCATCGGGCTCGCTGTGGCCGCGTGGGGCGTTGCCGCCCAGACGCAGGCCCCCAGCACGGCACCGACTGCGACCACCGCACCCGCTGCCGCTGCCACCCCGGCTGACAACAGCCTGGGCGTGAAAAGCGCCAACATCTTCCAGATTGCGCCCGGTGCGGATGCCGATCCTAAGTACAAAGACCAGACCAACGCCGAGCGTGCCCAGGTCCAGCCCGGCAACAACGCGCCCATGTGGCGTGCGGTGGGGCAGGGCGTGACGGGTTACACCAGCCTGCCCAAAAGCCAGGCCCCCGAAGCCGGCAACCTGATCCAGCCCTTTGTGCAGTACCCGGGTTCGCGCCTGGCTTCGGCCGGTGAGTCCTGGCGTCAGGTGCGCAACAACATCATCATTCCTTATGGTGCTGCTTTGTTGCTGATCGCGGTGGGTGCCATGGCCCTGTTTTATTTCAGCAAGGGTACGATCGAATTGCATGGTCAGGAAACTGGTCGCAAGATCGAACGCTTCACGCCCTTCGAGCGCTCGGCCCACTGGGCCAATGCGATTGCCTTCGTGACCTTGGCCGTTTCGGGCATCGTCATGGCCTACGGCAAATACTTTTTGCTGCCCATCATCGGCCCCACGCTGTTTGGCTGGTTGAGCTATGTCCTGAAAAACGTGCACAACTTTGCAGGCCCCTTGTTTGCGGTGTCGTTGGTGGTGGTGTTTGTCACCTTCCTCAAGGACAACATGCCCAGCAAGGACGATCTGGTCTGGATCCTCAAGGGTGGCGGCCTGTTCTCGGGCATCGAAGTGCCTTCGCACCGCTTCAATGCGGGTGAGAAGGTGGTGTTCTGGGGCGGTGTGCTGTTCCTGGGCTTCATCGTCGTCGCGTCGGGCCTGGTGCTCGACATGCTGATCCCCGGCCTGATTTATGAGCGCAGCACCATGCAGATCGCCAACATGGTCCACGGTGTCGCCACCTTGTTCATGATGGCCATGTTCATCGGCCACATCTACATGGGCACCATCGGCATGCGCGGTGCCTACAAGGCGATGCGCGAAGGCTACGTCGACGAGACCTGGGCCAAAGAGCACCACGAACTCTGGTATGACGACATCAAGGCAGGCAAGATCCCGGCCCAGCGCTCGGCGCCTGCCGCCTCTTCCCCTACGGCATCCACGGCTTCGGTTTGAGTCAGGAGAACACCATGAAAAAATACCTGCTTGTCATGTCTGCACTGGCCATCAGCTTCAGCGCTGCGGCCAAACTGCCCGCCCCCAGCGAAGAAGCCAAGGCCAAAGCGGCCGAAGCTGCTGCCAAAACTGCGCACGGCAACAAAGTGGCCGACTTCCAGCTGTGCAAGTCCCGTGAAAAAGTGGCGGCGCACTATTACAAAACCAATGGCAAAGGCAAAGCTGCAGCCACCGCCACACCCGCCTGTGTGGACCCCGGTGCCTACAAGCCCGCTGACACCACGGCTGCAGCCCCAGCCGCCGCGCCCGCGGGTGCCAAGCCTGCGGCAGCCCCTGCTAAAAAAGGCTGATCCTTTTTTCAGCGTCACCGCAAAATCCCCCGTCGGCAACGGCGGGGGATTTTTACGTTAGGCTCAAGCCATGTCTGTTGTACTGAACGCCCCCGCGGCCGCACCGTCCCTGCCCAAGCCCCACATCACCCGAGCGCGTGCGCCCCTCACGCGCAGTGTGACCGTGCGCAACGAATTCGGCGAGGTGTCCGAGACGCAAATCCCGGCTGAGCGGGCGCTCACCATTTACCTCGACAAAAAAGAACTGGTCACGCTGATGACCCTGGGGGCCGAGCCCGAGTGGCTGGTGCTGGGCTTCTTGCGCAATCAGCGCCTGATTGATTCGGTGGACCAGATCGACTCGATCACGGTGGACTGGACCATTGGTGAAGGCGAAGTGGGCGAGCCCGGTGTGGCCGCTGTCAAAACCCGCGCCAACGCGCAGGTGGTGATCGAGCGCAGCGCCGACCGCGTGGTCACCACCGGCTGTGGTCAAGGCAGCGTGTTTGGCGACTTGATGGCCCACATCGACGAGATCGTGTTGCCGCCCGCCCAGATCACGCAAGGCCAGCTCTATGGCTTGGTGAACGCCATCCGCTTGCAGGAAACCACCTACAAATCGTCCGGCTCGGTGCACGGCTGCGCCTTGTTTCAGGGCGACGAAATGCTCATGTTCGTCGAGGACGTGGGGCGCCACAACGCGGTGGACACCATCGCGGGCTGGATGTGGATGAACGACATCAGCGGCCAGGACAAAGTGTTCTACACCACCGGCCGCTTGACCAGCGAGATGGTCATCAAGTCCGCCCAAATGGGCGTGCCCGTGGTGGTGTCACGCAGCGGCATCACACAAATGGGCCTCGATGTTGCCAAGCGCCTGGGCCTGTGCGCGATTGGCCGTGCGACGAACAAACGGTTTTTGTGTTTCAGTGCGCCCGAGCGGCTGGTTTGGCAAGCGGGCTTGGCAACTGCGCCCGCTTGAGTGTCAGCCGCTGAACTGCGCACCGGGAACGTGAAGCTGATCAATAGCCCACAGCCATGCGGTAGTGGGCTTTTTCATGGGCGCTTGAGGATCTGGATGCGATCCCCGTCCTTCAGCGCTGAAGGCGGGTAGGCCACCAGCAGCGTGCCGGGTGGCAAGTCGGTTTTGACCCAGGCCGTGCGTTCATTGCGGGCCAACACTTCCAGCAGTGTCCGACGTGCACGACCGTCCCGTGCCACGAACACGGCGTGCTGGGTGCCTGCAGCAAACAGTGCGCTCACAGGCACTTGCATCACGCCAGCGGCTTGTTGCGCCACGATGCGAACTTCGACCTTGAAGCCGTCACCGAGCGACAGCCATTCTTCGGGCGCTGAAGTCAGATCCAGCACAGCGTGCACGCGTTGTTCCTCCACACCCAGAGCCGACACTTTGGTGAAGGCGCCAGGTTCAATGCGCTGCAACCGGGCTTGCAAGGGGCGAGCACCACCCCAGCGGGTCAGCTCGGCTTTGGCACCCGCTGGCAGCTGGGCCGCTTCATCGGTGAGCAGATCGACCACCACCTCCATCTGGCGCGGATCGCCAATGTCCATCAGGGGGGTGCCCGCTGTCACCACGCCCTCGCTGTCGCGGTGCAGTTTGAGCACGCGTCCGGCAGCCGGTGCTGTCACGGGCCAGGGCCCTGCGCCGCGTGGGCCTGTGCGAGGCGGTGCGAGGCCGATCTGCAGGCGCTCCAGATCATGCCGGGCGGCTGTGGCTTCCTGCTCGGCCATGGCCATCTCCTGTTGCCGCAGTTCCAAGGCGAGCCGGGTCGCTTCTTTTTGGTTGGGGGAGACAAAGCCCTTTTGGGCCAGATCGTCGCTGCGCTCGAGGTCTTTGAGGGCCTGGTTCAGTGCGGCGCTGGCGCGTGCCACATTGGCCTGGGCCTTGACCAGCGTGGCGTTCATCGCGGCCACCCGCTCGAGCTGTTCCTGACGCGAACGATCGTCGAGCAAGCTGGAGGCGACCGGCCACAGCACCGCCACGACATCGCCTGGCCGGACCGCATCGCCTGGCTGCAGGCGTATGCGTGCCAGCTGACCCGCCAGCGGGGCCGACACCGTGTAGCGCGAACGCACCCGGGTTTTGCCGTCTTCCAGCAGGCTGCGCTCGAAATCGCCCTGCGTGACCTGTGCAGATTCCACCTCCAACGCAGAGGGGCGCAGCGTCCACCAAAGCAGTGCCGCGATCAGGGCCAGTGCGCCGGCCATCCAGAGTTTCTTTTTCATCGCTTCACCTTGTGATCGGAGCCTTCATTCCCTGACCTTGAGCACACTGACCAGATCGAGCTGCCGGATGCGGCGGTTCACGATCCAGGCACTGAACAGGCCTGCCAGCACCACGCAGAGGGTTGCAAACGCGTAAGTGCGCGGCGCAATGCGCACCGCGAAGAAGAATTCATCGGTCTGGATGAGCCGCACAATGCTGTCAGACAGGTAATAACCGGCCAGCCAGCCCAGGGGCATGGCGACCAGCATTTCCACGGCCCATTCGCCCAGCAGCAAGGCAGAGACTTCGCCCTGCGTGAACCCCAGCACCCGCAGGCTGGCCAGTTCCCAGGCGCGTTCGGCCAGGGCGATGCGTGTCTGGTTGTAGACCACGCCCATCGCGATGACCGAGGCAAAGGCGGTGAGCACGGCACTGAAGATCAGCAGGTTGCGTGCGGTGATGCCCTGCACATTGAGCAGCATGACCGCCTTGCTGAAAGACCCGGCAATGCGGGGTTGTTGGGCCAGCGTCTGCAGCAGTTCGGTTTCATGCCCACGCTCGACGCTGAGCACGAACTGGTTGGCCACATCGCCTTCGCGCAGCCAGCGGTTGAGGGTGTGGCGTTCGATGTAGGCGTTCATGCCCATCATCTCGCTGACCGTGCCCGCCACCGGCAGCGTCCAGACGTCACGCGAGCCTTCCTGCAGCTCCACGCGGACCTCGTCGCCGGGTCGCAGCTTCAGTTTTTTGGCCAGGCGGTCGGTCAGCAGCAAGCCGTGTGCAGGGGCTTCGTGCACCGTTTGTACAGTGTCCACGATGCGCTGCAGCTGCCCCTGAGCTGGGCGCCCCTGCAGGTTACCGCGCCATTGGCGGTGGCCACTGACGAGTTTCACACCCACGCTGCGGCTGGCCTCGACGGCAGTCACATGGGGCAGGCGCATCAGGTCGGTGCTGGCGTTGGCGGGCCCTGGCTCGATCAGGGCCACCGTCACATCGCCGCGCAGCACCTGCTCGAACTGGGTTTTGAGCATCAGGTCAATGCTGTCGCCCCAGAAGCTGCCGCTCACCACAATCGCCATCGATGCAGACAGACCAGCGATGGTCAGCAGCGCGCGCCAAGGGCTGCGCTCCATCTGGCGCAGCACCATGCGGGCGTTGGGTGCGAGCCAAGCTTGCAAGCCCCAACGCTCAGCCACTGACGGACGGTAGTGGCCGGGTGCGGGCGGGCGCATGGCTTCGGCAGGGGCCAACTTCACGGTGCTGTAGATCGCCTGAACGGTGGCCATCATGGCCGTCAACACCGTCACCCCCAGGGCCGTCAGCAGCAGTTCGGGGCGAATGCGGTGCAGCAGTTGGGGAAAGCGGAACACGCTGGTGTACAGAGCGGTGAACCACTCGCCCAGCCAGCTGCCCAGGGCCACACCCAGCAACAGGCCGAGTGCGACGATCAGCAGCACCAGTTGCAGGTAATGCAGGCCAATGGTCCGGTTGCCATAGCCCAGGGCCTTGAGCGCGGCCACCTGTTCGCGCTGGATCGCGATGTGCCGACTCAGGACCATCTGCAGCAAAAACGCGGCCACCAGCAAAAAGATGCTCGGCAGCACCGTGCCCAGCACCTGCTGCTCCCGGATCTCGGAATCGAGCATCCGGTGGGACAGGTGGTCTTCACGTCCATGGGCGTGGATGCCGCCCCACGGGGCCAGGGTGCGGTTGAGCGCGTCGATCACGGCGTTTTCATGGGCGCCCGGTGCCAGCCGCACCGCCACCTGGTTGAAGGCACTGCCCATGTCGTAGGCTGCGGCCAGGGCGTCATGGTCCATCCAGAAAATGCCGAACCCCCGCACATCGGGCGAGCCTCCCATGCCGGCAAAGATGTATTCGGGCGACAGGGCAATGCCCACCACCACCAGGTCCTGGCGCTTGCCGTTCATCAGCGCCTGCAAGCGGGCGCCGGGCGTGAGCTCACGCGCACTCGCAAAAGCCTCCGACACCAGCACCTCCATCGGGCCCGATGCCCGTGGCTGCACCATGCGCCCGGACCGCAGGAACACCTCGTTGAGTTTCTGAGGGCGCTTGGCATCGAGCCCGATGAGCCGGCCCCGCATGGGCTCGGCCACACCGGGCAAGATGATCTGCACCGTCTGCGCCACAGTGGTTTGCACCTGGGCCACGCCCGGCAGTGCCGACAGTCTGTCCTGCAGACTCAGAGGTGCGCGTTGGACGCTGGCGAACACATCGGCAAAACGGGCCTCGCTGTAGTAGCGGTCACGCGACCAGGCCAGCGCGTCGTAGGCGCTCCAGGTGCTGATGAAGCCCGCCACGCCACTGGCCACCACCAGCGCAATCGTCAGCGCCTGGCTCCAGATGCTGCGCAGGTCACGCCAGAGCTTGCGTTGCAGGGCTTGCATGGCGCGTCTTCACCACGACAGCTCGCTGGGCCGCAGTTTGTGCGGGGGACGCTCTTCACGCTGGATGCGTCCACCCCCAAGGTACAGCACACGATCGGCCATGCCCGCAATCGCCGCGTTGTGGGTGATGACGACGGTGGTGGTGCCCAGTTCGCGGTTGATTTTTTCGATCACTTCGAGCACGCGCTTGCCGGTGTCGTAGTCCAGCGCGCCGGTGGGCTCGTCGCACAGCAGAACCTCGGGGCGTTTGACGATGGCGCGGGCAATGGCCACGCGCTGCTGCTCGCCGCCCGACAGCTGCGAAGGAAAATGGTCCATCCGCGCCTGCAGGCCGACCAGGGCCAGAGCTTCTTCGGCCGGCATGGGGTGGGCTGCGATGTCGGTCACCAGCTGCACGTTCTCGCGCACCGTGAGGCTGGGCATCAGGTTGTAGAACTGGAACACAAAGCCGACGTGTTCGCGCCGGTAGCGCGTCAGCTCGGCATCATCCGCCTCGGCCAGTTCGTGGTCGGCGAAGCGCGCCGAGCCGCTGCTGGGTTTGTCCAGCCCGCCCAGGATGTTCAGCAGGGTGGACTTGCCGCTGCCCGAAGGCCCCAGCAGCACGATGAATTCACCTGCAAAGATGCTGAGGTTGACGTTTTGCAGGGCGTGCACCTCGGTCTCGCCCATGCGGTAGACCTTGCACAGTTCGCGGGTGACAAAGATGGGCGGGGGTGAAGCTGGCTCGGGCACGGTGACGGGCTCGCTGGCAAAAGAAAAGGGCAGCACACACCCGTGTGCCGCCCCATTGTCCAAGCCCCCGCCGGGCAGGCACTTGACGCAGATCAGCCGTTGATGAAGTTCGGCGCCCGCTTGCTCAGGAAGGCGTCCATGCCTTCTTTCTGGTCGGCGGTGGCAAACAGGCTGTGGAAGATGCGGCGCTCGAACATCACGCCGTCTGACAAGCCACTTTCAAAGGCGCGGTTCACGCTTTCCTTGGCGGCCATGGTGGCCAGCTGGCCATAGCCGCAAATCATCAGGGCCGCGCCCAGGGCTTCGTCCATCAACTTGTCCAGCGGCACCACCCGGCTGACCAGCCCACCGCGCTCGGCCTCGGCGGCGTCCATCATGCGGCCCGTGAGCACCAGGTCCATGGCCTTGGATTTGCCCATGGCGCGGGGCAGGCGCTGCGTGCCCCCTGCGCCGGGGATGATGCCGATCTTGATTTCGGGTTGGCCGAACTTGGCGTTGTCGGCGGCGATGATGAAGTCGCACATCATGGCCAATTCGCAGCCACCGCCCAGGGCAAAACCGGCCACCGCCGCGATCACGGGTTTGCGAATGGAACGGATGGTTTCCCAGTTGCGCGTGATGAAGTCGTCACGATAGACCTCGTGGAAGTTGTACTTGGCCATGGCGGCGATGTCGGCGCCAGCGGCAAAGGCCTTCTCGCTGCCGGTGATGACCATGCAGCCAATCGCCTCGTCGGCGTCAAACGCCTTGAGGGCAGCGCCCAGCTCGTCCATCAGCGGGCCATTCAGGGCGTTCAGCGCCTTGGGACGGTTCAAAGTGATGATGCCGACTTTGCCGCCTTCGACGCGGACTTCGATGTTTTCGTAGCTCAAGTGCTTCTCCAAAAAATGTGGACTGACCGGTTCACTATACCCAAGGGGGCTGAGCGCTGGCTGTCAACTCTGGCACTGGTATCCGGGAAAACATTAACCAACCGCGCGGTCGGTTAATGGTACATTCAGGGGTTCAGGAGACATCACATGACCGAATCCACCCCATCGGTGTTGTACGAAGTGCGAGGCGCCGTGGCGCTGGTCACCCTCAACCGCCCGCAAGCCCTCAACAGTTTCACCCGCGAAATGCACCAGGCCCTTTGGGCTGCCCTGGACCAGGCCGAGGCCAATCCGGCCGTGCGTGCCCTGGTGCTGACGGGTGCCGGTCGTGGCTTTTGTGCCGGTCTGGACCTGTCTGAACTCGATTTCACCCCCGGCCCCGGCCTGCTCGAACGTGCAGACCCCGGCCCGGTGATCCACGACGCCTTCAACCCCACCACGCGCCGGCTGCAGTCGCTGCGCATGCCGGTCATCTGCGCCGTCAACGGCGTGGCCGCTGGCGCTGGGGCCTCGGTGGCCATGGCCTGCGACATCGCGATCGCGGCGCCCACGGCCAGTTTTGTGCAGGCTTTCAGCAAGATCGGCCTGATCCCGGACGCCGGTGGCAGCTGGCTCTTGGTCGAGCGCCTGGGCCTGCCCCGCGCCTTGGCGCTGGCCATGACCGGTGACAAGCTGATGGCCGACAAGGCCAAGGAGTGGGGCCTGATCTGGGACGTGGCCGACGACTGCGTGGCCGCCGCCTTGGCGCTGGCCGACAAACTGGCCTTGATGCCGACCAAGGCTTTGGTGGCCACCCGGCACCTGCTGCGCGATGCGGGCACGCGCTCGCTGGACGCCCACCTGAACGTCGAGCGCGACACGCAATCGGCCCTGGGCAAAACGCACGACTACATGGAAGGCGTGAACGCCTTCCTCGAAAAGCGCCCAGCCCAATTCAAAGGCGAATGATGAGCACAGCCGATCCCAAAGCCCTCGCCCGCTTGGTGGGCGAGACCATGTTCGCGGTGGACGTGGCGTCCAAAGACACCATGGGCATGGAACTGCTGGCCTGCGAGCCCGGCCGCGCCGTGATGCGCATGGTGGTGAAAGCGCTGCACCTGAACGGCCACCAGATCTGCCATGGCGGCTTCATCTTCACCTTGGCCGATTCGACCTTTGCCTTTGCCTGCAACAGCTACAACAAGAACGCGGTGGCCGCGGGTTGCAGCATTGAATTTTTGAAGCCCGGCAAGCTGGGCGATGTGCTCACTTGCGAAGGACTTGAGCAAACGCTCAGTGGCCGTCACGGCATTTACGACATGAAAGTCACGAACCAGCATGGCGAAGTGATCGCCATGTTCCGTGGCAAGAGCGCGCAGATTCCGGGCAGCGTGGTGCCGGAGTGACGCTTGTCAAGACCCAGTCTTTCAGCGTCCCGCACCTGCGCACCACGCCCCCATTGATTTTTGATTTCGGAGTCACACATGACTGAAAAAGCCTTCCCCCTGGAGCCGATTGAAAAGGCCAGCATCGACGAGCTGCGCAGCCTGCAGCTCAAGCGCCTGCAACAGACCCTGCAGCACGCTTATGCCAATTCGCCGGTGTACCGCGCCAAGTTCGATGCCGCAGGTGTGCATCCGGACGACTGCAAAACGCTGGCCGACATCGCCAAGTTCCCCTTCACCACCAAGGCCGACCTGCGCGACAGTTACCCGTTTGGCATGTTTGCTGTGCCGCGTGAAAACTGCGCCCGCATTCACGCGTCGAGCGGCACCACTGGCAAACCCACGGTGGTGGGCTACACCCTCAAAGACATCGACACCTGGTCGAATGTGGTGGCCCGCAGCATCCGCGCGGGCGGTGCAAAACCCGGTGACATGGTGCACATCAGCTACGGCTATGGCCTGTTCACGGGCGGCATGGGCGCGCACTACGGTGCCGAAAAACTCGGCCTCACCGTGGTGCCTTTTGGTGGGGGGCAGACCGAGCGCCAGGTTCAGCTGATCCAGGACTTCAAGTCCAACATCATCATGGTCACGCCCAGCTACATGCTGGCGATTGCCGACGAGTTTGAGCGCCAAGGCATCGACCCCAAGACCAGCTCGCTGCGCATCGGCATCTTTGGCGCCGAGCCCTGGACCAACGACATGCGTGCAGCGATCGAAAAACGCATGGCCATCGACGCGGTAGACATTTACGGCCTGTCTGAAGTGATGGGCCCGGGTGTGGCCAGCGAGTGCATCGAGACCAAGGATGGCCCGACCATCTGGGAAGACCATTTCTACCCCGAGATCATCCACCCCGAAACCGGCGAGCCGGTGGCCGACGGCGAGATGGGCGAGCTGGTCTTCACCAGCCTGACCAAGGAAGCCTTGCCCATCATCCGCTACCGCACGCGTGACCTCACGCGCCTGTTGCCCGGTACGGCGCGTCCGAGCATGCGCCGCATGGAAAAGATCACCGGCCGCAGCGACGACATGATGATCATCCGGGGCGTGAACGTGTTCCCCTCACAAATCGAAGAGCTGATCTTGAAGCGCGCCGAACTGGCCCCGCATTACCAGTGCGTGTTGACCCGTGAAGGCCCGATGGACGATTTGAAGGTCGTCATTGAGACCAAGCCCGGCGTGTCACCCGACAGCATCGAAGCCCGCGCGGCGGCCAAGATGCTGCAACACGAGATCAAGGTCTACATTGGCTCGAGCGTGGCCATCGAGCTCAAGGCCGAGGGCGGCGTGGAGCGCAGCCAGGGCAAGGCCAAGCGCGTGGTGGATCTGCGAGGAAAATGAGGCCGAACCCGCAACGGGCGAGGTTGTAGCCTTTGGCACCCGAATCGCCAGCAGGCTGGCTCCCACAAAGTCCCGTGAGTGGTGATCTGTGGGCGCTTGCCTGCAAGCGATAAGCCTGTGGCCCAGAAGCCACCGCCAGCGGGATCAGGCGGACGGCCAGGTGTGTGAGCCTTTTGCCTTGGGTGCGCTCAGTTTCCAGACGCTGGCCTGTTCGGGCACTTTCAGCGGCAAGCGCAGCAGGCGTTTGTCGCGTGAGACCAGGGCGATCAATTGGCGCTCTTGGCCCAACAGGGCAGCCAGCTCGTCCAGCTTGTTCAGGCGCCAGCTGCCGCCTTGGCCCTTGGTGCCCACGTCCACTCCAAGCCATTCGTCACCCGCAGCCAGGCCAGCCCTTTCGCCCGCGCTGCCGCGCAGCACGCCTTTGATCTGCACACCGCCTGCGGCTTCGCTCACGCGCAGGCCCAGGCGCTGGGCCATGGGCGAAATCTCGGCTTCGATGCTGACACCGTGTGCGCTCAGCAAGTCGCGCAGCGGCAGCTCTTGTGTGCTGTGCACCCAGGCTTGGATCTCGGGCGCCCAGCTGCGGCCAGACACTGCTTGCAGCTCATCCAGCACATCCTGCTCGCGCATGGGCCCTGCCTTGCAGCGCTTCCAAAGACCGCGCATCACAGTGTCGAGTGTGTGGCCCTCTTTGCGCAGCGCCAGGTCCAGACACAGGGCCACGAGCGCGCCCTTGGTGTAGTAGCTGACGGTGGCGTTGTGCGTGTTTTCGTCTTGGCGGTAGTACTTGACCCAGGCGTCAAAGCTGGCCTGGGCCACGCTTTGCACATGGCGGCCCGGCGTTTGCTGCACCTGCGCGATGGACTTGCCCAGCAACTGGATGTAAGCGGCATCGTCGATCAGCCCAGCTCGGCGCAGCAGGATGTCGTCGTAATAGCTGGTGAAGCCCTCAAAGAACCACAGCAATTGGGTGTAGTTTTCCTGCGTGTAGTCGTAGCGGGCAAACGCATCGGGGCGCAGTTGCTTGACGTTCCAGGTGTGAAAGTATTCGTGGCTGATCAGGCCCAGCAAGGTGGTGTAGCCCTCGTTGGTGCGGGGGCTGGCATGCTGGCTGGTCTGTCGCGGCAGGTCACTGCGGTTGCAGATCAGGGCGGTGCTGTTGCGGTGCTCCAGTCCGCCATAACCATCGTGCACCGCATTGAGCATGAACAGATAGTCTTTGTGTGGTGCTTTTTTGCCCGCTGCCTTGCCCGTGCCATGCCAGAAGTGGATGGCGGCTTCGCAGATTTTTTGTGTGTCGGCCATCAGGCGGTCGCCATCGAAGGAGGGCAGGGCACCGGCCACCACAAAGCGGTGAGGGATGCCGCAGGCACTGAAGCTGCCGCTCCAGAAAGCGCCCAGCTCCACCGGGCAGTCCACCAGTTCGTCGTAGTGATCGGCTTGGTAGAGGCCAAAGCCTTTTTTGTCCACTTTGACGCGGGTCAGGCCCGTGGCTGCTTGCCACTCGGGCAGGGCTGGCACAGGCTGCAGTTGCAATTGGTGTGGCCGCTGTTCTTGGCCGTGCACACGCAGGCACAGGCTGGTGCCATTGAAAAAGCCGCGCTGGCTGTCCAGCCAGGCGGTGCGCACCGAGTGGTCAAAGGCATAGACCTCGTAACTCAAGCGCAGCGGTTGGCCAGGCTTGCAACGGATGTCCCAGCTGCATTTGTCGCGCTGAACCACATGCAGCATGCGGCGGCCTTGTTTGGCCGTCAGGTTCTGCAGGTTTTTGGAGAATTCGCGCACCAGATAACTGCCCGGAATCCACACCGGCAGCGAGACGGTTTGCAAGGCCTGCGGCTGCGCAACCGTCAAGGTGACACGAAACAGATGCGCATGCAGGTCAGCGGCTTCAACGGTGTAATGGATGGCGGTCATGGCGTGTTGGAGGGTTCAAGTGTCGTGGCAGCGGCCCTGGCTCGTGCAGGCTGGCCGTGTCTGGTGGTGGGTGATGTGGGCGCCGCCAATGCTGCAAGCCGCCGCAGAGGCGGCTTGCGGCCAAGTGGTGATCAGGTGGCACCTGCAGCCAAAAAGCAGCTGAGGCTGGCCACCACGGTCAGTTGCAGGCGCATGGGCAGCCAGGGCGCCAAGCCCGCCGCAGGCCAGGTGCGGCGGTCCATGACATAGCAGCCGATCAATGCAAATCCCAGCAAGGGCAAGCCGGCAAACGCAGGCATCATCACGCCGACCCAGGCCAGCAAGGAGGGTGTCACGCCCCAGGTGAAATGGATGCGCGGCGCTTGGGGGGCGATCAAGGCGTTGCGAAAGCCCACACCCCAGTGGATGCCGCCCAAGAAAGATACGATCACTGCGCCATAGCCTTGCATGGCCAGTGCCACATAGGGGTGAAGCTCGGGCCCCACCAGCCACAGGCACAGGGCCAGAAAAACAAAGGGGATCAGACCGGCATAGCCCAGGCGGCGGATCAGAGCCCAGGTGCTGTCTTCGGGGCGTGGTGTGTTCATTTGATGTCAGCCAGCATTTTTTCGACCTGTGCCATGGGCACGGCGCCGGGCACGCGGGTGCCATCGGCAAACAGCAGCATGGGCGTGCCGGTGATGCGGTTCTTTTTGCCAAATTCGACGACAGTGTCGACGGCGGATGCATCGCAGTTGGCTGTGGCGGGCGTGGTGCCGTTGATCATCCAGTCGTTCCAGACTTTGGCTTTGTCTTTGGCGCACCAGATGTTGCGCGATTTGGTGCGCGAGTCCTCGCCCAGAATGGGGTAGAGGAAGTGGTGAATGGTCACGTTGTCCAGTTTCTGCAGGTCTTTTTCGAAGCGCTTGCAGTAGCCGCAGTTGGGGTCGGCAAACACGGCGAGCTTGCGTTTGCCGTTGCCGCGCACCTGGGTGAACGCACTTTTCATCGGCAATTGGTCAAAGGCAATGGCCGACAGTTTCTCCATGCGCTCTTCGGTCAGGTTGCGCTTTTGCCTGACATCGATGAGTGAGCCCTGGATCAGGAAGTTGCCTTCGGCATCGCTGTACATCACCTCGTTGCCCATGCGCAGCTCGTACAAACCGTTCATGGGCGTTTTGCTGACCTCGTCGATTTTGGGCAGGTTGGGCAGTCGTTCGCTCAGGTTTTTGCGCAAGGCAGCTTCCTGGGCGAATGTGGGGTTCATCGACAAGGCGCCCAGCGCCATGAGCGAAGCAAACATCAAACGCAAAAACTTCATCGGGTTTCTTTCGGTCACAAAGCAGGTGAGGGGGAGAGGGTCAGTGCGGCCCGGTTGGCGGCCGGCCCATGGCGTGTTGCGTCATCCAGTGTTTGATCGGGCCACTGCGGTCAAAGCCCCGCATGCCCCAGTTGCGCAGGTTTTGCCACAGCGGGCCGGGCTGTGCAAATAGGCGCTGCAAACCGTCGGTGACCAGCCCCATGGCTTGCACATCAGCCTGGCGGGCGCGTTCGTAGCGGCGCAGCAGTTTCAGGTCGTGCAAGGGGCGCCAGAATTCCTTGGCACGGATGACCTGCACCAGCTCGGCCACATCGGCCAGGCCCACGTTCAGGCCCTGACCTGCGAGCGGGTGCAGGGCGTGAGCGGCATCGCCTGCCAGGGCAAAAGACTGCTTGAGCTGCCCTGGCATGGTGCCGATCCAGCGCTCGGCGCGGGCCAGCTGCAGCGGCCACACCGCGCGTTCGGCCGACAGCTGCATGCGGCCCAGGGCGTGACCGCAGGCCTGGGCCAGTGCGTCGGCAAAGTCTTCGGCGCTCATCGCCAGGAGTTCTTGCGCCCGCAGCGGATGGACTGACCAGACCAGCGCGACGTCGCGCCCGCCTTCGCCCCCCAAAGGCAACAAGGCCAGAATTTCGGCTTGGGGCTGCGACAGGCCGGGCGCGGGGCTCCAGCCAAACCATTGCCGGGCGATGCCTTCGTGCGGGCGTTCGCACTGCAGCCGTGTCGCCACGGCGTGCTGTTCGTAATGGGTGATGTCAAAGCCCACGCCCAGCTCGGCGCGGGTCTGGCTGGCGCGGCCTTCGCACACCACCGTGAGGGGCGCGGCCACCGGGGCCTGCACCACCTCAATTTGCGGCTGAAACTGCACGGCAGCCGTCAGGCGTGCTTCGAGCACGGGCACATCGACCATCCAGTTGAGCTCGCCCACGCCTTGTTCGCGGGCACCAAAGTTCAGCTGCCCGCCGTGGTCACCCCAGACCTGCATCTGGTGCACCGGGGTCACGGCAGGGTGCTCGGGCCAGCAGCGCAGGTCTTGCAGCAAGGCCATGGCCGCGCCGTTGAGCGAATAGGCGCGCACGTCAGGCATCGCTGGCAGCTTGGGCGATTCGACCAAAGCCACGTTGAGCCGCTCACGCGCGAGCAACAAGGCCAAAGTGCGGCCCACAATGCCAGCGCCACGGATGCAAATGTCGGGGGGTAAAGCCATGCCCGCATTGTAAGGAGGCCGCCCATCTCGCCTTGCAGCCGGGGACTTTGGGTGCGGGGCGCTGCCTGGCCTGCGATGTGCCAGGGTGACCCGTTAAAATCACTGGTTAATTCCCGAATCTTTCCCCGAATCACCGAAAGCCTTTCATGAGCCTCAAATGCGGCATCGTGGGTTTGCCCAACGTGGGCAAATCCACCCTTTTCAACGCCCTGACCAAAGCCGGCATCGCGGCTGAGAATTACCCTTTTTGCACCATCGAGCCCAACACCGGTGTGGTGGAGGTGCCCGATCCGCGCCTGCAGCAGTTGGCCGACATCATCTCGCCTGAGCGCATCGTGCCGGCGATTGTCGAGTTTGTGGACATCGCGGGCCTGGTGGCCGGGGCCAGCACGGGCGAAGGCTTGGGTAACAAGTTTTTGGCCCACATCCGTGAGACCGACGCCATCGTCAATGTGGTGCGCTGCTTTGAAGACCCCAACGTGATCCACGTGGCCAACAAAGTGGACCCGATCGCCGACATCGAGGTCATCCAGACCGAGCTGTGCCTGGCCGACCTGGCGGCTGTGGAAAAAGCCATCCACCGTGTGAGCAAAATTGCCCGCTCTGGCGACAAAGACGCCGTCAAACAAATGGCGATCCTGGAAAAGTGCCAGGCCGCTCTGAACGACACCCAGCCGGTGCGCACCATCGACTTCAGCAAGGAAGAACGCGCCGAACTCAAGCAGTTCTTCTTCATCACGGCCAAGCCCGCCATGTTTGTGGCCAACGTGTCGGAAGACGGCTTCGAGAACAACCCCTTCCTGGATCGCTTGAAGGCCTTTGCCGCCAAGCAAAACGCCCCCGTGGTGGCCATTTGCGCCAAGATCGAAGCCGAGTTGTCCGAGATGGACGACGCCGACCGCCTGGAATTCCTGAAGGAGCTGGGTCAGGACGAGCCCGGCCTGAACCGCCTGATCCGCTCGGCCTATGACTTGCTGGGTCTGCAAACTTACTTCACCGCTGGCGTGAAAGAAGTGCGCGCCTGGACCATCCACAAAGGCGACACCGGCCCGCAAGCCGCGGGCGTGATCCACACCGACTTTGAAAAAGGCTACATCCGCGCCCAGACCATCGCGTTCGACGACTTCATCGCCTACAAGGGCGAACAAGGCGCCAAGGATGCGGGCAAGATGCGCGCCGAAGGCAAGGAGTATGTCGTCAAGGATGGCGATGTGATGAACTTCCTGTTCAGCTCCTGAGCACCGAATCAGGCCCATCCAAAACCGCGCCATGGCGCGGTTTTTTTGCGGCCAAAAAAGCCCCGCGTGTCGTTCGCCATGCAGGCTGGCATGCCTGGTGGCATGCGGGTGCCAACCCTGTCCCCCAAGCATCAGCAGCACCGGCTTGTGCCCGCCTTGCGGACATTACACTTCGGCGACGGCGGCAGGCCATGGCGGCTTGTGCCGGCGTTTGCAACAAGTTGAGGTGCGCATGAAGTCTTATTGGATGAACATCAGCAACGGCCAGGGCCACATGGCGCTGCGCGAGTTGGATGTGCCCGTGCCCGGCGCGGGCCAGGTCTTGGTCAAGCTGCACGCCGCTTCGCTCAACCGCGGTGAATTGATCGTGGGCCAAGGCCTGAACGGCCACGCGGGCAGCAAGCCTGCCGGCATGGAAGGGGCGGGGCAGATTGTCCAGTTGGGCAGCGACACCGGCGCCTGGCAAGTGGGCGACCGTGTCATGGGGCGCTGCCCCGGGGCCTTTGCCGAATACGCCTTGATGGACGTGCGTGAAATCATGCGCGTGCCAGATCGCCTGTCTTTCGAAGAGGCGGCATCGATTCCGCTGACGTTTTTGGTTGGTTACGACTTGCTGGTCTTGCAAGGGCATTTGCAGGCCGGGCAATGGCTGCTGATCAACGGCGTGTCCTCCGGTGTCGGCGTGGCTTGCCTGCAAATGGCCAAGGTGCTGGGGGCGAAAGTCATCGGCACCTCGGGCTCGCAGGACAAACTCGACAGCCTGAAACCCCTGGGGCTTGACCTGGGCTTGTGCACGCGCGCCGCCGATTTTCATGAGGCCGTGTTGCAGGCCACCGATCAACAGGGCGCCAACCTGGTGGTGAACACCGTGGGGGGCACGGTGTTTGCCGAAAACATGCGTTGCATGGCTTTCCAGGGGCGCATGGGTTTTGTGGGTTATGTCGATGGCACCCTGGATGCCACCATTGACCTGCAAGCGCTGCATGCCAAGCGCCTGTGTTTGTTTGGCGTGTCCAACAAATTGCGCACAGCAGCCCAGCGCGCCGATGGCATCGCACAATTTGTGGCGCAAATCCTGCCTGCTTTCGCCGATGGCCGCATTCGTCCCTTGGTGGACCGGTTGTTCGATTTTGACCAGCTCGACCAGGCCAAGGCCCTGATGGAGAACAACCAGCACAAGGGCAAGATCGTGCTGCGCATCGCAGCAAGTGCCTGATGGATTGAACAAACACCTCAAGGAAATGCCATGGTCAACAACGGATTTCTGAACATCGAATCCATGCAGCCGCACTGCACACCCGCCGAGTGGCAGGCCCGTGTGGACCTGGCCGCCTGCTACCGGCTGGTGGCCTTGTACGGCATGTCGGACATGATGGCCAACCACATCTCGTGCCGGGTGCCGGGCGAAGACGGCGCCTTCCTCATCAATGCCTACGGCATGATGTACGAAGAGATCACCGCGTCCAGCCTGATCAAGATCGACCACGATGGTCGCATCCTGTCCAAGCCCGACTTTGGTGATTTGAATTACGGCATCAACAAGGCGGGCTATGTGATCCACAGCGCCGTGCATGCGGCCCGGCCCGAGGTGGATTGCGTGATCCACACCCACAGCTGGGCTTCGATGGCCGTGTCCGCACTCGAATGCGGTTTGCTGCCGATCACGCAAACCGCGATGCGCTTCCTCAAGATCGGCTACCACGACTACCAGGGGGTGGTGCTGGATCTGGACGAGCAAGCCTCGCTGGTCAAGGACCTGGGGCAGGGTGAAGCGCTGATTTTGCGCAACCACGGGGCACTCACGGTGGGCCGCAGTGTGGGCGAGGCTTTCAACTGGATGCATCGGCTGGAGCTGTCATGCCGCGCCCAGCTGGCGGCCATGGCCTGCAACACGCCGCTTGTGCAAGTGGCGCCCGATGTGCTGGAAGACACCTGGAACAACTACCAGCCCAGCACCCGCAGGCCTTATGGCCTGATGGAGTGGCCCGCCTTGTTGCGCAAGCTCGACCGACTGGACCCAGCTTACAAGACCTGATGCCCGGTGTGAAGGACCCTGCAGCAGCGCCCTTGCGCATCCTGATGTCACAGCCCAGCATTGCTTTGTTGGGTGCAGCGGTCAGCCGTGTCATGGGGGCTCAGCCCTACGAGCTGGTCGCCATCGATGCGGCGGTGGCGTTGCAACGCACCGACTGCGATGTGGCCTTCATCTCGCGCGAGGTCACGGGCGCCTCCACCAAGCACCAGATTCACCCGGCTTTGCAACAGCTGTACGACTTGCTGCGGCACTCGCCCGTGCTGCAATGGGTGCACATCCATTCCGCAGGGGCCGACCGCCAGATCTACCTGGATTTGCGTGCACGGGGTGTGCAAATCGCCACGTCCTCCGGCGCGAATGCCCAGGTGGTGGCCACCACCGCCCTGGCCGGCTTGCTGGCCTTGGCCAGGCGCTTTCCTGTGCTGTGGGCTGAGCAGCAAGCGCGGCAATGGACGCCCCTGCTGGGTGACCGCATGCCGAGGGATCTGCCGGGGCAGACCGCCACCATCGTGGGTTGGGGGCCGATTGGCCAGAAGCTGGGTAGCCTGCTGCAGGCGCTGGGGCTGAAGGTGGTGGCGGTGCGGCAGCGCGCTTCAGCACCGCCTGGTGGTACGGCCGATGCGGTGGAGCATGTCACTTTTGAAAACCTGCGCCAGGTCTTGCCCCGCACCGACTGGCTGATTCTGGCCTGCCCCTTGACCGACAAGACGCGACAGCTGGTGAACGCATCCAGCTTGGCCGCCTTGCCTCAAGGCGCCCACCTGATCAATGTGGCGCGTGGCGAGGTGGTGGACCAGCAGGCTTTGGTGTCGGCCTTGCAAAACGGGCATCTGGGGGGCGCGTTTCTGGATGTGTTCGCGCACGAGCCCTTGCAGCTCGATTCCCCGCTGTGGGCCATGCCGCAGGTCATGGTCACGCCCCATGCCGCAGGCCATTCGGATGGCAATGAACAAAGGGTCAGCCAGATGTTTCTGGACAACTTGCGCCGCTTTGTGGCGGGTCAGCTGCTGCTGAATGTGGTGCGCTGACCGGGTGCCCTGGGTGGCGCTTAAAACTGCCCGGGAAACACCCACAGCAACAGTGCGGTCATGACCAGGTAGCGGAAGAATTTGCCAATGGCCATGTAAAGCGCACAAGGCCAAAACGGCATCTTCAGCCAGCCGGCCACCGCGCACAGCGGGTCCCCCACCCCGGGCAGCCAGCTGAGCAAACAGGCTTTGGGTCCCAGTTTTTCCAGCCAGGCCAGGGCACGCACATGCGTGCCGGAGTCACGCCAGCGGTCCACCGCCTGGTGCGTGCCCCAGCCCATCCACCAGCTGAGCATGCCGCCCAAGGTGTTGCCGGCGGTGGCCACCCCGATCGCTGGCCAGAACAGTTCGGGGTTGAGTTTGACCAGACCAAACACGGCGGGTTCCGAACCCATGGGCAGCAAGGTGGCCGAAATGAAGGCGACCACAAACACGGTGCCCAGGCCGTGTTGTGGCAGGGCCAGCCATTGCAAGAGTTGTTCAAGCCAAAGTTCCATGCAGACCAGTGTAGCGGGCGAGCGTTCACGCGGGTTCAAGTCCCGGGCATGGCACAACAGGCACCCATCCCATGCATTCCTCCACGGCAACCCATTGAATGCAAGTTTTCTTTGGGCATCAAAATGAAGAAAATATAAAATTTAAGGGTTGATCTTGATGTGAAAATGGGTTCAAAAGGGGGTACGCCGATGACAACAAGAAAAAAGCGCCAGACCATCTGGCGGTGGACGCTTTTGGCCTGTGCGGTTCATGCATCGTGTGCGGTCGCTGCCAGCGGCAACGAATTCCTGGACATGTCGCTCGAAGAGCTGGTGGACTACCGGCTCATGTCCATGTCGCGCAAAGAACAACGCGTGGCCGACATGGCTGCTGCGGCCTATGTGATTTCGTCGGAAGAAATCCGCCGATCGGGCGCACAGTCCATTCCCGAGGCCTTGCGCCTGGTGCCAGGATTGAATGTGGCGCAAATGGCACGCAACCGCTGGGCGGTCAGTTCGCGCGGATTCAACGAGCGCTTTTCCAGCAAACTGCTGGTTCAGGTGGATGGGCGCAGCGTTTATTCCCCTTTGTTTTCCGGCGTGCTGTGGGAGACGCAGGACCTGGCGATGGACGACATCGAGCGCATTGAGGTCATCCGTGGCCCCGGGGCAGCGCTGTGGGGCACCAACGCCATGAATGGCGTGATCAACGTCGTGACCCGTTCGGCAGCCGCCAGCCAGGGCAGCCGACTCCAGGCCACGCTGGGCTCGGGTGACCTGGCCTCTGCCGCCCTGACCCATGGTGGGGAGCTCGCACAGGGCGGGCATTTCAAAATCTATGGCAAGACCCGTCGCATGGGCGGCTCGCTGGAACGTGACACGGGCCTCCAAGGTGTGGACGCCAGCCAGGGGCAGCGCCTGGGGCTCAAGGTGGAGCCCAAACTGGATGTCGGCTCGCTGAGCTTGAAGGCCGAGGTGCACCAAGACCGTTCCAAGGACCATTGGGGCACGCCCTCGGTGCTGGCTTTCAGCGATCCGGGCACACCCTTTGGGCGTTACAGCCTCCAGGACGAGCAGACCCAGGGCGGTGCGTTTCAGGCGCGCTATGCCTGGAAAAGCGCAAGCGGTGCAGACAATGTTCTGCAGGCGTCCGTCGACCGTGACCAGTCCATTCACGAAGGGATTTGGGGCTCCGGCACGGGTGCCCAAATGCCTTTGGCCACGGCACCGCAGAGGGTGCAGATGGGGGGGCGTAAAACCGATGCCGATGTGGATTTTCAGCAGCGTCAGATCTGGGGTGATCACGACTTCATCTGGGGCCTGAACCTGCGCCACACCTCGGACCAGCTGATGTTGCCGGTCGGGCCCTACCTCTTGCTGGATGGCAAGAGCCAGCGCCTGAGCTACAGCGCTTTTGTGCACGACGAAATCACCTGGGTGCCTGAGCGGTTCAAATGGATTGTGGGCTCCAAATTTGAAAAGGACGGTCTGACGGGGTTCAACATCCAGCCCAACGTGCGCCTGCTCTACACGCCCGGCCAGAACGAAGCCTATTGGGGTGCGCTCTCGCGCTCGGTGCGCTCGTCGCGCCGCACCGAGGGCCTGGCCACGCTGGACATCAGTGCCGCCGACGCAGCCAGCCTGAACGGGGTGACCGGATTGAACCTTCCGAGCCAGATGCTCACGGCCATCACACAGGTCTCGCCAAAGCCTGATGCGGTCTTGCAGGCCGAGCAAGCCCTCAGTCTGGAGGGGGGGTGGCGCAAGCAGTTTTCCAATTTCCTGAGCATCGATGTCGCCGTGTTCGCCACCGATTACAGCCATTTGCGCGGTGCCCGCATGCACAGTCAGCCCCTGACCGGTTTGCCCCAGGCGATGGCTTGTCTGGCGGTTTACGGACCCGGCATGTGCTACTTCACGATGGCGGGCTACAACAGCAACCTGGACAAGGCCCGGTCCTGGGGGGGCGAGTTTTCCATGGAATGGCATCCCCGTGCGTGGTGGAAGATGCAGGGGTCTTACAGTCTGTTGCGCGTGAAAGGGCAGTTGACCGGTGACCCCCTGGGCGATGTCCAGGTGCGTGCCTTTGAAAACAGCGCGCCGCGCCACCAAATTTCGCTGCACAACAACTTCAGCCTGGCCAGCGACCTGAACCTGGACGTGCGTTTGCGCTACAACTCGCAGACGGCCCATTACACCCTCAACAGCCCGAGCTTGACGACACTCAAGCCTTATACCGGACTGGACATGCGACTGGCCTGGCAAGTCAATCGCAGCACCGAACTGTCCTTGTTGGGGCGTAACCTGCTAAGGGATCGCCACACCGAGTTCATCAATATTTTCCCCGTGACCCGGGCGTATGACGTACAGCGCAGCGCTTTGGTTCAAGCGGTGGTTCGTTTTTGAAGGACATGAGCATGACCTATCAAAAACGCTCTTTCGTTGGTCGCATGCGTGGTGCACGTTGGCCCGTCTTGCCCCTCTTGCGCTCAGGCATCTGGGTGCTGACCAGCTTGTTGTCCTCGATTGTGGCCGCCCAGCCTGCTGGGCAGACGGTGGACCGCATCAAGGCCGCCTATGTCTTTAACTTTGCCAAGTTTGTCGAGTTGCCCGGCTCCGATGACAAACTCATCCGTGTTTGTGTCCTGGGCAAGGATGACCTCAATGGGGCCATGCTGAGCTTGAACCGGCGCATGGCCCAGGGCCGCGAAATCCAGGTGCGCAAGGAGGTGCCGCTGGACCAGGCCAAAGACTGCAGCATGGTCTTCGTGGGCGAAAGCGAGGCCCGCATCTTGCCCGCAGTGGTTCGGCAACTCGGCAGTGCCTCGGTTTTGCTGATCAGCGATGCCCGCCAAGCCATGGACCACGGCGCCCACCTGTCCATGGTCTTCAGCGATGACCGTGTCGAGTTCGATGTGAATTTGCTCCAATTGCAAAAGTCCAGCATCAAGGCCAGCAGCCAGATGCTCAAGTTGGCCCGTGTCGTCGTGCGCTAGAAAGTTCGGTTGTGTTGACCTTTGCCCCATGGCGTCGCGAAAAATTGCTGCATGCACCCATGCGGGAAAAGCTCAACCACATCCTGGCGCTGGGCATCTGGTGTGTGTTGATCCTGTTTTTCGTGGTCACGACGCTGTGGCAGGCCAGTCAGACGCTGCAGGCCACCCAGGCGGCCGCCAAAAGCCTGGCCGAGCTGGCCGCCGAGAGCAACGCCGCAGCGGTGCGGTTTGAGGACAGCGCAGGCGCCCAGAAGCAGCTGGACATCTTTCGGCACATCAGGAATGTGGAGACCGTCGACATCTACACCGAGTCATCGGGCCTGTTGCCCTTTGCCCACTACCCCGCCCGCATGAGCCAGGCGGGGGGGCTGTCGGCCCCGCCGGCCTTGGTGTCTGGGGCGCAAACTTCCCGGCTCACCTTCAGCCGCTACGCCATCCGCTTGCCCATCGTGCAAGACGGCGAACGCATTGGCTTTGTGGTGGTGCAGACCCGGCTGGATGACTTTTGGTGGAACATTGCGATCACCTTGCTGGTGGCGGTGATGGCGATGCTGCTGGCCTATGCGGTGGTGCGGCAGTTTCTGGGTCAATTGATCGCGATCATCACCCAGCCCATCCTGGATCTGGCCGAAGTCATGCGGCGCATCACCACGGTGCACGATTACAGCCAGCGTGCCACGGCCCAGAGTCAGGATGAAATTGGCGAACTGGTGGCGGGTTTCAATTCCATGCTGGACCAGATCGAGCACAAGGACAAGGCCTTGGGCCAGTACAGCCAGCAACTGGAATCCGAAGTGCAGGCCCGCACGGCCGAGTTGCTGCTGGCCAAGGAGCATGCCGATGCCGCCAACCAGGCCAAGAGCCAGTTCCTGGCCAACATGAGCCACGAAATCCGCACCCCGCTCAATGGCTTGATTGGTGTGTCGGAGTTGCTCGATGCCACCGAGCCGACCGAGCAGCAGAAAAAGCTCATTGGCATGATCAGCGCGTCCTCTTCAACGCTGCTGTACCTGATCAACGACATCCTCGATTTTTCCAAGATCGAAGCCGGCATGCTGCACCTGGAAAAAGTGCCTTACAGCCCCGAGCATGCGGCCCGGCAGGTGTGCGCCTTGTTTGAGCCCCATGCCCAGGACAAGGGCCTCAAACTGGTGTTCGAGCCGCCTGTGGATGGGGTGCCCCTGATGGTTTTGGGCGATCCGCACCGGTTCACGCAAATCGCCAGCAACCTGGTGTCCAATGCGGTCAAGTTCACGGACCAGGGGCAGGTGAGCGTGAGCCTGTCGTATGTGGGGCAAGGCGATGGCATGACCCGTGTGCGCTGCACGGTGCGGGACACGGGCATTGGCATCAGCGATGAAGAAGCGCAGCGTTTGTTCAGCGCGTTTTCACAGGCCGACATCTCCATGGCCCGACGGTATGGTGGCAGCGGTCTGGGCTTGGTCATTTCCCGCCAGTTGGCCGAGCTCATGGGCGGGCAAGTGGGCTTCAGCAGCCAGCGCGGGCAGGGTTCGTGTTTCTGGTTCGAGGTGTGCGGCCCCCGTTTGAAAGACATGCCTGTGGAGCATGGGGCCGGTCCGGCCACGACGCCGCAGACGCTGGACTGCACCGTTTTGATCGCCGAAGACAACGATGTGAACCGCGAGATCCTGGTCACCATGCTCAAGACCGCTGGCTGCCGCATCCTGCAGGCCCACAACGGTCTGGAGGCGGTGCAAATCAGTGCCAGCGAGCCTTACGACATTGTCCTGATGGACGTGCAGATGCCCGAAATGGACGGCATTGCAGCCACCCGCTTGATTCGCGAACGTGAAATCACGCTGGGTCTGCAGCGCAAGCCCATTTTGGCCCTGACCGCCAACGCCTTGGCCGACGACAAGGCCAATTGCCTGGCCGCAGGCATGGACGACTACCTGACCAAGCCCTTCATGCGTCGGCAGATCCTGGAATTGATGGGCAAGTGGTTGCGCACCCCGCAAGTCATCGCCGAGCCCTTGGTTCGCCCTTGACCCTGTTTTGAAACGTCTGGTGCCTGTCCGGGGCCGGACGCTTCTGGCCCCGTTTTTTGCTTAGCACACTCAGCTTTCATTTGCTGAAATATTAAGCAATTACAATCGTGCCTCCTTTTTAGGCATTCCCCCTTTCAGAACCTCACCACCCCTCATGCGGATTGGCCCTTACCCATTGCCGAACAACTTGTTCGTGGCCCCAATGGCGGGGGTGACGGACCGGCCGTTTCGCCAGCTGTGCAGGCAGTTCGGCGCGGGTTATGCCGTGAGCGAAATGGTGACCTCGCGGCCAGATCTGTGGGCTTCGCTCAAAACCTCGCGCCGCGCCAACCACGACGGGGAGCCCGGCCCGATTGCAGTGCAGATCGCGGGCACCGAGGCGCAGATGATGGCCGACGCCGCACGCTACAACATCGACCGGGGCGCGCAAATCATCGACATCAACATGGGTTGCCCGGCCAAAAAAGTCTGCAACAAATGGGCCGGCTCCGCCCTGATGCAGGACGAGCCGCTGGCGCTGGAAATCATCAGCGCGGTGGTCGAAGCGGCCTTGCCCCACGGCGTGCCCGTGACCCTGAAGATGCGCACCGGCTGGTGCGATGCCGAGAAGAACGCTTTGAGCCTGGCCCGTGCCGCTGAAAGCGCTGGGGTGCAAATGGTCACCGTGCATGGCCGCACCCGCGAGCAGGGCTACAAAGGCCTGGCCGAATACGACACCGTGGCCGCCGTCAAAGCCGCGCTCAAGATTCCGGTGGTCGCCAACGGCGACATCGATTCCCCCGAAAAAGCCCGCGAGGTGCTCCGGTTCACCGGGGCTGACGCCGTGATGATTGGCCGTGCCGCGCAGGGCAGCCCCTGGATTTTTCGCGAGATCGGTCACTTTCTGGCCACGGGCGAACACCTGGCCCCGCCTTTGGTCGCCGAGGTGCGCCGCGCCTTGCTGGAGCACCTGCAAGACCACTATGGTCTGTATGGCGAATACACCGGTGTGCGCTCGGCGCGCAAACACATCGGCTGGTATGTGCGTGCCTTGCCCGGTGGCGAGGCCTTCCGTGAACACATGAACACCCTGGAGACTGCAGCCGGGCAATTGACCGCCGTGGCCGCCTATCTGGACGGCCTGGCCGAGCAGATGGAGCGCCTGCCCCGGCGCCGTGAGGCCTGCACAGCATTAGAGACCACGCCATGAGCGAACCCCAATCCATTGAAAACTGCATCCGCGACAATCTGGAAACCTATTTCCGCGATCTGGATGGTACCGATCCGACCGGCCTGTACGACATGCTGGTCAAGCTGGTCGAAAAGCCGCTGCTGGACGTGGTGATGACCCAGTCTGGCCAGAACCAGTCGCGCGCGGCCGAGTGGCTGGGCCTGAACCGCAACACCCTACGCAAGAAATTGCTCGAGCACGATTTGTTGAAATGAGCCTATAGAGGCTTGGCGTTGCCAAGCCCCGCCCAATACCTGCCGGAACCCTTTAGCCCGGCTTCGCTTTGAACACCTTTGAATTTTGAAGAAAGCCCCCATGAGAGCCCTCATCTCTGTCTCTGACAAAACCGGCATCGTCGACCTGGCGAAAGCACTGCACGCTTTGGGCGTGGGCCTGATCTCCACCGGCGGCACCGCCAAGCTCCTGGCCGAACAAGGCTTGCCCGTGACCGAAGTGGCCGAAGTCACCGGCTTTCCCGAAATGCTCGATGGCCGTGTGAAAACCCTGCACCCCAAAGTGCACGGCGGCTTGCTGGCGCGTCGCGACACGCCCGAGCACATGGCGGCTCTGAAAGCGCACAACATCGACACGATTGACTTGCTCATCGTCAACCTCTACCCGTTTGAAGCCACCGTGGCCAAGCCCGGCTGCACACTGGCCGACGCCATCGAGAACATCGACATTGGCGGCCCCGCCATGGTGCGCTCTGCCGCCAAGAACTGGAAAGACGTGGGCATCGTGACCGATGCCAGCCAATACGCGGACGTGATTGCTGAACTCAAAGCCAACGGCAAACTCAGCGACAAACTGCGCTTTGCCCTGTCGGTGGCCGCGTTCAACCGCATCAGCCAATACGACGGCGCGATCAGCAACTACCTCTCCAGCGTGAACTTTGAAACCGAAAAGCTGAGCGAAACCTACGTGCCCGAGCGTGCCCAGTTCTCAGGCCAGTTCAACGAGCAATACGTCAAGGTGCAAGACCTGCGCTACGGCGAAAACAGCCACCAGCAAGCCGCCTGGTACCGAGACTTGGCCCCTGCCGCAGGCTCGTTGGTCACCGGTGTGCAGCTGCAAGGCAAGGAGCTGAGCTACAACAACATCGCTGACGCCGATGCGGCTTGGGAATGTGTGAAGAGTTTCGAGGCCACCGCTTGCGTCATCGTCAAACACGCCAACCCCTGCGGCGTGGCTGTGGGTGCCAACCCCTTCGAGGCCTACAGCAAGGCCTTCCAGACCGACCCCACCAGCGCGTTCGGCGGCATCATTGCCTTCAACCGCCCGGTGGACAAGGCAGCCGCTGAGGCGGTGAGCAAGCAGTTTGTCGAAGTGCTGATGGCTCCCGGCTTCAGCGCCGAAGCGCTGGAGGTGTTCAAGAGCAAAGTCAATGTGCGCCTGATGAAAATCGCCTTGCCCGCGAACTACGGCCATGTGCGCAACGCTTTGGAAACCAAGCGCGTGGGCTCAGGCCTCTTGCTGCAAAGTGCCGATAACCACGAGCTGGCTTTGGCTGACATGAAAATCGTCACCGTCAAACAACCCACGCCTGAAGAGCTGAACGACTTGCTGTTCGCCTGGAAAGTGGCCAAGTTCGTGAAATCCAACGCCATCGTGTTCTGCAAAAACGGCATGACCATGGGCGTGGGCGCAGGCCAAATGAGCCGCCTGGATTCCGCCCGCATTGCCAGCATCAAGGCCGAAGCGGCCAAGCTCAGCCTGCAAAACACCGTGGTCGCCAGCGACGCCTTCTTCCCTTTCCGAGATGGCCTCGACGTGGTGGTGGATGCAGGCGCGACTTGCGTGGCCCAGCCCGGTGGCTCGATGCGCGACCAGGAAGTGATTGACGCCGCCAACGAGCGCGGCGTGGCGATGGTGTTCACGGGTGTGCGGCACTTTCGTCATTGATTGACAGGTCGGCCGACTTTGCGCTCTGATCGCCAAGTCGTACAAGCTGCTGCTTCACGCGGGAACAGTATTTCTCGCTCAGGACGTCACGTAGTGGGTGTTGCACTTCACTTTTGAATCCGCCGGGTCTTTGGGATTCAAGCCATCCAACACCAACCGCGTAGTCAATCGCTGATATCATTGGCAACATCATGAAAACCATGTTGCTGGACACCCATGTGCTGGTTGCAGCTTTGAGCAGTGCTCGGGGCGTGTCTTATGCACTGCTCCAAGCGGTCGCTTCGGCGCGTTTGCGCATGGTGGCGTCGCCCGCTGTGTGGCTTGAATACGAGTCGGTCCTCAAGCGTGATGAGATACGGGCCTTGCACGGTTTTTCTGCTGACCAAGTGGATGCGTTTTTGTCCGCCTTGGCCGTGTGGGTGGAGCCTGTGAGCTTGCATTACATCTGGCGGCCACAGCTGCGAGACCCGGGTGATGAAATGGTGTTGGAGGCCGCTGTGAACGCGCGGGTTCACGCCTTGGTCACCCGCAATGTGAAAGATTTTTCGATGGCTGCGCCACGTTTTGGCCTGGCTGTCAAAACGCCAGCCCAGGCTTTGGCCTTTTTGGAGGATGCCTTATGAGTACCTTTGCCCTTCGCTTGCCCGACTCTTTGTACGCCCATGCGCGCAAGTTGGCGGAACAAGATCAGGCCTCACTCAACCAGTTCATCACCGTGGCCGTTGCGGAAAAGGTGTCGGCCTTGAATGCAGCGGCTTTTTTTGCCGAGCGGGCGGGTGCCGCCAAGCCGGGCGATTTGGCCAGTTTTTTGGCGATGGTGCCCGACCGTTCTCCCCTGGAGGGTGATGAGCGATGAGTCGTGTCAGCTTGATCCTTTCCCTGTCGCCATTTTTTGAGGATCAGGCATGAGCTTGAGTTTTGGCCCACTGGGCCTGTCCCCCGCGCTGCAACGCGCGGTGGGTGACATGGGCTTGTATGCCCCCACCCCCATCCAGGCCGAGGCGATTCCTGCTGCCTTGAAATCTGCCGACGTTTGGGCCACCGCGCCCACGGGCTCGGGCAAGACCTTGGCTTTTGCATTGCCGCTGCTGCATCACTTGCTGGCTTCGCCGCGCCAGACCAATTTTCGCCGCCCCGTGCGTGTGCTGGTGCTGGTGCCCACGCGCGAGTTGGCAGTTCAAGTGGGCGATGTGTTGGCCAACCTGGCGTACAAGTTGCCCCAGTCGCTCAAGGTGAACACCGTGTTTGGCGGCGTCTCAGTCAACCCGCAAATGATGGCGCTGCGCGGCGGGGCTGACATCGTGGTCGCCACGCCCGGCCGCTTGCTTGACCTGATTGACCAAAACGCCGTGCGCCTGGCCGATGTGCAGCGTCTGGTGCTGGACGAAGCCGACCGCCTGCTGGACCTGGGCTTTGCCGACGAGCTGCAGCGCGTGCTGGCGCTGCTGCCACCCAAGCGCCAGACTTTGCTGTTTTCAGCCACGTTCGCGCCCGAGGTGGAAGCCTTGGCGGCCAAGCTGCTGCGCGATCCGGTGCGCATCACGGTCGAGGCGTTTGAAGGCCACAAGCCGGACATCACCCAACGCGCCATCCGCGTGGACGAGAAAAGCCGCACCGCCTTGCTGCGTCACCTGATCCAGGAAAACGGCTGGAAGCAGGTGCTGGTGTTTGTGGCCACGCGTTACGCCTGCGAGCATGTGGCGAACAAGCTGTACAAGGCGGGCGTGTTTGCAACGCCCTTTCATGGCGAGATGAGCCAAGGCGCACGTCAGGACGTCTTGAGTGAATTCAAGGCCGGCCGCTGGGATGTGGTGGTCACCACCGACCTGGCCTCGCGCGGCATCGACATCGCCATGCTGCCCGTGGTGGTCAACTACGACCTGCCGCGCTCGGCCACCGACTACACCCACCGCATTGGCCGCACGGGTCGGGCGGGGGCGCATGGTGACGCGGTGAGCTTTGTCACCGCCGCCGCGCTGGCGCACTGGCAGCTGATTCAAAAACGCGAAAGCCTGGCGCTGGCTTTGGAGCAAATTCCAGGCTTTGAGCCCACCGAAGTTCCGCCACCGCCATCACCGGGCAACGGTGGCATCAAAGGCTCACGGCCGAGCAAGAAGGACAAGCTGCGTGCTGCTGCAGCGCAAGCGCCTGATCTGACACCCAAGTGAGCTTGCGGCATGGCCAGCGCTTGGGGTGCGTGGGCCACATCGCTTGCAGGCAAGCGCCTGCAAAAACAGGTGCATGTGCCTGTTCAGCCCATCCAGCTCGGCAACCAGGTCGCGATGCCCGGCACCAGGAACACGGCGGTCAGCAGCAGCAAACTCATCACCACATAGGGCGTCACGGCCAGGAAGATGTGGCCCATGGTCACCGATGGGGGCGCGACGCCGCGCATGGTCATGAGCAGCAAGCCGTGCGGCGGCAAAAGCAGACCCAACTGCATGCAGATCAAAAACAGCACGCCAAACCAGACCGGATCGATGCCCAAGGTGTTCACGATGGGCATGAAAATGGGCAGGGTGATCATCATCATGCTGACCTGGTCCACAAAGATGCCTAGAAAAATCAGCAGCAGCATCATGCCGATCAGGATCTGGTTGGCCGACAGGCCGTGGCCGGTGATGAATTGCACCAGGCCCGAACTGGCGCCCGAGAAAGACAAAATCTGCGCAAAGGTGGTGGCCCCCAGAATGATGAACAAGATCATGCCGGATATGCCCGCTGTTCCCTTGAGGGCTTTGAGTACCGCTTCCCAGCGCAGCACGCGGTAAAGCGCGGCCAGGAACATGGTGGCAAAGGCCCCAAGCGCGGCGCATTCGGTGGGGGTGGCCCAGCCTGCCGCCAAGGCACCCACGACCACGCCAAAAATCGACAGGGTAGGCAGCACATAGGCAAACAGCAAATGCCAGCGTGCCCAGCCGTGGTGTTGTTCGACCTCGGTGTCAACCGGGGCCAGGTGCGGGCTGATGCGGACCCGCACAATGATCCAGGCCACAAAGGCCACCGACAACAAAATGCCTGGCATCACGCCGCCCAGCAGCAGCTTGGAAATCGAGATGCCCGACAGCGAACCCAGCAAGACCGTGAGGGCCGAAGGCGGGATCAGCATGTCCACCGCGCCAATGGCCATGATCGGGCCGGTCGCAATGGTCGGGTGGTAACCGCGTGCCAGCATGACGGGCAGCATGAGTGAGCCCAGCATGGCCGTGGTGGCAATGGTGGAGCCCGAGATGGCCGAAAACACCGTGCCCGCCACGACCGCGACCACGGCCAGGCGGCCCGGTACACGGATGATCAGTCGCTCCACACCTTCAATCACTTTCAGGGCCAGACCGGTGTGAAACAAAATTTCGCCCATCAGCACAAACAGCGGAATGGGCGTGAGTGCAAAAGCCGTGACCGAACTGACGCTGTTGCGCACCAGTTGCACCAGTCCGGGTTCACCGCCCATGTAGAGCACGGCCCCCACGATGTTGACGCCCAAAAAAGTCAGGGCCACGGGCATGCCCATGAACAACAGCAGGGTCGAGCCGCCCAACATCAACCAGGCTGCGATTTGCCAACTGCTCATATTCAGGCTCCAGAGGGAGAAAGGTTCACGGGGATATTCAGGTTCAAGCTGCGCTCACAGCGTCCTGGCGCGGACCGCGCTCGGCGTGATAGAGGCGGTGCATGCGGAACACCATCTCGATCGACAGCAGCACAAAGACCACCGGCAACGGGGCCAGCGACCACCACTCGGGTGTGACCAGCGTCTTGATGCTGAGCGACCCTGCCACATAGCTGGCCCAGGTGGCCTGTGCACCGTACCAGGCCAGCACCAGGCAGCACAGCAGACCCAATACATCGCCCACCCACTCCAGCGCCCAGGCCATGCGCGGTGGAATGGCCTGCAGGAAAATGTCCACCCGGATGTGCTGGCCCTGACGCAGCAGCCAGGGCGCCACGCACATGGTGATCAGGTAGAGCATCAATTCAGACACTTCGTTGCTCCAGGACAGCCCTTGCGGACCACCCGGGATGGCGAAGTTGCGCAGCGCCACATCGGTCACGATGATCAGCATCATGGCCAAAAGCAGCAGGCAACCGAACAGGGCCAGTGCGGAAATCCCCCGACCAAACCGTTCCGACAGGGCGTTCATCATTTGGAGAACAAGGGCTTGAGTCGCGCAGCCACTTCAGGGCTTTGCTTGGCCGCAGCGGCCCAGCCGATGTCGTAGGCTTTGTCGCGGAAAGCCTTGCTGGTGGCCGCATCGAAGCTGATGGTTTGAATGCCGGCTTTGGTCTGACGTGCGATTTCATCGGCCGAGTAGCGTGCCCAGAAGGTGTTCTCGGCTTCGAGCGCCAGCAGCTGCTTTTGCAGGTAGTTGCGCTGCGCGTCGCTGAGCTTTTTGTAGGCAGGCAGGTTCATGATCAGCGAGACTTCGGCATCGTAGAAACCCGGGTCAATGCGGAACTTGGTTTTCTCGTGCCAGTTCAGGTCAAAAATGCCGCCAATGGGCCAGCCATAGCCATCGACCACGCCGCGCTCCAGCGCGGTGTAGACCTCGCCCGGTGGCGTGGTGATCACGCTGGCGTTCAGGGCCTGAAAGAAGTCGCGGTACACCGGCGTGATGCGGATTTTCTGGCCCGTCAGATCGGGCTTGTCGACCTTCTTGTTGGTGTAGATGTGAAAGGGCTGGTTTTCCACCATGCGGGCCAGGTACTGCATGTTGGCTTTCTCGTTCCAGACCTTGTTGATCGCATCGAAGGCGCCGTTCTTGCGCTGCTCGGCCACAGGGATCTGGGTCAGCTTGAGAAAGTCGGCCTCGGGCATCACGTTGGTGTAGAACGCGCCGGTGTTCAAGGCCATGTCGACCACACCGGTTTTGACCGCGTTGCCCAGCTCAAACGAGGGAATGGCCCGTGGCCCACCGATGAAGTTGATCTGCAAAACGCCTTTGCCTTCGGCATTGACTTTGTTGATCCAGGGCTGCAGTCGTTGCACGTAGATGCCGTTTTCCGCAAAACCACTGATGAGGCGCAAGGTGACCTCTTGCGCCAGCGCGGCAGAACTGGCGCCGAGCGCCAAAACCAGTGCTGTGGCCTGGGTGAGTAAACGTTGTTTCATGGGCTTGTCTCCTGTTGTGGTTGGGTTTTGTGGGGAACTTGTAGGGTATTCGTGGTGGCGACTTTGCGCGCGTCACGCAGGTGCCAGCTGGTGCACGGCTTGGTCCAGGGCCTGGCCGCTGTCGTCGGCCAGGGCCGCTTTGCGCAAAGCATTCAGCCGGTTGGCCGCGTCGGGCAGTTGTTGCAGGCGGGGCAAGGTGGCCATCAGTTTTTCAAAATGCTGCCAACCACGTGCATGGGTGTCGCCATAACCTTTGACCAGTTGCTGCGCTCGCACAAGCTCCAGGGCCAAGTCGGCATGTCGGGGCAGCAAGGCGATGGCTTGCGTCCACCACGCCAGCATGCGCTGTTGCTCGGTTTCATAGCGCAAAGACATCGGCCGAATGCGGCGCAGTGAAGCCACGGCATACAGCAGCAAAAACCCCCGCAGGGAACTGGTTTGCACCACGCGGCCTTTTTGTGTGAAGCGGCCAACCACGGCGCGTGCGGTGCGCGAGCCCAGCAACCAGCGGCCCAGGCTGGCGGGCAGGGTGTCGGCAATTTCTTCCAGACGCGGGTGCATGAATTCGTGGATGTCGATCAGCTGTTTCTCGCTCAAGCTCACTTCCTGGCTGACGCGCTGGAAACGGCTGCGGCGTGTTTTCAGATCGGCCACACGCACCGTGTCCTCGTAAGACATCCACAGCGCCAGGTGCCGTGCGCCCTCGCGCAAAATGTCATCGGCGAGTGCCGACGCCAGCTTGGCCTGGGTCAGTGCTTGTGCCATGTCTTGTAAACGCCGGGCGTACAGCGTGGCGTAGCCCACATCCTGGTAATCGGCCAGCCGTGTCAAACCCGAGGCGATGACCGCGTGGGCCGAGGACGCAAACACGCCTTCCAGACTTTGCGCCAGGGCCTGCAGTTTGGGGCCGACTTGGCGGTGCAGGGGCAGGGCGAGCGGTGTGGCATCGGCCACGCTTGTTGCGCTGGGCGCTAGCACCTGCATGGCTGCGTCAAAGCCGGCGGCAAAAGCTTTCAGACTGGTTTTCACACCCACGCCGCTGCGCTCGATGGTGGCTTCGAATTGCGCTCGAGAGAAGGGCAAGCGTTCGCTGGCGGCCAAAGCGCCGTACAGGGCTGGGGCGATCAGGCTGCCCGCTTGCTCGGCCAGTTTGGCAAAGTCAGCGCTGATGAACTGCCGCGCGGCCGCCTGCGCTCCGGCCAGCAGCTTGGCTTCGTCCACCCGCCCGTCGCCCATGGCGGTGCGCTCGGTCATGGAGTAGACGCGGTGCGATGACGCGATGAAGGTGGTTTTGTCGGCATCGACCAGCCCGCGCTGCAAGGCGCGACCGGCTTCCATCAACTCCGAGGCCAGCACGATGTCCACTTCGCCAGGGAAAGGGCTGAGCGCCATCACCGGCATTTGTCCCGTGGGCGAGGCCGATTGCGGGTACATCTCGATGTAGTACACCGTGGCGCCCGTGCGTTGCGCCACGCCAGGCACGGATGTGGTTTGCGCCCAGTGGCCGTTGTGTTCGGCCAGGTCGACCAGCCAGTCGGCCAGCACACCGCCGCCTTCACCGCCCATGGCCAGAATGGCCAGGCTGATGATGCCTTGAGGTCGGGTGGAGTCGTTCATGCGGCAATGCCTTCCAGACGGCGCTCGATGCGGTTTTGCAGCCAGCCAATCACGCGCTGGCGCAGGCCCTGCTTGAAGCGGTCCCAGGCGCTGGGGTTGTTGATGATCTCGGCCCTGTAAAACGAGGGGCACAGCACGGCGGCGAGTGCCACCTCGCCGCACAGGCCACAGCCCACGCAGCTGTCGGCCACAGCCGCCACAGGGTCTTGGCGCAGCGGATCGGGGTTGGGCTTGATGCTCAGCGACGGGCAGCCGGACAGTCGAATGCACGAGTGGTCGCCGGTGCAGGTGTCGGGGTCGATGCCAAAGCGCTCACGCACCACGCGCTCGCCTTGCTGGATGCGCTGGCGAATCAGCGGCTTGACGCGCCTTTGGCGGTTGAGCATGCATTCGCTTTGCGCCACGATGACCTTGGGGCCTTGCGACTTTGTGGTCAGGGCGTCGCGCAGTGCCTGGCGCATTTGTTCCAGGCTGTAGGTGTTGGTGACGGTTTTGACCCACTGCACGCCCACACCGCGCACGGCTTTTTCGATCGGGTTGTTGGTGTTGCGGATCGGGTTGATGGCTTTGGACGACAGCACGTCCTGCCCGCCTGTGGCGGCCGAGTAGCCGTTGTCCACCACCAGCAGCAAGTTGTCGGACTGGTTGAACACTGCGTTGCCCACGCCGCTGGTCAAACCGTTGTGCCAAAAGCCTCCGTCGCCCATGATCGAGACGGTGCGCTTGCGGGTCTCACTGGTGTTGAAGGCCGACGCGCCCGCCCAGCCCAGGCCATAGCCCATGGTGGTGGCACCGATGTTGAAGGGCGGCAGGATCGAAAACAGGTGGCAGCCGATGTCACAGCTGACATGGTGTTGGCCCAGTTCTTTTTCGATCATCTTGATGGCCGTGAAAATCGGCCGTTCGGGGCAACCCGTGCAAAACGAGGGCGGGCGCGGATGCACCTGGGCCACCGCCTCAGTGATCGCCAGACTGTTGCCGGGTTTGGTCTTGGGCGCAGGCAGTCGCTGCGGCGAATATTGTTCAATGAAGGCGCGGATGCCTTGCAGCAACACGCCGCCGGTGTATTCGCCGCCCATGGGCAGCACGTCTTTGCCGTGAATCCGGGTGCTCAGACCTGCTTTGTGCAAGATGCTGTGGATGTTCTGCTCGATGAAGTCGGGCTGGCCTTCTTCCACCACCAGCAAACCGCGTTTGCCCTTGCAAAAGCGCTTGAACTCCTCGTCCACCAGCGGGTAGGTGATGTTCAGCACATACAGCGGAATATCGGTCTGGCCGAAGTCGTCCGCCAGACCCAGCAGTTGCAGTGCCCGCACCACGCCGTTGTACAGACCTCCTTGCATGACGATGCCAAAATCTTGCGCGTCTTCGGAAAAAAACTCGTTGAGCTGGTGTTCCTGGATGAACTTCAGCGCCGCAGGCCAGCGCTGTTGGATTTTTTCCTGTTCGTGCAAATAGCTGGCGGGCGGCAGCACGATGCGGTTGACATCGCGTTGGGGGTTCTCGATGGCGTCTTTCAGCGTGAAGCTGGGCCGCACGTTGTCACGCGTGGGAAAGCGGCCATGCACATGGCAGGCGCGGATGCGCAATTCCAGCATCACCGGCGTGTGGCTGGCCTCGGACAGCTCAAAACCTTTTTCCACCGCGTGCACGATGCTGGGCAGGTTGGGGCGCGGGTCGATCAGCCAGACCTGCGACTTCATGGCGAATGCGTGCGAACGCTCTTGCATGATGCTGGAGCCTTCGCCGTAGTCCTCGCCCACGATCAGCATGGCCCCGCCAGTGACGCCGCCTGAGGCCAGATTGGCCAGTGCGTCCGATGCCACATTGGTGCCCACGGTGGATTTGAAGGTGACCGCGCCACGCAAAGGGTAGTTGACCGAGGCGGCCAAAGTGGCGGCCGCCGTGGCTTCCGAGGCGCTGTGTTCAAAATGCACACCCAGCTCTTGCAGGATGTCGTTGGCGTCGGTCAGCACATCCATCAGGTGCGAGATGGGCGCACCCTGGTAACCCGCCACATAGGACACGCCCGACTGCAGCAAGGCCTTGGTGACAGCCAGAATGCCTTCGCCGTGGAACTCGTCGCCATCGCCCAAGCGCAGCTTTTGCACCTCTTGCACAAACGAGCGTTCAGCCATGCCCAAAACCTTTCATGAGGACATTTCCCCGTGGTGTTGCTTGATTCAATGAAGCAATTTAGGCCAGCCGAGGCACCACTGCAAATGGATTCTTCCAATGCGGTACATTGACGATGTGAATAATTGGTGGCAACCCTTATTCATTTCGAACATGGCTAAAAAATGAATTTCCGACAACTTGACTTGAATCTCTTGCGTGTGCTGGTGGCCATCCACCGCACACGATCGGTCACGGCCGCAGGCAAGGCGCTGGCCTTGTCGCAGCCCGCCACCAGCAATGCCCTGGCGCGCCTGCGTGAATTTTTTGGCGACGAGTTGTTTGTGCGCTCGCCCGCCGGCTTGCAACCCACGCGCCTGTGTGAGCAATTGGCACCCGCCATGCAATCGCAGCTGCTGGCCATGGAAAGCCTGGTGCTCAACCACCAGCCCTTCAACGCCCAAAGCAGCCAGCGCCACTGGCGGCTGTCTTTGTCAGACCTGGGCGAAATCCTGTTCCTGCCGCGCCTGGCCTCGGCGTTGCGGACCGAGTCGCCACAAGCGAGCTTGTCCAACGTCTCTGTGGACGCGTCCCATGTGGCAGCGGCTCTGGAGGCTCGGGACATCGACATGGCCATTGGCATCTTGAGGCCGCAGCATCGAGGCGTCCGCAGCCAGTTGCTTTTCAAAGAGCGCTACATGGCGATTTCTTCCAAAGACTGGTCACCCACGCCCCGCGGACGTGGGCGCACGCTCAGCCTTGCTCAATTGGCGCAAGCGCGTTTTGTGGTGGTGTCGCCCACAGCCACTTTCCATGGCAGTGTGGAAAAAATGCTGACAGGCATGAAACTGCAAGACCGCATCCTGGTGCGCCCCCGGCACTTTGGTGCGATTGCCGAACTGGCGCAAAGCACCGACCTGCTGTGCATCGTGCCCGAAATGTACGCCCGCGACCTGAGCCAGCGCGTGCAGCTGCAGATGTGGACCATCGAAGACGCGCCTGTTTACGAGGTCAATTTGGTTTGGCACAGCAGCACCGAGCAGGACTCCGACCAGCAGTGGATGCGGGGGGTGATCGAGCGGCTGTTCACGCGAGAGCATTCGTAGCTCAGAGGCTTGAGCCCCCGGGTGAATCTCAAACTGAGTAATGTAAAATGGCATTACTTTTTCACCAGCCAGGACATTGTCATGACCGCTTTGACCATCACCTCCAAAGGCCAAATCACCTTGCGGCGTGAACTGCTGCAGTATTTGGGCATTGCCCCGGGCCAACAGGTTGAAATTCACAAACAAGCCAACGGTGTGCTGACCTTGCGAGCCAAAGCGCCAGAAGGCTTGGAGGCCTTTGCAGGTTGTTTGCCAGCGCCGTCCAAGGCGCTCAGTTTGGATGAAATGAACGACATCGTTGCCAAGTCTTGGGCGGGTCAGTCGTGAAGGTCACCCTTGACACCAACGTGCTGGTTCGGCTGGCCACACAAGATGATCCTGCACAAGCAGCCTTGGCGCTTCGGGTGCTGCAAAAAGCCAGTTTGATCGCGGTGCCCACCCCAGCTTTGTGTGAGATGGTGTGGGTCTTGTTGCGCGGTTACCGCTATACCCCGGCCCAAGTGGCCCATGCCCTGCGCACGCTGCTGCAAGTGCGGCAAGTGGTCTGCCACACGCCTGCGGTGCTGGCTGGGCTGACCCAGCTGGACAGGGGCGGCGACTTTGCAGACGGGGTGATTGCGGCCGAGGGGGAGCTGCTGGGGGGCACCGAGTTTGTGTCATTTGACCAGCAGGCCATCCACCTGCTCAAGGCACAAAAACGCAAGGCGCGGTTGTTGGTTGTTTGAAGGCTTCAAAAAAGGAGCCCCGCCATGCTGGACATGCTGGTATGGATCGTTTTGGGTGCGATGGTTCAAACATGTAGTCCCGCTCTGCAGTGGCGTGCGGTCTGGGCACGTCCAGCAATTCGCACAGTTCAATGATGAAGCTTTGGGATGTGGCGCGTTCGCTGGCCGTGCTGATTTCCCAACCTGGATGAATTTTTCGGTGCGCGCGTCCGGCGTATTGATAAGGTCCATGATTCATATCATAGACCTAAAAATAGCTATTTTGTATTCAATAATTGACGTCTTGCTCTGGGTCGTCGTCCGCGTGCGGCGCCTTGATCACCCGTATGCCGTGCTTGCTCAAAATCTCCACATAGACCGAGGTTGCGCCTGACTTGGCTGCAGCGTCCACCGCTTCGATGACGCCGCTCACGCGCACCACTTCGGCGGTGTCGGCGGTCAGGCCGACCTTGCAGTCAAAGTCCCAAAAATCCACCCCTTTGGGCAAAGCACGGTTGCGTTCGCGCTTGAAGTATTTGCGGATGTCGTGTTTGACGGCTTCGAGCACGCGGTCGGGGTGCTTGCCTTCGGCTTGCAGGGGGTAGTTCTTTTTCATGGGGAGTCCAAGGGAATAGGCAAGCGCCCGGTCCGGACGTGAATGCAGGTGCGGATTATCGCCGGTTTGCCCTGGCAGCCCTGCGTTGTCTGCCAGGCTCGCTTGTGCACATTGATGCGTTTATGCAAAAATGCAGACATGCGCACTTCACTTGACATCCCCGATCCGCTATTCAAGCACCTCAAAACCCGGGCCGCCCAAGAGGGCCGAACCCTGCGCGACTTGGTCATTGAGCTGGTCGAGCGGGGTTTGACCGCCCGCGAAGTGGTGGACCCGCAAAAGCGGTTTTTGGCTCGCCCTTTGGTGATTCCAAGCCAAGGCCCTATGGCCATGCCTGCAAGCCACATGACCAATGCCGATCTGTGCGACATGATCAACGAGGAAGACGATGAGCGAATCATCCAGCTCTTGGGGCGTGGCTGAGGCGTCTGCCAACTGGCGCCTGGCGCCGGGCGATTTACCCGATGTGAATGTCTGGGTGGGGCTGTGCAGCGCAGCGCACCCGTTTCATGCGGCGGCCATGCGTTATTGGCAATCGGCTTGTGAGTCGGGAACCCAATTGTGGTTTTGCCGCACCACCATGATGGGTTTGGTGCGGGTGCTGTCTCAGCCCCGTGCGATGGGGCCCAATGCTTTGAGTTTGACCCAAGCCATGACCCTGTACCGGCAATGGCTGGACACGCCTGCTGTTGGTTTGCTGGCCGACCCGGCTGGCTTGGATGACGCCATCGAGCAGCTTTTGGGGGCTCGGGGGCAGCCGCTGCCAGTCCGTTTGTGGACCGACTTGGGACTGGCGGCCACCGCCCAAAGCGCAGGCCTGCGCTTGGTCAGCTTTGACCGTGATTTCGAGCGATTTGGGCTGGAGCGTTGCCTGATTTTGCAAGGGGTGTGAGCCCGATGGCGAGGGCCGCTCAGTGCCCCGACTGAAACCGGTACTTGAGCTGAAAACTGACCGCGCCATACAGCCGGTCTTTCAGTGGCGGCACCAGCGCCACATTCAGACCCCAATGCCCACTTTCCAGGCTGGCCGTCGGGATGACCGCCGGAAACCAGCCGCTGTCAAAAGCTTTGGGGTAGCCATTGAAGGCCCCGGCGACCACGCCCAGCTTGACCGAGCCCACGCGCCAGGGCTGGTAATAGGCTCCGATGTAGCTGGAATGGGCGTTGTTGCTGTTGATGAAACGTCCGGCGGTGGCGCTCCACTGGTCGTCCAGCCGGTATTCAAAACCGATGCCCGGGTTGGCGTTGCGCAGGCCTTGGTCGGTGTCGAAGTGGGCCGAGTAAAAACCGGCGTTGACCCACAGGCGGCTGGCATTGAATTCGGCTTTTGCCGGCAAGCCCCAACAGGCCAAGCCCATACACAAGGTGCTCGCCAGGCGCTTCATGGTTTGCATCAAAGCGTTTTGAACACGTCGGCCGCCACCCGCACGGTCTCGGCGATGTCGGCTTCGGTGTGGGCGGCGCTCACAAAACCGGCTTCGTACAAAGCGGGGGCAATGTAGACGCCACCATCCAGCAAACCGTGAAACAGCTTGTTGAACTTGGGGCTGTCGCTGGTCATCACTTTGGCATAGTTTTGTGGCAGCTCGGGCAACAGGAAAAAGCCGAACATGCCGCCTTGGCAATCGCCCACAAAGGGCACACCTGCTGCAGCGGCAGCGCCCGTCAGCCCATCCACCAGGCTTTTGGTGCGGGCGCTCAGGGCATCAAAAAAGCCGGGTTTGGCAATCTCGCGCAGCGTTGTGAGGCCGCAGGCGGTGGCGACCGGGTTGCCGCTGAGTGTGCCTGCCTGGTACACCGGGCCGGTGGGCGCCAGCTGGCGCATGATTTCGCGCGGGCCGCCAAAGGCCGCCAGTGGCATGCCGCCGCCGATCACTTTGCCCAACACCGTCATGTCGGGCTTGAAGCCGGGGATGGCTTGGGCGTAGACGCTTTGCGCACTGCCCAGAGCCACGCGGAAACCCGACATCACTTCGTCAAACACCAGCAGCGCACCGTGTTCGCTGCACAGCTCGCGGCAGCGTTTCATGAAGGGCACGCTGGCGCGCACAAAGTTCATGTTGCCCGCAATCGGCTCGATCATCACGCAAGCGAGTTCCTTGCCGTGCAAGGCAAAGGCTTCTTCCAGCTGCTGAATGTTGTTGTATTCCAGCACCAGTGTGTCGCGCACCACTTCGGGCGGCACGCCCGCGCTGGTGGGGTTGCCGAAGGTGGCCAGACCCGAGCCGGCTTTGACCAGCAGGGCGTCGGCATGGCCGTGGTAGCAGCCTTCGAACTTGATGAACTTGCTGCGGCCTGTGGCGCCACGCGCCAGGCGCAGGGCGCTCATGCCCGCCTCGGTGCCCGAGCTGACCAGGCGCACCATTTCCATGGACGGCACATGCTTGAGGATTTCTTCGGCCAGCTCGATCTCGCGCTCGGTAGGGGCACCAAACGAAAAGCCGTCGAGGGCCGCTTTTTGCACCGCTTCGAGCACGGCCGGGTGGCCGTGGCCCAGGATCATCGGGCCCCAGGAGCCGATGTAGTCGATGTATTTCTGGCCGTTGGCGTCCCAGAAATAAGCGCCTTGGGCACGCTGAACAAAACGGGGCGTGCCGCCCACCGCGCGAAAGGCGCGGACGGGCGAGTTGACGCCACCGGGGATCACTTGGGCGGCGCGGTCAAAAAGGCTTTGGTTGCGGTCGGTCATGGGGCTTGTCTCTGGCTTCAGTGTTTGGTTTCGTTGAATGGCACTTCAAAGTAATCGGCGCCGGGATGAACTTCGGGGCCTTCTTCGGCGTCGGTTTCTTCGCCTTCGGGCAGTGCCCAAAACAGGCGGTCTGGAATGACCTGGCCCATGCCGGGCCGAAAGCCTTCGTCGAGGCAGCGGTCGAGGTAATGCAGGGCTTCGCTCGTGGCTTCGGGCAGGTCCATGCCGGTGGCCAGCAAGGCGGCGAGGGCCGCACTGAGCGTGTCACCCGCGCCCGCAAATACGGCCTCGATGCGCTCAAACTTTTCGTGGGCCAGGACCGTTTCGGGTGAGGCCAAGACGTTGTCGATGTGCTGGTCGGGCAAGGGCAGGCCGGTCACCAGGGTGTAGGGCACGCCCAGCTCAGCAGCAGCTTTGGCGATGTCGCGCGGCCCGGGGTTGCGCTCGCCCGACCATTCGGGCAGCAGCCAACGGCGCAGGGTGCTGTGGTGGCCCACCAGCACGCTGGTTTGTGGCAGCAGCAATTCGCGAAAAGCGTCCAGGTAAGCGTCGATCTTGTCGTCTTCCCACCAGGACAAATTGGGCATGTAGGCGACCAAGGGCACGCCGTCGTAATCGTCAGACAGCTCGGCAATGACGGCCAAGCTCTCCGGTGTGCCCACAAAGCCGACCTTGATGACCTGCACCGGCACATCTTCGGCCATGGCGCGTGCCTGGTCGTGCACGGCTTCTTCGTCCAGCGGGTAAAAGTCGGTGATGCTGCTGGTGTCGCGCACATAAGCGCCCGTGCACACGGGCATGCAATGTGCGCCGACCGAGGCCATGGCCACCGCGTCACAACTCAAACCACCCGCGCCGCTGGGGTCATTGGCATTGAAAGAAAGCACACAGGCCAAACTGGCCGATTCATCGTCGGCCAGAATCTGTTCGATCTCTGGTTTGTCGGGGCTGGGATCGGTCATTTGGAAGTCGAATGTCAGGGTCTTCGCACGCGCTTCGGGTCAACGCGCGGAGCAGGCCGATACAATCAAATCATTCTATTCGACTCTCTGATTGCGACACTGTGATGGAACACAAAACCTGGATGTGCCTGATTTGCGGCTGGATCTATGACGAAGCTGCAGGCGACCCCGAGCACGGCATTGCCCCCGGCACCAAATGGGAGGATGTGCCCATGAACTGGACTTGCCCCGAATGCGCAGCCCGCAAGGAAGATTTCGAGATGGTCGCCATCTGATCAGTCCGCGCTTTTCTTGACCACCGCATACCGCGCCAGCGTTTTTTCCCGCGCCTCGGCGTGGTCGACGATGGGGGCCGGGTAGGTCTTGCCGATCACCACCCCGGCCGCTTGCAACTCAAGAGGTTTGGCCAGCCAGGGGGCATGCAATGCACCTGCCGGCAAGCCCGTCAGCTCGGGCACATAGCGGCGAATGAATTTGCCTTCGGGGTCGAATTTTTCGCTTTGGCTGATCGGGTTGAAGATGCGAAAGTAAGGCTGCGCGTCGCACCCGCTGGAGCTGGCCCATTGCCAGCCGCCGTTGTTGGCCGACAGGTCAAAGTCGTTCAGGTGCGTGGCGAAGTACTTTTCGCCCCAGCGCCAGTCGATGCCCAAATCCTTCACCAAAAAGCTCGCCACCACCATGCGCAGGCGGTTGTGCATGTAGCCCGTCTGGTTGAGTTGGCGCATGGCCGCGTCCACCAACGGGTAGCCGGTGCGGGCTTCGCACCAGGCGTCAAACAGTTTGTGCGCGTGCGGGCCGTGTTCCCAGTGGATGGCATTGTATTCGGGCTTGAAGCTTTGGCCTTGGCCCACATGCGCAAAGTTGTGCAGCACCTGCACATAAAAGTCCCGCCAGATCAACTCCGACAGCCACACGCTGGCCCCCGCGCTACCCGCCAGCATGCGGGCATGCGCCTCGCGGGCCAGCTCGCGGATCGACACCGTGCCAAAGCGCAAATGCACGCTCAAATAACTGGGGCCTTTGACAGCCGGGAAGTTGCGGGTGTCTTCGTACTGGTCAATGCGGGTCAAAAAGTCCTGCAGCAAGGCCTGTGCGCCCGACTCGCCCGTGGGGATTTTCAGGGCTTTGAGGTTGGTGGGCTCAAAGCCAATGTCGGTCAGGCTGGGCACGGGGTGCGCCAGGTCGTCGGGGCGTGGTGCCAGGCGCTGGGCCAGCGCTGCCACTTCAAAAGCCTGCAGGTCTTCGGGGGTGACTTTCTTCAGCCAGGCGTTTTTGTAGGGCGTGAACACGCTGAAAGGCTTGGCCGACTGGGTCAGCACTTCGTTGCGCTCGAAAATGACATGGTCCTTGAAGGTGTGCAGCACGATGCCGTGGTCGGCCAGGTGGCCACGCACCTGGATGTCGCGGGCCAGTGCCAGCGGCTCGTCGTCGTGGTTGGCAAAGACGGCCTGCGCCTGCAGGTGCTGGGCCAGTTTGACGATTTTGTCCTTGGCCACGCCGTGACGCACGATCAGGCCCGCCTTCGGGTCGCCCGCCAGTTCGCGCAAGCGGGCATCGACTTCGACCAACGATTCGCGGATGAATTCGACCCGGCGGTCGGCGCGGGGCAGGGCGTCGAGAATCTCGGTGTCAAAGACGAAGGCCACATGCACGCGTTGGCAATGCTTCAGGGCCTGAAAGAGGGCCGCGTTGTCGCTCACGCGCAGATCGCGCCGCAGCCAGACCAGGCCACAAGAAAAAGGGGTTTCCATCAGAGTTTGCCGGTTTGAGTCAAACAATGCACCCGACGCCCCGTCCGCAGAAACAGGACCGCTAAAATCGGTGCATGACCGCCGATTCTGCCTCGATTGACCTCAAGCATCATTTCCTGATCGCCATGCCCGGGTTGGAGGATGAGACATTTGCCCGCAGTGTCGTTTACATGTGTGAGCACAGTCCGCGTGGCGCCATGGGGCTGATCATCAACAAACCGGCCGAGATCAGCATGCGCCATTTGTTTGACAAAGTGGACCTGCCTTTGCGCCGTGAAGACTTGATGCAAAACCCGGTCGGGCACGGCGGGCCGGTGCAGACCGAGCGTGGTTTTGTGCTGCATGACCCCTTGCGCATGGAAAAACCCCAGGAAGACGGCGGCTCGATTTATGCCTCCACCTTGACGGTGCCCGGCGGGCTGGAAATGACCACTTCGCGTGACGTGCTCGAAGCGCTGTCTTCGGGCGCTGGGCCACGCCGTGTGCTGGTCACGCTGGGTTATGCGGCCTGGGGCGAGGGGCAGCTGGAGTCCGAATTGAGCGAAAACACCTGGCTCACGGTGCCCGCTTCGGCCGATGTGGTGTTTGAGGTGCCCATGGCCGAGCGCTACGACCGCGCCCTGGACCTGCTGGGCCTCAAAAGCTGGATGCTGTCGCCCGACGCGGGGCACGCATGAGCAGCACCCCCGAGAACACCGTTCCCGCCAACCACCAGAGTTTTTTGGCCTTTGACTATGGCCTCAAGCGCACCGGCGTGGCCGTGGGCAACCGGCTGATGAAGTCGGCCACCCCGCAAGGCACCATCGCGGCAGAGGGCGACGCTCGGTTTGAGCACATCGCCAAACGCATCCAAGAGTGGCAACCCGACGCGCTGGTGATCGGCGTGCCTACCCACCCCGATGGCGGCGAGCACGAAAACACCTTGCGTGCCCGCAAGTTCGGTCGCCAGTTGCGCGGCCGCTTTGGCCTGGTGGTGTACGAGGTGGATGAGCGCTACACCACCACCGAAGCCCATTCTTATGGCGCCAAAGATGCCGACGCGGCGGCGGCGGCGATCATCCTGGACCAATTTTTAAGGAACATCCCATGAGCGCACTGGCCCTGAACGCCGAGGCCTTGTACCTGGAGCTGCTGCGCGGTGTGCGCAGCCTGTGCACGGCCCACACCCGCCTGGTGGGCATCACTTCTGGTGGTGCCTGGCTGGCCGAGCGCCTGCAGCGCGACCTGGGCCTGAGCGGCCAATCGGGTCAGGTGTCCTCGGTCATGCACCGCGACGACTTTGCCCAGCGCGGCCTGTCGGCGGGGGGGCAGACCCACCTGCCTTTTGAGGTCGATGGGGCCGACATTCTGGTGCTCGACGATGTGCTCTACACGGGCCGGACCATTCGTGCGGTGCTCAACGAAATCTTTGACTACGGCCGACCCGCCCGGGTGCAGTTGGCCGTGTTGGTGGACCGGGGTGGTCGCCAGCTGCCTATCCAGGCCGACTTTGCCGCCGCCCGAGTGGCCCTGCCCGAGTCGCAATCGCTGGCGCTGGCCCGCGATGCGGCAGGCCGTTTCAGTTTTGAAGTGGAGATCAAAGCCCCGCTTTCTTGAAAGCGCATCCACAGGCCACGAGGTGACAACAACATGCTCTACAAACGCAACAACCCCCAACTCAACAAGAACGGCGAGCTGATCCACCTGCTCTCCACCGAGGGTCTGTCCAAGGACATCCTGACGCACATCCTCGACACGGCGGCCAGCTTCGTCAGCGTGAGCGACCGCGAGGTGAAAAAGGTGCCCCTCTTGCGCGGCAAGAGCGTGTTCAACCTGTTTTTTGAAAACAGCACCCGCACCCGCACCACCTTCGACATCGCGGCCACCCGCCTGTCGGCCGATGTCTACACGCTCGACATTGCACGTTCGTCGGCCAGCAAGGGCGAGTCGCTGCTCGACACCATCGCCAACCTGAGCGCCATGGCGGCCGACATCTTTGTGGTGCGGCACAGCGAGTCGGGCGCGCCGTACCTGATTGCCCAGCATGTCGCGCCCCATGTGCACGTGGTCAACGCGGGTGACGGTCGCCACGCCCACCCCACCCAGGGCCTGCTGGACATGTACACCATCCGGCACTACAAAAAGGATTTTTCCAACCTGACCGTGGCCATCGTGGGCGACGTGCTGCATTCGCGCGTGGCGCGCTCCGACATCCACGCGCTCACCACCTTGGGCTGCGCCGAAGTGCGTGTGGTCGGCCCCAAAACCCTGGTGCCGGCCGACATGGCGCAAATGGGCGTGCGCGTGTTCAACAACCTCGAAGAGGGCATCAAGGGCTGTGATGTCGTGATCATGCTGCGCCTGCAAAACGAGCGCATGAGCGGTGCGCTGCTGCCTTCCAGCCAGGAATACTTCGAGAGCTTTGGCCTGACGCCCGAAAAACTCCAACTGGCCAAGCCCGACGCCATCGTCATGCACCCGGGGCCGATCAACCGGGGCGTGGAGATCGATTCCGCCGTGGTCGATGGGCAACAAAGCGTGATCCTGCCGCAAGTGACCTTCGGCATCGCCGTGCGCATGGCGGTCATGAGCATCGTGGCCGGTAATGAGGCGTGAGGACTGACACCATGAAATTACTCATCCAAAACGGCCGCGTGATCGACCCGGCCAGCGGCTTTGACCAAACCGCTGATCTGGTGATCGCCGCCGGTCGCATCGTGGCCATGGGCCAGGCGCCCGCCGACTTCACCCCCAACCGCGTGATCGATGCCAAGGGCTGCATCGTGGCCCCGGGCCTGGTCGATTTGGCGGCGCGCTTGCGCGAACCCGGCCAGGAGCACGCAGGCATGCTGGAGAGCGAAATGGCCGCCGCCGTGGCCGGAGGCGTGACCAGCCTGGTTTGCCCGCCCGACACCGACCCCGTGCTGGACGAGCCCGGTCTGGTCGAGATGCTGCGCTACCGCGCTGAAAAACTGCACCAGGCCCGTGTGCTGCCGCTGGGCGCACTCACCGTGGGCCTGAAGGGTGATGTGCTGACCGAAATGGGCCAGCTCACGGCTGCGGGTTGCGTGGGCTTTTCGCAGGCCGAGGTGCCGATCCCCAGCACCCAGGTGCTGCAGCGCGCCTTGCAATACGCCAGCACCTTTGGCTTCACGGTCTGGCTGCGCCCGCAAGAGCTGCACCTGGGCAAGGGCGTGGCCGCCAGCGGCCCGCTGGCCACACGCATGGGCCTGTCGGGCGTGTCGGTGGCGGCCGAAACCATTGCCCTGCACACGATTTTTGAGCTGGTGCGCAGCACGCGTGCCCGGGTTCACCTGTGCCGCATCAGCAGCGCTGCCGGGGTGGAACTGATCCGCCAGGCTAAAGCCGAAGGCCTGCCGGTCACGGCCGACGTGAGCATCAACTCGCTGCACCTGACCGATGCCGACATGGGCTACTTCGACAGCCGTGCGCGCCTGGTGCCTGTGCTGCGCCAACAGCGCGACCGCGACGCCCTGCGCGCAGGCTTGGTTGACGGCACGCTGGACGTGTTGGTGTCCGACCATACCCCGGTGGATGCCGACGCCAAGGCGCTGCCGTTTGCCGAAGCCGAACCCGGCGCCACGGGCATGGAACTGCTGTGGAGCCTGGCGCTCAAGTGGGGACAAGAGTCCGGGCTGCCTTTGTCGCAAGTGTTGTCGCGCATCACGGCCGACCCAGCCCGTGTGCTCGGGTCGACGCTGGGCAGCCTGCAAGACTCGGTGGGGCATCTGGCGGTGGGCGGCGTGGCCGATGTCTGCGTGCTGTCGACCGAGGGCCATTGGCTGGTGACCGAAGCTTCGCTGCGCAGCCAAGGCAAGAGCACGCCGTTTTCCGGCTATGAGCTGCCTGGCTGCGTGTTGGCCACCGTGGTGGGTGGGCAAGTGGCGTTCGAGGCCCGGTGAAGTTCGACACGGCGGGCTCCTGTGCAGACATCGTGGCCGTGCGCGATGTGCACACGGGCACGTTTGAACAACACCCTGCCCGCTGCTTCAGACCTTTTGCATGAGCTCGCTTCACGCCATTTGGAAATTCCTGCGCGGCCTGTGGCATGTGCTGATGGGCATGTGGACCATCCATGTGCGTTTTCCGCAGCTCACGCCCGAGCAGCGCGAAATGCGCGTGCAAGCCTGGGCGTTGCAGTTTCTGGCGCTGTGGGGCGTTCATTTGCGGGTGTTGGGCAAGCCGGTGCAAAACGGCCCGGCGCTCATGGTGGCCAACCACATTTCATGGCTGGACATTTTGGTCATCCATGCAGCGCGGCATTGCCGCTTTGTCTCCAAATCCGACATCCGTGACTGGCCGCTGGTGGGCCTGCTGGCCACAGGCGCGGGCACGCTCTACATTGAGCGCACCAGCCGCAAAGACGCGCTGCGCATGGTCAAGGACATGACCGAGGCCATGAAAAACGGCGATGTCGTAGCGGTCTTCCCTGAAGGCACCACCAGCGACGGACGGCAATTGCTGCCTTTTCATGCCAATTTGATCCAGGCCGCCATCCAGGCCGATGTTCCGGTGCAACCCATGTCGCTGAAATTCGTCGATGCGGCCAGCGGCGAGCCCAGTTTTGCGCCGTGCTACATTGGCGACGACACGCTGATCGGCTCCATGTGGCGCACCCTCAGAGCCCGGCGCATCGAAGCGGTGGTGCACTTTGGCGAGCCCCAAGTCGCCATGGGACGTGATCGCCGTGCCTGGGCGCGTGACCTGCGGGAAGACATCTTGCGTTTGCGCGACTTTTAGCCGAGTTTCTGGTCGTTGACCGCAATGCCTGTCGTGATGCGGGGAACTGGCCTGTCGAGCGACAGAGTAGGGTCTGCCAGCGTTCCCATCGTCAGCAGCTTGGCTCCCACAGCGAAGACAGGGTCAGCCAGCGATGGCTGGATTGGCGCACCAGCGCCGTTTTCGGCGCCGGGCCTTAAACGAATTTGACGGGCTGGTATTGCGGGTCGGTGTGCTCGCAGGCCTGGGCTTTGGCGCAGGGCATCTGGCACAGTTCGCGGTCGGTCACCGGGCAGGCGCGGTTGAAGGTCACCACATGGTCCACCTCGGCGCGGATGCCGATCCATTCGCCCAGTTTGTGGTCGTGGTGGCTGGGCACATGGGCCATCAGCAGGTCGCCGCTGGCCAGGCGCAAGGTGTACAAAAACTCCGAACCCCGGAAGGCCTTGCGGATGATCTGCGCCTTCACCGGGGCATCGTCGTCGTGCACGATGTCGTCGGCCCGCAGCAGCACATCGCATTGGCCACCATCAAAAGCGCAGGGCAGGGGGCATTCGGCCACGTCGGTCAGCTGGCCGACGGGGGTGTCCACCACCACTTGTCCGTTGACTTCGCTCAGGGTGGCCGGGGTGAAAACGCCGTGGCCAATGAAGTCCGCCACAAAGCGGGTGGCGGGGCGGTGGTACAGGCTGTAGGCATCGTCCCACTGGTGCAACTGGCCTTCGTTCATGACGCCGATCACGTCGCCCATCGCAAAGGCTTCGAGTTGGTCGTGCGTGACCAGCAGTGCGGTGGCCTTGGCGGCTTTGAGGATGTTGCGCACCTCGTGGGCCAGGCGCTCACGCAGATCGATGTCGAGGTTGGAAAACGGCTCGTCCAGCAGCAGCAGGTCGGGCTTGGGTGCCAGCGCACGGGCCAGGGCCACGCGTTGCTGCTGGCCACCCGAGAGTTCGTGCGGGAAGCGCTTTTCCGCACCTTCCAAGCCCACCAGTTTGAGAACTTCGGCCACGCGGGTTTGGCGTTCGGCCTTGGGCAGGTGTTCCAGCCCAAAGCCCACATTGCGGCCCACGTCCATGTGCGGAAACAGCGCGTAGTCCTGGAACACCATGCCAATGCGTCGGCGTTCGGCAGGTTCGGTGTGGTTTTTGTCGCTGACCACCCGGTTGGACAGCAGAATCTGCCCGCCCGTGACCGGCTCCAGGCCCGCCACCGCCCGCAGCAAGGTGGTCTTGCCGCAGCCTGAGGGGCCGATCAACACACCAATGTCACCCGAGCGCAGGCCCAGGTTGACGCCCCGCACGGCAGGCGCGGTGCTGCCAGGGTATTGAATGTCCAGTTGGCGCAGTTCTAGAAACATGGATTCCATTGTAGGCAGGTTGGCAAACACGGCATCCACCAAGGCCAGAATCGCCAGCAGGCGGGCTCCTACAATACACCGCTATATGCTGATTTCCTTGGCCCGCCGTTTATCGGGCCTTCCTTCCTTGCTCTTCGCTTTGCTGGCGCTGGCTTTGGCCTTGCCGGTCTTGGCCGTGCTCGGTTCTTGGCTGCAATGGAGCGGCGAGAGCGCCAGCATCTTGCGCGAGATGGCCGCCACCGTGCTGCCCGATTACGCACTCACATCGCTGGGCCTGTGCCTGATGGTGACGGTGGGCGTGACGGTGTTGGGCCTGGCCACGGCGGCCTTGGTCACCCTGTTTGATTTTCCGGGGCGCGGCGTTTTTGAGTGGCTGCTGCTGTTGCCGCTGGCCATGCCGGCCTATGTGGTGGCCTATGCCTACACCGACTTTTTGCAGTTCAGCGGTCCGTTGCAGGTGGCACTGCGCGAGGCGCTGGGTTTGCAAGGCCGCTTGTGGCCCGATGTGCGCAGTGTGTGGGGTGCGGCGCTGGTGTTCACCTTGTCCCTGTACCCCTACGTTTATTTGCTCGCCCGTACCGCCTTGGTCGAGCGGGCTGCAGGCCTGATGGAAGCGGCCCGTCTGCTGGGTGCGCCCCTGTCCCGCCGCATCCGCGAAATCGCCTTGCCATTGGCCCGCCCGGCCGTGGCTGCAGGCGTGGCACTGGCGCTCATGGAAACCCTGGCCGACTTTGGCGTGTCCAGCTACTTTGGCATCCAGACCTTCACGGCCGGCATCTACAAAGCCTGGCTGTCGATGGACAACCGCATCGCTGCGGCGCAACTCGCCACGGTGCTGCTGGCCGTGGTGGTGGTGTTGCTGCAGCTGGAGCAACGTGCCCAAAAGCGCATGCGCTTCAACCAGGGGCGCGGCTCGCGCCAAGGCTCGGCCGAGGCGCAGCCGGTGCAGCTGCGCGGCCTGCGACGCGTGCTGGCGTGGACGGTGTGCAGCGTGCCCGTGCTGCTGGGCTTTGTGTTGCCAGTGTTCATCATGCTGCGGGCTTTGGTGGGCGAGACGACCGAGATGCCCTGGGAGCGCTTTGGCCAATGGGCCTGGACCAGCTTGCGCCTGGGCGCGGTGACCGCTGTGCTGGCCGTGGGCGTGGCGCTGGCGCTGGCTTTCAGCGTGCGCACCCGGGTCGACCGCATCAGCCAGGGCGCCATCCAGCTGGTGGGTTTGGGCTATGCCATTCCCGGTGCGGTGGTGGTGGTGGGTTTGCTTTTGCCGGTGGGCTGGATTCAGCAAACCTGGCCCGCCTCGTCGGCGGGGGCCTGGATCACGGCCACCTCACTCGGCTTGGTGTGGGCCTATCTGGTGCGCTTTTGCGCTGTTGCGCTGCAGTCGGTGCAAAGTGGCTATGCGCGCATTCCCGGCAGTCTGGACGACTCGGCCCGTATGCTCGGCGTGACCGGCTGGGGCTTGATGCGCCGCGTGCACGCGCCGCTGCTGCAGCGCACCACCATGGCCGCCGCCTTGCTGGTGTTTGTGGACGTGATGAAGGAGCTGCCCGCCACCATGGTGCTGCGCCCCTTCAACAGCGACACCCTGGCCGTGGTGGCCTACCAGCTGGCGCGCGATGAGCGCCTGGGTGAGGCCGCGCTGCCTTCGCTGGCCTTGGTGCTGGTGGGCTTGATCCCGGTCATCTTGCTCAGCCGGACCTTGCGGCAAACCCGGACCTGAAGACACCCGCAGCGGCGCTGGGTTGAGCCCGAGGGCTTCAGTCCTTTGGTTTCAGCAGGGACCGCTCTTCGAGGATCTGCCGCACGATGGCATGGGCGTGGTCTTCGGTGATGTTGAAAGCCTGGCGCAGGTGTTCGATGGTGCGCCGTTCTTTGGCGCTGACTTGCCCGTCTTTGAGGATTTCTTCGATTTCCGTGGCGAATTCCAGCTCCTGGGTCCTGACCCGGGTGGCAAAGGCCGAAGCCACGATGCCGGTCAGCAAAGCCACGGTGAAAACCCCTGACAAAGCGGTGAACGCGCCAATGACTTTGCCCCAGGCCGACAGCGGCGTGACGTCCCCGTAACCCACGGTGGTGACGGTGACGATGGACCACCACATGGCGTCGGGGATGGTGCCCAGCTTGTCAGGCTGCAGGGCGTGCTCGGCGTAGTACATCAGGCAAGAGGTGATCAGGATGGACAAGGCCAGCAAGTACAGCGCAGAAATGAAG
>Ga0255127_1000005_pt1 | contig 149009 bp, 130 predicted proteins | sample Law_Miss_RepB_8d_FD_188555 | JGI IMG/M metagenome (GOLD analysis project Ga0255127, IMG submission 188555) | Freshwater microbial communities from St. Lawrence River, New York, United States - Law_Miss_RepB_8d | ecosystem: Environmental > Aquatic > Freshwater > River | place: USA: New York...
ATTTCCCCCACCACCGCCCAAGCGCAGCAGGTCAGCTGGAGCGATCCCCAGCGTCAAAGCCTGTTCCAGGCCTGGCTGCATGGCGTGGCCCCTGCCCAGGGTTTGTTGCCGCAAACCCTGCGCATCGCATCCGCCGATGCCAGCTTTCGGCGCTATCTGCGCGTTGACACACACCAAGGCGCCAGCCGCATCATCATGGACGCGCCGCCCGACAAGGAAAACTCCGAGCCCTTTGTGCGCATCGCCGCCTTGATGAAACAAGCGGGCCTGAATGCCCCCGAGGTGCTGGATTGGCACGAAGCCCACGGCTTCATGCTGCTGAGTGACCTGGGCGACGCCACCATGATGTCGGCCATCGACCCCGAGCGTCCGCAAGCCAACCACGGCCTGTACATGCAGGCCGTCGACACGCTGGTGCAGTGGCAGCTGGCCTCGCGCCCTGGCGTGCTGCCGCCCTATGACGCCGCGCTGTTGAACAGAGAACTGAGCCTGTTCCCGGATTGGTATCTGGCCCAGCACCGGGGCGTGCAGCTGCAAGGCGCGCAGCGCGAGGTGTTCGACAAGGCTTTTGCCCTGATCGTGCAACGCAACCTGGCCGCGCCCAGCGTGTACGTGCACCGCGACTTCATGCCGCGCAATTTGATGATGCCGTTTGGCGCGAATCCTCAGCTCGGCGTTTTGGACTTTCAGGACGCGGTGTATGGTCCCATCACCTACGACATCGCCAGCCTGATGCGCGACGCCTTCCTCACTTGGGAGGAAGACTTTGTGCTCGACATCACCATCCGCTATTGGGAAAAAGCCCGCAAGGCGGGCTTGATGGACTTTGAAGACTGGCACAGCGACTTTGGCGCGTTTTACCGCGCGGTCGAGTGGATGGGCCTGCAGCGCCACCTGAAAGTGGCGGGCATCTTTGCCCGCCTGACCCTGCGCGACGGCAAGCCCAAGTACCTGGCCGATGCGCCGCGTTTCATCGACTACATCCGCAAGGCCTGCGACCGTTACCGCGAGCTGGGTCCTTTGCTCAAGCTCATCGACGAGATCGAAGGCACCACACCTCAAGTCGGCTTCGCCTACGGGCGCATGTGAGCATGCCGCGCTTTTTTTGCCCTGCCCCTTTGGTCACTGGTCTGGCCTTGAGCCTGCCTGCGGGCGCGGCCCGCCATGTGCAGGTGCTGCGCCTGCAGCCGGGCGATGTGATCACCTTGTTCAACGGCGAAGGCGGTGAGTTTGACGCCACGGTGACCCGCATGGGCCGCAGCGATGTCGAGGTCGAAGTCGGCGTGCACCGCGCAGTCGAGCGCGAAGCCAGCCGTGCCGTGCACCTGCTGGCCGGTATCACCGCCAACGAGCGCATGGACTGGCTGGTCGAAAAAGCCACCGAGCTGGGCGTGGCCAGCATCACGCCGCTGGTGGCCGAGCGCAGCGTGCTCAAACTCAAGGGCGAGCGCGCCGAGAAAAAACTGGCGCACTGGCAAGGCGTGGCCGTGGCTGCCGCCGAGCAGTGCGGGCGCAACCGCGTGCCGCTGATCCATCCGGCCGTGAGCCTGAAAGAGTGGCTGGCACATGCCGCGCCTGGTGAACGCTGGGTGCTGTCTTTGTCCGATGGCACACAGCCCCTGTCGCAACTGGCCGGTAGCGCCCCGGTCACCGTGCTCAGCGGCCCCGAAGGCGGCCTCAGCCCCACCGAAGAAGCGGCGGCCTTGTCCGCCGGTTTTTTGCCCGTCACGCTGGGCCCGCGTGTGCTGCGCGCCGAAACCGCCCCTCTGGCCGTGCTGGCCATTTGCGCCTGAATGGCTCCACGCGGGCCATCGCTTGCAGGCAAGCTCCCACAGAACAACCAACACCCTGTCCCCTGTGGGAGCCAGCCTGCTGGCGATTGAAAGGCCTGTGGCACAAGGGCCCTCGCTTGCAGGCCAACTCACCCGCCAAAGCGACACGGGTCCATCAGCGTCTGGCGATACACTGATCCACATGAATGCCAACCTCATCCTCCTCACGCTCTGCCAGGGCCTGTTCTTCACCAACAACGTCACCTTCATCGCCATCAACGGGCTGGTGGGTTTGTCCATGGCGCCGCTGGGCTGGATGGCCACTTTGCCGGTCATGGGTTATGTGGTGGGTGGGGCCTTGTCGACCGGGCTGGTGGCCAAGAGCCAGTCGCGCTGGGGGCGCAAGGTGTCGTTTCAGCTGGGGCTGGGCGTGGCCTTGTTCTCGGCGTTGCTGGCCGCTTACGCCGCCTGGAGCCACAACTTCTGGCTGCTGGTGGCGGCCACGGTGATTGCCGGTTATTACAGTGCCAATGGCCAGCTCTACCGTTTTGCAGCCGCCGAGTTGGCGGCGGACGGTTTCAAGGAAAAAGCGGTCTCGCTCGTGTTGGCAGGGGGCTTGATCGGCGCCATCGTCGGCCCCAACCTCGCTTCGCGCACCCGCACCTTGTACGAGGTGCCGTTTTTGGGCGCCTACATGGCGCTGGGCATCGTGGCGATTTTGGCCATGGTGTGCATGGCCTTCATCCGTTTCCCGGCCGTGCCTGCCAAAAAACCGGGCGACAGCGCGGGCAGGCCCCTGTCCGAGATCATGCGCCAGCCGATCTTCATCGTGGCTGCGGCCGCGGCAGCGCTCAGCTACGGTGTGATGAACCTGCTGATGGCCGCCACGCCGCTGGCCATGCAGGTGTGCGGTTTCAGTTTTGACGACGCGGCGCTGGTGCTGGAGTGGCATGTGATCGGCATGTTTGCGCCGGGCTTTTTCACCGGGCACCTGATCAAGAAATTTGGCACGCTGCAGATCATGGGTGCGGGCGTGCTGATCAATTTCGCGTGCATTGCCATCGCCCTCACCGGGGTCGAGCTGCACCAATTCCTCATCGCGCTGTTCTTGCTGGGCCTGGGCTGGAACTTCCTGTTCACCGGCAGCACCACCTTGGCCATGAAGGCCTGGACCCCCGCCGAAAAAGACCGGGGTCAGGCGGCCATCAACTTCTTTGTGTTCACCACCATGGCCGTGACCTCTTTCGCGTCGGGCGCTTTGGTCACCACCCAAGGCTGGATGTGGCTGAACATCGGCTCACTGTTTCCGGTGGCCCTGACCGGTCTGGCGCTGGTGTGGATGGTGGTCAAACAGAAAAGCGCAGCAGCAGCCAGCGCTTGAGGGCGACGAACACCTGTGCCCGGTACAGGTCGTTGAAGATCTCGTGGTACATGCCCTCAAAACACTGGGCTTGCACCACCGTGGCTGGCGCGGTCTGCGCGAAATAGGCGCTGGCCTTCGGGTCAACCAACCGGTCCTGCCCCGCGTACAGCAGCAAGGTGGGCACCTGCCACTGCGCTGCCTCTTCCAGTGTTTGAGCACCCTCATCCAGTACCCAGGCCGCCAGCCCAGCCGAGATGCGGCGGTGCACCAGCGGATCGGCCTTGTAGGCTTTCACCACATCGGGGTCGCGCGAAACAAACTCGGTTTTCAGACCGTTGTCCACGCGCAGGTGTGGCAGCACGCGCGGCAAGGTGGCCAGCAGCACTTTCTGAAACAGGTTGGTCAACGCGCCCAGTGCCGGGGACGACAAAACCGCCGCATCCACCGGGCGCAGACCCTCGGCCAGCGTGCGGGCCACCACCAAGCCGCCCATGCTGTGGCCCAGCAAAATGAGCGGGGTGTCGGCCAAGGCTGGGCGCTGGCGTGTGTCATCGATCACCCGACACAAATCGGCCTGCAAGCTGCCGGGGCGCAGCATGTCGCCGCGTGCGCCTTCGGACTGGCCGTGGCCTTGCTGGTCGTAGGCACGCACCGCAAAACCCCACTGGTGCAAATGGGCTGCCACTTCGGCATAGCGCCCGGCATGTTCACCCAGACCATGCACCACCAACACCGTGCCCAAGGGCTTGGCAGCCGGCATGACCCAGTCATGAACCGCCAGCTGGCCCGCCTCACCTTGCAAGAAGGAAAGAACGGGGCGTGAGATCGAAGGGCGGGTGCTGACGGTCATCAAGGCATGCGGGCCATGACCTCAGCCACAGCAGCCGTGAGCTTTTTGGCATAAGGCACATGCAAAAACTCGTTGGGGCCGTGCGCATTGCTCTTGGGGCCAAGCACACCGCACACCATCATTTGCGCCTTGGGGAAACCGGCGCTCAGCATGTTCATGAGCGGGATGGTGCCACCCTGGCCGATGTAGCCCACGCCTGCGCCAAAGTGTGCCTGGCTGGAGGCGTTGAGCGCTTGCTCGAACCACGGCAAGGTTTCGGGTGCGTTCCAGCCGGTGGAGCCGCCGTTGCTTTCGAACGTGACTTTGGCCTGGTAGGGCGCATTGTCTTCGAGCAAGGCTTTCATCTCGGCCACGGCCTGCGCCGCGTCCACCAGCGGCGGCAGGCGCAGGCTGAGCTTGAAGGCGGTGTAGGGTCGCAGCACATTGCCCGCGTCTTTGAGGGACGGAAAACCATCGGCACCGGTCACGCTCAGGGTGGGTGTCCAGGTGCGATTCAGCAGGGCTTGTGTCGGGTCGGTGGTGGTGGGCAGGGCAAAGCTGGTCGAGCCGCCGCAGTCGTAGTGCGCCCACGGAAAACGCTTGTACACCTCGTCACCCAAAATGGCGGCCGTGGCCTGCGCTTGCGCCAGCCGTTCGGCCGGCACTTCGCAATGGAAACTGGCGGGCAACAGGCGACCGGTGGCGCTGTCTTCAAGGCGGTCGAGCACCTGGCGCATGATGCGAAAGCTCGAAGGCACCAAGCCCGAAGCATCGCCGGAGTGGATGCCCTCGGTGAGGATCTGCACCTTCAGCGTGCCGCTGGCCATGCCGCGCAGGCTGGTGGTGAGCCAGAGCTGGTCGTAGTTGCCCGCGCCGCTGTCCAGACAAATCACCAGACCCACATCGCCCAAGCGGGTGCGCAAAGCGTCCACATAGGGCAGCAGGTCATACGAGCCCGATTCTTCGCAAGTCTCGATCAGGCCCACGATGCGTGGGTGGGGGGTGTTCTGGCTTTTGAGGGCCTGAACGGCGGCAATGCTGGCGTACACCGCATAACCATCGTCCGCACCGCCCCGACCGTAAAGCTTGCCGTCCTCCAGCACCGGGGTCCAGGGCCCCAGGTCGTTGCGCCAGCCGTTGAACTCGGGCTGCTTGTCCAGGTGGCCATACATCAGCACTGTCTGGCCCGAGCCTTCATCTGCTGCGCGGGTGGCAGGCACTTCAAAAAACATCACCGGCGTGCGGCCCGGCAAGCGGATGATTTCGAGCGTCAGGCCGTCGACCTTTTGTGCCTGCACCCAGTCGGCGGCGGTGCGCAACACGGTCTCAATGTGCCCATGCGCAGCCCAGTCGGGATCAAACGAAGGCGACTTGGCCGGCACCTCGATGTATTGCTTGAGCGCCGGCACGATGCGGCTGTCCCAAGCCTGGGTCACCTCACTCAAAGCGCGGACGCTGTCCAGATGACCCGCAGGCATTTCACGGTGCAAAGGGGTATTCATTCCACAACTCCTGTGAGGTGACACAAAGCAAATACTTTAGCGGTTTTGCGCCCTGCCCGCATGGGGAAACACCCGCACCTCTTGCGGCCACCGGCGCAGACTTGGATGGGCCATTTTGGCTAGGGTGTGGGCATGAACTGGGTGAGATCGACGCCTTTGCACAGGGTGATGAGTTCTGCGCTGCTGTTCACGTTGAGTTTTTGGAAGATGGTGGCGCGGTGTTTTTTGGCCGTTCCGGGCTGGATGCCGGTGACTTCACCAATGCCTTTGTTGGTCATGCCCTGAACGATGAGCATGAAGATTTCTTTTTCCCGGGCGGACAGGAGCTTGAAGGCGCGGCGGATGGCGTCGGTGCTGACAAACTCCTGGTTGCGGCGACGGTCTATGTCCATGGCTTTTTCCAGGACGAGGCTGAGTTTTTCACGGCCGAAGGGTTTGAGCACAAAGTCGATGGCACCGTGGCGAAAAGCCTGGATGATTTCCTCGCGCTCGCTTTCGCCGCTCATGAACACGATGGGGGTTCTGCGTCCCATCTCCAACATCCTGCATTGCAAGTCGAGGCCGCTCAAGCCGGGCATCCGCATGTCGAGCAGCAAGACGGCGGGCGAGATGTCCATGGCGTTGTTGAGAAAGGCTTGCGCGTTGTCGAAGTTCTCGACGGTGTAATCCATGCGGGTGAGCATGTCGCTGAGGTAAAAGCGCATGTCGTGGTTGTCATCCACCAAATAGATGTGCCCCTGTCTTTGTTTCATATTTGTCGATGTCATTGAATAACCGTCTCCAATTTATCAAAACCATGATGGCGCACCATGACCCATTCAGATTTTTTAGTTTGTATTTTCTGACATTTAATAAAACTAAGTTTTGATTTATGGTTTTTCGCGCTGGCTGAATGCCCAGCGCGCGTACGGCTCGGGGTAAGCGGCCTGGTAGCGGGCCGTGTGCAAGGCCAGGAGTTCGGTTTCACCCAGCCATTGGGCACTGGCCAGGAGTTTTTCGATGACACGGGGCTCGGGTGAGCTGTGCAGGGCTTGCTGGCTGGCTTCGAGCATCCAGCGGGCGTTGTCCTGGCGCAGCGGTGTGATGGTGACTTCGGCAAACAGGGCGGTGTTTTCAAAGAACCAGCTGCGCTGGGCGATCTCCAGGGGCTGGTCTCGCCAAGGGGCCCATCGCTGGGCAGCAGGCAGGTAAATTTGCCGCACCTGCTGGTAATCGAAGGCCACAACGCTGAGTGCGCCCAGCAACAGCACGGCCACGGTACGCACGCCGCGGTGAGAGCGCATGGCCGACCAGATGTGTCCGCCCATGAGCCAGAGGCTGAGCACGATGGCGACCTGGAATGGGCCATACCAAAGGGGGTATTCCAGCGCGCTGTGCAAGGCGATCACGCCCAGGACGCCCCAGGCCAGTTGGCGGTCGGCGCCTGCATGACGCCAGGGTTGGGCACGCCAGACCCAAAGCGTGATGGCCAGCATGATGAGTGCGGCAACGGGCAGGCCCCAGACAAAGGCGATGTGCAGGGGCAGGTTGTGGGCGTTGCCCAGGATGTCGCAAAAACGTGTGCCGGGGTAATCGGTGATGTAGTGGGCGTAGCGCAGCTGGTCCCAGCCCCAACCCGTCAAGGGCTGCTGTGCAATGAGGTACCCGACGTTGGACCACAAGGTGCTGCGGGCGGCGCAGCCTTCATGTGTGCCCATGCGGGTCAGCGCATTGGCTGTGCCATGGCCTGTCATTTGCTGCAGGCACCAAGGCAGGACCAGGCTGGCCAGCAGGTAAATGCCCAGGCTGACGACCACCAGCCAGAGGGCCTGACGCGCGCGATGGGCACGGTGGTGGATGAGGCACCAGGCCCCTAAAAAGAGGATTTGCAGCAAACCGGTGCGCGAAGCGGTGGCGGCCAGGCCAGTGCTGAGCAGGGCGAGCATCCATGCGGTGTGAACGGTCGCAAGACCGCGGCTGCGCCACCAGCAGACGGCCAGCAGACCCATGGACAGCAAAGTGGCTTGCTGGTTGCGTTGGCGCAAGTTGCCCACGGCATCGCCCAGGTAAGCCGGTACGTGCACAGCGGGCGACAAGGCTTCGGCCTGGCCAAAAAACTGAACCAGCCCGATGACGCTGCTGATCAGCGCTGCGATGGCCCAGCTTTGGGCCACAGCGGTGGTGCTGAGGTGGCGTACGTTGAGCATGACCAGCGCCAGACAGGCCCAACTGAGCAGCCAGGGCGTGACGTTGGACAAGGGGCTGGGCGCAAAGGGCTGAACCCAGGGCCAACTGAGCAGCAAGAGCACCCACAGGTGCGCCCCGCTGGGCGGTGTGAGGTGCGCGGGCTCAGCCACTTGCATGCTGGAGACCACGTAAAAAAGCCCGGTGATGGCCGGGCTGTGCGTCACAAGGGGGAAGGCTCAGGAGGACTTGCACGAAGCGGGCAGGTATTTGACCGGCAGTCCGTTGGTGCTGGCTGGACCACAGCGCCAGCCGATGATGGCTTTGCCCCCATCGGTGCTGCCGTTGATGGCGGTGTCACCCGCTTGCAAGGGCACCAGCGTGATGCTGTTGGCCGAGGCGCTGGTGCTGCCGCGCAGGGCATCGTGGTTGCCCACCACGGTGATCACGCCATTGGCATCGGCCGAGATGCCGCTGACGTATTTGCTCGTCTGGCTGGGACAAGCTTTGGGCAAGCTGGCTGCGACGTTGGCTTCCGTGGCGGAGCTGATGGCTTCGCTGACCGAGGTTTTACAAGCGTCGGTGGCCAGCAGCAGCTCGGTCACTTTGGCCCGGATCGTGTAATCCTGATAGGCCGGCAAGGCCAGTGCGCCCAAGATGCCGATGATCGCAATGACGATCATCAGCTCGATCAATGTCAAACCCTGCTGCCTTTTTGTCATGGCTTGTGCTCCCTGGTGAATGGCCGTCGATGGTAAATGATTCAACCCATGAACTCCAGTGGTTTATGCGTTGAACACCCATCGCTGGCGGGCAAGCTCCCACAAACGGCCTGTCTGCGGAAGCTCACCCCACGCAGGAGGGTTTTCAGGCCGCTTCGGAAGGGCTGCGGCGGGCCATGATGAATTTGCCCAGTGCCAGCACCAGCAAAGCGCCTGCAATGCCCAGGCCGTAGCCCCAGGCCTTGTCTTGCGGCAGGTAAGCCACCAGGCCCGGATCGGTCTGGATCATGGTGCCTGCGATCCAGCCCAGCAGCATGCCACCGGCGGTGATGATGATCGGGAAGCGGTCCATCAGTTTGAGGACCAGCTGGCTGCCCCAGACGATGATCGGGATGCTGACCAGCAGGCCGAAGATGACCAAAGGCATCTGGTGGTCGGCGTTGCCCGAAGTTTGAGCGGCACCGGCGATGGCGATCACGTTGTCCACGCTCATGACCAGGTCGGCAATGATGACGGTTTTGACCGCGCCCCAGAGCTTGTCGCTGCCCTGGATGTTGCTGTGGTCGTCTTCTTCATCGGGGGTCAGCAGTTTCACGCCAATCCAGATGAGCAAGATCGCGCCCACAAACTTGAGGAAGGGGATGGCCAGCAAAGTGAGCGCAAAAAAGATCAGGATGACGCGCAACACGATGGCACCAGCGGTGCCCCAGATGATGCCTTTGGTGCGTTGGTGGTCCGGCAGCTGACGGCAAGCCAGCGCAATCACCACGGCGTTGTCACCGCCCAGCAAGATGTCGATCATGATGATCTGGCCGACGGCGAACCAGAAAGCAGGGGTCAGAAATTCTTCCACGGTATTCCTTTGGTCACAGGCACGAAGCCGGTGAAGCATGAGTTCAAAAAAACGGAAAGCCGGATTGTCCCGCAGGACATCCGGCTCGGGTATTGTGGCAAACCACACCCCCGGTGCGGGGTGGGGCTTGTCACCCAGGTGGCGTGTACTTTTACTTCAGCTGGGCTTTGAGCAGTTTGCCCAATTCAGACGGGTTGCGTGTGACGATAAAGCCACACTCTTCCATGATGGCCAGCTTGGCATCGGCCGTGTCGGCACCGCCAGAGATCAGTGCACCGGCGTGGCCCATGCGCTTGCCGGGAGGGGCGGTCACACCGGCGATGAAGCCCACCACGGGCTTTTTCATGTTGGCCTTGCACCACTGAGCGGCTTCGGCTTCGTCTGGACCGCCGATTTCACCGATCATGATGACGGCGTCGGTGTCGGGATCGTCGTTGAAAGCCTTCATCACGTCGATGTGCTTCAAACCGTTGATCGGGTCGCCACCGATACCGACAGCGCTGGACTGGCCCAGGCCCACTTCGGTCAACATCGCCACGGCTTCATAGGTCAAGGTGCCCGAACGGGACACCACGCCAATGCGGCCTTTGCGGTGGATGTGACCGGGCATGATGCCGATCTTGATTTCGTCGGGGGTGATCAAGCCGGGGCAGTTGGGGCCCAGCAGCAAGGTCTTCTTGCCGCCTTTGGCTTCCTTGGCCTTCATCTTGTTGCGCACTTCGAGCATGTCACGCACTGGGATGCCTTCGGTGATGCAGATGGCCATGTCCAGATCGGCTTCCACGGCTTCCCAGATCGCAGCGGCTGCGCCGGCTGGGGGCACGTAGATCACGGACACGGTCGCGCCGGTTTGCTGGGCGGCTTCCTTGACGGTGGAATAGATCGGGATGTTGAAGATGGACTCGCCAGCCTTCTTGGGGTTCACGCCGGCCACGAAGCAGTTCTTGCCATTCGCGTATTCCTGGCACTTCTCGGTGTGGAACTGACCGGTTTTGCCGGTGATGCCTTGGGTGATGACTTTGGTGTCTTTGTTGATGTAGATGGACATGGGTTTTCCTAATCAGTTGGGGACAGCGCTGAAGTGCTGTCCCGCAAAGTCATTTATTTGACGGCAGCAACAATCTTGGTCGCGGCTTCGGCCATGGTGTCTGCGGCAATGATCGGCAGACCGGATTCGGCCAACAGCTTCTTGCCCAGCTCTTCGTTGGTGCCCTTCATGCGCACGACCAGTGGCACGGACAGGTTCACGGCCTTGCAAGCGGTGATCACGCCGGTCGCGATGGTGTCGCACTTCATGATGCCGCCGAAGATGTTGACCAGAATGCCTTTGACATTCTTGTTGCCCAACATGATCTTGAAGGCTTCAGTGACCTTCTCGGCTGTCGCGCCGCCGCCCACGTCCAGGAAGTTGGCAGGCTCGCCGCCGAACAACTTGATGGTGTCCATGGTGGCCATGGCCAGGCCAGCGCCGTTGACCAGGCAGCCGATGTTGCCGTCCAGGCTGATGTAGGCCAGGTCGAACTTGGAAGCTTCCACTTCCGCAGGATCTTCTTCGTCCAGATCGCGGTAAGCCACGATTTCGGGGTGACGGAACAGGGCGTTGGCGTCGAAGTTGAACTTCGCGTCCAGAGCCATCACGTTGCCTTTGCTGTCGCGGTTCAGCGGGTTGATTTCCACCAACGAAGCGTCGGTTTCCATGTAGCACTGGTACAGCTTCTTGAAGATGTCCACGGCCTGGGCGGTGGAGTCGGCTGGCATGCCGATGGCGTCTGCGATTTTCTTGGCTTGGTCGTCGCCCAGGCCGGTCAGCGGGTCGATGAACTCGGTGACGATCTTCTCGGGCGTGGAGTGGGCCACTTCCTCGATGTCCATGCCGCCTTCGCTCGAAGCGATGAAAGCGATCTTTTGTGTGGCGCGGTCGGTGACCACGGACACGTAGTACTCTTTGTTGATGTCAGCGCCGTCTTCGATGTAGAGGCGACGGACTTTCTGGCCTTCGGGGCCCGTCTGGTGGGTCTTGAGCTGCATGCCCAGGATTTCGCCCGCCAAACGCTTGACGTCGTCGATGGTTTTGGCCACTTTGACGCCGCCGCCTTTGCCACGGCCACCGGCGTGGATCTGGGCCTTGACCACCCACACTGGGCCGCCCAGTTTTTGAGCGGCTTCAACAGCCTCTTGAACGGTGAATGCCGGGATGCCGCGAGGAACGGGCACACCGAATTGACGCAAGATTTCCTTGCCTTGGTACTCGTGAATCTTCATGAGGTCTTCTCTCAGAGGGGTGGTAATTCGACCGGTCTGCCGGGGTGCCTGAATCAAGCCGGGCACGTCAACAGGCTCTGGACACTGCAGATCGCGACTGTATCATGCTGCAATGCACCAATCCTGAGCCTTGCGTCTTACATCGACATGACGCAGCACCCTCGATTTTCTGAGAAAGTAATACCCATGGCCAAAATATTCATCGATGGCGAAGCCGGAACGACCGGTCTGCAGATCCGCGAGCGGCTGGCTTTGATGCCCCAAATCGAGGTGCTCAGCATCGACCCGGCGCGTCGCAAAGACCCCGAGGCCAAACGCGATTTGATGGCCGCGGCCGATCTGGTGGTGCTGTGCCTGCACGACGATGCCTCGATCGAATCGGTGGCCATGATCGATGCGCTGCCCGGTCGCAAGCCGCGCATTGTGGATGCCTCCACCGCGCACCGCTGCCATCCCGAGTGGGTGTTCGGTTTTCCTGAACTGGCCGCTGACCAGCTGGCCGCTGTGCGCCAGGCCCAGCGCGTGGCCAACCCGGGTTGCTACGCCACAGGTGCGATTTCGATGCTGCGCCCCCTGGTGGACGCGGGCTTGCTGCCGCGCGATTTTCCGGTGTGTCTGCCTTCAGTGAGTGGTTACTCCGGCGGTGGCCGGACCATGATCGAGGACTACGAAGCCGGCAAGGCGCCGCTGTTCGAGTTGTACGGCCTGGGCCTGCAGCACAAGCACATTCCCGAAATCATGCGCTACACGGGGCTGAGCTGCCGCCCCTTGTTTGTGCCCTCGGTCGGCAACTTCCGCCAGGGCATGCTGGTGCAGCTGCCGCTGCACCTGGACACTTTGCCCGGAAAACCGACCGGCGCCGATCTGCACGAGGCTTTGCGGGCACATTACGCGGCCAGCCAGGCCGCTGGCGGCTGGGTGAGCGTGCAGCCCCCCACCGACAACCTGAAGCTGGACGCCACCGCCCTGAACGACACGAACAAGCTGGAAATTCGCGTGTTCGCCAACGAGGCCAACCGCCAGGCCGTGGTCATTGCCCGCCTGGACAACCTGGGCAAGGGCGCCAGTGGCGCGGCGGTGCAGAACATTCAGTTGATGCTGGGTTTGTAAAACCAGCCGCCTGTCAGCAAGCAACAGCCATCGCTTGCAGGCAAGCGCCTACAGATACCGCTCAAGCGCCTGATTGGCTCGGTTCACTTCCAGCGGACCAGCTCGATGTGCACGCTGCCCTGGTCGCTGCTGAAGGTGACCGAGCCTTCCTGCACCGTGGCTTGCAGCTGCATGCTGCGCTCGGCCAATTTGGCCAGCTCTTGCGAGCTTTCAGTGGGCACACGCCAGACCTGCAGCTTGTCCAGGCGCGTCAGCTTGGTCTCAATGCCTTTCCACCAGACTTCGGCCGCATGGTTGAAGCAATACAGCAGCACCTCATCGGCCTTCTGGCAGGCTTTCATGATGGGCTTGTCTTCGGGCTGGCCGACCTCGATCCACATCCGCGTTTGTCCGGTGAAGTCGCGCAGGCTGACGTCCGGGTCGTCCGGGTCCGACAGGCCTGCGCCAAAAGCCAACTTGCCATCGCCATGGCACACGGCTTGCAGCTTGTAGGCATTGATGGCCAGCGCCAGCAAGCGGATCATCATGCGCTCGTCGGTTTCGCTCGGGTGCCGCGCCAGCGTGAGCTGGTGGTCTTCGTAGTAGCTGTGATCGATGTCAGCGATCGACAGGTTGGCTTTGTAGATGGTGGATTTGAGGGCCATGTGAACCGATCAGACGCGGCGGGCCAGCTCGGCGGCTTTGCCGATGTAGCTGCCCGGCGTCATGGCCAGCAAGCGGTCCTTGTCGGCTTGGGGGATCTCCAGCGCTGCAATCAAGCCATGCAGGTCGGCCGCCGTGACGGTCTTGCCCCGGGTGACTTCCTTGAGCTTTTCGTAAGCACCTTGCACGCCATAGCGGCGCATCACGGTCTGGATCGGCTCGGCCAGCACTTCCCAGGCGGCGTCCAAGTCGGCGGCCAGCGCTTCTTCGTTCAGCTCCAATTTGTTCAAACCGGTCATCAGCGAGGCATAGGCGAGCGCGGTGTAACCCAGACCCACACCCATGTTGCGCAGCACGGTGGAGTCGGTCAGGTCACGCTGCCAGCGGCTGATCGGCAGCTTCTCGGAGAGGTGCTTGAGCACGGCGTTGGCCAGGCCCAAATTGCCTTCGGCATTTTCAAAGTCGATCGGGTTGACCTTGTGCGGCATGGTGGACGAGCCGATTTCGCCAGCCTTCAAGCGCTGCTTGAAATAACCCAGGCTCACATAACCCCAGATGTCGCGCGAGAGGTCGATCAGGATGGTGTTGCTGCGCGCCACGGCATCGAACAACTCGGCCATGTAGTCGTGCGGCTCGATCTGGATGCTGTAAGGCTGGAACGTGAGGCCCAAGCCCCATTGGCTCGCCTGGGTTTCGCCCAGCTCGGGGGTCTCGACCACTTGGCGTGCAAAGGCTTCCCAATCAAAGTCAGGCCAGGCCGACAGGTGGGCGTTGTAGTTGCCCACCGCACCGTTCATCTTGCCCATGAGTTTGACGGCGGCAATCTTTTCACGGCAAGCCTTCAGGCGCATCACCACGTTGGCCATTTCCTTGCCCACGGTGGTGGGGCTGGCGGTTTGGCCGTGGGTGCGGCTGAGCATGGGCACCTCGGCGAATGCGTGGGCCATCTCGCGCAGCTTGGCGATCAGGCCGTCCAGTCCCGGCAGGATGACCTGGGCGCGTGCGCCCTTGAGTTGCAAGGCATGGCTGGTGTTGTTGATGTCTTCACTGGTGCAGGCAAAGTGCACAAACTCGGCGGCTTTCTCCAGTTCAGGGCGGTCCTTGAACTTGGATTTGATCCAGTACTCCACGGCCTTGACGTCGTGGTTGGTGGTTTTTTCAAACTCCTTGATGGCCACGGCATCGGCTTCGGAGAAGTTTTTCACCAACGCCGTCAAGTAAGAACGGGCACCCGGGGTCAAGGGCTTGAATTCGGCAAACCCGGCATCGGACAAAGCGATGAACCAGGCGATTTCGACCTGAACGCGGCGGTGCATGTAACCCTGCTCGCTCATGAGCGGGCGCAGGGCATTGAGTTTGCTGGCGTAACGGCCATCCAGCGGCGACAGGGCGGAAATGGGGGTGAAATTCATCTTTTGATTGTAATTCCCGCGACTGCGTTGCCTGCTTACCACCCCAATTGGGGTAGACGCAGACAAAGCTCGGCGGTGATCACCTAGAATCGCTTGTCTGTTTTTGGCACTTTCCCCTGATATATGAAACTCATCGGCTCCGTCACCAGTCCCTATGTTCGCAAGGTGCGCATCGTCATGGCCGAGAAGAAACTGGACTATCAGCATGTGACCGAGGACGTGTGGTCGGCTCAAACCACCATTCACCAGTCGAATCCTTTGGGCAAGGTGCCTTGCCTGATCATGGAGGGCGGCGAGGCGGTGTTTGATTCACGCGTGATCGTGGAGTACCTGGACACCTTGTCGCCCGTGGGCAAGCTGATTCCATCGGCCGGACGCGAACGGGCCGAAGTGAAAACCTGGGAAGCCCTGGGCGATGGTTTGCTGGACGCCGCTTTGCTGGCCCGCATGGAGGCGGTGTGGACCGGACGCGAAGACAGCCAGCGCAGCCAGGCCTGGATCGACCGCCAGCTGGACAAAATTCAGCACGCCCTGCGGGCCATGAGCAACGGTCTGGGTGACAAAGCGTTTTGCTCGGGCATTCACTTGAGCTTGTCGGACATCGCGGTGGGTTGTGCGGTGGGCTATCTGGATTTCCGCTTCCCGCAAATCGACTGGCGCACCCCTTACCCGAACCTGCACAAGCTGTACGACAAACTGTCTCAGCGCCAAAGCTTCATCGACAGCCTGCCGGGCTGATTCACCACCGCCAGTCGCTAGTCGCCAGCAGGCTGGCCCCTGCAAAGCCCTACAGCCATCACCTGTGCTGTCGTTCGGCTGACTCAGTCATTGAGCAAATTGCGGCGCACATGGACCAGGTGCTCGATCGCCAGTGCCCTGGCCTGAACCGGGTCACGGGCCTTGATGGCCAGGAGCAGGGCACGGTGTTCGGCCTGGTAGGCCAAGCGACGCTCGGGGGTGAGGCTGCGTTTTTTCAGCATGCCCCATTCGCCTTGGGCTCGGGCCTGGTTCATCAGTTTGAACAGCCTGGCCACAAAGCTGTTGTGCGCTGCGCGGGCGATGACCTCGTGGAACATACCGTCCCACACCTCGAATTCTTCGACACTGGTGGCCGCTTCTGCGCGGTCGCAGCAGTTTTCCATCTGTTCAAAATCAGCGGGCGTGGCGTTGCCGATCACCATCTCGATGATGGCCGGCTCCAGCGCCATGCGCGCTTGCATGAGCTCGGCAGGACTGGTTTGCCAGGTGGCCTCGGACCCGGATGTGGCGCCGACAGGGCTGGCCCATGCCCGGACCTTGTCGGTGACATAGGTGCCACTGCCCACGGTCTGGGCGATCAGGCCCTGTGCCTTCATGTCGGCGAGCACTTTGCGCACCGTGCTGCGGCTGATCTGGTATTGCTCGCCAAATTCACGTTCGGTGGGCAGGCGCTCGCCCGCTTGCCATTGACCGCTGTGCAGCTGGTCCAGCAAGCTGGCGCGAAAGAGGTAGGAAGAGTCCACGGTGACAGGGCGGGCCATAAAAACCAAATCATACCAATATGAAGTGCCTGATGAAAGCTTTTCAAACGTCCAGGCAAGTCAGCCAAACCCAAACAGCAAGGGGCTGAATGGCTGGAAAACCCTTGTAAATCAAAGAATATACGCGTTTGATGCATCAAAACCCTGAAGCAGATTGTCCGGTACGCGTCTTGACCGTCTGGTCATTTTCCTTATCATGGTTCACATTGGTTGAAATAAAACCAATTTGTCATGGTCAGACGGGCGCCCGGTCGCCCACCCTCAGGAGAACATTTTGCGCATCGCCACTTTCATCCACAACGGACAACGCCACGTCGGTCAGGTCTCGGCCGATGGCTTGCAGGTCACCCCCTTTGCCCTGAACGAGGCCCAAGCCCAGCGCGGCGCCCAGCCGCTGATCGAAGCCATGGTGGCGGGTCAGCCCTTACCTGCCTTGAATGGTGCGCCACTGGCGTTGGCGTCGGTGAAGCTGGAGTCGCCCTTGCCCGTGCCGCGCCGCAACGTGTGGTGCGTGGGTCGCAACTACCATGCGCACGCCAAGGAGCTGCAAGCCTCCGTTTTCAAGGACAGCAACACCGACACCAAGGCCTGGCCCATCGTGTTCACCAAGGTGCCCGAGTGCGTGGTTGGCCCCACCGACGACGTGCAGTTGCCCGGCGCAGCGGTGTCCGAGCAGATCGACTACGAAGCCGAGCTGGCCATCATCATTGGCCAGGGCGGCAAAAACATTTCCCAGGCCGACGCCATGAAGCATGTGTTTGGCTACACCGTGGTCAACGACGTGACCGCACGCGACGTGCAGATGCGCCACCAGCAATGGGACATGGGCAAGTCCTTTGACACCTTCTGCCCCATGGGCCCCTGGATCGTGACCGCCGACGAAGTCGACGGCCGCAAAACCCGCGTGCGCTGCTGGGTCAATGGCGAGTTGCGCCAGGACGGCCCCACCGAGAACATGATTTTTGACATCCCCACGCTCATCGAAACCATCTCGCGCGGCATCACGCTGTACCCCGGCGACATCATCGCCACCGGCACGCCGGCCGGCGTGGGCATGGGCCTGAACCCGCCGCGCTACATCGCCCAAGGCGATGTGATCCGCGTTGAAATCGACGGCATTGGCAGCATCGAAAACCGCTTCGTTTGAGCGCCGGTTTGACCCCCAGAAATACAGGCAGTGCCCAGCACTGACCTGCAGCACACAAGGAGACAAGAGATGAAGAAACGTCAACTGGTCCGGTTCGCTTTGGGTGTGGCCATGGCCTGCACCGGGCTGAGCGCACTCGCGCAAACTTACCCCAGCAAACCCATCACCATGGTGGTGCCGTTTCCGCCAGGTGGCGTGGCCGACACAGTGGGTCGGCCCGTGGCAGAGGCCATGTCGCGTCACCTCAAGCAAAGCATCGTCGTCGAAAACAAGGGCGGCGCGGGCGGCGGCATCGGCATGGCGCAGGTGGCCAAGTCCCGCCCGGATGGTTACACCGTGCTGATGTCGCTGTCGTCTCTCGTGGTGTTGCCAGAGGCCGACAAGATCCTGCAGCGCGCACCGATGTTTCAGGTCAACCAGCTCAAACCCATCGCCCGCTTCACGGCCGACCCCACGGTGTTGGTGGTCCGTGCCGACAGCCCCTGGAAAACTTACGCCGAGTTCATGGCCTATGTGAAGACCAACCCCGGTCGCGTGTCCTTTGGCTCCTCGGGCAACTACGGCACCATGCATGTGCCCATGGAGCAGCTCAAAGCGGCCACCTCCACCTTCATGCTGCATGTGCCCTACACCGGCGCGGGGCCTGCGGTGCTGTCCTTGTTGAGCGGCCAGATCGAAGCCTTGTCCACGGGCCCCGCCAGCGTCAAGCAGCACATCGCTTCGGGCCGCTTGCGCGCCCTGGCGCATTGGGGCGAGGGCCGCCTGGCCAGCATGCCCGAGGTGCCCAGCTTCAAGGAGCTGGGTGTGCCCATCCAGTACTCGCAGTGGTCGGGCCTGTTCGTGCCCGCCGACACCCCGGCCGCCGTGGTGGACAGTTTGCGCCAAGCTGCGCGGTTTGCCGCACAAGATGCCCGCGCGGTGGCCGCCTTGACGGCAGCGGGCACCTCGTTCATGTTCCAGGACGCCCCCGAGTTCGAGCGCTTTGTGCAAGCCGACGCCAAGGACATGAGCGCCCTGGTCACCCGCATTGGCAAGGTCGATTGACCCGCCTGAACCCATCGAACTGTTCCGCTTTGCTTTGACCCACTGGAGACCCCACATGATCACCCTGCCCAACACCCTGAAATTGGCCAGCCTGTCGCTGATCCTGGCCACTGGCCTGGCGCAAGCACAAAGCTACCCCAACCGCCCCGTGAAAATCGTGGTGCCTTTTGCGGCCGGCGGACCCGCCGACAACTACGCCCGCTTCATGGCGCAGCGGCTCGGCGAAGAGCTCAAGCAGTCGTTTGTGATCGACAACAAGCCCGGTGCAGGCTCGATCATCGGCACCGACCTGGTGGCCAAATCGCCCGCCGATGGCTACACCTTGCTGATGATGTCGAACACGCACACCGTGAACGAGTCGCTGATTCCGAGCAAGCCCTTTGGCCTGATGAAGGACTTTGTCGGCATCGCGCCGGTGAACTACTCCAACTTGCTGCTGGTGGTGCACCCCTCGGTGCCCGTCAAAACCGTGGGCGAACTGGTGGCGCTGGCCAAGTCCAAGCCCGGCAAAATCAACTACGCGTCTTCGGGCAATGGCACGCCCTATCACATGGCCGGTGAATTGTTCAAATACATGGCCGGCATCGACATGACCCATGTGCCCTACAAAGGCAGCTCGGGCGCACGCACCGACATCGTGGGCGGTCAGGTGGACGTGATGTTTGACGCCGAAACCACCATGGCGGCCATGTCGCGCGATGGCAAGGTCCGGGCCTTGGCCGGCACAGGCCTCACCCGCTCGGCCAACCTGCAGGACCTGCCCACCGTGGCCGAGACCGTGCCCAAGTTCGAAGCCACCATCTGGCTGGGCCTGATGGCGCCCAAGGGCACGCCCGCCGATGTGGTCAACAAGCTCAACGCCGAAGTGCGCAAGATCGTGAACAACCCCGAGGTGAAAGCCGCCTGGGCCAAGCAAGGCGCGGTGCCCATGTCGATGAACGTGGCCGAGTTTGAGCAGTACCTGAACGCCGACATCGCCAAGTGGGCCAACATCGTCAAGGTCTCGGGCGCCAAGCCCGACTGAGGCGTTTCGACCCCCACTTCAACCCCTCGACAGAGAGTACAACATGCATGTTTTGAGTGGCGGCGCAGCCGCAGCGGTGGTCAAAGGCGTTCAGGCCGAATTCGAAAAATCCACGGGCAGCCCCATCCACGGCACCTTCAGCGCCGTGGGCATGATGCGCGACCAACTGGTGGGCGGTGCGCCTTGCGATCTGGTGATCCTGACGAAGCCCCTGATCGAGCAGCTGATCGCCTCGGGCCATGTGGTGCCCGGCAGTGCGCGATCGCTGGGCCTGGTCAAGACCGGGGTGGCCGTGCGCAGCGGCACACCGCACCCGCCGGTGCGCACCCGCGCCGAACTGCACGCCGCCATGAGCGCCGCGCAAGGCATTTACTTTCCAGACCCGGACAAGGCCACAGCGGGCATCCATTTCATGAACGTGCTCAAGGCGCTGGGCCTGGATGAAAGTCTGCGCGGCAAATTCCGCGTGTTTCCCAATGGCGCCACCGCCATGGGCGAAATGGCCAAAAGCCAGGACAGCGGTTTGATCGGCTGCACACAAGTGACCGAGATCAACTACACCAACGGCGTGGACCTGGTGGATGTGCTGCCAGCCGAGTTCGAGCTGAGCACCGACTACACGCTGGGCATTTGCACCCGCGCCGCCGACCTGCAGCAAGCGCAAGTGCTGGCCGATCTGCTGAGCGGCCCGGCCTCTGCGGCGGTGCGCAGGCAAGGCGGGTTCGAGTTCTGAAGAAACAAGCCAGAGTGCTCTGCTCACCCACCGCCCACGGAATGGGCTCCTTCATGCAGAGCGCGTCTGGGTTATTTGCAGGCGCTGACCTTTAGATTCTGTGGGGGCTTGCCTTTGGGTTCTGTGGGAGCTTGCCTGCAAGCGATGGCTTCAGGCGTTGGCGCGCTGTTTCAGCCAGCGCATCACGCCGCCCAACACCGGCAGTTTTTCATACAGCTCTTCGGCTGCATCCCAATAATCGCGGTGCAGGGTCACCAACCCTTGGTCATTGAACCGCACATGGCTGGCACCGCGCACGGTTTGCAAAGTGACCGTGTCAAAACGCTTGAAACGAAAACGGAATTCCCAGGTCAAAAAAGCCTGCGCGCCATCGACCAACTGACCGGTGATGACAAAGTGCGGCTGGTCCAGGGCCACGTACATGTGGCGAAAAATGCGCTCGATTTCGGGCAGGCCCTGCACTTCGTTGAACGGGTCCTTGAACGTGGCGTGCGCATCGTAGACGGTATGCAACTGCGACACGCTTTGGGGCGACAGCGCTTCAAAAAATGAGGCCAGATTTTCAGTGGCTTGGCGGGCGTTCATGCGTGTGTGCTTTTTTAAAAGATGCCGAAGTTTGCAACGGATAACGGGTACCCTGTTGCAGGACTGCTGGTTTTTGCAGGAGCCTGCCTGCTGGCGACGGGTTGTGGTTCACGGGTCATCGCTTGCAGGCAAGCTCCTACAAAAATTCAACGGCAAGGCCTGCGAATTTCACAGACCGGTGAACTTGCGCACCAGCGGGAAGTAAAGACGGTACGGCAACAACCGTAACAACTTCAGCCACAGTGTGAAGCGTTTGGGGAAATGGATGTCGAACTGGCCTTGCGCCCAGCCCTTGAGCATCTCGCGGGCCGCTTGCTCGGGGCTGATCAGGGCGGGCATGGTGAACTGGTTTTGTGCCGTGAGCGGCGTGGCCACAAAGCCCGGGTTGACCACGCTCACGCCGATGCCCTGGTCCTGCAGGTCCATGTACAGCGTCTCGGCCAGGTGGGTGAGGGCGGCCTTGGTCGGGCCATAGGCCAGGCCGTTGGGCAGACCGCGCCAGCCGGCCACGCTGCTGAGCAGGCTGATGTGCCCACTGCCTTGCGCGAGCATGCCGGGCAGCACCGCATGAATCACCTGCAAAGCGCCTTGGTAATTGACCTTGTCGTGCTGCAGCAAGTCGTCCAGATCCATGGCAGCGGCGCGTTGGGCGCGGTAGTAGCCCGCCGCATACACGACCATGTCGAGCGGGCCTTCGGCCAGCAGGGCACGGGCGGTGGCCTGCACCTGGGCCCCATCGCTCACGTCGAGCGCACGCCACGTCACCCCCGCATCTTGTGCAGCCCAGTCCTGCACGCCTTGCGCATGGCGGGCTGACACCACGACCAGGGCCCCAGCCGCGCGCAGCGCCTGCGCACAGGCCAAACCAATGCCGGTGGATGCGCCCACCAACCAGACCCGGCGGCCCTGCCAGTCGGTGATGGGCGTGTTCAGTTGCAACCAGCGGCGGGCCTGTGCCTTGGCGTGTGGGGCCGACGTTTGCGGACCCACTTTGGGCATGGCCATGTCGGCCGAAGGCCTGGCATGGGCAAGCACCGTGCCTGCAGCGTTCAGTCCCGCATTCGATGTGTTCATTTCCATGCGCATCAACCCGACTTGGCCGCCAAAGGCGTGCGGCGCGTGAAGGACAGCGTCACTTCGCCCAACATCACGCCCCACTTGCTCATGGTGGCTTTGTTGAGCATGACGCGCTCGTCCATCAGGTACATCCAGTCGTCAAAGTCGACGTGCCAGACACGGCCATCGACTGGCAACGCCAGCGTGTAGCCCCACCGAAACGCATTGCCGCTGACCTGGCCCGAAGCCTCGCCCACCACGTCGTCGGCGCGGCCCGTGTACGTGCCGTTGGGTCCGGCCTTGAGCTTCCAGATGCGGCGCTGCTTCGTGCCGTCCGAGTAGACAAAGGCTTCGTCCAGCACGCCCTCGTCGCCGTTCCAGCTGCAATCCATCACCACCGTGAAACGTTTGACCACTTCGCCACTGCGGTCGGTGAACACGCCCCAGGCGTCGAGGGTGCCGTTGAAATAGGTGCGCAAGTCCAGTTGCGGTTTTTCCTGCGCATACTGTTGCACCTGCGGCCCAGCGCAGCTGGCCAGGAACGGCGTGGTCGCCACCACAGGCAAAGCGGCCAGGCGGGTCAGGGCAGTGCGGCGGTGAATCAAGGCGTTGTTTGGGCGCATGGTGAGCTCCAGTAGTCGAGTGTCAAAGCGGCACACGCCTAAGGGCGGGCCGAAGGGTGAGCCGAGGGATGGGCTGTATCAGACCCCAAGATCAAATCGGGCCGACGCATCAAGCCCGCATACAAAGCCAGTCCGGCCAAAAGCTTGAGCACACAAGGCAGCAGGCCATAAGCCAGGCCCAGCGCCAGCACGGCGTCGGCACCCTGCTGGCCCGGGGCATAACCCCACAGACCCAGCAAGGGCAGCGACAGCCCAGCGGCCAAAGCCAGATTGAGTTTGGTGGCCAGATTCCACCAGCCCATGAAGGCGCCGTCTGTGCGGCCCCGCTCGCCGCAGCGGTCAATCAGTTGATTGAGCAGCGCACCGGGCACCGTGAGGTCCGCGCCCAGCGCCATGCCCGACAAGGCACACACCACCAAAAACCCGCTCGTGTCACCCGCGCCCAGGGTGACCACGCTGACAAAAGCCAGCACCGACAAGGCCATGCCAGTGGCCCAGGTGCGCAGCAAGCCGATGCGGTCGATCACCTGGAGCCACAGCGGAAACGACAGCGCCCCGGCGGCGAAATACAAACCCAAGAACAACGGCTCCATGGCCTTGGGCGCTTGGAGCAGGTCTTGCACAAAAAACAGCACCAGCGTGGCGGGCACGGCGCTGGCCAGACCATTGAGCATGAACACCATCAACAAGCGGCGAAAACCTGCATGTCGCCACGGCTGCCAAAGGCTGCCGGCCTCATGGCCTTGAGGCACAGCCCCATCGGGTGCCAAGGCGCTGCGAGCCACCCGCCGCCAGCCGAACAAGCCCAGCGCCAGCATGAGCACCAGCAAAACAGTGGTCAGCTCCCAGCCCCACAATGCGGGCAAAGCTGACGCCAGCAACACGCCCACCAGGGCAAAGCCTTCGCGCCACGCGACCCAGCGGCTTTGCGCGATACCGCCGCCGCCTTGGCGCGCTGCCCAGGCCTGGTGCAGGATGCCCAAGCCACTGTAGGCCAGGTGGCTGAGCGTGAGCGCGCAGCCCGCCCACACCAGCAAGCCCGTGGGCGACAAAGCCGCCGCGGGCGGAAAAAACAAAGCCGCAAAACCCAGCGCGACGGCCAGCGCCAGCAACACAGCCGCCACCCAGACGGCCCGCCACGAATGGCAGTAGAGCCGATCTCCCCAACGCCCCAGCCACGGGTCCACCACCGCGTCGATGCTGCGGCTGAGCAAGAGCAACGCGCCCAAAGCGGCCAGCGGCACGCCGTATTGCTGGGCATACAGGTTGGGCAAATGCACATACACCGGCAAAGCCACAAAGGCCAAGGGCAAGCCCAGCAAACCGTAAGCCGCTGAGGCCCGGCGCGGCACAGTGGCCATGGCCAGGACGGGCTCGGCATTCATGGCTGCAAACCCTTCAGCAGTTGGGCACGCATCTTCGGCTCGGACGTGCGCTCGTCAAGCCAAATGCCAAAAAACAAACGCGCAAAAGCCAGGTCATTGACCGCCCCCACACGCTGGCCATTGACCCAGAACTCGGCGCCCACGCCCGGCAGGTTCACGCCGGTGATGCGTTCGCCCGCGCTCACATTGGGAAACAACTCGCGCATGGCCGCCAGCCAGCTTTGCGCCTGGGCGTCGCTGAAGCTGCCCACGCGCCGCATCTCGTCGATCGAGCGGCTGGCGATGGCCGCGCCTTCCAGGCGGCGCAGGTACTGCAGCTCCAGCGCAAACGGGTATTGCGCATACTGGCTGTGCCGAAAACCCACAGGCGTCCACAGCCGCGCGTCGTACACCTCGAAGCCCCAGACCCGCAAGCGCACGGGCGCAGTGGGCACCACGCCGCTCAAGGCGGCCACTTCGGGCCGAGCGTAAGCCACATTGGGGCTGGGCACGCTGGTGACCTGGGCTTGCACAGCCCCGTGCAGCGCGCCAAAAAGAACAGCACACCACGCGACCTGCCAGCCCAAGGGCTGAGGTCGAGATGCACGGATCGTCTTTGGCTGCGTGTGCATGCGCATCAGGCCGGTTTGGCCAAGGTGAACTGCACCACGTCGATGTTGGCCTCATCGAAAGCGGCTTCGCAGTACGCCAGGTAAAAGGTCCACAAGCGGATGAAACGTTCGTCAAATTTCAGGGTCCGCACAGTATGGAGTTGCGCCACGAAACTCTCGCGCCAACGGCGCAATGTTTCGGCGTAGTCGGGGCCAAAATTCAACTCATCGACCACCTGCAAGCCCGCGGCTTGGGCCTGTTTGCGGAACTCGCTGGGGCTGGGCAAACAGCCGCCCGGAAAGATGTACTGCTGGATGAAGTCAGTCGAGTGCAGGTAGCGTTCAAACAGCGCGTCGTCGATGGTGATGCTCTGGATGCAGGCGCGGCCACCGGGCTTGAGCAAACGGCTCACCGTCTGGAAGTAGGTAGGCCAATATTCTTGGCCCACGGCCTCGATCATCTCGATCGAGCAGATCGCGTCGTAGGGCCCATCGTTGATGTCGCGGTAGTCTTGCAAGCGCAAATCGGCCCGCTGCTGCACGCCGTGCGATTGCATGCGGGCTTGGGCAAACGCCAGCTGCTCGGTGGACAAGGTCACGCCCGTGATGTGGGCACCAAATTCGGTGGTGGCCGATTCGGCCAGAGCGCCCCAGCCGCAACCAATTTCGAGCACGCGGTCGCCCGGCTGGGTGTTGACCATGCGCAAGGCGCGGCGCACCTTGGCCTTTTGGGCATCGGCCATGGGCTGCGTTTTGTCGCCGTTGAACCAGGCCGAGGAGTAGTTCATCGTGCCGTCCAGCCACAACTCGTAAAAAGCGTTGCCCAGGTCGTAATGCGCGTGGATGTTCTTGCGGCTGTTGCTGCGGTTGTTGCGATTGAGCAGGTGCTTGACACGGTAGACCAGCCGCCCCAGCCAGTGGCCGTAAATCGCGCCCTCGATTTGCGTGCGGTTGGCGATCAACAGGCGCAGCAAACCTGCCAGATCGGGCGTGTCCCAGTCGCCCGCCATGTAGCCTTCGGCAAAGCCGATATCGCCCGACTTGAGCACCTCGGCGCAGACCGACCAGCGGTGGATGTGCAGGGCCGCAAACGGGGCCTCGTGCGTGCCAAACACCTGAAAATTGCCATCGGGCGCATGCAAGGTGAGCGTGCCGATTTTCAGGCGGGTGAGCAGGCCCAGCAAACGGGTAGCGTCTTTGGGCAAACTGGCGTGCGGAATCTGCGCTGCGGCGCCGGAAGCACCCAAGGCAGTGGCAGGGTTGGCGGTCTTCATCGTGGTGGGCATCCGGTGGGTCCAGGGTTCATCGGGTCACAAAATCGCGGGGTGGTTCTGGCTTGTGCCAGAACGGTACTTTTTTCAGCCACAGCAAGAGGGCATGCCAGTGGATGCGCGCCACCACACCCAGTGTGAGCAAGGGAAAGCGCCACATCACGCGGCGCAAAGCGGCTGCCGTCGCAGGCTCGAGCACACCGCTCCAGCTGGTGTCGATCAAGGGGCCGTCGTCGTCGGCATGGTCCACACGCGCCACGATGCGCTCTTGGCCCTTGTGCTGCGTGCGCATGAAACGGAAACGGTACTCACCCTGCACATCGCAAAAGGGCGAAACGTGGAACACCTTGTGGGCCAAAATCGTTTGGCCGTATTGCGGCTCGGGCAGCAGGTAGCAGTGGCGCTCACCAAAGGTGTTGTTCACCTCGGCCACGATGGCGGCCAGGCTGCCATCGGCGCGGTGCGCGTACCAAAAGCTCACGGGCTTGAAGGCATGGCCCAGCACACGCGGGAAAGCCTGCAGCCAAACCTCGCCAGTCGCATCACAAATGCCTTCTTTGTGCAGCAGTTCGTCCAGCCAGGCCAGCGCACCGCCGGTCTCGGCAGGTCGGCCATCGCCGTGGTCAGCATCGTGAAAAGCGAACCAGGCGCTGCGGTTGATGGCCAGATCGGTGCGGCACAGTCCCGCTTGCACACTGCGCATGGGCAGCATCAAAAACGCCGTGGGGTAAGCGAAGGCGTGGTGCGCTGGGCGATGGCGCGTGTGGCGCACCTGGCCCCAGCCGATGAGGGCGGTGTGGGCATGGACCGGGGTGGGTGTCATGCGGCCAGTCTGTCCTGAACAGGGTGGGCCTGATCATGGATGCGTTTGAGCAGGGCCCGGCCCACTTGCAGGCCCGATTTCAGGCCGTCTTCGTGAAAGCCATAACCCGTCCAGGCCCCGGCATACCAGGTGTGTTGTTGGCCCTGCAGCAAGGGCAATTTCTTTTGTGCTTCGATGGCAGCCAGGTCAAACACCGGGTGCGCGTAGTCGTATTCGCCCACGATGGTGGCCGGGTCAATGGCCTGCAGCGGGTTGAGCGAGACCACCACAGGCTGGGCAAAGGGGATGCGTTGCAAACGGTTGAGCAGGTAATGCAGGCACACCCGCGAAGACTCGCGCTCGCTGCTGGCGGCGCGTTCGTAGTTCCATGCAGCCCAGGTCTTGGGGTTGGCGGGCAGCACGCTGGCGTCGGTGTGCAGCACGGCGCGGTTGTCCTGGTAGCGGATGGCGCCGAGCAGGCTGCGCTCGTACGTGCTGGGCTCGCGCAGCAGGCTCAGGGCCTGGTCGGTGTGGGTGGCGATGACCACCTGGTCAAAGCGCTCGGCATGGCCGTCGGTGATGACGCGCACGCCTTGTGCATCGCGCTCGATCAGGCGCACCGGGGTGTTCAGGCGCTTGTCGTGCACACCCGCCAGAATTTTCTCGACGTAGTTTCGGGCACCGCCCACCACACTGAACCACTGCGGGCGATTCGTCACCTGGATCAGGCCGTGGTTGTGGCAAAACCGGATCATGGTGGCCACCGGGAACTGCAGCATCTGGTCGGTCGGGCAACTCCAGATGCAGCCCAGCATGGGCAGGAAGTACCAATCGCGAAACGGCTCGCTGAACTTGTGCGTGCGCAAAAAGTCGGAGAGCGGTTGCTGCAACTCTTTTTCGCGCTGCTCTTTGGCGATGCGGGTGCACAGGGCGTTGAAGCGCATCACATCGGCCAGCATGCGCCAAAAGCGTGGGTTGACCAGGTTGCCGCGCTGCGCGAACACGCTGTTCAGGTCGGTGCCGCTCCACTCCAGGGTTTTGCCATTCAGCGCCCCCGGCACCTGCACCGAAAACGACATGTCCGACGGTGCGGTTTCCACGCCCAATTCGGCAAACAGGTTGATCAGGTTGGGGTAGGTGCGTTCGTTGAACACCAGAAAACCGGTGTCCACACCGTGCGTCACCATGCCCTGCGGCGTGGGCAACGTCACGTCCACCGTGTGGGTGTGGCCGCCGAAATAATCGCCCGCCTCGAACACGGTGATGTCGGCGTGGTCTTTCAAAGTATGGGCCACGGCCAGGCCGGAAATGCCGGAACCCACAATGGCCAGTTTCATGCGCGGCTTCATGGCTTGGCTTTCAAGGCTTTGTCGATGGCCGACACCAAGGTTTTGCTCTCGGGGCCAATCATGCTGTTGTATTGGTCGATCACTTGGCCGTCGCGGCCGATCAGGTATTTGTGAAAGTTCCAGCGCGGCTTCTGGCCGGTTTGCGCGGTGAGCTGTTTGAACAGGGGCGCAGCGCCATCCCCGGTGACCTGGGTTTTGGTGAACATGGGGAACTTCACGCCAAAAGTGCTTTCACAAAATTCGGCGATCTCTTTGTTGCTGCCTTTTTCCTGCGCAAAGTCATTCGACGGAAAGCCCAGCACCACCAGGCCCTGGTCCTTGTATTTCGTGTTCAGCGCCTCCAGCCCTTTGTACTGCGAGGTGAAGCCGCAAAAGCTGGCGGTGTTGACCACCAGCACCACTTTGCCCGCGTACTGGCACAGCGACTGGGGCTTCTCATCCTGCAAACGCTCAAAGGTGTGGTTCAGCAAGGCAGGGCAGGCCGTGCTGTTGCCGCCCGTTGACGGGCTGGCGGCCTGCGCCGCTTCCAGGCCCAAGCCCAGCATGGCGGCCACCACGGCCATCGCGAGGCGACCCATCCAATGGTTAACCCAGGAGTGATTCATTTGCACTTCAAAATTCATTTTGTGACTGATCAGTTTAAACTTGTTTGTGTGGATTGTCACGCCGCCCCCTTTTCATTGGAGAACCGCATGCCCAAGCCCTCGGGTTTTAAAGGGAACAAGCAGGATTTGCCGCAAAAACCTTGCGCGGTTTGTGGCCGCGCCATGAGCTGGCGCAAAAGCTGGGCCAAGAACTGGGACAGCGTGTTGTACTGCAGCGACCGCTGCCGCGCAGACAAATCCAAAGCCGCCCCATCAGCACCATCCCGCACCGAACGCTGAGCATGACACACAAAACAGACACCGCAGGCCAGCCTGCACCCCAAACGCTCACGCCTTGCCGCCATCTGGTGCTGGTGCTGGGCGACCAACTGGGCTGGGACAGCCCGGCGCTGGATGGTTTTGACCCTGCGCAAGACCGGCTCTTGATGATCGAGGCCGACAGCGAAGCGGGCGAAGTCTGGAACCACCAGGCCCGCATTGCCATCTTCTTGTCGGGCATGCGGCACTTTGCCAACGAGGCCCACCGCCGCCACTGGCCTTGCTCTTATATGAAGCTGGACGACCCGAGCCTGCCCGGCGACTTTGCCGAACGGCTGGCGCACGCGCTGAACACCCACAGGCCCCGGGCGCTGGTGGTCATGGAAACCGGGGCCTGGCGCATGGAGCGGCTGATCGAAGACGCCGCAGCTCAGGCCCAGTTGCTGCTGCGTTGGGTGAGTGACACGCACTTTTTGTGCAGCCGCGCCGAATTTGCCAAATGGGCCGGCGACAAAAAAGAGCTGCGCATGGAGTTCTTTTACCGCGAAATGCGCAAGCGCCACGGCGTGCTGATGGAAGGCCAAGAGCCCATCGGTGGGCAATGGAATTTTGACGCCGAGAACCGCAAAGGCTTTGGCGCCAAAGGCCCGGGCACCGTGCCCCCGCCCGCCCGCTTTGCACCCGACCGCGTGACGCAAGACGTGATCACCCTGGTGCGCGAGCGCTTTGCCGGGCACCCCGGCACACTGGACCACTTCGCCTGGCCCGTGACCCGCGAAGACGCGCTCGTGGCCTTGCAGCATTTCATCGACCAGCGGCTGGAGAACTTTGGCGCCTGGCAAGACGCCATGTGGACCACGCTGCCTTTTGGCTGGCACGCGCTGGTGGGCAGCAGCCTGAATCTGCATTTGCTGAGTCCGCGCGAAGTCATCGAAGCGGCCGAGCAGGCCTATCACGCGCGGGGCTTGCCCCTGGCGAGTGTGGAGGGCTTCATCCGCCAGGTGCTGGGCTGGCGCGAATTCATTCGCGGTGTCTATTGGCTGGACATGCCGCACCTGGCCGAAGCCAACCACTACGGCCACACCCGCAACCTGCCCCAGTGGTACTGGACGGGCGAGACCCACATGGCCTGCATGCAGGCCACCATCGGCCAAAGCCTGCAGCACGGCTACGCGCACCACATTCAGCGCCTCATGGTCACCGGGCAGTTTGCGGTGCTGGCCGGCCTGTCACCGCAACAGGTCAGCGCCTGGTACCGCGCCATGTACGTGGACGCGGTCGAGTGGGTGGAAACGCCCAACACCTTGGGCATGGCCCTGCACGCCAACGGCGGCCGCTTCACCAGCAAACCCTATGTGGCCAGCGGCCAGTACATCAGCCGCATGAGCAACTACTGCAAAGGCTGCCGCTACCAACCCGAGCAGCGCACCGGCCCCAGCGCCTGCCCCATGACCACGCTGTATTGGGATTTCCTGATCCGCCACGAGCAGGACTTTGCCGGTAACCCACGCACCGCGCTCATGGTCAAGCATGTGGGGAAGATGAGTGCAGACGACAAGGCACAGATTGGGCAGCAGGCGGATGCCACACGGGTGGGACTGGATCAGGTTTGAGTCTCAAGGATTGGTTACCATTCGGCCATGACCCAAGACATCCGCTGGCAACAACGTTTTGCCAACTACGGCCGCGCCATGCAAAACCTTGGCGAAGCTGTCGCTTTGGCCACTGAACGACCTCTGAGCAATCTGGAGCAACAAGGCCTGATCCAGGCTTTTGAATTCACCCATGAATTGGGCTGGAACGTCATCAAAGATTTTTTGGAGTTCAAAGGCATCACCGGCCTGATTGGCTCACGCGATGCCAGCCGCTCAGCCTTCAAAAACGAACTGATCACCGATGGCGAAGCCTGGATGGACATGATCAAGGCACGCAACCAAACCTCACACACTTACAACCTGGATGTGGCCAACGAAGTAGCGCACGCGATCTTGACCCGCTTTTACCCTGCGTTTGTGGCTTTGCGCCAAACCTTGAGTGCGCACCTGGCCGAAAGCGACCCGGCATGATGCCAAAAAACGGTGCCACGGCTTTCGGCCTGAGCGATGACACCTGGCTGCAAATTCGGCAAACCTTGGCACAGTACCCGCAAATCGAACAAGCGATTCTTTACGGCTCGCGGGCCAAAGGCAATTACAAGCCGGGATCCGACATCGACTTGACGCTCAAAGGTGCCCAACTCGACATGGGCTTGCTGGGCGACATTGAACAAAGCCTGGACGATCTGCTGCTGCCTTATGAAATCGACCTGTCGCTGTACGCACAACTCAACCACGCCGAACTGACCGCGCACATTGACCGGGTGGGGCAAGTCATTTACCAACGGTAAGCGTCTGTGCATCGGTCATTTGCGCCGACCGATCTGCTTGAGCACATGCTGCTTGAAGGCCAACGCCAGCGGTGAGAGTTTTTTGCCGGCCGGATAAACGATGTGCCAGGCCGAGGGCAGGGGAAAGCCGGCCACGTCGATCACGCTGACGCCGTTTTCTTTCTGGTGGCCATGCAAGGCGTGTCGCGAGACCACGCCCACCCCCAGGCCCCCGGCCACCGACTCCTTGATGGCCTCATTGCTGCCCAGCTCGAGGCGCACATCGGGGCGGAACTTCATGGACCGGAAAAACTGATCAGCGGCCATGCGTGTGCCCGAGCCTTTTTCGCGCAGGATGAAGCGGCGCTGCGCCAACTCGTTCAAAGGCACAGCGCTGCGCTTGGCCAGCGGGTCGGACGTAGACGCGATCACCACAATGGGGTTGGGCATGAAGGCCTCGTCGCCCAGGTCCATGTCCTTGGGGGGCATGGACATGATGTACAGGTCGTCGAGGTTGTCACGCAGGCGTTGCACCACACCGTCGCGGTTGAGGATTTCGAGCGACACATCGATGGCCGGGTGCTGCTTGCAAAAGCTGCCGATCAGGTGCGGCATGAAGTACTTGGCCGTGCTCACCACCGCCACCCGCAGCTTGCCGCGCGACAAACCCTTGGCCGCGTCCACGTTCTGCTCGAAGGCGTCCCAGGTTTGCGCCACAGCGCGGGCAGTCTGCGCCAGCTCCTGGCCCACCTCGGTCAGGTAAAGCTTTTTGCCCACCAGCTCGTACAGCGGCAAGCCCACCGATTCGCTGATGTCCTTGAGCTGCATCGAGGCTGTGGGCTGGGTGACGTGCATCACCTTGGCCGCAGCGCTCACGCTGCCGGTTTCGGCCAGGGCCAGAAACAAACGCAATTGACGGAAGCTGACGTTCATAGATGTTTATCTATATTCAAAGTTTGAAGAATCGATTTTACAAGTGTCCCGTCCGTTTCTATGATCGGCGCAAGGAACACATCCATGCACAATCTGATCGACCCCGCCATCCTCTTTTTCATCTTCGGTGTGCTGGCAGGCACCGTCAAATCCAACCTTGAAATCCCGACCGCCATCTCGCGCTTTTTGTCGCTGTACCTGCTGATGGCCCTGGGTCTGAAGGGCGGCTTTGCGCTGTCGCAATCGGGCCTGACGGCCAGCGTGGGCATCAGCCTGGCCGCCGCCGTGGCGCTGGCCATCGTCATCCCGCTCATCGGTTACACCGTGCTGCGGCGCTTTGTCTCGGGCTTTGACGCTGCGGCCGTGGCCGCCACGTATGGCTCGGTGAGCGCAGTGACGTTTGTCACGGCGGTGCAGACCCTTGAAAACCAGGGCGTGGCTTACGGCGGACACATGGCAGCGGCCATGGCCCTCATGGAGTCGCCCGCCATCATCCTGGCCGTGGTGTTGGCCAATTCGCTGCGACAAAAACAGGCCTCGGGCGTGGTGGTGCAGGCAGGCGGCGTGGCCGCGCTGGGTGGCCCAGCAGCACATGCTGGCGGATCGGTCGGCAAGATCCTGCACGAGTCCTTCACCGATGGTGCGCAGTTGCTGCTCTTGGGCGCCATGGTGATTGGCCTGGTCACGGGCGATGCCGGACAAGCGGCGATGGCGCCCTTTTCGGTTGACCTGTTCAAAGGCATGCTGGCCTTCTTCCTGCTCGACATGGGCTTGATGGCGGCGCGCAACCTGCCGCAGGTCAAAGGCCAGTCGCCCGTGCTGATCGCCTATGCAGTGATCGGCCCCCTGGTGCACGCAAGCCTGGCTTTGGCTCTGGCCTATGGCCTGAATCTGAGCGCAGGCGACGGGGCCTTGCTCATGGTGCTGGCGGCCAGCGCGTCCTACATCGCGGTGCCCGCCGTGCTGCGCACCGCCTTGCCCGAAGCCAAACCCGCGCTGTATTTCGGGCTCAGCCTGGGGCTGACCTTTCCCTTGAACATCGTGCTGGGCATTCCGATTTATTTGGCGGTGGCGCAAGCGGTCTTGGGATGAGCATGGCAGGGGGTCGTTTTTACGAAGGCCGCACCGTCGCGTTCCTGACGCAACACGGTAAACAAGATCTGGTGCGCGAACCGCTCGAAGCTGCGCTGGGCTGCCACTTGGTACACACCGATGGCTACGACACCGACCAATTGGGCACGTTCACGCGTGAGCTGACCCGAGCCGGCTCGCAGCTCGATGCGGCGCGCAAAAAAGCCAACATCGGCATGGCGCTGACGGGTGCATCTGTCGGCTTGGCCAGTGAAGGCTCGTTTGGCCCTGACCCTTTTGGCGCTTTCATGCCCTGGAACACCGAGGTCGTGTTGTGGGTCGATCGTGTGCATGCGATTGAAGTGACCGGCTTCGCACACGGACCCGCCCAAAGCCTGCACCGGATGGTGACCAGCCTGCAAGAGCTGGAGCGCTTTGCCACGGATGCCCGGTTTCCAGAACACCATCTTGTGCTGCGCCCGGAACACGCGGAGCACCCCGAGATGGACAAAGGCATCCGCGATCACGAGACCTTGCTGAAGGCCTTTCACCTGGCGCAAGCCAAGTCTGCCCATGGTGTGGTGTTTGCCGAAAACGATCTGCGGGCTTTTTGCAATCCGACACGCCAGACAACCATCCTCAAAGCGACCGGGGATCTGATTCAAAAATTGCTGTCGGTATGCCCAAGCTGTGACACACCGGGCTACTGGCTCAGCCAGCAGATTCCGGGCCTGCCCTGCCGTGACTGCGGCAGCTTGACCCGATTGCCCAAAGCCGAAATATGGGGCTGCAAAAAATGCGACCACGAAGAACAGCGCAAAGTCCAAAGCCAGCCATGGGCAGATCCAGCCCGTTGTGATTTCTGCAACCCTTGAAACTCAGGGGGTGAGCGTGCGCGTTCACACCGAGCGCATCAAACCGCCATCCACACGGATGTTCTGGCCCGTGATGTAGGCCGCGCCCTCCGAAGCCAAAAAGGCGATGGTCGCGGCCACTTCTTCGCTGGTGCCGTAGCGCTGCATGGGCACGCTTTCGCGGCGCTCTTCTTTGGCGGGCAGACTGTCAATCCAGCCCGGCAAAACATTGTTCATGCGCACATTGTGCGCGGCGTGCTCATCGGCAAACAGCTTGGTGAAGGCGGCCAAGCCAGCGCGTGCCACCGCCGAGGTCGGAAACATCGCACTGGGCTCGACCACCCAGGCGCTGGAGATGTTGACGATAGACCCCGCTTTTTGCTGGACCATGATGGGCGCCACCAAACGCACGGCGCGCACCACGTTCAGAAAGTACATGTCCAGGCCCAGATGCCACTGCGCATCGGTCAGCTCCAGCACAGGGCCTTTGGGACCGTGGCCTGCGCTGTTGACCAACACATCGATGCGGCCCCATCGCGCCATGGTTTGATCCACCAGTTTTTGCAGGTCTTCGCTCGACTGGTTGGAGCCCGTCAGCCCCAAGCCGCCCAATTCGCGGCCCAGAGCCTCGCCCTTGCCGGACGAGGACAAGACCGCCACCTGAAAACCATCCTGCGCCAGCTTGCGCGCCGCAGCAGCGCCCATGCCACTGCCGCCCCCCACCACCATTGCCACCTTGTTGCCCATGTGTTGCTCCTTTGTCTTGTGTTGCCGCATGCACGCAATAGGCGCGTCCCGCTGCACCTGCACCATCAGGCAGGGCTCCAGTCACGGCCTTGCAGGCACTGTAACCAAAGGCATGCCCAGACGCTGTCGCCCAAAACGATCCATGGCGCACCACTCGGTTTGGGAACCTGATTTTTGCCCCACCCATGCCCTCCCGACAGCCAAGCGACCTCGTCACAGGGACAACAACGCGCACCCATGCGGCCACCGGTGGGTCAGCAAGAGCAGGGCCGAAGGCCTCAAGAGTTGAAGTCGGTCACCATGCCCAGCGCTGGTGGCTTCCATTGGTAGCTCGGATCGAGCACATCCTGTTGCGGGACGTGCCCCAACCAATCGATGCCCAACAAGCGCAGCACGCTGTGCCCCAGCCAATCGGTTCGAACCGGTTGCAAAAAAGTTCGGCTGGACAAGCCTTCGATGGCATCGCCCCAGAACAACACAGGGACACGGTAACCGTCGGCCGTCCAGGCGCTGTGGCCCACATGTTCACCAGCGTGGCCCACCTCTTGCCCATGGTCCGAAAAGTAAACCCATGCAGACTTCTTGCCATGCTGGCGGGTCAGGTCCAAAGTAGCCGCCACCACGGCGTCGTGGTAGTGAATGGCCGAGTCATAGTCGTTGCGCAAACTTCTGACCCGGGGTGAGCGACCCTGGTCTTTCAAGCTTTGGTAGATGTCGTCCTTGACGTTGCGAAAAGGCACCCGCTCGTCCGGGTGCCTGAGTTGGTAATGTGGATGCGAGCCCAACAGATGCAAGACGATCAATTTGCGCGGTGTCGGGTCCTTCAGGGCGGCTTCCAGCACTGGCAAGGTGTTTTCATCGAGTGAAAGTGCCGAACGCCCGGGGGTCTTGTTCAACATGTGGACCGAATCGGCCAACTGCGCATGCTCTTGGTCAATCGCCAAATCATCATGGTTGCTGATCCACCATGTCCGATAGCCCGCCGCCTTCGCCAGCGCCAGCAGATGCTGCTGTGCGCTGTGGTCTTGGCCCATGTAAAAGAAATGGCGCAAGGCCGCAATCGTGCTGGCATCCACCGACCAGGCGTGCCGAAACACGCCCAAGCGACCGGCTTCGCTCTGTTGAAGCTGCATGAGCTGGGGCGTGGTGTCGCGCGGATAGCCATACAGGGACAGGTGCCCCCGGTTGATGCTCTCGCTGATGACCAACACCAGCGTATCCGGCCCAGCAGGCGTGAGGATTGGGTTTTGTTTCTGCGCGTTTGCCAACAAGCGCTGACGCTGTTCACCAAGATCGCCCCACTGCGCGCGCAGCTTGGACACATCGGCCATCCAGCCTGACCAGAAAAGCAGCGGATGGTGGTGACGCCATGGTTTGCTGAGCAGCGACAGCACCGCCAAGGCCAGCAACAAACTCAAAACCGCAAGGCGCCAGCCATGCACCTTCAGTTGAGGCTGTGGCTGGCGCCACCACCACAGAAGACTGCTGGCAAGCAGCACCAGTGACATGAACACCCCAAGCACCCCAAGCCACACACTGGCCCCATACATCGCCATGAACTCTGTCACTTCCTGCGACGTGGTGTTGGCCACCGCCGTGAGGACCATGGCGCTCGCCGGACTGGCGCCATAAATGTCCAGCAAAAAACACCTCACCGCAGCATCGGCAATGAAAGCGAACCCCATGATGCCCACAAAGCCGGCCTGAAGCGCTCGCCAACCGGTGTGCCGATGGGGCCAACACAGGCAAAGCCCCGCGGGCAAAGCCAGCACCACAAGCTGAAAAAGCCGCTTGCCGTCGTAGGCCAGCACCAGCGCCGCCATGACGGCGCACAGGGCCAAAATCGCCACCGAAAGACGCAGCCGCTTGGGTGCCATCGTGTTCATCAACGAGGTTTCGAAGGCCTTCATGCCCCCCGCGTGACCTTCTTGTACAGGCGTGCCGACCACTGGCCCAAATCGTCCAGGTAGGTGAACACCACCGGGATCACCAGCAAGCTGAGCACCGTGCTGGTGAGCAGGCCGCCGATCACGGCAATCGCCATGGGCGAGCGGAAACTCGCATCGGCCGCGCCCCAGCCCACGGCAATCGGCAGCATGCCTGCGCCCATGGCAATGGTGGTCATGACGATGGGACGGGCGCGTTTGTGGCACGCATCGAGCAACGCGTCCCAGCGGCTCATGCCAGGCACGGCCGGGTGATCGCCCTCGGCGGGTTTACCGCGCCGCGCCTCAATGGCGTATTCGACCAGCAAGATGGAGTTCTTGGTCGCGATGCCCATGAGCATGATCAGACCAATGAGCGAAGGCATGGAGAAGCTCTTTTGTGCGATCAACAGACCCACAAATGCGCCACCCAGCGACAACGGTAGCGCCGCCAAAATTGTGATGGGGTGCAGGAAGCCTTTGAACAGCAGCACCAGCACGATGTAGATGCACAGCACACCGATCATCATGGCCAAGCCAAAGCTGGCAAAGAGTTCGCCCATCACTTCGGCGTCACCCACTTCCACGATCTTCACGCCGGGCGGCAGGCTTTGCAGCGCGGGCAGCTTTTGCACCGCTGCTGTCACGTCGCCCAGCGGCATGCCCGACAGCTCGATCTCGAAATTGATGTTGCGCTGGCGGTCGTAGCGGTCGATCACGGCCGGGCCGCCCGCCACCTCGATGCTGGCCACCTGGCCCAGCATGACCGGGCCACGGCTGCCGGGCACCATCAGGCGCTCCAGCGTGGTCAGGTCGTGCCTCGACTCGTCGCCCAACTTCACGACGATGGGCACCTGGCGCTCCGACAAATAGAGCTTGGGCAGGGCCGCGTCGTAGTCGCCCAAAGTGGCCACGCGCAAGGTGTCGCTGATGGCAGCGCTGGTCACACCCAAATCGGCGGCTTTGGCAAAGTCCGGGCGCACCGCGATTTCGGGGCGCACCAGGCTGGCCGTCGATGCAATCGAGCCCAGGCCTGAAATAGTGCGCAGGTCACGCTCCACCGCCATGGCGGCAGTTTGCAGGGCCTGCGGGTCTTCGCCCGTGAGCACCAGCACGTATTTCTCGCCCGAGCCGCCCAGGCCCACCTTGGTGCGCACGCCGGGCAGTTGCTGCAAGGCCGTGCGGATGTCGTTTTCGATCGCCTGCTTGCGCGGGCGTGTGCCGCGCTCGGTCAGCTGGATGGTGAGTGTGGCCTTGCGCACCTCGGCCGCACCGCCGCCCGCAAACGGGTCAGAGCCCGCGCTGCCGCCACCAATCGTGGTGTAGACGCTCTTCACGTTGTCCACGGTCATCAAAAGCGTGCGGGCATGCTCGGCACTGGCCTGGGTTTGCGCCAAAGTGGCCCCCGGGGGCAGCTCCACATAGACCTGGGTTTGCGAGTTGTCGTCCGGCGGAATGAAGCCCTTGGGCAGCAAGGGCACCAGCATGATGGAGCCGATGAAAAACAGCGTGGCCAAGACCATGGTGGCCAGGCGATGCTTCATGCACCAGGTGGCCCAGACCATGTAGCGCTTCATCCAGCCCGGCTCGTGCTCGGCCGTGACAATGGGCTTCAAGATGTAGGCCGCCATCATCGGCGTGAGCACCCGCGCCACCACCAGCGAGGCGAACACCGCGAGCGACGCCGTCCAGCCAAACTGCTTGAAAAACTTGCCCGGAATGCCGCTCATGAAAGCCGTGGGCAAAAAAACCGCGATCAGGGTGAAGGTGGTGGCGATCACGGCCAGACCAATTTCATCGGCCGCTTCCATGGCCGCCTGGTACGGCGACTTGCCCATGCGCAAATGGCGCACGATGTTTTCCACCTCGACAATCGCGTCGTCCACCAGCACACCGATCACCAAGGACAGCGCCAGCAAAGTCACCACGTTGATGGAAAAGCCCAGGTACGCCATGCCGATGAAGGCCGGAATGACCGACAACGGCAGCGCCACCGCCGACACAAAGGTGGCCCGCCAATCGCGCAAAAACAGCCACACCACCAGCACCGCCAAAATCGCGCCCTCGTACAAAAGCACAAGTGAGCCTTGGTATTCCTCTTCCACCGGGGTCACAAAGTCAAAGGCCTCGGTGATCTCGATGTCGGGGTTTTGCAAACGGTAATCGGCCAGCGCCTGGCGCACCAAGCGGCCCACGGCCACCTCGCTCTCGCCTTTGCTGCGCACCACTTCAAAACCCACCACGGGCTTGCCGTCCAGTGCGGCGGCAGACCGCGCATCGGCCAGGGTGTCGCTCACCGTGGCCACCTGGTCCAGGCGAACACGGCCACCCCGCGATGTGGCCAGCTCAATTTGTCCGACTTCTTGCGCCGTCTTGACCGTGGCCAAGGTGCGCACGGGCTGCTCGCCCGCGCCCACATCCATGCGCCCGCCCGAGCCTTCTTGCTGCACCTGCTTGAGCTGGCGTGAGACTTCGGCCGCCGTGATGCCCAGCGACTGCAAGCGGTTCACGTCGAGCGCCACACGCACCTCGCGCGTCACGCCGCCCACGCGGTTGACGGCGCCCACGCCGCGCAGCGACAAGAGTTTGCGGGTGATGTCCTTGTCCACCAACCACGACAAGGCCTCGTCGTCCATGCGTTCGGAGCGCACGGTGTAGGCCAGCACAGGCGTACCGGCCAGGTTGAGCTTTTGCACCACCGGGTCGCGCAGGTCGCTGGGCAAGTCGGCCCGCACGCCCTGGATGGCCGATCGCACATCGTCCACCGCTTCTTGGGTGGGCTTTTCCATGCGGAACTCGGCGGTGATGGACACCACACCGTCTTGCACCTTGGTGGTGATGTGTTTCAGGCCTTGCAGTGGCGCCAGCGCGTTTTCGAGTTTGCGGGCCACATCGGTTTCGAGCTGCGAAGGCGCCACACCGGGCAGGCTGGCCGTCACGGAGATGGTGGGCACATCCAGATCGGGAAAGTTCTGCACCTTCATCGAGCCAAACGCGATCAGACCCGCCACCGTCAGCAGCACAAACAGCATGACCGCCGGAATCGGGTTGCGGATCGACCAGGAAGAGACGTTGAGCATGGCGTCCCTTTACTTACTGGCTGGCGTCGAAGCTGGCGCATCCACCACACGCACCGTGTCGCCGTGGTTCAGGAACGCACCACCGCTGGTCACCACCCGCGCATCGGCTTTCAGGCCGCTGGTCACCTCCACGCGGTCTGCGCTTTGGCGTCCGGTTTGCACCTTGAGCTGGCTGATTTTTTGGTCGGCCCCCACGGTGTAGACATAACTGAAACCATCGCGCACCACCACCGCGCTTTGTGGCACGGTGAGGGCCTGGCTTTGGCCCAGCGCGATCTCGCCTTGGGCGTACATGCCTGCGCGGGCGCTGCCGGTTTGGGCGGGCAAGTCCACATAAACCAAGGCGTTGCGGGTTTGCGCATCGACCGAGGGCGCGACCATGCGCACCTTGCCTTGCAGCAGCTGGCCACTGGCGGCTTTGACTTGCACGGGCGCGCCGACCTGGATGCGGCCGATCTCGGCCGCGGTCACCTCAGCGCGCCACTCGATGCGGCCCTGGCGAATCAAGCGGAACAATTCTGTGCCCGCACCCACCACGCTGCCCACCGTGGCCTGGCGGGCCGAGATCACACCCGCATCGGGCGCGCGCACCTGCGTCTGAGACAGGCGCACGTTTTGCAGCTGCACCAGGGCGCGGGCGGACTGCACGCGGGCCCCGGCAGAGGCCTCGGCGGCCAGCGCCTGGCTCAGCTGTGCGTTGCTGAAAAAGCCTTGCTGCTGCAGGCTGCGGGCACGCTCGGCCTGGGCTTTGGCTTCCTGGGCGCTCGCCGTGGCCTCGGCCAGGGCGGCTTCGGCCTGCGCCAGCTCGGCCCGCAAGGTGTCGGCCTGCAAAACCGCCAAGACATCGCCGCGCTGCACGCGGTCGCCCACGTTCACACGCACTTCGGTGATCTTCAGGCCATTGGCCTCGGCCCCGATGACCGCTTCTTGCCAGGCGGCCAGGTTGCCGTTGGCGCTGATTTTTTGCGCCAGGCTGGCTGTTTGGGGCGTGGTCACGGTGACCGTGAGGGAGGGTTTGGCGGCGGTGGGTGGCTGACGTTCATCGGCTGCCTGGACGACCCAAGCCAAACTCCACAAAACCCCAGCCCACACCCAGACACCGCTTTTTTTCATGACACTTCTCTTGACAGCACGCCTTGTTGACGCCAATCAAGTTTAGCGGTCAAGCGTTCACCATGGATTGATCCTTGAATTCGGGTGACTTACCCCCGCGAAGGCGTTCATGTTGATCGAGGCACCGAGCTCGGCAGGCCTCAACCAAGTCAGAACTTGTGCAACATCCCCAATTGGAGCGTTCTGCCCAACAGGCTCCCCTGGTCGCTGTTTACCCCCCATGACAGCCCATTGGCGGAATAAAACGACAAGGGCGGCATGCGGTTGGTCACATTGACGACACCGGCGCGAATTTGAGTGCGTGTCCCGATCTTGAACAAACCCATCACGTCGGCGGTGAAAAAACCCGGAACTTTGCGGCCCGAGATGACTTCACTTTTCCCTGTGTCAACCTGAATGGCCGTGATGTCCTTGTCTTTGTAACCGGTCGTGTGATGCATCACAATTTGCCACTGCACATCGGACCGATCCAAGCCGATCATCCATTGGCTTCGCCACCGGGGTGTGACCACATTGGTGGCGCTGGAATAGGCGGCAAGATCTGTCGTCCATTCTGTGGTTTCACTTTGGCGCTCTTTGGACTTGAGCATGTAGGTGGCTTGCAAACCCAACAGCCATCTGCCCCAATCACCCGGCTTTCTGTAACGCACATCGACATCCACCCCTTCTTTGACCGATGAGCCCAAATTGCGCATTTTCAAAAGCAGGGCAATGTCGTTATATCGCGTGTTCGCTTCATTGTTTCGGACCAATTCGGGGTTGGTCATCAATTGACCCAGATGTTGAAGCGGATTGGCCAGCGTTTGTGCCGAGCTTTCAAACTGCAATGTGTTTTTCACCCGTACCCGCCAGTAATCAGCACTGATGCTGAAATTGCGCGATGGCGTCAGCGCAAGGCCCCAGCTCATTTGTTCAGAGGTCTCCGGTTTCAAGTCGGGGTTGCCGTTGGTAAAGACGTCCAGAAAATTGTTGTTCCGGCAGAAAACACCCGTACTCCCTGCCGTGGGTGTGAGGGTATTGGTGGCAGCGATCAGATCGGGCGTGCACTTCAAACCACTCAAAACAGTTTGCACATACGGCTCGGGCAAAGACATTGTTTGCCCCACTGACGGCGCTCTGAAGCCAGTCCCCCAAGAGCCACGAACCGCCCATAGGGGGTTGATCAAGAGACGACTTGCCAGTTTTCCGTTGGTGGTCCCACCTACATCGCTGTACTGATCATGGCGCAACGACGCGATCAAATCCCAGCTGTCCGCGACAGGGATCTGAAGCTCCCCATAGGCGGCCATGACATGGCGCTGGTCAGTGAAGCCGGGGAACGCTGCCGATGCTTCCAGGTAACGGGTGTTGACTTTTTCCTGTCGCCCCTCCACACCCAGCCCCAACAACACATCTTTGCCGTAGCGCTCACCGATGGGTTTGGACGCGCGAACATCAAACGCGGTCAATTCCGTTTGCCCTTCTCGGTCTTTTTGCCATTGACGTGTGCTCAGCATTTGCTGTGTCAAGGGGTTTTGCGCGTCCAGGGGCAACAAGACCCAGGCAGTGGGTAAGGGCGTGGATCTTATGAATCCAAGACCAGCGATATTGTCATATTCGGCTCCCGCGACCACCTGTGACTGTGCTCTGTACAGGCTGGCCTGGTAATTCCATTCGTCAATTTCTCCTTTGATACCCATCGATGCGCGCCATTGCGTCTTGTCACGCGTCGTTTGCAATGCAGGCAAATCGGGTTGGAAAAAATATTGCAAATTGACGGGGTCTAAACCTTGCGCCACAGCCTCGCTGTATCCCACTGCACCCGGCTGGTTGGCAATCCGCCCACCGATGGTGGTCCAGTCCTTGTTCGCCATGCTTGTTTTCTGGTGTGTGTAGAGCCCCTCAGCAAACAGCGTGGCCCCCTCGTGCAGTCTGTACTCTCCACTGACATGAAGCTTTGCATTTTGACTTTGTGGATACAGGTCGTATGTGGGCAACAAGTTGACTTTGCAGCCCCCCGGATACCCCTGGTAGCTGAGACTGCCACGGGTGCATTGCCCGTCTTTGTACAGAGATGACCACATTTTGTTGTTTGTGGCCATGGGTGAATAGAGCAAGGCCGGCGCCGTGAAAGGGGACACCTTGGGGCTGTCAATCTGGTATTTTTTTCCTTGGTGTTCAAACCACACCCGGCCTTGGCTGCCGGCAGATCGATCGGCCATGCCAATGGCCTTTTCATCATCCACCTCTGCCGTCACGCGCAAGCTGAAACCGTCCTTCTGAAGCTGCCCATGCCCCCAACTCAAGCTGCTGCGCCAAGCCTCGCCTACGCCGCCATGAGGGCGGTTGTTATCCACAGTGATTTCTACCCCTTGCCTGTCCGTGCGGGTGATGACATTGATCACCCCGGCAATGGCATCTGTCCCGTACAAAGACGAAGCACCATCGGTCAAGACTTCAATGCGGTCAATGGCGGCCAAAGGCAGGCTGTCCAAATCGACATTGGCCACCTCTTGACCGGAAATGTTCTGAATGCCGTAGGGTGCCAGCCTTCGACCATTGAGCAACACCAGGGTTCCAGAAGGCATGCCGTGCAAGGCCCCATTGGTGAAGCCACCCAGAAGCTTGTTGTATTGAGTCCGGTCCAAACCATTGAAGACCTGGTTCAGGCTCTGCACGACCTGGGTCACCGACAGGTACCCTTTTTTGTTAATTTCTTGGCGTGTGATCACCCGTACTGGCAGAGCCAATGTTTGTTCCTTGCGAACAATCGATGACCCCGTGATCTCCACCTTTTCAAATTGCCGGTACTCAAGCGGAGACGCCACCACATCCACGGGGAGATAAGTGGTGACCGGCTGTTGCGTCGTTTGCGCCCCCACACACACGCAAGAGCCGCCCCAAACCACCCAAGAAACCATGTGTTGAAGTTGAAACAACGACCGTTTTGTCTTCATAGCCAGCTCCAAATGCGAGCGAGTACAGCCCAAAAAAAACGTATTCTGGCATTAAATAAATATTTATGCTTATTTGTTAAGTTAATTTAGTTATTTTTGAATGAAAGTTTGAAGTTGTGGCTTTTTATTTCAACGTCAGGTGTACTGGCCACCCCAAGCTCAAACCCGAGGAATCGACCCGGGCCACGCTGGGTTCTCGCGGGGATCCAAGCTCTCGGTGGTCGATGTCAAGGCCGAATACAAGTTCTGACCTGATCTGATATCACCCCGCCGCCACAGCGCCATCACCGCATCGCGCTCGGCCGCCAGTGCGGCTGGGGCCACTTGGCTGGGCGCTTCGTTCAGATGGGTGCGGTGTTGCAGGCGACGCATTTCGCAGCAGGCGTTGGCCGCCGAGGCGGCGCTTCACGTCGATATGCCCGCCCCGCACCCTCAAAAACGCATCGTGGCGCCCACCTTCAGGGTGCGGCCTTGCAAATTGCCGTTTTGGCTGTTGGCGCCCCACACCGCGTTACTCAGCGAATAAAAAGACAAAGGGGGCTTGCTGTCGGCGATGTTGGTCACGCCAAAACGGATTTGGGTTTTGCGCGAGGCTTGGTAAGTCGCCAACACATCGGCCGTCAGGAAACCCCGAACGCTGCGGCCGCTGACGGTTTCGCTTTGGCCCGTGACCGTGTTGAGCGCCACCACGTCTTTGTCCACGTAAGCACTGGTGTGGTTGATGTTGAATTGCCACTGCATTTTGGCTTGCTCATAGCCCACCATCCATTGGCTGCGCCAGCGCGGTGTCACCACTTCGCTGACGGCCGAATAGGCGCCCAGATCGGACACCCAGGCCGCATCGGCACTGGTGCGCTCTTTGGACTTGAGCATGAGTGTGGCCTGCATGCCCATGAGCCACCGGCCATTGCGCCCGGGCTCTTTGTAGCGGGCCTGAATGTCGATGCCCTCTTTGACCGTTTGCCCCCTGTTTTTCATTTTGAGCAGCAGGGCCATGTCATGCACCTTGCCGGCCCCGCCATCCACGCTGACCAGGGCGGGGTTGACGATGAGGGCCGATGCGTTGCGAAGGGGATCGGCCAAAACGGTTTGCACGCTGTCCATGTGCAAGGTGTCTTGCATGTGCACGCGCCAGTAATCGGCCGACACATTGAGGTTGCGGCGCGGCGTGAAGGCCATGCCCCATGTGACTTGACTTGTTTTTTGCAGCCGCAGATCCGGATTGCCGTTGGCGAAAACGTTCAGGACGCTGTTGCTTCTGCAGGCCACCGCTTGACCATCGACCGCCTTGAGCGCACTGGCTGCGGCATTCAGTGCCTCGGTGCAATCGGCCAACTGGACAGTGGCTTGCAAAAAGGGGCTGCTCAGCTGTTGCACCTGGGCCAGGCTGGGGGCCTGAAAACCTGTCCCCGCCGAACCGCGCATGGCCCATCGCCGGTTGATGGCCCAACGGGCGGCGAGCTTGCTGCTGATGGCGGCGCCCACATCGCTGTATTGGTCGGCCCTGAGCGAAGCCAGAACGTCCAGATCACGCCGGACGGGCAGCTGCAACTCGCTGAAAGCGGCCATGATGTTGCGCTGCCCCTTGAAACCGGGCTGGCCCGTGCCTAGGCTGTAGGGCGTGTCGGCTTTTTCAAGCTGCCCTTCCAGGCCCCAGGCCCATGAGGCTTCTTTGCCGTGCCGCTCATACAGGGCGCGCGAGGCCCGCAGCTCTGCGCTGGTGAGGGCGGTGGTGGCCGAGGCTGCTTGCAGCCAATAACGGGTGTTCAGGAGTTGCGCACTCAACGGGTTTTGCGCATCCAGGGGCTTGAGCATGAGGGCGTTGGGCAAGCTTGAATGTCCGTCAAAGATCCCCAAGCTGCCCAGATTGTCTTTCTCCAAGGATTGGCTCGTTTTGGATTGGGTTTGCAGCAAACTGGCGTGGTAGTTCCAGCCTTTCAATTCGCCTTTGAGTCCCACCGCTGCCCGCATCAGGTTCTTGGTGATTTTTTGCCGCAATGCGGGCAAATCGGGTTGCCAAAACGTGTAAGTTTCTTCGGCATTGAGCCCGTTGAGGACGGCCTCCAGATAACCCGGTGCGCCAATGGTGTCGGCGATTTTGCCGCTCACGCCCGACCAATCGTTGGCCGCAATTTGCAAACTTTGCTGGCTCAACAGCAACTCGGTGTACAGCGTGGCGGCATGGGGCAACAGCACCTCCCCCAGGGCGTGCAGTTTTTGACTTTGTCTTTCCGGTTCAATGTCATAGGAGAGCAAGCGGTTGTTCTTGCAGCCCCCCTCAAAGCCTTCGTATTTGACCGAATCCCCCGTGCATGCACCATTGGCGTACAGCGGCGAATACATTTTTTGCTGGCCGGTCGGCGAATACATCAAGGCCGGCGATCCGTAGGCTGACAAGCGGGGGCTGTCTGCCTGGTACGCCACGCCGGCATGGCTGAACACTTGGCGTGCCTGGCTGGCCGTTGTGCGCTCGCGCACGCCCATGGCCTCGTAGGTGTCGGCTTCGGCGGTGAGCCGAAGGCTGAAGCCATCTCGGCGCAGGTGGCCTCGCGCCCAGTTCAAACTGCTGGTCCAGCCTTGGCCGGCACCGCCTTGGGGGCGAATATGGTCCACCGAGAGTTCAACGCCTTTGCCTGGCGCTCGAGTGATGATGTTGATGACGCCAGCGCTGGCCTGTGCCCCATACACCGACGATGCGCCTTCACCCAGCACTTCAATGCGCTCCACCGCCGACAAAGGCAAGAGGCTCAGGTCAACACCGGAGGGGCTGGGGCCAGTCATGCTGTTCAGGCCCTGGGGGGCCAGCCGCTTGCCGTTGAGCAGCACCAGGGTGCCCGTCGGCATGCCGTGCACGGCGGCACTGGTCAGCCCCCCCAGGCCCGCACCCGCTTGGGTCAAGTCCTGGCCATTGAAGACATTGGACAGACTTTGCACCGCTTCGGTCAAGCTGACATGCCCGCGCATTTTCAGCTCCTGACGGGTGATGACTTGCAGGGGCAAGATGGCCGTTTCCTCTTGGCGCGCCAGCGAAGAACCGGTGATTTCCCGCTTTTCGGCCTGCCGGTACTTCAGGGGCACGCCGTCTGTGTTGCCAAACAAGGCCCCCCTGTGGTCGTCTGCCCGCACCTGTGCCTGTGTCCCGAAAACCAAGCCCAGCGAGACGACAACGCCCCACAGGACGGCCTGGCGTTGATCTCTGCTTTGTTTTTTCACGGCACCCGTCCCCAGTCAAAATTGCAATCTATATGGCCGATTTTTACATTAGATTGTGTCAAAAAGGACAAATTCTTCTTGCCTGTGCATGAATATGTGGGTTTGTTTCGGCTGAACTTGGCCGTGCAGGGCGTGTGCCACGCCTTACCGCCCACGGGGTGGGCTGCAGAACATCTTTTTTTTGTGCAGGAGCCCGCCTGCTGGCGATGCGGCTTGTGCGGGGATGCCTTAACCCATCACGCAGCGCCACAACGCCAGCAAGGCCTGGCGCTCGGCAGTCAGGGTGTCGGGGTCGACCTGGGTGGGTTCTTCGTTCAAACGCGCGCGGTGTTGCAGGCGGCGCATTTCGCGGTAAGCATTGGCCGCGTCTTCGCCCATGCCTGAGGGCAGCAGGCCTGCTTTTTCGGCCCGCTGCAACAAAGCGATGTTGCCCACGTTGTCGGCCAGCTCGGGGTGGGCGGCGGTGTGCAGCAGCACCAGGTATTGCACGGCAAACTCGGCGTCCACCATGCCGCCGGGGCTGTGTTTCACGTCAAAGCGTTCGGCCTTGACGGGGTGACCCTGACGCACGCGTTCGCGCATGGCCACGATTTCGGCCTTGAGGCTGGCGGCGTCGCGCGGGGCGCTGATGACGGCATGGCGCACGGCATCAAAGCGGGGGGCCAGGCTTTGCAAACCCATGACAAAGCGGGCGCGGGTCATGGCCTGGTGCTCCCAGGTCCAGGCGGTGTTGCTGCCGCGCTGCTGCTGGTAGTCGGCATAGGCTTCAAAGCGCGTGACCAAGAGGCCCGAGTTGCCGTTGGGCCTGAGCGCCGTGTCGATCTCGTACAAATCACCGTCGGCGGTTTTCACCGTCATCCAGTTGATCATTTTGCGCACGTAGGCGGCATAGATTTCCTGGGCGCGTTCGTCCTCGTCGTCGTACACAAAAACAATATCCAGGTCACTGCCGTAGCCCAGCTCTTTGCCGCCCAGCTTGCCGTAGCCAACGATGGCAATCGCCGGTTCTTCGCGGTGGCGGTTTTTCAGGCGATCCCAGCACCAACGGGCCGTGACGCGCAGCACGGCGTCGGCCAGGGCGCTCAAATCATCGGCCACCTGCTCCACCGTGAGCACGCCTTCCACGTCACGCGCCAGCGTGCGGAACTGCTCGGCGTGGTGCGCACGGCGCAGCAAGTTCATCAAACTTTCTTCGTCGTCTTCGCCCGTGCGTTGCAAGGCCACCAGGCGGGCCTGCAATTCGCCTTCAAATTCAATGGCATCAAAACGGGTGCTGAACAAGTTGCCCCCGGCCAGCTCGTCAATGACGCCCGGGTGTTGCAGCAGGTAGCGGGCCGGCCACTTGGCCGCACCCAGCAGGCGCAGCAGGCGTTCGTGCACCGAAGGGCGCTCCAGCATCAAGGCCAGATAGCTTTCGCGGCGCAACAAAGGCTCGATCCAGTCGGCCATGCGCAGCACGGCTTCTTCGCTCACGCGCCCCACATCCAGCCACTGGGCGGTGCGTTGCAGCAGGCGCATCAGGCGGCCCCGCGCATCGTCACGCAGCGACTGCACGCGCGGGTTGTCGGACCACCGTGCCAGGCGCTCGCGCACCGGGCCACTGAAGTCCACCAGCACCGCGTCCAGTTCGGCATGCTCGCGTGTGGTTTTGCCGTTCTTGCCGTTGCAACCTTTGCATTCGCGGTCGCCGCCGAGCAAGATGTCGAACTCCTGGGCCACCACTTCGCGGTGCGCGTCCAGCTCACTCAAGAAAGCACCGGCCGTGGCATAGCCCAGGGTTTGGGCGATCCAGGCCAGGTCGTCGTCACGCGTGGGCAACACATGGGTTTGCTGGTCATCGAGGTACTGGATGCGGTGCTCCACCTGGCGCAAAAACACATAGGCGGCGCCCAAGGCATCAGCCGTGGCCTGCGGCATGAGCCCGGCCTTGGCCACGCGCTGCAGCGCGTCCAGGGTGGGGCGGGTGCGCAGTTCGGGAAACTGCCCACCGCGCACCACCTGCAACAGCTGCACCGTGAATTCGATCTCGCGGATGCCGCCACGCGACAGCTTCACGTCATTCGCACGTTCGGGGTGACCTGCACTGCGTTTGGACGCGTGGTCGCGGATTTGCTGGTGCAGCGTGCGCAGCGACTCGAAGACGTTGTAGTCGAGGTAACGGCGAAACACAAAGGGCAGCACCACGCCACGCAGCGCCTGGGCCGAGCCATTGATCATGGCACTGCGGGGCGCGACCACACGGCTTTTCATCCAAGCAAAGCGCTCCCACTCACGGCCTTGCACCAGCAAATACTCTTCCAGCGCATCGAGCGAGACCACGCTGGGGCCCGAGTTGCCGTTGGGGCGCAGCGCCAAATCCACACGAAACACAAAACCATGGTCGGTGGTGTCGCCGATCAGGGCGTACATGCGCTTGACGGCGCGGGTGAAGTACTCCTGGCACGAGACCTTGTTGCGGCCTTCGCTGTTGCCCAGGGTTTCGCCGTCTTCGTCATAAACATAAATCAGGTCGATGTCACTCGACACGTTCAGCTCGCGCGCGCCCAGTTTGCCCATGCCGATGATCCACATCTCGGCGCGGTGGCCATTGGCCTTGGTGGGCGCGCCGTGCAGGGCGTCCAGGTCGGCCACCACCTGCTGCCAGGCAATGTCGAGCGTGACCTCGGCCAGCCAGGTCATGCCGTGCGTGACCACCTGCAGCGAGCCCTGCCCGCCGCAGTCAAGTTGGGCCAGCCGCTCCAAGGTCAGTTGACGCAACACCCGCAATGCGGCGCTGGTGTCCAGGCCTGTGGCTTGCAAGGCGGCAAAGGTGGCGTTGAGGCTGTCCCGGGTGGGCGCGCCTGCCGGCAACAAGGGCAGCACATCGGCATAACGGCGGTGCAGGCGCTGGACAAAACGCGAATACAAAGCCTTGTTGGCCGGGATGGCAGCAGGGGGGGCAAGGGCTTCATCCATGGGCTGGCTGCGGGTCATAATTCCTGCTAACTTTCTGATTCAAACATTCTGTGCCGACTTTGCCCACCTCTTCAACCCTGACCCCACCGCTGCATCGCTGGCTGGCGGGGGTCGTGCGGGTCATCAGCTGGGGATTGTTGGTGGCCGGCTTGCTGCTGGGCCTGGCCTGGGCCGGACTGCATTTTTGGATTGTGCCGCGAATCGACGACTTCCGTCCCGCGCTGGAGCGCTTGGCCCGGCAATCGCTTGGGGTTCCGATGCACATCGGCGGTCTTTCGGCCCAATCCACCGGTTGGGTGCCTTCTTTCGAGTTGCGCGACATCGCCTTGCTGGACAGCCAAGGTCGTCCTGCCCTGAGCCTGCCCAAGGTGGTGGTGGCCATCAGCCTGCGCTCGGTGCTGCGGCTGCGGCTGGACCAACTGGTGCTGGATGCCCCCGAACTGGACGTGCGCCTGAACGCCGATGGCCGCTGGCAAGTGGCCGGGCTGGACTGGGCCCCCACGTCCCAGGGCGATTCGGCAGCGGCCGATTGGCTGTTTTCGCAGCGTGAAGTGATCATCCGAGGCGGCCGCTTGCGCTGGACCCGGGAAGCCGCTCTGAGCCCCGGGCCGTCTGAGTCCAACCATTTGGCGCCGGCCCCTGTGACCACCACATTGAGCCTGCAGCAAGTGGATCTGGTGCTGCGCAACTCGGCCCGGCACCACGATGTGCGGGTCGATGCCACGCCGCCCGAAGGCTGGGGCGAGCGCTTTGTGCTGATGGGCCGTTTCAGGCGCGGTCTGCTGTCCACCCACCCCGGCCGATGGGCCGATTGGTCGGGGCAGGCATATGCCTATTTTCCGCAAGTCGATGTGGCGCAACTGCACCCGCATGTGCCCAAAGCCATGGCCTCTGGCCTGCGCCTGGATGCAGGGCAGGGCCCGGTACGGCTGTGGAGCGACATCGACAAAGGCCAATGGCGAGGGGGCTTGGCCGATGTGAATCTGACCGGGCTGACTGCCCAGCTGGACCCGCAACGCCCAGCCTTGGTGTTCGAACAATTTTCAGGCCGTTTGGGTGGCAAGGTCCATGCCCAAGGCTTTGAGTTGTTCACGCGCGAGCTGGCCTTTGTCGATGCGCAGGGCCTGAGCTGGCCCGGCGGCAACCTGACACTCGATTACACCCACGCCCAAGGCCGACAGCCCGCCAAAGGCCGCCTGCAGGCGGACAAACTGGACTTGTTGACCTTGCGCGAGATGGTGCTGCGCCTGCCCATGGCGCCGGGGCTGCACGAACGCCTGCAAGCGCAAAACATGGCCGGGCAAGTCAACCACTTGCTGTGGCGCTGGCAAGGCGACTGGCAGCAGCCCACGCACTACGAGGCCCAGGCCACGGTGAACAACTTGCGCTGGCGGCACCACGCGACATCCCCTGAGGCGCTGGACTGGCCTGGCGTGCAAGGCGCCGAATTGAGCGTGAAGCTGACACAGGCCGGTGGCCGCATGGACCTGCGCATGGACACCGGCGGCATGGTCTTTTTGCCGGGGGTTCTGGCCACGCCCGAGGTGCCTGTGCGCAGCCTGCAAAGCTTTGCGCAATGGGAGAAAAAAGACGGCCCCCACGGCACGCGCTGGCATGTGCCCAAGTGGCAGCTGAAACTGGCCAATGCCGACCTGCAAGGCGAGTGGCACGGGCAATGGCATGAAGACCTTGCTGGCCAGGGCCCGGGGACGCTCGATTTGCAGGGCCAGATCCTGCAAGCCGATGCCGCTTCGGTGCACCGCTACTTGCCGCTGATGCTGCCCGAGTCAACTCGGCATTACGTGCGCGATGCGGTGGTCAAAGGCCGCTACACGGGTGTGAAAGTCCGGATCAAGGGCGATCTGGCCAAGCTGCCTTTTGCCAGGCCACAGGACGGCGAGTTTTTATTTTCCGGACGCCTCAAAGATGTGGAACTGGACATGGTGCCGGCCAACTTGCTGCCCAAGAACAGTCTGGCCTGGCCGCGCTTGCGCGGCCTGCAGGGGCAACTGAGTTTTGACCGCCTGGGCATGAAACTGAACGAGGCATCGGCACGCCTGGGCGATGCCAAAACAGGCCTCCTGCTCAGTGGCGGCACAGCAGAAATCGCCGACATGGGCCACAACCCTTTGCTGCAGGTCAGCGCAGAAGGCAAGGGCAATGCCCCGCAACTGCTGGCGGTGGTGCAGCAATCGCCGCTGGACGCGATGCTGTCCGGCGCCCTGCACGACACCGAGGCGAACGGCCCGGTGCAATGGCGGCTCAAACTCGGCCTGCCGCTGCTGGCCCTGGACCACAGCCAGGTGCAAGGCACGGTCACCCTGGGCGGCAACGATGTGCGCATCAGCTCCGCCACCCCCTGGCTTGAAAAATTACAAGGACAATTGCAATTCAGTGAATCGGGCTTTTCGGTCACCGGTGCCAAAGCGCGCCTGCTCGGCGGCCCGGTCCAGATCGAGGGCAGCATGCGCGCGGCCAGCAGCCCCGGCGCAGAACCCTCGCTGCTGCTGCAGGCGCAAGGGCAGGTCAGTGCCGAGGGCCTGCGCGCGGCCAAAGACCTGGCGCCACTGGACCAGCTGGCCCAGCATCTGAGCGGTGCCACCACTTACAGTGCCCGCCTGGGCTGGCGGCAAGGCCAGCCTGAGTTGAGCTTGCAAAGCACGCTGGAAGGTCTGGCCCTGGCATGGCCTGCGCCTTTGGGCAAAACAGCCAGCACATCCTTGCCCCTGTCCCTGCAAATTCGCAGCATGGGCCCCGGTCCGCAACGGCAAGACCAGATCCAGGTCAAGCTGGGCACCCTTGCTTCGGTCCACTACGTCCGCGACCTGACGGGCGCGCAGGCCCGCGTCCTGCGCGGCAGCCTGGCCCTGGGGGTGCCTCCCGAGCAGGTGCCGGTGCTGCCGCAGACCGGCGTCACCGCCAGCGCAGCCTTTGACCGGCTGCTGGTGGACGATTGGCTGGCCCTGCTGCCCGTCAATGTGCAAGACATGGGCAGCCCAGCACCGGGTGCGGCCGCATGGCAAAGCTACCTGCCCACCCGCGTGGGCCTGCAGGCCAACAGCTTGACCGCCCAGGGACGAACCTTGCACCAAGTGGTGGCCGGGGGCACGCGCGAAGGCCAGCAGTGGCAGGCCAACGTCGACGCCCAGGAGCTCAGCGGGCATTTCATGTTCCGTCCATCGTCCAGCGCACAGCAAGGCCTGCTGTTCGCCCGCCTGAGTCGGCTGAACCTGCCGCCTGCTTCGGCCAGCGATGTGGAAGCCTTGCTGGAAACCCCACCAGCACAACTGCCCGCGCTGGACATCGTGGTCAATGAACTGGAGTTGCGCGGCAAAAAACTGGGGCGGGTGGACATCGAAGCCGTCAACAGCGAACCCGGGCGCAGCAGCGTCGCCCCAGGCACCGAGTGGCAGCTGAAAAAATTCAACATCACCTTGCCCGAGGGCAGCCTGCGCAGCACCGGGCGCTGGTTGGCGGCACGCGGTGGCAGCCCTTTGCGCAGGACCGAAATGGACTTTGTGCTCGATGTGAAAAATGCCGGTGAGTTGCTCACCCGCCTGGGCACCCCCGACGCCTTGCGCGGCGGCACAGGCCAGCTCGAAGGCCGCGTGAGCTGGCAAGGCTCGCCGCTGTCCTTGCACTACCCCAGCATGGACGGGCGCTTTGATGTGCGCATGGGGCGTGGACAATTCCTCAAGGCCGATGCGGGCGCTGCCAAACTGCTGGGCGTGCTGAGCCTGCAGGCTTTGCCCAGGCGTTTGTTGCTGGACTTCCGGGATGTCTTTTCCGAAGGCTTTGCCTTCGATTCGGTGCGCGGCGAGGTCCGCATTGCGCACGGCATGGCCACCACACACAACCTGCAAATCCAGGGCGTCAATGCGCTGGTCCAGCTCGATGGCTCGGCCGACATCGCCCGCGAAACGCAAAAACTGCGCGTGGTGATCTTGCCCGAAGTGGACGCCGGCACCGCCTCCTTGCTGGCGGGCATCGCCGTCAATCCGGTGGTGGGGCTGACGACTTTTCTGGCCCAGCTGTTTTTGCAAAACCCTTTGTCACGCGCCTCGACACAGGAATTCCTGATCGACGGCAGCTGGGCCGACCCGCGCGTCACCCGGGTGGACCTGCGCGGCCTGCCACCCACCCCGCCACCCGCTTCGGCGCCCGCCTCGGCGCCTTGAATGAACGCCTGATCGCCACCGCCAACGGCTCTTGGCACTTGCACGACAATGCAGTCCATGAAGATCCGGATGCCGCTCTTGACCCCGCGCTTGCAAACCCAAGTCGCACGCTGGCGGACCACCATGGCCGATTGGCTGCCCGGCGGTGCAGGACGGCGGTGGCTGTGGAGCGCCCTGATCGCCCTGGTGCTGGCCGTGCTGGCCACTTTGGTCTGGCTGGCCGGCCGCTACGAAGCCAGCCAGGTGCAAGCCGAGCTGGAACGCGACACCGCCGATGCGGTGAGCGATTTGCGCACCCAGTTGTCGCGCCATGTACAGGCGCTGCAAGGCGTGCAAGCGGCCCAACCCAACGCGGCCCAGTGGCAACAAGAGATGCTGGCGCTGTTGCGCGAAAACCGCGATTGGTTGCGTGTGGAATGGCGTGACAAACCTTTGAACCTGATCGGTTTTGCCGACTCGCCCTTGCGCAGCCCGGTGTTTGAACGCAACCCCCGCAACGAAGTGCTCAACGAGACCTTTCAATCGTGTCTGCGGGCCAGGCGCCTGAATGGCCCCGCCTATTCAAGTTCCTACTTTTTGCCCCAACCCGACGGACTGGGTTTTGAGGTGATGGAGCTGTGCCTGCCCTACATCCACGGTGGAGAACTGATGGGCTTCACCGTGGTCACGTATGGCCTGCAGGAATTGTTGCACGAGCGATTGGGTAAAACTTTTGGGCGAAGCAACGAGTTGTCGTTCACCGAGCCCGATGGCACGCGGCTGGCCATCTCGGGCACACAACGGCGCGGTTTGCGCGTGTTCACCGCGCAGCAGCTGGTGGACTTGCCGGGCAATACCCTGGTCTTGCGCATGGACGGCCGCCGCGGCGAACCGGATCTGTTTCCCAATGTGCTGACCGCACTGGTGACCGGCATGTCGATCGCGCTGGTCACCGTGATGGTGATGCTGGCCAAAGACTCGCGCCGACGTCTGAAAGCCGAGCGCGATCTGGCCGAGGCCTTGGCATTTCGCAAAGCCATGGAAGACTCGCTGGTCACCGGCTTGCGCGCCCGCGATCTGGAAGGGCGCATCACCTACGTGAACCCGGCTTTTTGCCAGATGGTGGGGCTCGATGCCGACATGCTGACCGGACGCAATGCGCCCATGCCCTATTGGCCGCCCGAAATGGTGGACGAGTACAAACAACGCCAGGCCATCCGGCTGGCGGGCAACGCCCCCCCGCGTGAAGGTTTTGAATCGGTCTTCATGCGCGCCGACGGCACACACTTTCCAGTGCTGATCATCGAGGCCCCGCTGATCAGTGTGCAAGGTCAGCAAACCGGCTGGATGGGCGCGGTGATCGACATCAGCGAACAACGCCGCATTGAGGAACTCTCGCGCGCCAGCCAGGAGCGTTTGCAGGCCACCGCCCGGCTGGCCACCGTGGGCGAGATGGCCTCCTTGCTCAGCCACGAACTGAACCAGCCGCTGGCCGCGATTGCCAGCTACGCCAACGGCTCGCTGAATTTGCTGAAAGACCCGAGTGCCGTGCCCCAAACCCTGGACGATGTGCACATGGCGCTGCGCCGCATTGCCGAACAGGCCGAGCGGGCGGGCCGGGTCATCAACAGCGTGCACGACTTCGTTCGTCGGCGTGACCAGGCCCGTGAGGCCGTGGCCCCACAAGCTTTGCTGGACGCCATCGCGCCCCTGGTCAACCTGCAGGCGCGCAAGCTGCAGGTGAAGGTGCATACGCGCATCGAGCCCAAACTGCCACAGGTGATGTGCGACCGCACCATGGTCGAGCAGGTGCTGCTGAACCTGGCACGCAACGGCATGCAAGCCATGGACCTGCCCGAATGCCGCGACCGGGTGCTGGTGCTGCAGGCCCGGCGTGCGGCCTCCAACGCGGACCAAGGCTGGGTGGAGTTTTCCGTGACCGATGTGGGCGCGGGCATTGCGGACGATGTCGCCACGCAGTTGTTCAACCCGTTTTTCACCACCAAGCCCGAAGGCATGGGCCTGGGGCTGAGCCTGTGCCGCACCGTGGTCGAGCAGCATGGTGGGCACCTGGAGTTCGAAGCTTTGCAACCCAAAGGCACGGTGTTCCGCTTCACCTTGCCCACCGCCAGCAAAACCACGTCGATCGCCACCCCGGTGCCCGAACAAGACGCAGGCTGAGCAAGCCCTGCTTTTGGATAAGATCAAGCCATGCAACTGACCGACACGCCCACTGTTTTCATTGTCGACGACGATGCCAGCGTGCGCGAAGGCATGGCGTGGCTGCTGCGCACGCGGCGCTTGCTCAGCGAATCTTTCGAGAGTGCCGAAGCCTTTCTGGACATGCTGCACAGGCATGTGAGCAAGGCCTGCGAACCCGTGACCCCTTTGCCCACCATGGCCGGCTGCATCTTGCTGGACGTGCGCATGCCCGGCATGAGCGGGCTGGCCCTGTTTGAACATTTGCTGGCCACGGGCGTGGCACAAGCCTGGCCTGTGATTTTTCTCACCGGTCACGCCGATGTGCCCACGGCGGTGGACACCGTCAAACGCGGTGCCTTTGATTTTTGTGAAAAGCCTTTTTCCGACAACGCCCTGGTCGACCGGGTAGAACAAGCCCTGAGCTTGTCGCAAGAGCGGCTGACCGCACGCCTGCAGCAGCAGTTGCTGCAATCGCGCATGGCCGAGCTCACCGAGCGCGAACGCGATGTGATGCGGCTGGTGGTGGAAGGCCTGCCCAACAAGCTCATTGCCGACCAACTGGACATCAGCGTGCGCACCGTGGAGGTGCACCGGGCCCGCGTGTTTGAAAAAATGGATGTCAAATCGGCGGTGGAATTGGCCAATTTGTTGAGGTCATTGATGTGAGTGCAAAGCCGACAACGCTTGTGCAGATGCCGGGCACGTCAAGGCAAGCCCGGCCCTCCAGTGCTGCCAGCGCCTCGCGCAGGGGTCTGTGCCTGAGTTTGTGCCTGGTGGTTTCGGGCGCGCTGATCGCTTGCGCATCACCATCGCGGACACCGCGCGCACACGTTGACACCAACATGCCTTACAACCCGGCCCGCAACGACCTGGCGCTGGTCGCCATGTCGCTGCTGGACACCCGCTATGCCTCGGGCGGACGAGGTCCGGCGACCGGGTTTGATTGTTCCGGCCTGGTTTCACACGTCTACAAGGAAGGTGCTGGCCTGCCCGTCCAAGGCAGCGCCGCCGATCTGGCTCGCCAGTCGCGCCCAATTGCGCGTGAACAATTGCAGCCCGGCGACCTGGTGTTCTTCAACACCTTGGGCACACGCCACTCGCATGTGGGTGTGTACGTAGGCGAAGGCCGTTTTGTGCATGCCACCAACCCGCGCACCGGGGTGCGCATGGACAGCCTGAACAACCGCTACTACGCCCAGCGCTTCGAGGGCGCTCAGTCACTGCTGGACTGAGCTGCAGCGCTTCATTTTGGCGGCGGCGCAGGGGGCTTGGATGGCCGTTCAGCCAGTGTCTTGTCTGCAGCCTGCGGGTCTTGCGGCAATTCACCTTTCTTGCGCCCGGAAAACATGGTCCACCAGACAATCGCCACAAAAATAAATCCGGCCAACAAGGCTTCCAGCAAAATCAGACCCATGAGCCCACTCCTGTTCCACCGATTCAACCCGCCGTGGGCCGTTTTGGCATTGGCCGCGATTGTAGGCAGCCTGGGCGGCTGCTCCTTGGCGCCCGTGGCCGAAAGCCCTCCCGCAATCCCCGTGATTGCCAGTCCGCAAGACAGTGGCCCGTTGCCACCGGTCATCACGCAAGCCAAGAGTCGCTGGGTGCCGGTGCACTGGAGCCATTTGCCCGGGCTGGAGACCGATGCGGTGCACGAAGCCTGGCCGGCCTGGCTGCAAAGCTGCCAACGGCCCACCAAGGCCTGGGCTGCGCTGTGCCCCGAGGTGCAACGGCTGTCCAACGCTTCGACGCTGATGCAGCGCCACTGGATACGCCAGAACCTGCAGCCTTACCGGGTGGAGTCCACCGAGCAGCGTACCGATGGTTTGCTGACCGGGTATTACGAGCCGGTGCTGGACGCATCGCGCCTGCCCCGCAAGGGCTTTGCCGTGCCGCTGTACGCACCACCAGCCAGCCTGACCCAACGCAAACCCTGGTACACCCGGCAGGAAATGGAGACCCTGCCCGCCGCCCGAGCGGCCTTGCGTGGCAAGGAACTGGTGTACCTGGCCGACCCGGTGGACGCGATGGTGCTGCACATCCAGGGCTCGGGCCTGGTGAATGTGACCGAGCCCGATGGCCGCCAGCGCATGGTGCGTCTGGCCTTTGCGGGCACCAACGAGCAGCCCTACAAAAGCATTGGCCGCTGGCTGCTCGACCAAGGCCTGATCCGTGACGCCAGCTGGCCCGGCATCAAGGCGTGGATTGACCGCAACCCTTCGCGTGTGAACGAACTGCTTTGGCAAAATCCGCGTGTGGTGTTTTTCAAAGAAGAAAGCCTGCCACCCGGCGTGACGCCGCCCGGCCCCAAAGGCGCACAAGGCGTCCCGTTGACCGCGGGTCGGTCGATCGCGGTTGATCGCGGCAGCATCCCCTACGGCACACCGGTGTGGCTCCGGTCTTCAGGCCCGCAAACTTCGCTGGACAAACTGGTGTTGGCCCAGGACACAGGCACCGCGATTGTGGGCGCTGTTCGGGCGGACTATTACGCCGGATCGGGACCCGCCGCTGGCGAATTGGCAGGACGCTTGAAACAGCCTTTGCAGCTTTGGGTGTTGTGGCCCAAATGAATCTGACTTGCCGCCCCGGCTGTGCCGCTTGCTGCACCGCCCCGTCCATCTCATCGCCCATTCCTGGCATGCCGCAAGGCAAACCCGCCGGTGTGCCCTGTGTGCAGCTTGACGCGCAACTGCGCTGCAAGATTTTTGGCCAACCAGAACGCCCAGCGGTGTGCGGGCAACTGCAAGCCTCGGTGGAGATGTGCGGCCCGCATGACGACGCAGGACAATTTGCACGGGCTTATTTGATGCGGCTGGAAAGACTGACGGCGCCAGAAGCTTGAACGACCTAACAAGCTGGGGGCCGGGATATGATGACCGCATGCCTTGGTCGCTGCAGTTGGCACCGCCCTCAGCTATGCCTTGGCGGGACAACCTGCGTTTGCCACCGGTGCTGCGGGCATCGCCGCCCTCACGCTGGTGCTGCGCAACAAATTCATCCCCATGATGGATCAGCTGGCCCCACTGATCGTGGCCCAAAAAGAAGCCGCCATTCCCGCATTCCGCCAAATCCACACATCGGCCATTTTGATCAACATCTGCCAGCTGCTGGCCATTCTGGGCAGCCTGGGAATGGTCTGAACCCCAAAGACAGAACCCTGACTGGATTTGTGGAAGTTCGCCTGCAAGCGGTGACCTGCGGTTTGAACATGGCTGCATCGCCAGCAGGCTGACTCCCACAATCTTGCATGCTCAGACTCTGCATCGCCAAACGGTTGACGTTCATGGTCGTGCTGTCCTGGTGTGGAGTCACCAAAACGTCATCGCTTCCAACCGCCCATCGCGTAAGCTGGTCTTTTTGATCCGGAGCTTGGGCCATGGCGTTTGACATTCCTTCCCTGAAAAACAGCGTTCACCCTGACGAATGGCAGTTGCGCACCGATCTGGCCGCGTGTTATCGGCTGGTGGCGCTGTACGGCTGGAGCGATCTGGTGTTCACCCACATCAGTGCCAAGCTGCCCCATTCGGTGGCAGGCGATGACCACCAGTTTTTGATCAACCCTTATGGGCTGATGTTTGACGAGATCACCGCGTCCAGCCTGGTGAAGGTGGACATGCAGTGCAACAAGCTGCACGACAGCCCGTTCCCGGTCAACCCGGCGGGCTTTGTGATCCACAGCGCGGTGCATGAGGCCCGGCCCGATGCCGGTTGTGTGTTGCACACACACACGCGTGCCGGCGTGGCCGTCAGTGCACAAAAGCATGGGGTTCTGCCCATCAGCCAGCAAAGCACCTTTGTGCTGTCGTCGCTGGCCTACCACGGCTACGAGGGGGTGGCCATTCGCGACGATGAAAAACTGCGCCTGCAAGCCGATCTGGGCGAGGCCAATTACCTGATGCTGCGCAACCACGGCTTGTTGACGGTGGGCAAGACGGTTGCCGATGCGTTTTTATCGATGTACACCTTTGAGAACACTTGTCGCATTCAGGTGGATGCATTGGCAGGCCAATCCAGTTGCGCCGACCTCACGGCAGTGGATCCCCACATCCTGAACGGTGTCGCCACGGCCATGCGTGTGCAAACCGGCGGACTGGGCGGTGCATTTGTCTGGCCATCGCTGCTGCGCAAGCTCGAGCGTGAAAGCCCTGATTACAAGCTTTGATTTGATGAGATTTTGACCATGAAACTGTCGCCTCTTGTCATGCGCACCGTGGGTAGCTGCCTGTTGATCCTGACATGGGGACATGCGCATGCAGGGCGCCCCTTGTCAGTGGAAGATGCCAATGTGAACGAAACCGGTCAAGGCCATGTGGAAACCTGGTGGGCGCACAGTTCGGCAGGTAGCCGGGCCTGGACGGTGGCGCCTGCATGGTCACCTGTCGATGGCATGGAACTGGCGGCGGCATTTTCGCGAGAAAACCCCGGCCAGCTCAATGCCAGGGCTGTGCAAATCAAATGGCGTCTGACCGCTTCGCAAGACCATGGTTGCAACTGGGGTGCTTTGCTGGGTTTGTCGCAAACAGCTTCCGAAAAGTCACGCCCTTATGCCAACGGCTTGCTCAGCTGCCATCACCCCTTATGGGGCAGTTTTCACGCCAATCTGGGCAGTGTGCAGGACGCGGCAGGTTTTTATGCCACCACGCGAGGCCTGGCCTGGGAGCGATCCCTGGGCCAAGTCACTTTGCATCTGGAAAGTTTCGCTCAGCAACATGCCAAACCCACGCGTGCCATCGGTTTACGCCATGACTTGTTGCCACAGCTGCAGGTGGATGCCAGTTGGGGTCGCCAAGCGGGGCAAACTTTGACCACTGCAGGTTTGAAGTGGATGTTCTGATAGGCCTGCCATTTGGCGCGCGGGGTCTTTTTCTATTCTTCTATGTTCTTATATCTTTAAATAGTCGTAGTAGATAAGCACCGACCACTTCTGTGGACAAGCCGATTTTTATCCATGCTGACAAAGACTTGGCTCACTTTTCAAGGTGTGCGTGACTGTGCTTTGTGTTCGCACACCTGGCATGAACAACTTTCAGCCCAAGCAGCAAGCTGTGGATAAACAGGGCCTTGCCCTTTTTTTATTCACAGGCTTATCCCGGATACTTCCGGGCGAAAAAGCTTGCTCTGCACTCAGCCGAGACCAATGGGTGAAGGTGCCCGCATCACGATGAGGCTGAACAGTTTTTCGTATTCTTGGCTTGGCGGGTAGTGGCCAGACAGCGGGTCGGCGTTTTCTGCAAAGGCAGCATCCAGCACATGCCAATCTTCGGTGCTCAAGCAGCGTTGGGCTTCGGGCAGGATCACGGTTTCTTCCAGATGCATGTGTGCCAGATAGAAATCCAGGTATTTTTGGAGTGCCTCTTCAAACGCTGCTCGGCGTTTGGATCCCAGCAGTTCCCAAGCCAACAACAGGTGTTGCAGGTCCCGGGCGGCTTTTTCGCTGTACATGTGGTCGCGTTCCAGCTTGTCGATGGCCCCCATGACTTTGGGGGCGGCTTTGACGACCTTGGGGAACAGCAAGTTGGATTCCTTGGGGTGATGCAAGCGTTCCGGAAATTCATCGATGTAGAACAACATCGCACGCACCACGTCAAAGAACTGTCTCTTGTCCTCATCGGGGCCGCGTTGGACCATCAGACGCATGGATTGCAACATGGCCGCCAAGGAGGCGTGTTCGTCGCGGATGATTTGCAGGGCGCTGGGATTTGTCATGTGAAACCACTTTTTGATGTGGTTTCCAGTCTCTCCGTTTGTGGCTTAACACACCATGACGAAAGTCAAGAATGCGTGACTTTGCCGAGGCAAGGTTTTAACCGCATGGCCCGGCCTGCGCACCACCGCATTCGCTGCGGTCAATGCTCAGGCTTTCCAGCGTTTGAGCAGCAAGGCGTTGGCCATGACGCTGACCGAGCTGAGCGCCATGGCGCCGCCGGCAATCACCGGGTTCAGATAGCCCAGCGCCGCCAGCGGGATGCCCGCCACGTTGTAGGCAAAGGCCCAAAACAGGTTTTGCCGGATCTTGGACACGGTGCGCTTTGAGATGTCCAACGCAGCGCCCACCAGCGCCACATCGCCGCGCATCAGGGTGATGCCTGCAGCATGCATGGCCACGTCGGTGCCGTTGCCCATGGCCATGCCCACGTCCGCCGCTGCCAGTGCCGGCGCGTCGTTCACGCCATCGCCCACCATGGCCACGGTGTGGCCACCCTCGCGCAGCTTTTGCACCTGTGCGGCTTTGTCGCCGGGCAGCACCTCGGCCAGCACCTCACCATCTTCTGGGCGCAGGCCCAGGCGCCGTGCCATGGCCTCGGCTGCCGCCTGGTTGTCGCCCGAAATCATCACCAACTTCAAACCGCGTTCGCGCAATGCGGCCAGGGCCTCGGCCGCTCCCTCTTTGGGTTCGTCACCAAATGCCATGAGCAACAGCCCCTGCACACCCGTGGCCGTGCGTTCGGCCAGTGCCGACAAAGTGGCGCCTTGGGCCTGCAGTGCCGCCACATCGGCCGCCCACAGCGTGGGGCTCATGCCCTCTTGTTGCAACCAGCGCAGGCTGCCCAGCAGCAATTGACGGCCCTCAACGCTGGCTTGCACGCCACGTCCCGGCACAGCGGCCAAATTGGCAGGCGTTGTCAGATGCAGGTTGTGTGCTTTGGCGGCGGTGACCACGGCACGGGCCAAGGGGTGTTCGCTGCCGCTTTGCACACTGGCCGCCCAGGTCAGGACCCGTGTGACGTCTTGTCCCGGCGCAGCCACCTGTTGCGTCAGACGAGGCTGACCCACCGTGAGGGTGCCGGTTTTGTCAAAAGCCACGGTCTGCACCCGGTGCGCCATTTCCAGCGCTTGTGCGTCTTTGATCAAAATGCCGTACTTCGCGGCGACCCCGGTGCCCGCCATGATGGCCACAGGCGTGGCCAGACCCAGGGCGCAGGGGCAGGCGATCACCAGCACGGCCACGGCATGGATCAGTGCTGTCTCGAAACTGGCACCCATGAACAGCCAAACCGCCAGGGTGATCAAGGCCACCACCAAGACCACCGGCACAAAAATTTCGGCCACTTTGTCCACCAGCCTTTGGATTGGCGCTTTGGCCGCTTGCGCATCTTCCACCAGCCGGATGATGTGCGAGAGCACCGTCTCATGGCCGACAGCGGTCACCCGCATCAGCACGCGTCCATCGCCATTGATCGAGCCGCCCGTGAGTTGTGCGCCCACGTTTTTGGACACAGGCAAGGGTTCGCCGGTCAACATGGATTCATCGACCTGGGTTTGACCTTCGACCAATTCGCCGTCCAGCGGAAAACGTTCGCCCGGCCGCACCACGATCAGGTCACCGGTCAGGATTTCGTCCACAGGCACATCGACCTCGCCGTCTTCGCCCATCCAGTGCGCTTTGTCCGGCCGCAGAGCATGCAAGGCTCGGATGGCTTCGGTGGTCTGGCGTTTGGCACGGGCTTCCAGCCACTTGCCGAGCAAAACCAACGTGATGACGACGGCCGAGCCTTCAAAATACAAGTGCGGCGCATGGCCTTCGTGCGCAGTGAGCCACAGCCAAACCGACAAGAGCCAGCCCGCCGTGGTGCCCAAGGCGACCAGCAAATCCATGTTGCCCGTGAAGGCCTTGAGTGCGTGCCAGCCCGCTTTGTAAAAGCGGGCACCCAAGATGAACTGAACGGGTGTGGCCAACGCAAATTGCACCCAGGATGGCAGCATCCAGTGCTGGCCCCACAAATCGCCCAGCATCGGCACCACCAAGGGCGCCGACAAGACCAAACCCAAAGCGACTGGGGCAAAACCGGTCCAGGCTGATGGGGTATTGGCTGCGGCTTCGGCCGCTTCCAGCGAACGGGGTTCATAACCTGCATCGCGGATCGCACGGCGCAAACGCGCATCGGTGGTGTCGGCCGATGTCACCGCAATGCGTGCGGTTTCTGTGGCCAGATTGACCGTTGCAGATTCGACACCGGGCACTTTGTTGAGCGCCTTTTCCACCCGCGCCACGCACGACGCGCAGGTCATGCCGCCAATGCCGATGTCGTAAGTGGTGTGCCCGGAATTGATCTGTGTCATGTCTGAACCTGATTTTGAGAATATGCTCGGGGCTGAATCTGACAACCTCTTCAAGGATGCATCATGAACCAGATTTTCAACGTGGAAGGCATGACTTGTGGGCATTGCGAAAAAGCCGTCACCAAAGCTTTGCTGGCCCTAGATCCACAAGCCAAAATTGTGATCGATCGCACGGTCAACAAAGTCGAAGTGGATTCCACGCAAGCGCGTGATGCTTTGCAAAAAGCAATTGCCGATGAAGGTTATCGGGTGATTGCCTGATTGGAGTCTGCGAGGGACTTTCACAACCACCCTGGCAGGCCGGAGGTTTTTTCGGTCATTGATCCCATCGCACGAACAGCTGCGTGCACGGCGCCTAGCTTCATGGATCTTTACAAAAAGGCCTGCACTACAGACACATGGCCCCATCAGACTTCAGTCACCCCATCACTGAAAGGATGTTTCCATGAAATCAATTCGCACCACCTTGATCGCCGCCAGTTTGCTCGCTGGTTTTTCCGGGCTGATCATGGCCCAGAATGCAGCACCCGCAGAGTCGCCCCGCGCTGCCCATGCGCACAAAATGCATGCTCAGCGTGCTGAACTGCACGCCAAACATCTGGTTGAACTCAAATCCAAATTGAACTTGAGCGCTGACCAGGAAAGCGCATGGCAAAGCTTTGAGCAATCCATGCAAGCACCTGATCACAAGCTTCGCCCGGACCGGGTTGCATTTGAAAAAATGACGACACCTGAACGCATTGACCAGATGCAGGCCATGAAAGCGCAGCGCGATGTGACCATGCAAAAGCATGCGCAAGCCACCAAGACGTTCTATGCCCAGCTCAGTGCGGAGCAAAAAAAGGTGTTTGATGCACAAAGCTTGGCTGCCATGGCTGGCATGCGGGGCATGGGCTCTGGCATGCACCCCATGCGTCATGGTCACCATGGCGCACATTCCAACTGATCGCTCACAAACCCCGAAACTGCCCGCAAGGGCAGTTTTTTTTGATGCCTGCGCTTTTCAAATTTGATGTGTGTCAAATGTCTGAATGCGTGAGTGGTTAAGCTGTTTTGATGCATTCACGTCCACCACCCCCACCCACGCCAACGTCCATGCCAAGATCCGCCGGACGTTTTTTACCCCCGATATTGCCCATTGAACTGGACCAGCCCATGCAATGGTTGGCTCTGGGCTTCAAAGACCTGGCCAAAGCCCCCTTGCTCAGCATGTTGCACGGTCTGGTGTTGGCTGTTTTTGGCGCAGCCATCACCTGGATTGCCCATGACCGTTTTTGGCTTTTGGCCGGTGCTCTCTCAGGCTTCATGGTGGTAGCCCCGGTATTGGCCACCAGCTTGTACGCCATGAGCCGGGCCATAGAAAAAGGCGAAACGGTGAATTTTCGGCTGTTGGTTCAAACCTGGACCCAATGGCAGTTGCGCCTGCGGCATGAACCGGACAGTTACTGGAGCTTGATCCGATTTGGCCTGCTGCTGGCCTTGGCCGGAACCGGCTGGGTCATGACATCGTCTGCGTTGATCACCTTGTTCGCACCGGTTCCCATCCACACCCCCATGGATTTCATTCGCCATGTGGTGCTGGGCAAAGACCATTTCCTGTTTGAACTCTGGCTGGGTCTGGGTGGGGTGATGGCCGCACCGGTTTTTGCTTCCTGCGTGGTGTCCATGCCGCTTTTGCTGGACCGCCGCGTCAACGTGTTGCAAGCCGTGCTGACCAGCTGGAAAACCGTGCTGACGCATCCCTTGCCCATGGTGCTTTGGGCCTTTTTGATCATGGGCTTCACATTGCTGGGCTTCTTTTCCTTATTTCTAGGACTGATCCTGATCGTACCCATGCTCGGTCACGGCAGCTGGCACGCTTATCGGCACATGGTGGATGTGTCGGATTTGCCCGAGCGTCTGAAGCCACAGGGAGACCTGTGATGTTCGGATTCAACGAAGAACAATTTGCCTGGTTTGGTTTGACGATTGGCGTTGGGGCTTTCATGCTCTACATGCTGTTCATCATCGGCCAATTGGCCTGGGAATCCAAAGCAGGAAAGTTTGGCACTTTTGTCATATTTTTAGGGCTTGCTTTCGGCATGTTGGGCTTTGTCGCCAAAGGGGTCATCCAATGGCTTCTTGAGGCTTGAAGTTTTCAGGACAAACCTGTGGATAAAAAATGAGCAACAGACTGGTTATCCACAGCTTGATCCATTTGGCAACACTTGTTCATCTACGGACGACAGCACTGACGCACAGTAGCGCACATGCTTGCAAATGCTTCAAGTGACTGTCGGCATTGAAAAAAACGAGCTTGTCCACTCCACATGGCAAAGCTTATCTACTACGACTATTTAAAGATATAAATTCATAGAGAGATAACAAAAAACATTCCCACTGTTAAGATTTGCGTCTTTCCCATCCCGATGGCACCATGGCGAGCGTTTCAGAAGACCCTTTTCCCCACTGTTACGACATCAAAAGTGCTGACCTGTCTTTGGTGGCTTTGCTTCTGAAAACGAGCGAGCTTGAAGCGGTTTCCAAAGCCTTGTCGCAGCAGTTGGCTGAAAGTCCTGGTTTTTTTGACCAAGAGCCATTGATCATTGACATGAGCGGCTTGCCACCGGAAGAATCCACGCAAAACTTGGACTTGCCCGGTTTGATCAGTGTGCTGCGTCAACACGGCCTGATCCCACTGGCCATCAAAGGGGCCAACGCAGAGCTTTTGGCCACAGCCAAGGGGCTGGGTCTGGTCGATGCTTCTGATGCCCGCATCCGGCGTTCTGTCCCCCTTGCTGAGCCTCCTTCACCTCAACCAGAGCCTTCGCCTGTTGCACCTGCCATTCAAGCGCCCTTGGGTGCCATGATCATTGACAAGCCTTTGCGCTCTGGCCAGCAGGTTTATGCCAAAGGACGGGATTTGGTGGTTCTGGCCGTGGTCAATGCCGGTGCTGAAGTGATTGCCGACGGGCATGTGCATGTTTACGCCACTTTGCGAGGAAAAGCCATTGCTGGCGCTCGTGGTAACACAGAAGCACGCATCTTTGCCCAGGTGATGGAGCCCGAATTGATCTCGATTGCGGGTGTTTACCGCACCAGTGAAAATGCTTTGCCCAAAGATGTTTTGGGCAAAGCAGCTCAGGTGAGCCTGCAATCGGGCCCGGATGGTGACAAATTGCTGATCTCTGCTTTGAAATCCTGATTTTTATTTTGTCCAAGAAAGTTAACCCATGACAAAAATCGTTGTTGTGACATCTGGCAAGGGCGGCGTGGGCAAAACCACGACCAGCGCAAGCTTTTCGGCCGGTTTGGCGCTCAAAGGCTTCAAGACGGCCGTGATCGATTTCGATGTGGGCCTGCGCAATCTGGACTTGATCATGGGTTGTGAGCGCCGTGTCGTTTATGACCTGATCAATGTGATTCAAGGCGAAGCCAACCTGAACCAGGCTTTGATCAAGGACAAGCAATGCGACAACCTGTTTGTGTTGGCGGCTTCCCAAACACGTGACAAGGACGCGCTGACACAAGAAGGCGTTGAAAAGGTCTTGAACGACCTCAGCGGCATGGGTTTTGACTACATCGTGTGTGATTCACCGGCCGGCATTGAAACCGGTGCCCTGATGGCCATGCATTTTGCCGATGAAGCTTTGGTGGTGACCAACCCCGAGGTGTCTTCGGTGCGTGATTCGGACCGTATTTTGGGCATGCTGGGCAGCAAGACCAAGCGTGCCATTGAGGGTCTTGAGCCCATCAAGGAACACTTGTTGATCACGCGTTACAACCCTGAGCGTGTTGAAGAAGGGCAGATGTTGTCCTTGCAGGACATTCAGGACATTTTGCGCATCCAATTGCTGGGGGTCATTCCCGAGAGCGAAAACGTGTTGCAGGCATCCAACCAGGGCATGCCCGCCATCCACATGGCCAACAGCGATGTGTCTGAAGCCTACAAGGATGTGATCGATCGTTTTCTGGGCGAAGACAAGCCCATGCGGTTCATTGAAGCTGAAAAAGCAGGCTTTTTCAAACGTCTGTTTGGAGGCAAGTAAACCATGTCTTTTCTTTCCTTCCTGTTGGGCGAAAAGAAGCAAACGGCCAGTGTGGCCAAAGAGCGCCTGCAAATCATCCTGGCCCACGAACGCAGCGGCCGCAACGCCGCAGAGCCCGATTACTTGCCGGATCTGCAGCGCGAATTGGTGGCGGTGATCAGCAAATACATCAAGATCAATGTGGAAGACATCAAGGTCAACCTGGAGCGTCAGGACAACCTTGAAGTGCTCGAAGTCAAAATCGAGTTGCCCGATTCACGCTGAGGCCACTGTTTGACCCGCGGGTGACGTGCAGGGCTGGCACGTCACCCGTGAAATGCGCATGCGCTTTCCTATTTTGTGGCCAGCGATGCCCACAGGGCTCGCGCCGCACGGATGTTGCGTTCCTTCACATGGCCAAAGCCCTTGATGGTTTCGGGCACCTTGGCCACCTCCACAGCATGCGCATGCGTGCTGGCATTCAGGTCCAGCAGCACGTCGTCGATGTGCTGCATGTATTCACCGATCAAGGCGCGTTCTGTCTGGCGTTCTTCACTGCGGCCAAACACATCGAATGCGGTGCCGCGCAAACCTTTGAGTTTGGCCAATACCTTGAAAGCACTCAGCATGGCTGGACCATACTTTTGTTTGACCAGTTCACCTTTGTGGTTGTGCTTGGCCAAAAGCGGTGGGGCCAGGTGGTAGTGAACTTTGAAATCACCTTCAAAGCTGTTGGCAATGCGGTCCAGAAACGCGGATTGGGTGTGGAGGCGGGCAACCTCGTACTCGTCCTTGTAGGCCATCAGTTTGTACAGATGGCGGGCCACCGTTTCGGTGAGCGTGGTTTTGCCTAAAGGTGCCTCGGCCAGCTGAACACGCTGGATGAAAGCCTGGTAGCGCTCGGCATAAGCCGTGTTCTGGTAATCGGTCAGACGCGCCATGCGGTTGGCGACCAGGTCTTCCAGGGTGTCACGCTTTTTGAATTGGATCACCTGTGCGGGCTGGATGTGGCGCATCAACACATCCAGGTGCTGCGCAGCATGCCGACCCCATTCAAATGCCGCCAGGTTGTTTTTGACCTGCACGTCGTTGAGTTCGATGGCACGCACCAACGATTCGCGATGCAAAGGCACCCAGCCCTTTTGCCAGGCGTAACCCAGGATCATGGGATTCACATAAATCGTGTCGCCCATGAGTTGCTTGGCCAGCGCATCGGCATCAAAAGCGCCCACGCCTTCCACGCCCACTTGTGCGGTGATTTCGGCCACGCATTGCTCGGCCGGGTTTTGCCAGTTGCCGTTTTTCACAAACGCGGCGGTGGGTGTGCTGTTGCTGTTCAGCGCCACATGGGTGCGGCCCGTACGCATGCGCAAGGTGGTTTCCTTGGACGCGCTGACGATGGGGTCGCAGCCGATGATCAGGTCGGCAGCGGCCATGCTCACGCGTGTGGTGCGGATATCGTCCTGGCTGTTGGCCACCAGGATGTGGCTCCAGGTTGCGCCGCCTTTTTGGGCCAGGCCTGCCGAGTCTTGCGTGACGATGCCTTTGCCTTCCATGTGGGCGGCCATGCCCAGCAGTTGGCCGATGGTGATCACGCCTGTACCGCCCACGCCTGCGACCACCATGCCCCAAGGCTCTGAAATGGTGGGCAATGTGGGTTCAGGCAAAGCGCCCAGGCTGGCTGGGTTGAGTGCCGTGGTGGCCGAAGAAGACTTCTTCTTGAATGAGCCGCCTTCCACCGTGACAAAGCTGGGGCAAAAGCCCTTGAGGCAGCTGGTGTCCTTGTTGCAGGTGCTTTGATTGATGGTGCGTTTGCGGCCGAGTTCGGTCTCAAGCGGCTCGACCGACAGGCAGTTCGATTGCACACCGCAGTCGCCGCAGCCCTCACACACCTCTTCGTTGATCATCACGCGCACAGCAGGGTCGACCATGGTGCCGCGCTTGCGGCGGCGGCGTTTTTCGGTGGCGCAAGTCTGGTCGTAAATGATGACGGTGGTGCCTTTGATCTCGCGCATTTCGCGCTGGATGCGGTCGAGCTCGTCGCGGTGGAATACGCGCACGCCTTCGGCCAAAGTCACACCCTTGTACTTTTCAGGCTCGTCGGTCACGACCACGATGCGCTGAGCACCTTCGGCCTTCATGCTCATGGCAATTTGCACCACACTGTGGCCTTCGGGGCGCTCGCCGACTTGCTGGCCACCGGTCATGGCCACGGCGTCGTTGTAAAGGATCTTGTAGGTGATGTTCACACCCGAGGCCACGCTTTGGCGCACTGCCAAAATGCCGCTGTGGAAATAGGTGCCGTCGCCGATGTTGGCAAACATGTGCTGGTCGGTGCTGAAGGGTTGTTGGCCCGTCCATGGCACGCCTTCGCCGCCCATCTGGGTGAAGCCTACCGTGCTGCGGTCCATCCAGATGCTCATGAAATGGCAGCCGATGCCCGCCATGGCGCGTGAGCCCTCAGGCACCTTGGTGGAGGTGTTGTGCGGGCAGCCTGAGCAGAACCAGGGCTGGCGCTCGGCCGCAGCGCCCAGGGTCAGGGTTTGCAGCGATTTTTCCTTGGCGTCCAGCACGGCCAGGTGCGCGTCGATGCGGGCGGTGGTGTCGGCATCGATGCCCATTTTCTTCAAGCGCTTGGCAATGGCCCGTGCAATCAAAGCCGGGGTCAGATCGGCATTGGCCCTCAGCAGCGTACGCTCGGTCGGGTTGGGGATGGACCATTCACCGCCCGACACATCGCCTTCGGCCTCGTCGAACTTGCCCAGGATGTTGGGGCGTACGTCGTCGCGCCAGTTGTACAGCTCTTCTTTGAGTTGGTATTCGATGACCTGGCGCTTTTCTTCGACCACCAAAATCTCGCGCAGCCCAGTGGCGAATTCGCGGGTGGTTTGTGCTTCAAGCGGCCAGACCACGCCCACCTTGTGCACCCGGATGCCCAGGCGTTGGCAGGTGGCGTCATCCAGCCCCAGGTCCAGCAGGGCCTGGCGCGTGTCGTTGTAGGCTTTGCCGCTGGCGATCAGGCCAAAGCGGTCATTCGGTCCCTGGATGACGTTGTGGTTGAGTTTGTTGGCGCGGATGTAGGCGAGAGCTGCGTACCACTTGTAGTCGAACAAACGGGCTTCCTGCTCCAGCGCGGTGTCAGGCCAGCGGATGTGCACGCCGCCGGGGGGCATGACGAATTCGGGCAACACGATTTGCACACGCTCGGGGTCGATGTGCGCGGTGGCACTTGACTCGACGATTTCCTGAATCGTCTTCATGCCCGACCAGATGCCCGCAAAGCGGCTGAGCGCCAGGGCGTGCAGACCTTGGTCCAAGATGTCTTGCACGCTGGCCGGGAAAAACACGGGCAGGCCGCAGGCCTTGAAGATGTGGTCGCTTTGGTGCGCGGCGGTGGAGCTTTTGGCCACATGGTCGTCGCCCGCCACCGCCAGCACGCCGCCCCAGGGCGTGGTGCCCGCCATGTTGGCGTGCTTGAACACATCCGAGCAGCGGTCCACACCGGGGCCTTTGCCGTACCAGATGCCGAACACGCCATCGAACTTGTTGGTGCCGGGCGGCGCAAAGCCCAGTTGCTGTGTGCCCCACAAAGCAGTGGCGGCCAGCTCTTCGTTCACGCCGGGCTGGAACACGATGTGCTGGGCCTTCAGGTGGTCCTTGGCTTTCCACAAGGATTGGTCGTAGCTGCCCAGTGGCGAGCCCCGGTAGCCGCTGATGAAGCCGGCGGTGTTTTTGCCCTGCAGGGCGTCGCGCTGACGTTGCAGCATGGGCAGCTTGACCAGGGCCTGCACGCCGCTCATGAAGGCGCGGCCGACGTCGAGGCTGTATTTGTCGTCCAGCGTCACGGTTTCCAGAGCCTGGCGAATCGATTCGGGCAAAGGGGCGTTCATGGTGTGTGTCCTGCAACAAAAATACAGTCGACAGTGTAGGACGCCAGGCCGGACAGGTGCTTGCTTTCTGTGACAGGATTTGCCCTATGATTTGAAAGAATATTGCTCAAAGAGGCTTATTTTGGAAACACTGGATAAATTCGATTGGGCCATATTGAACGAACTGCAAACCAATGGCCGCTTGAGCAACGCAGAATTGGCCCAACGTGTGGGTTTGTCTGCCGCGCCGTGCTGGCGGCGTGTTCGTGCATTGGAAGAGGCGGGCGTCATCAAAGGCTACCGCGCAGAAATCGATCGCCAGAAAGTGGGGCTGGATGTGTTTGCTTTTGTGCGACTGGATGCCGAGCGCAACCGGGGCGACATCACCCGCCAACTGGAAGAGGCGATCCTCAAGATTCCGGAGGTGATTTCTTGCCATTACATCAGCGGCACGGGTACCTTCGAACTTCAGGTGGTCAGCAAAGACCTGAACACCTTCAGCCAGTTTGCTCGCGATGTGCTGATCAACCTGCCCAATGTGAAAGACCTGCACACCAGTTTTTCGCTGGGCGAGGTCAAGGCCGCAGGGGCCTTGCCTTTGAAACCTTGAGTGTCAGCGCACGGTTTTGGGAGAGCAGGCTTGCAAGCGATGTCCTGTGTCCATACAGGCTTGAATCGCCAGCAGGCTGGCTCCCACTCAAGCCGAACATCCGTGTAAACCGGTATCCGTTTCTTGGCCATGTTTTTTCTGTGGGAGCTTGCCTGCAAGCGATGACTGATGATCTTTAAGGGTACAAACCCCGTAATTCGCGCGCTTGCAAAATGCGTGAACAAGCCACGATGAAGGTGGCGGTGCGCAGGCTCACCCGGTGCTCGTCGGCCACTTGCCAGATGGCGGCAAAAGCTTCGCGCATGATGCGCACCAAGCGGGTGTTGATGTCGTCTTCGCTCCAGAAGAAGCTGGAGAAATCCTGCACCCATTCGAAATAGCTGACGGTGACGCCGCCCGCGTTGGCGATCACATCGGGCACGACCAGAATGCCGCGTTCGTGCAGGATGTCATCGGCTTCGGGCGTGGTGGGGCCGTTGGCGCCTTCGATCACCATGCGGGCCTGGATCTGGTGGGCGTTGTTGGCGGTGATTTGCTGCTCCAGTGCGGCCGGGATCAGGATGTCGCAATCCACCCCCCAGAACTGCGCATCGGGCAGGGTTTCTGCAGGCGTGAACCCCTTGACGCTGCCATGTTCGCTGACGTGGCGCAGCAGAGCGGGCACGTCCAGACCAGACGCCTGGTAAACCGTGCCGCCGTGGTCCTGTACCGCGACCACCGTGGCCCCGGCCTGCGCAAACAACTTGGCCGCAATGCCGCCCACATTGCCAAAGCCTTGCACGGCGATACGGGCCTTGGCGATGTCCAGACCGATGTGTTGCGCGGCTTCCTGGCCCACCGTGAAGACACCCCGCCCGGTGGCTTCGCGTCGGCCCAATGAGCCGCCCAAGGCCAAGGGCTTGCCGGTCACCACGCCCGAGGCGGTGGCGCCCTCGTTCATGGAGTAGGTGTCCATCATCCAGGCCATGATTTGCTCGTTGGTGTTCACGTCCGGGGCCGGGATGTCCTTGGTCGGGCCGATGATGATGCCGATCTCGCTGGTGTAGCGGCGTGTCAGGCGCTCCAGCTCGCCGCGAGACAGGGTTTTGGGGTCGACCCGGATGCCGCCCTTGGCCCCGCCAAAGGGCAGGTTGACGGCCGCGTTTTTCACCGACATCCAGGCCGACAAGGCCATGACTTCGGACAGCGTCACATCCTGGTGAAAGCGCACGCCACCTTTGCCCGGGCCTCGGCTGGTGTTGTGCTGTACGCGGTAGCCTTCAAAGTGGGCCATGGTGCCGTTGTCCAGCTCAATGGGCACGTCCACGATCAGGGCGCGTTTGGGGCGTTTGAGGGTTTCGATCCAGCGCGACAGCGAGCCCAGATAGGGCGTGACGCGGTCGACTTGCTGCAGGTAAATGCCCCAGGGACCGAGGTGCTCGGGGTTCAAATACGAGGGCAGTGCATGGGTGCTTGTGGCGGGGATGCTTGCGGATGAATTGGACATGTTTCGTCGCCTTTCTTGAAACTGACGGGTTGTCAGTGGTGCACATGGTAGGGCGGGCACGCGCCGCCGTCCAAGGCCGCTTGGCTGTCAGGTCATGCGTTTCGCGCATAACCGCAAGGGCCGCAGGCCTGACCCCCTGCCTGTAAAATAAGCAGCTTCAGCCGACCCCGTGGCAGGGCGGCCCATGGCGCAGGCGGCGCCCATTTTTGGCCTTCATTCAAGGCGGACTTCTCATGCTTTACCCTCAAGAATTCGATGTGATCGTGGTCGGTGGCGGCCATGCCGGAACCGAGGCTGCGCTGGCGGCTGCGCGCATGGGCTGCAAAACGCTCTTGCTCACCCACAACATCGAGACACTGGGCCAGATGAGCTGCAACCCCAGCATTGGCGGCATTGGCAAGGGCCATCTGGTCAAAGAGGTGGATGCCTTGGGCGGCGCCATGGCGCTGGCCACCGACGAAGGCGGCATCCAGTTCCGCATCCTCAACAGTTCCAAAGGCCCGGCCGTGCGCGCCACCCGTGCCCAGGCCGACCGCATCCTCTACAAGGCCGCCATCCGTCGCATGCTGGAAAACCAGCCCAATCTGTGGCTGTTCCAGCAGGCGGTGGACGACTTGATGGTCGAAGGCGACCGGGTGGTGGGCGCCGTGACGCAGGTGGGCATCCGTTTCCGTTCGCGTACCGTGGTGCTGACCGCAGGCACCTTTCTGGACGGCAAGATCCATGTGGGCCTGCAAAACTATTCGGCGGGCCGGGCGGGCGACCCGCCAGCGGTCAGCCTGTCGGCGCGTCTGAAAGAACTGAAGTTGCCGCAAGCGCGCCTGAAGACCGGCACACCGCCGCGCCTGGATGGCCGCACCATCGATTTTTCGAAATGCACCGAGCAACCCGGCGACGGCGTCCCCGGTGGCATGAACCCCGAGGGCGGGGTGCCGGTGTTCAGCTTCATGGGCCGTGCGGACATGCACCCCCAGCAAGTGCCCTGCTGGATCACCCACACCAATGAGCGCACGCACGAGATCATCCGCTCCGGCTTTGACCGCAGCCCCATGTTCACCGGCAAGATCGAGGGCGTGGGCCCGCGCTATTGCCCGAGCGTGGAAGACAAGATCAACCGCTTTGCCGACAAGGACAGCCACCAGATTTTTCTGGAGCCCGAGGGTCTGACAACCAACGAGTATTACCCCAACGGCATCTCGACCAGCTTGCCATTCGATATCCAGTACGACCTGGTGCGCTCAATGAAGGGCTTGGAAAACTGCCACATCCTGCGCCCGGGCTACGCCATCGAATACGACTATTTTGACCCGCGCTCACTGAAGAACAGTTTTGAGACGAAGCAGATCAACGGCTTGTTTTTTGCGGGTCAGATCAACGGCACCACCGGGTATGAAGAGGCGGCAGCCCAGGGTTTGTTTGCCGGCATCAACGCCGCGCTGCAATGCCGGGGCGAAGCCGCCTGGACACCTGCACGCGATCAGGCTTATCTGGGCGTGCTGGTGGACGACCTGGTGACCCAGGGCGTGACTGAGCCTTACCGCATGTTCACCAGCCGGGCCGAGTTCCGCCTGCAGCTGCGCGAAGACAATGCCGATGCGCGCCTCACCGAAGTGGGGCGGCAAATGGGCCTGGTGGATGACGCCCGCTGGGATGCCTTCAGCCGCAAACGCGATGCTGTTTCACGTGAAACAGAACGCCTGAAATCGACCTGGGTGAACCCGCGCAACCTGCCCGCAGCGGAATCCGAGCGGGTTTTGGGCAAGGCCATTGAGCACGAGCACAACCTGTTTGACTTGCTGCGCAGACCGAATGTGAGCTACCCCGCGCTGATGTCTCTGGATGGGGGACGCATGGCCAGTGCCGATGTTTCACGTGAAACGCTGGGCGACCTGAGCCCCTCGGTGATCGAGCAGGTCGAGATCGCGGCCAAGTATTCTGGCTACATCGACCGTCAAAAAGGGGAGGTGGAGCGGGCCGCGTTTTATGAACACCTGCGCTTGCCCGAGAACCTGGACTACATGCAGGTCTCGGCCTTGTCGATCGAAGCCCGCCAGAAGTTGGCCAAGCACCGCCCCGAAACCTTGGGCCAGGCCTCGCGCATCTCGGGCATCACGCCCGCCAGCGTGTCCTTGCTCTTGATCCACTTGAAGAAGGGCGGGTTCAAGGGCTTCATGCAAGCGGCCGAGGAAGGCGTGCAGGCATGAGCGTGAATCTGGAAGCGGGCCTTCGCTCGGGGGTTGAGCTGCTGGGCCTGAGCTTGTCGGACGGGCAGATCCAGCACCTGTTGGACTACATGGCCTTGATCCAGAAATGGAACAAGGTCTACAACTTGACGGCCTTGCGTGATCCGGCCGATATGCTGACGCATCATCTGCTGGACAGCCTCACGGCCATTGCACCTTTGTCCCGTCACACCCAAGGTCAGCCGATCAAAGTGTTGGACGTTGGCTCGGGTGGTGGCCTGCCTGGTGTGGTGCTGGCCATTTGCATGCCAGAGCTGAGCGTGACCTGTGTAGATACCGTGGCCAAAAAGGCCGCGTTTGTGCAACAGGTGGCAGTGAGTCTGAAGCTGCCCAATTTGCGGGGCGTTCATGCCAGGGTGGAATCCTTGACCGATCCTTATCAGGTCATTTGTTCGCGAGCCTTTGCATCCTTGTCTGACTTTGTGACTTGGTCACGCTCGGCCATGGCCGAAGGGGGTGTGTGGATGGCTATGAAGGGCAAAAAACCGCAGAACGAAATGGATGCATTGCCGCCAGATGTGAAAGTGTTTCACGTGGAACCATTGACAGTGCCAGGCTTGGATGTCGAGCGCTGCATGGTCTGGATGAAGACAGCGCCAGAGGGGCAGTGCTGATCTGGGGCTGAGGGCGGGTTTGTGTCGCTGGTCGTGCAATGGGCCTGCGAGACCAAGGCGTGGTCACGAGCTTGATCTGTGTCCATTGGATGGCTGTTTCACGTGAAACACGCATGCTCAAAGTCTGCATGTTCGGGAGTCGATCACTTACACTCAGTCCAGACCCCTTGAAAGAGCATGCATGTTTGGTATTTTGGATTTTGGCGCATTTGCTGCAGCCTTTTTGTTGCTGCTGTTCTTGCCCGGCCCTGGTAATTTGGCCCTGATCAATTCGACCAGCAAGGGGGGCTTGTCGGGTGGACTGGCTGCTGTGTTGGGCTTGCTTTTGGGCGACCAGATTTTGTTGTGGCTCACAGTGGCTGGCGTGGCGGCCTTGCTCAAAGCGTACCCGTTCTTGTTCCTGACGTTGCAGTGGGCAGGTGCTGCTTACCTGGCCTGGCTGGGGTTCAGGATGTTGCTGGCCAAGCTTGGCGAAGGACCCAGCATCCAGATCACCCCGGGTCGGTATTTTCGTGAAACCATGCTCATCACCTTGCTCAACCCCAAGGCAATCATGTTTTACTTGGCTTTTTTCCCGCAGTTCATCGATCCGGTGAATCATCAGGGGTGGGTCACCTTTGCCGTGATGGCGCTGACGATTGCAGTGCTGGGCTTTGCGTATTGTTTGGGTGTGGTGTTGATCACGCACAATATGGCCGAACGGATTCGCGCTCATCCCCGCTTTTCGTTGGGGCTGCAAAAGCTGGCGGGTCTGTCTCTGCTTGGGTTCGGCCTCAGGATGGTCGCTGCCAAATAAGCTTCACGCCTGGTTTCACACTGTTCCTGAAAGGTTCGCATGTTCTTTGGCATCTCTGACTACGGCGCCTTTGTGGCCGCGATTGTCTTGTTCCTGGCCATCCCCGGACCAGGCAATCTGGCTTTGATCACCTCGACCAGCAAGGGTGGTATGGCCGGTGGCTTGATGGCCACCTTGGGGGTGATCGTGGGGGACCAGGTGCTCATGTGGCTGGCGGTGGCGGGTGTGGCCGCAGTGTTGGCCGCTTACCCGGCCGCTTTTGCGGCGATCCAGTGGCTGGGTGCTTTGTACCTGGCTTGGCTTGGTTGGAAAATGTTGTCGGCCAAACCGGGTGATGCGCCTGTCCTGAACATTCGCCCACGCCAGTATTTCCAGCAAGCGCTGGCCATCACTTTGCTCAATCCCAAGGCCATCGTCTTTTACATGGCTTTCTTTCCGTTGTTTGTAGATCCTCAAACCCACTTGGGCCTGATCAGCTTTGGCGTCATGGCCGCCACCATCGCGGGTCTGACCTTTTTGTATGGTCTGGGCATGACCCTGCTGACCCACCACTTGGCCGAGCGGATGCGGGCGAATCCCCGCATTGGCCGGGTGCTGGAAAAACTGGCAGGCATTTTTCTTGTTGGTTTCGGCATCAAGCTGGCCATTTCCAAATAACCCGGGTGCTCGAGCATGGCCAAAATTTTCTGCATTGCAAATCAAAAGGGCGGGGTGGGCAAAACCACCACCACCGTGAACCTGGCAGCAGGCCTGGCCAAGCTGGGTCAACGCGTGTTGCTGGTCGACCTGGACCCCCAAGGCAACGCCACCATGGGCTCGGGTATCGACAAACGCAATGTCGAGTTGAGTGTGTACGACGTCTTGCTGGAGTCGGCCTCGATCACCGAGGCGGCGGTGCTGGCCGAAAAATGCGGCTATCAGGTGCTCAGTGCCAACCGCGAGCTGGCCGGTGCCGAGGTGGAGCTGGTCCAGCTGGAACACCGCGATCAGCGCTTGAAAACCGCTTTGGCTGCGGTGGATACCGCTTACGATTTTGTGTTGATCGACTGCCCGCCGTCCTTGTCGATGCTCACACTCAATGGTTTGTGTTCGGCCCATGGCGTGATCGTGCCGATGCAATGCGAGTATTTTGCGCTCGAAGGCCTGACGGATCTGGTGAACACCATCAAGCAGGTGCACGCCAACCTGAATAAGGACCTCAAGATCATTGGCCTGCTGCGGGTGATGTTCGACCCCCGCATCACCTTGCAGATGCAGGTGAGCGACCAGCTCAAGGCCCATTTTGGCGACAAGGTGTTTGACACCGTGATCCCGCGCAATGTGCGCCTGGCCGAGGCGCCGAGCTATGGTTTGCCGGGCGTGGTGTTTGACCCGTCTGCCAAGGGCAGCCAGGCCTACATCGAATTTGCGCGCGAGATGATCTTGCGTGCCCCCACGCTTTGAACCAGGCAACTGCCACCAGCATGAACGACCTGACCCAGGCCCTGCAGCAGGCCCGTGCACAGGACGGTGCGCCCACAACCGTCCTGATTTTGCCGGGATGGCAGGGCAGTGGCCCGGACCATTGGCAAATGCAATGGGCCCATGCGCATGGCTACACCGTGGTCGAGCAAAACGACTGGCTGCACCCCCGGCGGGGCGATTGGCTGGCCCGTCTGGACGAGGTGGTGATCGATGCGCCTGGCCCTGTGGTGCTGGCGGCGCACAGCCTGGGCTGCATTCTGGTTGCTGCCTGGGCTTCTTTTTCGCGTCACACGGCACGCGTGCGCGGGGCTTTGCTGGTGGCGCCCGGGGATGTGGAAGCGCCCGAATGGGCCGACCGCTTGCCAGGCTGGGCGCCCATCGTGCGCCAGCCTTTACCGTTCAAAAGCATCCTGGTGGGCAGCCAGAACGACCCTTATTGCCGAGCAGACCGCGCACAAGCTCTGGCACAAGACTGGGGCGCCGAATGGTTGAACTTCGGCTCGGCCGGGCACATCAATGCCGACTCTTCGCTGGGCGTCTGGCCGCAAGGCCATGCGCTTTTGCAAACCCTCATGAAAGGATGACCATGGTCACCAAAAAACCCAAAGGCCTGGGCCGCGGACTTGAAGCCCTGCTGGGCCCCAAAGTGGAAGATGCACCCGCCCTGGCCGACAGCGGTACACCCACCCAGCTCAAGCTTGACCAAATGGTGGCCGGCATGTACCAGCCGCGCACCCGCATGGATGAGGGTGCCCTGTACGAACTGGCCGAATCCATCAAGGCGCAGGGCATCATGCAGCCGATCCTGGTGCGCCAGCTCACCGATGGCCCCAATGCCGGCAAATACGAAATCATTGCAGGCGAGCGCCGCTTTCGCGCTTCGCGCCTGGCGGGCCTCGAATCTGTCCCTGTTTTGGTGCGCGATGTGCCCAACGAGGCCGCTGCGGCCATGGCGCTCATCGAAAACATCCAGCGCGAAGACCTCAATCCACTGGAAGAAGCTCAAGGCCTGCAACGCCTGATCAAAGAGTTTGGACTCACTCACGAAACGGCGGCACAGGCCGTGGGCCGCTCACGCAGTGCTGCCAGCAACTTGCTGCGCCTGCTCAATCTGGCCGAGCCGGTGCAAACGATGCTCATGGCAGGCGACCTGGACATGGGCCATGCCCGGGCCTTGCTGGCCTTGGACAAAGCCGCCCAGATCACGGCGGCCAACCAGATTGCGGCCAAAAAAATGTCCGTGCGGGAGGCGGAAAGCCTGGTCAAGAAACTCAGTGCCGAGTTCAACCTGGTCACTCAAAAGCCCAAAAAGGAAAAGTCACGCGACATCCGCCGGGTGGAAGAAGAGTTGTCGGATCTGTTGATGGCCGAGGTCGAGGTGCGCATCAAAAAGCGCGTCAAACGGCAGGGCAAACTGGAAGAGATGGGCGAGCTGAGCATTCAGTTCGGCTCCATGGACGAACTCAACGGACTGATCGACAAATTGCGCGGATAAGACGGTGCTGCGCGGTACGCAAAAACTGTCCAAGGTATTTTGGCGAACCTTGTTTCGTCCAAACGGGTTTTTGCGTCAGGAAATGCTCACCATCTATTTGATCCTGGTGGGCTTGACGACATTCTTTGGCTATTTGTTCACGCCGGTTACGCCGGTGGCGCAGGCCAATTTGCTCGTGTCGGTGTTGGCCGTGTGTCTGTTGGCCGTGGTCCGTATCCGTGCCATTTTTGAACACCTCGTGCACGCTGTCACCGCGCTCACCGTGCTGTTGACGGTGTACACGGCCATGCAAACGGGTGGCATCAATTCCACCGCTGTGGTTTGGCTCAACGTTTTGTCCGTGCCGGTGCTGCTGCTGCTGGGACACGCCGCCACACTGGTCTGGATTGGCATCGTGCTGCTGTCGATCCTGGCCTTGACCCTGATGACCTGGCTGGGTTGGGTCAGCAGCCATGTCAACGTCTCCTCCGCTGTGGTGACCTGGGCTTACCTGAACCATGTGCTGGCACTGTTGAACCTGATGATGGGCGTGCGCATCTATGAACACCTGCACAATGTGCAGCTGCGCAAACTCAACCAGCGCAACGATGAACTCAAGGCCACCCATGAAGCGCTGATCCGGGCACAGGCGCACAAGGACGAATTTGTGGCCGCTGTGGGCCACGAGCTGCGCACCCCGATGAATGTGATTCTGGGGTTCAACGGCGTATTGCGCCGTGAACTCTCGGACAACCCCGAGCAATTGGCGGTGGTGGGACACATCCGCCGCTCGACCGAACATTTGCTGCAGGTGGTCAACGACATCCTTGATTTTTCACAGCTGCAAGCGGGCAAGTTGCGCTTGAACCGCGCCGACTTTGCCCCCCAAGCCTTGATGGATGAACTGCAGCAGCGCCATGCCGACAAGGCCTCGAGCAAGGGCTTGCCTTTGCGTTTAGAGCTGGATGCCGCGGTGCCTTGCCGCGTCCACGGCGATCGAAACCGCCTGCTCCAGATCCTCAACAACCTGGTCGACAACGCCATCAAGTTCACGACCGAAGGTGCCGTCCATGTCCGTTTGCAGGCCCGTGGGGAGTGCCTGCGATTCGAGGTGCAGGACTCGGGGCGGGGCATTGCGCCGCAGCGGCAGCAGCACATTTTTCGACGCTTTGAGCATGCCGATGTTCAGACCAACCGCGCATATGGCGGCACGGGCTTGGGGCTGACACTGTGTGAAAGGCTGGTCACCCTGCATGGGGGCCGCATCGGTGTGGACAGCCAGGAGGGGCATGGGGCATTGTTCTGGTTTGAAATTCCTTTGCAGGCCGCGCAGGACACGGACGTGTCCAACACCCTGGCGGACGATGGTCTGGTCGACGAGGCCCTGAACATCTTGGTGGTGGACGACAACCGGGTGAACCTGATGGTGGCCCAGTTGCAACTGCAAAAATGCTGGCCCAATGCCCACATCACCACCGTGGACAGCGGCGCCAAAGCCTTGGCCCTGCTTGACCAACAGGTGTTTGACGTGGCACTGATCGACATGATCATGCCGGATATGGATGGCATGCAGGTGACGCAGCAAATACGCCTGCATTTTCCGGCCAGGGTCGCGCACATGCCCATCTTGGCTTTGACGGCCAACACCAACCCGGTTGACCGCGACCGCTGTTTGGCTGCAGGCATGAACGACGTGTTGCACAAGCCGATGGATGCGGCGATCTTGACGAGCACCGTCGGGCGTTGTGTTCGCCTGGCGCGAGAGGGCAAGCTGTGAACCTCAATGGCTGGATCCAGCAATGGATGCCGCGCATCGCGGCACGTTTGCCTGTGCGGTACCGCCAGGGGAAGATGCCCTATGTGTTCTTCTTCGCGGTCATGGTGATCGTGGTTCTGCTGACCTATGCCGTCATCAGTCCGTATCAGTATGCATTCGCGACCTTCAGCTTGTTTGCCACCTTTTTGCTGGTGCTGATGGTGCTGGTCAATCAGGGTTTGTCGCTGAAGCTGGCCATTCATTTGGCCACCGGCTTGGGCGCACTCATGCTGTTTTACGCTGCGTGGGTGTCTGGTGGCATCCATTCGCCACGTTTGGCATGGTTGTTGATCTTGCCACTGACACCCTTTTATGTGATCCATCGCAAGGCGGGCATTTTCTGGCTGCTGGCGGTGATGTTGTTGCAGCTGGTCATGGCCTTGGCCAACCACTGGGGTTGGATTCCGGCCTTTGAGACCGGCATGCCACACGTGTTCTCATCGCTCATGACCTACACACTGGTGACGTGTGTCCTCATCGTGGTGCCCTTGATGTATGACCACATGTACCGCCAGGCGTTGGAGAAAAGCCGCAGCCATCAGCGCGAGCTGGAAGCACGGCGGCAGGAGCTTGAACACACGTCCAACATGCGTGAGCACTTCATCGCGACAGTGAGCCACGAGCTGCGCACGCCGATGAACGCGATATTGGGTTTCAACGCCTTGTTGCTGGCCAGAGTTGAAGGCAAGCCTGAGGCCCTCAAGGTGCTCAACCATACCCGCCAGTCAGCCGATCACCTGATGACGGTGATCAACGACATCCTGGACTATTCTCAGCTGCAGACAGGCCGATTGGTGATCCAGCCCGAAACGTTTGAGCTGCGCAACATCACCGGGTATGCCTTTGAATTGTTTTGGCCGCGCGTCAAGAGCATGGAGCTCGATTACCGCATCGAGCTGGATGAGGCCTTGCCGACTTGGGTGCACACGGACCGCCATCGGCTCATGCAGATCTTGGTCAACTTGCTGGGCAATGCGCTGAAATTCACCCACCAGGGTTCGGTGGTGTTTCGTGTGCAATGGGAAAACCCTGGTGTTTTGTTCTCTGTGACGGACACCGGCATCGGGATTGCGCCAGAGCGACAAGCGCAAATGTTCAACCGTTTCAGCCAGGCCGACAGCGACATTCAGGCGCGTTATGGCGGCAACGGTCTGGGGCTGGCGATTTCACAAAAATTGGCGCATTTGCTGGGGGGTGACATCGGGTTTGAGAGCGAACTTGGCAAAGGCTCGCGGTTTTGGTTGCGCTTGCCCTTGACCGCTGCACAAGCCCCTGCACACCCGCCCAATGCGGTCAAATCCGAGGTCCAGACCCGTGAGATGGCCTGGCGTTTCCTGATTGCCGACGACCACCCCGTCAACCGTTTGCTCGTCAAGCAGGTGTTGCAAAACACCTGGCCACAGAGTCAGATTTTGGAGGCCGCAGACGGTGCGCAAGCCTTGCAGTGCCTCCGTGACAACACGGTGGATCTGGTGCTGATGGACATGGTCATGCCTGTCATGGATGGCATTGAGGCCACCCATACTTTGCGCGAGGTGCTGGCGCCGCCAGCGCGCCATGTGCCCGTGCTGGGTTTGACCGCCAACGTCAACCCGGTGGACTTGGACGCATTTCGGCAGGCCGGTTTGAGCGCCGTGATGCTCAAACCGTTTGAGCCGGCTCAGCTGTGCGCCAAAGTCGAGCAGCTGCTGTTGACGCGGGCGTGATGCAGGGCGCGGCCTTTGGGCCGACCTGTCGGCTCACATCGAGAAAATTTTCCCCGGGTTCATGATGTTGTGCGGGTCCAGCGCCCGCTTGATGGTGCGCATCATGTCCACCGCGCCTTCGCCAGTTTCGGTGCGCAAGAAGTCCATCTTGTGCAGGCCAATGCCATGTTCGCCCGTGCAGGTGCCGCCCAGGCGCAGGGCGCGGCTGACCAGTTGCTGATTTAAAGCTTCGGCGGTTTCGCATTCTTGCGGGTTGTTCGGGTCGATCAAATAGCCGAAGTGGAAATTGCCGTCGCCCACATGGCCGACCAAAAAGTAAGGGATGCCGCTCGCGTCGGTCTCGGTGATGGAGTCGAGCAGGCAGTCGGCCAGGCGGCTGATCGGCACGCAGGTGTCGGTGCTGATGGCGCGGCAGCCGGGTTTGCTCTGGATGGCCGCAAAGTAAGCGTTGTGCCGTGCGGTCCACAAGCGCGTGCGCTCTTCGGGCGTCACCGCCCACTCGAACGCATTGCCGCCGAATTCGCTGGCGATCTCTTGCACCGTCTCGGCTTGTTCCTTCACGCCCGCAGGCGAGCCGTGGAACTCCATCAGCAGCATGGGCTCTTCGCGCAGGCCCAGCTTGGCGTAGGCGTTGACCATGCGCACGGTGTTGTGGTCAATCAACTCCACCCGGGCAATTGGCACGCCCAGCTGGATGGTCTGGATCACGGTGCGCACGGCGGCTTCGATGCTCGGGAATGAGCAGATCGCGGCCGAGATGGCTTCTGGCAAGGGGTACAGGCGCACCGTGACTTCGGTGATCACGCCCAGCGTGCCTTCGCTGCCCACCATCAGGCGGGTCAGGTCATAACCGGCGCTCGACTTCTTGGCGCGGGTGCCGGTGCGGATGATGTCGCCCGCTGCGGTGACCACCTCCATGGCCAGCACGTTCTCGCGCATGGTGCCGTAGCGCACGGCGTTGGTGCCGCTGGCGCGGGTGGCACTCATGCCGCCAATCGTGGCGTCTGCACCCGGGTCGATCGGGAAGAACAAACCCGTGGACTTGATCTCTTCATTCAGTTGCTTGCGCGTCACGCCCGGTTGCACCGTCACCGTCAGGTCTTCGGCGTTGATGGACAGCACCTTGTTCATACGCGTGAGGTCAATGCTGATGCCGCCTTGCACCGCCAGCAAGTGGCCTTCCAGCGAAGAGCCCACGCCAAAAGGAATCACCGGCACCTTGTGCTCGGCGCACAGTTTCACCGCGTCGGCCACATCCTGGGTGTTTTCCGCAAACACCACGGCGGCGGGGGGCGGCACATGGGTGAAGGCCGACTCGTCGCGGCCGTGCTGTTCGCGCACCACCAGCGCGGTCGAGCAGTTGCCGCCAAAGCGTGCTTTCAGCGCCGCCAAAAAGGCTTCGGGCACAGCGCGTTGCGCGATTTCGGGGGCCAGGTGGGTGGCGGCAATAGGGGCGTTCATGGGGTTCTCCAGTGGCGGCGAGCCAGGCCCGCCAAGCATGTGAAAACGCAGTTTACGCCGCAAACCCCGGTCTTGCTGTCCGCTGTCAGACAAGTTGCAGCCAGTTGGCCGACAATCAAGCACCTTTGCAGGCGTCCGCCTTTGTGGGCTTTTTTCCAGACCCTGCAGGCTTGAGCGAACAAAAAGAGAGCAACACCATGGGCAACCGACTCACACAAATCGCCACCCGCACCGGGGACAACGGCACCACGGGGCTGGGCAACAACCAGCGCGTGTCCAAAAACAGCTTGCGCGTGCACGCCATGGGCGAGGTGGACGAGCTAAACTCCCACATCGGCGTGCTGCTGTGCGAAGACATGGCCGCAGATGTGCGTGAGGTGCTGGTGGAAGTGCAGCACCAGCTGTTCAACCTGGGTGGCGAGCTGTCGATTCCCGGTTTTGAATTGCTGAAAGATGAGGCCGTGGTGGCACTCGATGCCGCTCTTGAAAAGTACAACGCCCAACTGCCCAAGCTCGAAGAATTCATCTTGCCCGCAGGCACCCGAGGCGCATCGCAAGCGCATGTCTGCCGCACCGTGGCCCGCCGCGCCGAACGCGCTTGTGTGGCACTGGGCAACGAAGAGGCCATCAACGAAACCCCGCGCCAATACCTGAACCGCCTGTCGGATTTGATGTTTGTGTTGGCCCGCGTGCTCAACCGCATGAACGGCGGCGACGATGTGTACTGGAAAAGCCAGCGCATGGCCAAAGACACGGCGGCCTGACATCGTGCGCAGTTTTTTACGCACGGTGGGGTGTGCCGCGTTGTCCTTGGCCGCGCTCAGTCCCGCTTTGGCCGCGCCTTCTTCGTTGGTTTTGAACTGCGCCGTGGCCTACCTGCCGCAGCGCAGCACCTGGGTGCGCGAGGTGCGCATCGATTGGGACAAAAAAGCCGTTCGCCGCTTGCGCATCGATGGTGTCGAGCCGTATGGTTTTTCGCTGCTGCCCGGTGGCGTGATGACCGCGATCGACAACGAGCGCATCCAGATCGATCTGGTGGCGCAGCAGTGGCAAAGCGATTTTCGCGGTCAGGCCACGGGTCAGGGCCGCTGCGAAACGGTGCCCGGTTAAACCCGGCCCACGCTGTCACCTAGGTGTACGGTTCAGGGTTGTTGCGCGTGACAGCGCAGCGCAGGCGCTGCTACGCTGCACCCCATGAACAATGTGAACCATCTCTCCGCTGCCGCGCCTCATCTGCCTCAAATTCGCTTGTATCAGAACTGGCTGCGCGATGAGCGCGGCCTGAGCTTTGCCACTTACAACGACCTCTGGCGCTGGTCGGTCACCGAGCTGGATGCGTTCTGGCAAAGCATCTGGGATTATTTTGAATTCCAGTCGCCCACGCCACACACCGCGGTGCTGGCCAACAACGTCATGCCGGGCGCCAAGTGGTTTCCCGGAGCCCAGACCAACTACGCGCACCAGGTGCTGCGGCATGTGCAGCCCGCGCACGAGGCCGGGTTTTTGGCGGTCATCAGCCACAACGAAAAAGGCCTGCGCCGCGAGATGAGCTGGCCTGAATTGCGCCGCCAGGTGGCTGCCATGGCGCTGCACCTGCAGGCCCAGGGCGTGCAGCCCGGCGACCGGGTGGCGGCTTATTTGCCCAACATTCCCGAAGCCATGGTGGCGTTTTTGGCCACCGCCAGCGTGGGCGGCGTGTGGAGCATTTGCGCGCCCGACATGGGCACCAACGCCGTGCTCGACCGCTTCAAGCAGATCGAACCCAAGGTGCTGATCGCGGTGGATGGCGTGAGTTACGGCGGGCGCGACTTTGACCGCATGGGCGTGGTGCAGGAGTTGAAAAACGCCTTGCCCAGCGTGCAGCACGTCATCGTGCACGACAACCTGGGCACGCTCGACCTGGCCCATTGCGATGTGGGTGCGAGTGTGCAGATGTCGGCCATCACTGCGCGCGACGATGCCCAGGTGCAGGCCTTCGAGCCGATGTGGCTGCCGTTTGACCACCCGCTGTGGATCGTCTATTCGAGTGGCACCACCGGCTTGCCCAAGCCCATCGTGCACGGCCACGGCGGCACGGTGATCGTGGCGCTGGCCAACAAAATTTTGCACAACGACATTGGCTGCAGCTACCACCCCAACAGCTGGGGCGAGCGGTTTCACTGGTACAGCTCCACCGGCTGGGTCATGTGGAACGCGCAGGTGGCGGGCTTGCTCAATGGCGTGACCTGCGTGATCTACGACGGCAACCCCGGCGGCAGCAAGGAACACCCGGACTGGGGCATTTTGTGGCGCATGGCGGCGCAGGAAAAAGTCACGTTTTTTGGGGCAGGCGCGGCCTACTTTGCCAACTGCCACAAAGCCGGGTTGGACATTTCGCGCTGTGGTGATTTGTCGCGGGTGCGGGCCCTGGGCACCACCGGCTCGCCCTTGTCGGCCGACACCCAAACCTGGGGGGTGGAGCAGTTCAAGGCCATTGGCTCCGACATCTGGTGGTGCAACATTTCGGGCGGTACCGACTTTGCGGGCGCCTTTGTGGGTGGCCACCGCGAGCTGCCGCAAGAGCCTGGCGTGATGCAGTGCCGCGAACTCGGCTGCGCGGTCGAGGCCTGGAACGAAGCGGGCGAGCCCGTGCTGGGCGAGGTCGGCGAGTTGGTGTGCACCCAGCCGATCCCGTCCATGCCGCTGTATTTCTGGAACGACAAGGACAACGCCCGCTATTTGGCGAGTTACTTTGAGATGTACCCTGCTGGCCACGGCCGAAAGCCCGGCGGTGGCGACGGCCCGGCCAGCATGGGCGGCGTCTGGCGGCACGGGGACTGGTTGCGCATTGGCAACGCGCAAGGCGTGGGCGAAGGTTGCGTGATCTTTGGCCGCAGCGACGCGACCATCAACCGCTACGGCCTGCGCATGGGCACCAGTGAGCTGTACAGCGCCGTTGAGGCCCTGCCCGAAGTCATGGACTCAATGGTGGTGGACCTGGAGTACCTGGGCAAGGAAAGCTACATGCCGCTGTTTGTGGTGCTGCGCCCGGGCACGGTGCTTGACGACGCGCTCAAGGCCAAACTCAACAACGCCATCAAGGTGGCGCTGAGCCCCCGTTTCATTCCGAACGACATCTTCCAGGTGGCCGAGATCCCGCGCACCCTGTCCGGCAAAAAGCAGGAGTTGCCGATCAAGAAACTCATGCTCGGTCAGCCGTTGGAAAAGGTGGTCAACAAAGACGCCATGGCCAATCCGGGGTGTCTGGACTGGTATGTGGATCTGGCCAAACGGCATTTGGCCAAGCTCGCAAAACCCGGTGTTTGATGGGATGGCGCCCGTCCCATGCTGGACGCGGCGATCAGGGGGGTGGTGATTTTGGGGGTCGTTTCAAACCCGGCGGGTCAGAGGAAAACCACAACCATTGCGTGTCGGTTCCACCTTGGCGCAAGACCCATTGGTTGAAGGTCAAGGTCAGCCAGGTGCCCGCCAGAAAAACAAGGCCCAGCGACAGCAAGCCACCCAAAGCCCAAAGCCAGAGGGTCAGCAGGGGCATGTCTGGCGCCAGGCTTTGGCCGCCCAACAGTGCCAGCAGCGAGAGCAAGACCGCCGCCATGCAGGATTTGAGCACAAGAATTCGACGTGAATTCATGACGTTTTGCGCTTGAACAGGCGCCCCAAAAGCATGGCCACAGCGCCTTGAGCGCGTTGCACGATGCCGTGCAAAAAAGCCATGGCCGAAGTCTTTTTCGCAAAGATGCGTCGGGGCAACGATGCGTTTTTGCCAGGCAACTCCCATCGGCGTGCCGGCCCCCAGATGCTGCTCACCACCAATTGCAAGGTGGCCAGCATCAACATCACCTGCAGGCCAAACAGCAGCAAAAAGCCCCAGGATATGTCGGGCCACAGCATGCGCAGAAGGGCCATCACCATGCTCAGGCCCAGCAAGGTGATGGCACTCAGTTTCAGGCCCAAGGCCAAATGGCGTGACATGGTGTCGATTCTTTGAAAGCGCTGGATTAGCGAAATGCTTGAAAAATGGCCATATTAGTCACAAGGCAGGCCTATTGGCGTGGCGCATGCAATTTTTTTCGAAAAAACCATTCATAAAAAACCTTCGAGGTTCACTGGCGAGGTCAAAAACTTCTTGACTGACAATGGTTTAAATAAGTTGTATTATTAAAATATCTATTCATATATTTATTCAAATGAATCCTGCTGAAACCCTGATAACTGCCTTGCGACGCCACAATGGCCACGCCAGCAGCCCCGAGCTGCAGGCGCAGCTGGGCGTGAGCCAGTCCACGGTGTCGCGATGGCTGGCGCCCTTGCTGGCGTCGGGTCAGGTGGTCAAGGTCGGGGCAGCTCGGGCGCAACGCTATGTGTTGCCGCGTGATGTTCCGGGCGTTGGGCGGCAGGTGCTGATCCACCAGGTGCAGCCCGGTGGTGAGCTGCAAGTCTTTGGCACGCTTTATCCCTTGGTCGGCGGCGGCTTTTGGATGGACGAGGCCGACCATGCCCATGGCCAAAGCGCGTTTCACCCCAGCCTGCCCTGGTTTTTGATGGACACCCGGCCCCAAGGCTTTCTGGGCCGCGCCTTTGCGCAGGCGCATGCCGAGCTGGCCCTGCCCCCGCATCTGGCGCATTGGAGCGACGACCACATCCTGCTCGCGCTGGTGCGTGCAGGCGAAGACCTGCCCGGCAACCTGCTGGTGGGTGCGGCTTCGCTTGACCGCTATCTGGCCCTGCCGCCCAGTCGCAGCGCCGCCCCCGTGGTCAGTTACCCAGAGCAGGACTATCCTCGCTTGGCGCTGCAAGCCCTGGGCAGCGCAGCCCCGGGTTCCAGCGCAGGTGGCGAGCAGCCGAAGTTTTGCGCGGTGACGGATGGCGTGCCCGTGCTGGTCAAGTTCTCGCCGGCAGGTGACGGCCCGGCCGACCAGCGCTGGCGCGACCTGCTGGTGTGCGAGGCATTGGCTTTGCAAACACTGCAAGCCGCAGGCATTGCCGCCGCGCAGACCGACATCGTGCAGGCCGGTGGCCGCGTCTTTTTGCAGAGTCGTCGTTTTGACCGCACTCCCCAGGGCCGTGTGGGCATGGTGTCGCTGGAGATGTACGACGCGCACTACATCGGCATCGGATCGCAGTGGGCGGCGACGGCCATGCAGACCGGTCGCGCAGGCGCCGAAAGCCTGAGCGCTGCCGACATCCAGACGCTGTGCCTGCTGGACGCCTTTGGCGCCCTGATCGCCAACACCGACCGCCACCATGGCAATGTCTCACTGTTGTTGCACCAGCACCGCTGGCAACTGGCCCCGGCCTACGACATGTTGCCCATGTTTTATGCGCCGGTGGCCGGTGAAGTGGTCGAACGCAACTGGAGCAGCCAGCTGCCGCGTGCCAACGCCCACACCCTGAGCGTCTGGCCGCAAGCACGGATGCTGGCCCAGCAGTTTTGGCAAAGCGCAGCGGCGGATGCCCGGATCGGCGAAGGGTTTCGTGCGGTGGCACGGGTCAATGCCGGGGTGGTTCAGGGGCTTTGATATCGTTTGTTAACGCATGGCGACTGATGTGAAAACGGCGTGCCCACTTGCGCAGGTACGCCGTCTGTTTTTCGCTCAAAAACTGAAATCAGTTCTTGTGCAACTCGGCGTTCAACTCGCCCCAGCTCTTGTTGCGCGGAATGGCGTGCAAGGCGCCGGACTGTGAGTCGCGGCGGAACAGGATGCCGTTCTTGCCGGACAGTTCCTTGGCCTTGATCACGCTGCCGTCGGGCAGCTGCACGCGGCTGCCGCCGGTGATGTAGCAGCCGGCTTCGACCACGCAGTCGTCGCCCAGCGAGATGCCGATGCCGGCGTTCGCGCCCAGCAGGCAGCGCTTGCCGACCTTGATGACTTCCTTGCCGCCACCCGACAGCGTGCCCATGATGGACGCGCCGCCACCGATGTCGCTGGCGTCATCGACCACCACGCCCGCGCTGATGCGGCCTTCGACCATGCTGGCGCCCAAGGTGCCCGCGTTGAAGTTGCAAAAGCCTTCGTGCATGACGGTGGTGCCGCTGGCCAGGTGCGCGCCCAGGCGCACGCGGTCGGCATTGGCAATGCGCACGCCCGAGGGGATCACGTAGTCGGTCATCTGCGGGAATTTGTCCAGGCCCTTGATTTCGAGCACGCGGCCGGTGCCACGGGCTTTCAGGCGAGCGGCAGGTACATCGGCCAAGGCGCAGGGGCCAAAGTTGGTCCAGGCCACATTGGGCAACAGGCCAAAAATGCCGGTCACGTTGGCACCGTGTGGCAAGACCAGGCGGTGGCTCAGCAGGTGCAGGCGCAGGTAAGCGTCGTGCGTGTCGGCGGGCGCGTCGGCCAGGCTTTTGATTTCGGTGCGCACGGCCACCACGGTCACGTTGCGCACGGCGCAAGGGGCCAGGGCCTGGGCCACGTCAGCGCCCAAGGCGGCCACGGCTTCGGCCTGGGTCAGGCGGGTGCTGCCGCTGGCGGCCACATCGGCCGCCAGTTCGGGGGCCGGGAACCAGGTGTCCAGCACGGTGCCGTCAGCGGCGAGGGTGGCCAGGCCCGTGGCGCGTGCGCCGGTGGTTTGGTAGGTGCTCATTATTTGCTCCGAAAAAATGGCCCGCAGGGGGTGCGGGCCGATGGGAATCTGAAGGTGTGATTATCGGGGATTGCGATCCATCAGACCGATGAACCTAAATGATGCCAAAATGAAAAGGTACTCGATGAATGTGAGCCACCCATGAACAGAATCACTTTGACCCCCGGGCAACGCGGCGGACGGCCTTGTATCCGTGGGCTGCGGATTTCGGTCTATGACGTTTTGTCCATGATGTCCAGCGGCATGTCTGTGGCTGAAATCCTGGAAGACTTTCCCGAATTGGAGATGGAAGATATTGCGGCCGTGCTGGCCTATGCAGCAGACCGTGAGCACAAGGTTTACACCCTGGCAGTGCAATGAAATTGCTGTTGGATGAGAACCTGTCGCGCAGACTGGTTCCTTTTTAGCAACACGATTTTCCAGGCAGTTCTCAAGTGGTGCTGTTGGGGCTTGAATCTGCAAATGACACACAAGTTTGGCAAGCTGCCAAAGATCAAGGCTTTGTGATCGTGACGCGCGATGCCGACTTTGAAGAGTTGTCCTTGGTACGGGGACAGCCACCCCAAGTGATTTGGTTGAAAACCCAAAATCAAACCCGCGCTGCCACGTTGAAAATTTTGCTTGAGAACCGCAAAGCCATTGAGGCCGCTTTGGATGCAGGCCAGGCCTGCGTCGAAGTTACTTCATGACGCACCCAGCTGAGTTGCATATGGCTGGCGTCATTAGATGAAGCGCCCCTCGCAGTTCTACCCTGTCACTTTTTGCCAATGCCTTTGAGGCTTGCAGCGATTGCGGCCGGTCCGTCTGCGCGGTGCAATCACCTCAAAACGACGGCCTGCGATCAGGCGGTACCCAGGAGACCCAAGCATGCACCTCACCGCTGGTTTGCACCGCTCGATGCAAAGGCACCCCGACAAGATCGCCACCGTCACCGGCACGCGCCGCCAGAGCTACCGGCAGCTGGTGGACCGGGTGGCCCGCACCGCGTCGGTGCTGCGGGCGTTGGGCTTGCAACCCGGCGAGCGCTTGTCGGTGCTGGCCCTCAACAGCGACCGCATGATCGAGCTGCTGCTGGCCGGGGCCTGGGCGGGCCTGGTGATCAACCCGGTCAACACCCGCTGGACAGCGGCCGAAGTGGCCTACGCCTTGGGTGACTGCAGTGCCAGTGCGCTGGCTGTGGATGGTGGCCTGATGGCCACTGCGCAGGCCATCACACAACCCTTGCCTGCCTTGCGCCAGCGCCTGTACATCGGCGAAGCGCAAGCCCCTGCGGGCTACCTGCCGCTCGAAGCGCAACTGACTGCTGCTTCGCCCATGGAAGACGTGCGCAGCGCGCCTGACACGCTGGCGGCCATCGTCTACACCGGCGGCACCACCGGATTCCCCAAGGGCGTGATGCTCTCGCATGGCAACCTCTGGGCATCCCTGCTCGGGCGCATGGCCGAGGTGCCCAACCCGCCGCATTACGTCACCTTGCTGACCTCGCCCATGTTCCATGTGGCGGGGCTGGGCCGCATGCTGGGCCAGACCATCGTGGGCGGCACCTGCGTCACCGTGCCGTCGTTCCAGCCCCAGCCCGTGGTCGAGATCATGGCCCGCGAAGGTGTGAACGACCTGGTCATTGTGCCCAGCATGCTGCAGATGCTGCTCGACACCCCTGGCTTCGACCCGCAGGGCCTGCCCCGGCTGGAGCGCATTTTGTGGGGCGCGGCGCCGATCACCTTGCCGCTGCTGCGGCGTGCGCTGGCGGCCTTCCCCCAAGTGGACTTCATCCATGTGTACGGCATGACCGAAACCTCGGCCGCCGTCACGACTTTGCCGATTTCCCGCGACCCTGCCTTTCTGGACAGTGAGCGCATCCGCTCGGCCGGCCCTGCAGGCCTGTCGGCCGAAATCCGCATTGCCGACGCCGAGGGCAATGAGTTACCTGCAGGCACGCACGGCGAGATCCTGGTGCGCGGCCCGGCCGTGATGATGGGCTACTGGGGCCGCGAAGAAGACACCCGCAAGGCCCTGGCGGGCGGCTGGCTGCACACCGGCGACGGCGGCGTGATGGACGAACACGGCTACCTGTACGTGATCGACCGCATCAAGGACATGGTCATCACCGGCGGCGAAAACGTCTACCCGGCCGAGGTCGAAAGCACCCTCACCAGCCACCCGGCGGTGTCGATGTGCGCCGTGATCGGCCTGCCGCACGAAAAATGGGGCGAGGCCGTGCACGCGGTTGTTGTGCTCAAGCCCGGTGCGCAAGCCAGCGCCGAAGAACTCTCGGCCCACTGCCACGCGCGCATCAGCGGCTTCAAATGCCCCAAGAGTTACGAATTTCGCGACAAGCTGCCCCTCACGGCCGCAGGCAAAGTCCAGAAAACCGAACTGCGCAAATCACTGCCAACCCGGAGCGCCGCATGACCTCTACCGCCACAGATCAGCCCAACCGCCCGCCGCTGCAAGGCGTGCGTGTGCTCGACCTCACCCGCCTGCTGCCCGGCCCCATGTGCACCCTGCACCTGGCCGACCTGGGCGCCGACGTCATCAAGATCGAAGACCTGGGCGCGGGCGACTACGCCTCGCCCCCGGTGCGCGAAATGCTCAACCGCAACAAGCGCGGCATGCGGCTGGACCTCAAGCAGCCTGAAGGCGTGCAGCTTTTGCTCCAGCTGTGCGAGACCGCCGACGTGCTGGTCGAAGGCTTTCGCCCCGGCGTGATGGCCCGGCTGGGCGCGGGCTACGACACGGTGCGTGCGCGCAACCCGCGCCTGGTGTACTGCAGCATCAGCGGCTACGGCCAGACCGGGCCGCTGAGCCAAAATGCCGGGCACGACCTCAACTACTGCGGCTATGCCGGGGTGGCCGACCAGGTGGGCACACCGTCAGGCGAGCTGGCCCTGTCCAACCTGCCAATGGGTGACTTGCTGGGCGGCACCATGCCCGCTGTCATGGGCATCCTGGCGGCCTTGTTTGACGCGCAACGCACGGGCCAGGGGCGGCATGTGGACGTGGCCATTGCCGACGGTGTGCTGGCCCATGCGGTCATCCCGCTGGCGGGGCTGCACAGCCGCGGCCGCGTGCCTGCGCCCGGTGGCGACAAGCTCACCGGGGCGCTGCCCTGCTACGGCCTGTACCCCACGCAGGACGGCCGCTACCTGGCCGTGGGCGCTTTCGAGCACAAGTTCTGGGACAGCTTTTGCACCCTGCTGGGCCGCCCGGACCTGGCCGAGCACCACATCCCCAAAACGCCAGAGCTGTCCGACTGGGTGCGGCGCGAAGTGGCCCAGGCGGTGCAGGCGCACCCGCTGGCCCATTGGGCGCAGCAGCTGGAGGGCGCCGACTGCTGCGTGACCCCCGTCCTCAAGCTCGACGAGGCGCAACAGCTGCCGCATTTTCAGGACCGGGGCATGTGGGTGCAGGTGCAGACCGCGCAGGGCCAGACCATGACCCAAATGGCCATGCCGGTGCGGATGAGCGGCTACCGTTTTGAGGTGCAGCGCCCCGCGCCCCTGCAGGGCCAGCATACCCGCGAGGTGCTGACCGCTGCGGGACTCGACGCCGCCGCGATTGATGTTTTGTGCCAACGCAAAGTCGTAGGATAGAGGCCTCCCATCGACGATGCCCATGATGTTTGAACCTGTTGCCCTGCCCATCGTTGCCATTGGCTTTGCCTTTGTAGCTTGCCCTGCAAGCGATGGCCCGTGGACCACAAGCGCTGCAATCGCCAGCAGGGCTGGCTCCTACAAAGGCAGGGTCCGTGCCCACACGCCACAGGTGCGCATCGTTTTTTGCCAATGAACCGCCCCCAGAACGCCACGCCGATCCAGCACACCATTGCGACTTACCAGGTGGTGCAGATGCTCTTGGCCATCGAGGACGAAGACCAGCGCGCCGCCGTGCTGCGCCGTGCGGGCATCCTGCCCGGGTTGCTCGAATCCAAGCTGGCGCGGGTCACGCAGACCCAGTTTGCCCGCCTGATGACGGCGCTGGTGCGCCACCACCGAGACGAGTTCTGGGGCCTGGGCTCCACGCCCCTGCCTTTGGGCTCGTTCGCCATGGCCTGCCGCATGCTGGTGGGCCACCGCAAGCTGGGCGATGCCGTGCGCGCCGGGCTGCGTTACTACCATGCGCTGCTGCCCGACTTTGTGCCGCGCCTGGTGGTGAGTCAGGGCACGGCCTACCTGCGCATGAGCCCCCGCCACACGCTCGACGACCGCCAGGCCTATGCCGTGCGTGTCTTCATGTTCTTGAGCTACGGTGTCATGTGCTGGCTGGCGGCGCGGCGCATCCCGGTGGACGAAGTCGTCTACCAGGACCGCGACGTGGCCCGCCGCAGCGATGCGTCCAAACTTTTCCAGGCGCCCATCCGCCTGATGGAAGGCGAATGGGGTTACCGTTTTGACGCCAAATGGCTCGACCTGCCGGTGGTGCAGAACAACGAAAGCGTGGAAGCGTTTCTGCACCAGGCCCCGGCCTGCCTGCTGGTCAAGTACCGCGACCAGGCCAGCCTGACCGAGCGCATCCGCCGCATGCTGCGCCGCTACCTGGCCGAAGAAATGCCCTCGCTCGAAGCCATCAGCGACATGCTGGCCACCACGCCCCAGACCCTGCGCCGCCGCCTGCAGCGCGAAGGCCAGGGCTACCAGATGATCAAGGACGCCCTGCGCCGTGACGTGGCCGTGGAGTACCTGACGCAGTCCGACCTGCCCCTGCCCGAAGTGGCCGCTCGTGTGGGCTTTTCAGAAGCCAGCACCTTCCACCGCGCCTTCAAGGCCTGGACGGGTTTGACGCCGGGGGCGTACAGACAGGCGCACAACGAACCGGCTAAGGACGATGCGTTGGCTTGATTGCCAGGGGCCAACGCGGGTGTCTTATTCAGCAAACATTTCCTGCAGCGTCACCAATACGGTGGTCAAGGTCTTGGCAGGGACAGCACCCAGTTTTTTGACCAGGCGCAGCTTATCGACGGTCCGCAGTTGATCCAGCACGATCTGGCCCTTGGTGCCGGCATGCGTCACCGGCACCCGGAACGGAGCCGCAAAGCCCTTGGAGGTCATGGGCGCCACGATCACGGTTCGCAGCTTGTCATTCAACTCTGCTGGCGACACCATCACGCAGGGGCGAGACTTCTGGATTTCGCTGCCCACGGTCGGGTCCAGATTCACCAGCCAAATGTCACCTCGCTTCACCAGTTCAGCTCCGCGTCGTCTGCGTTGCCGAACTCGCCCATCAGCAGCGCATCGTCGCCCTGAGCCGCCACGGCGGCGGCAGCCTCTGACCAACCTGCACGCACCGCCTTGGCGGGTTTGCTCAGGATGATCTGCCCGTTCTCCACCACGATGTTGGCGGTGGTCTGCTCCTCTAGCCCTGCTTGGGCCAGCAGCGCCTTGGGCAGCACCACGCCCTTGCTGTTCCCGATCGTTCTGATGGCGATTTCCATGAATTTCTCCTGTTGCAACAATGTTAAATTTTGAACGGCATGTTGTCAAGCAACGCTCAGACTGGCCTGGCCCCTGGTGCTACACGTCAGGCGCACAAAAACTTGACCAAAGACGAAGCTCTCGCATGAATGGCGTGCCTTCATTTGTGGGCGCAGCGCCCTCGTCGCGATAGAGCGCCCGCAGTCCTCCGACATTCGCCCTGCGGGCGGGGCTCCTACAAAATGTCATTTCCTGCCAATCATCTTGACCTGATTGGCGATTGGTGCAGCCCTGCTCCCGCTCGATACTTTGTCCGTATCGAAGCCTTTCAAGGAGCAAGCATGGCTGTCAGCAAGCGCGCCGTTCACGTCGTTGGCGTGGGCATGATCCCCTTCACCAAACCCGGGGCCAGCGAGGCCTACCACCTCATGGGGGCGCGGGCGGCGCAGCTCGCGCTCGACGATGCGGGCGTGCCCTACGACGCGGTGCAGCAGGCCTATGTGGGCTACGTTTATGGCGACTCCACCGCCGGGCAAGCCGCCATCTACGGCGTGGGCCTGACCGGCATCCCGGTCTTCAACCTCAACAACAACTGCTCCACCGGTTCGAGCGCGCTGTACCTGGCGCGCCAGGCGGTCGAGAGCGGCATGGTCGAATGCGCCATTGCGCTGGGCTTTGAGCAGATGGTGCCTGGCGCACTCAAAGGCGCTTACGATGACCGCCCTTCGCCCATGACCCGCTTTGCCGAGGCCATGACCGCGCACCAGGGCTACGATCCGGCTGCGCCCCGTGCCGCGCAGTTCTTTGGTGGCGCGGGCATGGACTACATGAAGCAGTACGGCATCCGCCCCGACACCTTTGGCCGCATCTCGGTCAAGGCGCGCCAGCACGCGGCCCGCAACCCGCTGGCCGTGTTCCGCCAGACGCTGACGCTCGAAGAGGTGATGGCCTCGCCCACCGTGTTCGGCCCGCTTACGCGCTACCAGTGCTGCCCGCCCACTTGCGGCGCGGCGGCGGCCATCGTCTGCTCGGCCGACTTTGCCAAAAAGCACAAGCTCGACGCCAGCGTGGTGATCGCCGCGCAGGCCATGACCACCGACACCCCCAGCACATTCGAGAGCGACGACATGCGCCGCGTGGTGGGCTACGACATGACGGCCAACGCGGCCAAGCAGGTGTACGAAGCCGCAGGCATCGGCCCTGAAGACCTCGACGTGGTTGAGCTGCACGACTGCTTTACCGCGAACGAACTCATCACCTACGAAGGCCTGGGCCTCACGCCCGAAGGCACCGCCGAAAAATTCATCGTTGACGGCGACAACACCTACGGCGGGCGCATCGTCACCAACCCCTCGGGCGGCCTGCTGTCCAAGGGCCACCCGCTGGGGGCCACCGGTCTGGCGCAGTGCTACGAACTGGTGTCGCAGCTGCGCGGCAAGGCCGACCAGCGTCAGGTCGAAGGTGCACGTTTGGCCTTGCAGCACAACCTGGGCCTGGGCGGTGCTTGCGTGGTCACGCTTTATCAAAAGGTGTGACCATGCTCGACCGCCAATACATCGGCCACACCATGCCCAAGTTCTCGGCCACGGTCGAGAAGGGCCGCCTGCGCTTTTTTGCCAAGGCCATCGGCGAAACCGACCCGGTCTACACCGACGAAGCCGCGGCCCAGGCCGCTGGCCACCCCGGCCTGCCGGTGCCGCCCACCTTCTTCTTTTGTCTGGAGATGGAGTCGCCCGACCCGGCCGCGATCCGCAACCTGCTGGGGCTGGATTACCGCCGTGTGCTGCACGGCGAGCAGGGCTTCACCTACCACCGCATGGCCTATGCCGGTGATGTGTTGAGCTTCGAGCAACGCATCGAAGACATCTACGACAAGAAGGGTGGCGCACTCGATTTCGTACTGCGCAAGACCCGTGTGACCAACCAGCGCGGCGAGCATGTGGCTGATCTGCGCACCGTGACCGTGCAGCGCAACGGCTGAGGAACCCATGATGAACCTGCCATCTTTTGACGCGATCCAGGTGGGCGACAAGATCCCCGCCCTGGCGCTGCCCCCCATCTCTCGTTTGACGCTGGCGCTGTACTGCGGCGCCTCGGGCGACCACAACCCCATCCATGTCGACAGCGACTTCGCCAAAAGCGCGGGCATGCCCGATGTGTTTGCGCACGGCATGTTGTCCATGGCCTGGCTGGGTCGGGCGCTGACCCAATGGGTGCCCCAGACCGCGATCCGCGACTACAGCGTACGCTTTGCCGCCATCACCCAGGTGCACGAAAAAATCACCTGCACCGGCGAAGTGACCGAGAAATTCGAAGTCAACGGCGAACGCCGTGTGCGCTTGACATTGACCACGGCCAATGCCGATGGCCAGATCAAGCTGGCGGGCGACGCCGTCGTCGCCCTGGCCTGAACCCATTTTCAAAATTCACCATTCAAAGGATTCCCCATGACCCGCAAACTCGAAGGCCAGGTGGCCCTGGTGTCCGGCTCCGGCCGTGGCATCGGCCGTGAAATCGCGCTCAAGCTCGCCAGCGAAGGCGCCCGAGTCGTCATCAACGACCTCGACCAAGCACCGGCCGAGCAGACCGTGGCCGACATCATTGCCAGCGGTGGCCAGGCCGTGGCCTGCATCGGCAGCGTGACCGAGGCCGACTTTGGCGACCGATTCGTGAAGACCGCGCTCGATGCCTTTGGTGGCATCGACATCATCGTCAACAACGCCGGTTACACCTGGGACAACGTGCTGCAAAAAATGAGCGACGAGCAATGGGAAGCCATGCTGGCCGTGCACCTGACCGCGCCCTTCCGCATCCTGCGCGCCGCATCCCACTTCATCCGCGAGGCCGCCAAAAAAGAAGCCGAAGCGGGCACACCCAAGCACCGCAAGGTGGTCAACATCTCGTCCACTTCGGGCGTGTACGGCAACGCGGGCCAGGCCAACTACGCGGCGGCCAAGGCGGGCATCAACGGCCTGACCCGCGCCATGGCCAAAGAGTGGGGCCGCTACAAGGTCAACGTCAACAGCGTGGCCTTTGGCCTGATCATGACGCGCCTGACCCAACCCCTGACGGCAGGCGACGCCAGTGTGGAAATTCAAGGCCGCACCATTGCCGTCGGCGTGCAGCCCGACCGCCTCAAGGCTGCCGAATCCACCATCCCGCTGGGACGGGGCGGCACGCCCGAAGAGGCGGCCGGCGCGGTTTACATGTTCTGCATCCCCGAGTCCAACTACGTCAGCGGCCAGGTGCTGGTTTGCGGCGGCGGCCGTCCTTGAGGTGCGTATGGACAGCATCCTGACTTTTCCCCGCAGCGTGTTCCGCGACGACCACGAAATGCTGCGCGAGACCGTGCGCCGTTTTCTGGAGCGCGAATGCAAACCCCGCCAAGCCCAGTGGGACAAGGACGGCCGTGTCGACCGCGAAACCTGGCTCAAGGCCGGACGCGAAGGCCTGCTGTGCGCCACCATGGACCCGAAGTGGGGCGGTGCGGGCGGTGACTTCGGCCACGCGGCGGTGATCGTCGAAGAAATTGGCCGCTCTGGCGTGGGCGGCCTGGGCTTTGGCCTGCACTCTGACGTGGTGGCACCCTACATCGAGCGCCTGGGCAGTGAAGAACAAAAGGCCAAGTGGCTGCCACGTTGCGCCACCGGCGAAGTGATCCTGGCGATCGCCATGAGTGAGCCCGGCGCGGGCAGCGACCTGAAGGCGATTCGCACCACGGCGCGCCGCGAGGGCGATGAGTACATCATCAACGGTGCCAAGACCTTCATCTCGAACGGCCTGAACTGCGACCTGGTCGTGGTGGTGGCCAAGACCGAGCCCGAGCTGGGTGCCAAAGGCGTGTCGCTGATCCTGGTCGAGGCTGATCGCGCTGGTTTCCGCAAAGGCCGCAAGCTCGACAAAATGGGCCAACATGCAGCCGACACCGCCGAGCTGTTTTTTGAAGACGTGCGCGTGCCGGTCAGCAACTTGCTGGGCGAAGAGAACAAGGGCTTTGCCTACCTCATGCAAGAGTTGGCACAAGAGCGCTTTGTGATCGCTTTGGGCGCGGCCGCCAAGATGGAGGCCATGTTCGACGAGACCGTGCGCTACACCAAGGAGCGCGTGGTCTTTGGCAAACCGCTGTTTGACTTTCAGAACACCCGCTTCAAGCTGGCCGAGATCAAGGTGCGCACCACCGCCGTGCGCATGATGGTGGACCAGTACCTGGGCGAGCACCTGCGCCGCAAGCTCACCGTGCAAGAAGGGGCCGTGGCCAAGCTGTTCGCGACCGAAGAGCTGGGCAAGGCGCTGGATGAATTGCTGCAGCTCTACGGTGGCTACGGTTACATGATGGAGTACCCGATCACCCGCGCCTTTATCGACTCGCGTGTCAACCGCATTTATGGCGGCACCAGCGAGGTCATGAAAGAGCTGATCTCGCGAAGCCTGTGAGCTGCATGTCCAAGCCCGTCAAGCCCTTGCTCGCCCACCACGCCCACTGGCCCAAGGGCGTGCCGCACGACTTGCGTGTGCCGCAGGTCACGCTCAACCATTTTGTGCAGACGGCCGCGCTGCGTTACCCCGACAAGCCCGCCCTGATCTACGCCGAGCGGGTGCTCACCTACCGTCAGCTCAACGCGCAGATCGAGGCGGTGGCCGCGTACCTGCAGCAGCGCCTGGGTGTGGTGCGCGGTGACCGCGTGCTGCTCATGAGCCAGAACTGCCCGCAATTCGTCATCGCTTTTTATGCGGTCATGCGCGTGGGCGCAGCGGTGGTGCCGGTCAACCCCATGAGCACCCTGCCCGAGGTCAGCTACTACGCCGACAACAGCGGCGCCAAGGTGGCCGTGGTGGCGCAGGATTTGTTGCCCCAGCTGCAGCCCCTGATCGGGCAGGCGGGCAGCAGCTTGCAGGCGGCGCTGGTGCATGCCTACAGCGAGGGCGTGCCAGACAGTGGCCTCGCGGTTTTGCCCGAAGCCATGCGCTTTGCGGCCCGTGCGCTGGACGAGGCCCACCTGCACGCCTTTGCCGATGCCGTGGCTTTTGCCGAGCCGGTGCAGGACACGGGCTGTGGCCCGGACGACCTGGCCGTGTTGCCCTACACCTCGGGCACCACCGGGCACCCCAAGGGCTGCTGCCACACCCACAGCACGGTGCTGGCGTCCAACATCGCCTCTCAGGTCTGGCGCGGCCTGCATGCCGACGCGGTGTTCCTGTGTGTGGCCCCGCTGTTCCACATGCTGGGCATGCAAAACGGCATGAACATGCCGCTCACGCTGGGCGGCACCATCGTCATGATGCCGCGTTGGGACGCGGCCCGTGCGGTGGACCTGGTCGAGCGTTACCGCGTGACCGTCTGGACCGCGCCGCCCGCCATGGTGATCGACTTTTTTGCCCAACCCAGCGCCCAGACGCGTGACCTGTCGAGCCTGGCGCTGCTGTCAGGTGGTGGCGCGGCCATGCCCGAGGCGGTGGCCAAAATGCTGCTCGAGCAATTTGGCCTGTCCTACAACGAGGCCTACGGTTTGTCCGAGACGGCGGCGTTCTTGCACGCCAACCCCGTGGCGCGTGGCAAACGCCAGTGCCTGGGCGTGCCCACACAGGGCGTGGATTCGCGCATCGTCGACCCCGAGACCTTGCAGGAGTTGCCGCAGGGCGAAGTGGGCGAGCTGGTCACGCGCGGCGCGCAGGTCATGCGTGGCTACTGGCGCAACCCGCAAGCCGATGCCTCGGCCTTCATCACGCTCCATGGCGAGCGCTATTTCCGGACCGGCGATCTGGCGCTGGTCGACGAAGACGGTTACTTCTTCATGCGCGACCGCCTCAAACGCATGATCAACGCCTCGGGCCTGAAGGTCTGGCCGGCCGAGGTGGAAAACGCCCTGTACGACCATCCGGCCGTGCACGAGGCCTGCGTGATCGCCGTGCCCGACGCCAAGCGCGGCGAGAACGTGATGGCGCTGTTGGTGCTCAAGCCCGGCTTCTTGGGCCAGCTCAGCGAGCAGGACGTCATCAACTGGGGCCGCGAACGCATGGCGGTCTACAAAGCCCCGCGCATCGTGCGCTTTGTGGACGCCCTGCCCAAGTCGGGCACCGGCAAGATCCTCTGGCGGCAGCTGCAGGAACAAGAGCACGCGCGTCTGGCCGCCGCCCCCTTGCAGTCAACACCATGACCCATCCAGATCTTGGCTGTTGTGTAGGAGCCAGCCCTGCTGGCGATAGGGCGCCCATGGTCCGCAGGTCATCGCTTGCAGGGCAAGCTCCTACAAATTCAACGCACCGACACCCCGTGTGTTCTGTAGGAGCCAGCCCTGCTGGCGATAGGGCGCCTATGGTCCGCGAGCCATCGCTTGCAGGGCAAGGGCCTGCAGCAATCCCCATGAAATTTTCCAGGCAGGAGACCCCATGCGCATCCCCTTGAGTTTCAAAGGCCAGTCGGTGTTTGTCGCCGGTGGCAGCAGTGGCATCAACCTGGGCATCGCCACCGCGTTTGCCCAGGCTGGCGCCAAGGTGGCCATCGTCAGCCGCAACGCCGAGCGCGTGGCCCAGGCCGTTGAGCAGTTGCGCCAGAACGGCACGCAGGTCGAAGGCTACAGCGCCGATGTGCGCGATGCCGCAGGCATGGCCGCCGTGCTGCAGCAGGCGCGTGACGCCATTGGTCCTTTCGATGTGCTGGTCTCGGGTGCGGCGGGCAACTTTCTGGCACCCGCTTTGGGCATGTCGGCCAACGGCTTCAAGACGGTGGTGGACATCGATCTGAACGGCACTTTTCATGTGCTGCGTGCGGGCTTTGAGCACCTGCGCCGCCCGGGTGCCTGCGTGCTCAACATCTCGGCCCCGCAGGCCTTCAACCCCACCAAATTCCAGGCCCATGTGTGTGCGGCCAAGGCGGGGGTGGACATGCTCACGCGTGTGCTGGCCATGGAGTGGGGGCCTGAAGGCGTGCGCGTGAATTCCATCGTGCCCGGCCCGATTGGCGACACCGAAGGCATCCGCCGCCTCGCACCCACGCCCGAGGCGCTGCAGCGCATGACCCAGTCGGTGCCCCTGCAACGCATGGGCCGTGTCGAAGAGATCGCCGACATGGCGCTGTTTCTGGCGTCGCCGCACGCCGCTTTTGTCACCGGCGCCATCCTGGCGGTGGACGGTGGCAGTTCCCTGGCCGGTGGCCGGGATTACTCAGGAAGCCTCTCATGATCATCCCATCCAAAAGCAACCCTTCCCTGCTGCAGTTCGATGTGACCGACCAGGTCGCCACCCTCACCTTTGACAGCCCCAGCAAACGCAACGCGCTCGAACCCGCCATGCGCGACGAACTGGCGGCGGCTTTGCACCACATCCAGCAGGACAAATCCATCCGCGCCGTGGTCCTCACCGGTGCGGGCGGGCACTTTTGCTCGGGTGGTGACCTGAAAAACATCGCGGCCGCCAACCTGGACAACGGCGGCTGGCTGGCCCGCATGCAGACCCTGCACGAGTGGGTGCAGGTGCTGCTCACGCTCGACCGCCCGGTGATCGCCGCCGTCGATGGGGCCGCTGCCGGTGCGGGCTTCAGCCTGGCCTTGACCGCCGATTTTGTGCTGGCCACGCCCCGCGCCTGGTTCAACATGTCCTTCCTCAAGGTCGGCCTGGTGCCCGACGTGGGGGCGTTCTACACCCTGCCGCGTGTGGTGGGTGTGCAGCGCGCCAAGGAAATCATGCTCTCGGCCCGCGACATCGACGCCCAAGAAGCCTTGCGGCTGGGCATCGTCATGGAGCTGCACGCCCCCGAGCAGCTGCTGCCCCGTGCCCAGGCCATGGCCCGCAGCTTTGTGGGCGCGTCCCCTGCGGCCGTGTCGCTCATCAAGCGCAGCCTGAACAACGCCCTGGGCGGTGGCTTGCCGGACATGCTGACTGCAGAAGCGCAGGCCCAGGCCCTGGCCGCAGGCACCGCCGAGCACCGCGAAGCCGTGGGCCGCTTTTTGAACAAGCAAGCCCCTTTGTTTGCCTGGCCCGCGCAAGACAAGGAATGACAGACCGGCGGGGTTGGTTCTTGCCTTCATTCATGTCGGGGCTGAAGCCACCGACCTACCGAAGACCTCCCCGTAGGTCGGAAGCTTCAGCTCCGACATGTTGGCATGGGCACACAACATCGGCCACCAACCCAAAGCCTTCGCGTTCCGTGAGTCCAAACCAAGGGCAATCCCTGACTTCTGGAATGCGAAAGCCCCGCTTTGGGAAACGAAGATTGCCCAAAGCCATTGGGCACATCAAGATACATCAACCCCAAAGGTGACGTTGGCCGCCGCAGGCCCGCACCCCCGCATCCACAGGAGCAACACATGAGCAGTACAGGTTTGGTCAAAGACAAAGTCGTGGTCGTCACCGGCGCAGGCGGTGGCATTGGCCGCGACATCGCGCTGGCCATGGCGCGCGAAGGCGCCAAGGTGGTGGTCAACGACATCGGTGCTTCGGTCTCGGGCGAAGGCCAGGACGCAGGCCCCGCGCAGAAGGTGGTCAACGAAATCCTGGCCCTGGGTGGCCAGGCCGCGGCCAACACCGACAGCGTGTCCGACGCCGCCAGCGCAGCGCGCATCATCCAGACCGCCATCGACCACTTTGGCCGCATCGACGTGGTGGTCAACAACGCGGGCATCCTGCGTGACCGGTTCTTTCACAAGATGAGCGTGGACGAATGGGACGCCGTGCTCAAGGTCCACCTGTACGGCGCTTTCTACGTCAGCCGCGCCGCGGCCACCCACTTCAAGGAACAGGAAAGTGGTAACTACGTGCACATGACGTCGACTTCGGGCCTGGTGGGCAACTTCGGGCAGGCCAACTATTCGGCGGCCAAGCTGGGCGTGGCGGCGCTGTCCAAGTCGATCGCGCTGGACATGCAGAAGTTCAATGTGCGCTCCAACTGCATCTCGCCCTTTGCCTGGAGCCGCATGATCGGCTCGATCCCCACCGAGACGCCCGAAGAGCAGGCCCGCGTCGAGCGCATCAAGCAGATGACGCCCGCCAAGATCGCGCCCATGGCCGTGGCCCTGGCCAGCGATGCGTCGGCCCACGTCAACGGCCAGATTTTTGCCGTGCGCAACAACGAAATTTTCCTGATGAGCCAGCCGCGCCCGGTGCGCTCGGTGCACCGCAGCGAAGGCTGGACGCCGCAGAGCGTGCTCGACCATGCCATGCCCGCGCTCAAGAGCAGCTTCTTCGATCTGGACCGCTCGGGCGATGTGTTCAGCTGGGACCCGATCTGAGTGCAGGAAAGACAGCCATGAGTGATACAACAAGCGGGGTGCTGACACGCCACCAGGCCGAGTTGAACGCGGGCCGTTTCCTGATTCAGAAGTGCGGCGCTTGCGGTCAGCACATCTACTTCCCGCGCGAGGTCTGCCCGCACTGCGGCAGCAATGACCTTGCCCTGGCGACCCCCACAGGCCTGGGCACGGTGTATTCCGTGACCACTGTGCGCCGCAAGCCCGATGCGGGTGGCGACTACAACGTCTGCCTGATCGATCTGGACGAAGGCGTGCGCCTGATGAGCCGGGTCGAGACCAGCCCGGCCGACGCCGTGCAGGTGGGCCAACGTGTGCAGGCGCGCGTGGTCCTTGAAAAAGACCAGGGTGTGGTGGTGTTCGATCCGGTCGATACCGCTGCTGCATCGGTCAAACCCGTGCCCCGTGGCCCGGCCGCATCGGCGGCGGTGCACACGTCGACGGGCCTGAAAGCCTTGCGCGGCAGCGCCGCCATCGCCGGTGTGGCCACGTTCGGCTGCGGCGAAGCCACCGGTTTCACCGAGATGGAAGTGCTGGCCCGCGCCGCGCACGCCGCGGTGGCCGATGCCGGCTTGAAGATGAGCGACATCGACGGCTTGTGTACGGCCAGCGTGCTCTCCACCATGTGGCCCATGCCCGTGACCGAGTACCTGGGCATCAACCCGCGTTACATCAACGGCACCATGGTCGGCGGCTCCAGCTTTGTGGCGCACCTGCTGCCCGCGATGATGGCCCTGCAGTCGGGCCAGTGCAATGCGGTGCTGGTCTGCTACGGCAGCACCCAGCGGACCTCGACCTTTGGCCGCGCCGAGATTGCGCAAGCCCGTCGCGTGATGGACCCGCAGCCTTACGAAACCCCCTATGCCCCGATGCAGCCACTCAGCGCCTACGCGCTGGCCACGCGTCGGCACATGCACGAGTTCGGCACCACCCGCCGCCAATTGGCCGAAGTGGCGGTGGCCGCACGCGCCTGGGCGCAGCGCAACCCCGAAGCCTTCATGCGCGACCCGTTGACGATTGACGATGTGCTCAAGGCCCGCATGGTGTCCGACCCCTTGTCCGTGCGCGACTGTTGCCTGGTGACCGATGGCGGCGGCGCCTTTGTGCTGGTGCGCGCTGACCGTGCGCGTGATTTGCCCCAAAAACCGGTCTACGTGCTGGGCAACGCCACCGCCAACTGGAACCGCCAGGTCTCGTCCATGCACGACCTGACCGTCACCGCCGCCAGCCAGTCCGGGCGCGAAGCCTTTGCCATGGCCGGCCTCACACCTGCCGACATGAACGTGGTGCAGCTGTACGACGCTTTCACCATCAACACCTTGCTCTTCCTCGAAGACCTGGGCTTTTGCAAGAAGGGCGAAGGCGGGGCCTTTGTCGAAGGCGGTGCGATCGCGCCCGGTGGCCGCCTGGCGGTCAACACCAACGGCGGTGGCCTCTCGTGCACACACCCGGGCATGTACGGCATCTTCACGCTGATCGAAGCCGTGCGGCAGTTGCGCGGTGAAGCGGGCGAGCGCCAGGTGCAGGGCGCCCAAACCGCATTGGCCCACGGCAACGGCGGCACGCTGTCGAGCCAGTCCACCGCCATCCTCGGCACCTTTGAAACCTTGTAAACACCACACGACTTCACCATGATCCGAGACCCTGAAACCTTTGAAGCCCTGCTCGATTCCGTGCGCCGCTTTGTGCGCGAGCGCCTGGTGCCTGCCGAAAACGAAGTCGCCGAAACCGACGAGATCCCCGAAGCCATCGTGCAGGAGATGCGCGAGATGGGCCTGTTTGGTTTGACGATTCCCGAGGCCTATGGCGGTCTGGAGCTGACCATGGAAGAAGAGTCGCGCCTGCTGTTCGAGTTGTGCAAGACCTCGCCCGCGTTCCGCTCGGTCATTGGCACCACGGTGGGCATCGGCTCGCAGGGCATCCTGATGGACGGCACCGAAGAACAAAAAGCCTACTACCTGCCCAAGCTGGCCACGGGCGAGCTGTCGGCTTCGTTTGCGCTGACCGAGCCGGAAGCCGGATCGGACGCGGCCTCGCTGCGCACCACGGCCATCAAGGATGGCGACCACTATGTGGTCAACGGCACCAAGCGCTACATCACCAACGCGCCGCACTCCAAAATTTTCACGCTGATGGCGCGCACCAACCCCGCCGACAAGGGCGCGGGTGGCGTGTCGGCCTTCATCGTCGATGCCAAAACGCCCGGCATCAGCCTGGGCAAGATCGACAAGAAGATGGGCCAGAAGGGCGCCCACACCTGCGACGTGATTTTTGACAATGTGCGCGTGCCCGCCGCCAACCTGATCGGTGGCCAAGAGGGTCAGGGCTTCAAGACCGCGATGAAGGTGCTCGAAAAAGGCCGCATCCATGTGGCCGCTGTGTGCGTGGGCGTGGCCCAGCGCATTCTGGATGACGCACTGCGCTACGCGGTGGAGCGCAAGCAGTTCGGCCAGTCGATCGCCGAGTTCCAGCTGGTGCAGGCCATGCTGGCCGACAGCAAGGCCGAGCTGTACGCGGCCGAGTGCATGGTGATCGACGCCGCGCGCAAGCGCGACGAAGGCCGCAACGTCTCGACCGAGGCCTCGTGCTGCAAGATGTTCGCGTCCGAGATGTGCGGCCGCGTGGCCGACCGTGCGGTGCAGATTCTGGGCGGCGCGGGCTATCTGTCCGAGTACGGCATCGAGCGCTTTTACCGCGACGTGCGTTTGTTCCGCCTGTATGAGGGTACGACCCAGATACAACAAATCATCATTGGCCGCAACATGGTGCGCGAAGTCACCCGTTGAGCCGGACCGGCACATTTTTTCACCACAACAATCCGAAGGAGACAAGACATGACAAAAACATTCACCCGCCGCATGGCCCTGGCCACCTTGAGCAGCCTGGCTTTGCTGGGCGCTGGCGCTGCTCAGGCGCAAACCGCCTACCCAACGCAGCCCATCAAGTTCATCGTGCCCTACCCGGCCGGGGGCGCCACCGATGTGCTGGCCCGCATGGTGGCGCAAAAGATGCAGGAGTCCTGGCAACAAACCGTGATCGTGGAGAACAAGCCCGGCGCGGGCGGCACCATCGGCAACAACCAGGTGGCCAAGGCCCCGGCCGACGGCTACACCGTGCTGTTTGGCATCGTGGCCCTGGTGCAGCAAATGACCCTGATGAAGCTGCCTTATGACCCGATCAAGGACTTCGCACCCATCAGCCGCGTGGCCATCAGCCCCAGCGTGCTGGCCGCATCGCCTACTCTGCCCATCAACAACCTGGCCGAGTTCACCAGCCTGGTCAAGGCCAACCCCGGCAAGCACAGCATCGGCTCCTACGGTCCGGGCACGTCGGCCCACCTGCAAGGCGCCTTGCTCAATCTGCAGTCGGGCCTGGACCTGATGCATGTGCCCTACCAGGGCGGTGCGCCCCTGGTCACCGCCATGATCGGCGGTCAGTTGTCGTCGGCTTTCTTCGACGCCGGCTCTTCCAAGCAACACCTGCCCAAGTTCAAGCTGCTGGGCGTGACCGGCACCGAGCGCTTGTCGTGGTTGCCCAATGTGCCCACGCTCAAGGAGCAGGGCCTGCACTCTTACGAGCCCATGGGCTGGTTCGGTTTGTTCCTGCCTGCGGCCACGCCCAAGCCGGTGGTCGATAAGTTCTCGGCCGAGACCCAGCGCATCCTCAAGCTGCCCGATGTCCGCGAGAAGATCGAAGCCATGGGCCTGATCCCCGGCGGTGAAACCACCGAGAACTTTGCCAAGGTCATGAAGTCCGATGCCGAGATCTACGCCCGCATCATCCGCGACGCCAAGATCACGCTGAACTGATCGCGGCATGAAAACACGCGTCACCCAAGCGCTGGGCATCCGCTACCCCATCATCCAGGGCGGCATGCAGTGGGTGGGCAAGGCCGAGCTGGTCTCGGCCGTGTCCAACGCCGGGGGCCTGGGCGTGTTGACCGCACTGACCCAGCCCACGCCGCAAGCGCTGGCGCATGAAATTGCCCGCACCCGCACGCTGACCGACCAGCCCATTGGTGTGAACCTCACCATCCTGCCTTCGATCAACCCGCCGCCCTATGCCGAGTACCTGCAGGCCATCATCGACAGCGGTGTGAAGATCGTCGAGACCGCTGGCAACAGCCCCAAGGAGTTCATCGGCCGCATGAAGGACGCGGGCATCACCATCGTGCACAAATGCACCTCGGTGCGCCACGCCCTGAGCGCCGAGCGCAATGGGGTGGACATGATCAGCATCGACGGCTTTGAATGCGCGGGCCACCCCGGCGAGGACGATGTGCCCGGCCTGGTCCTGATTCCCCTGGCTTGTCAGGCGCTGCGCGTGCCGGTCATCGCCTCGGGCGGCATTGCCGACGGGCGCGGCATGGCGGCGGCCCTGGCGCTGGGTGCCGAAGGCGTCAACATGGGCACCCGCTTTCTGGTCACGCAGGAAGCGCCAGTGCACCACAACATCAAGCAGGCCCTGGTGGGCGCGACCGAGCGCGACACGAAGCTCATGTTCCGCACCATGCGCAACACCACCCGCGCCTGGCGCAATGCCGTCTCGCAAGAAGTGGTGGCCACTGAAAACCGCCCGGGCGGCTGCAGCTTTGAAGACATCCGCCACCTGGTCGCAGGCCAGCGCGGCAACCAGGCTTTGCAATCGGGTGATGTGGATGGCGGTGTGGTGGCGGCCGGCCAGGTGATTGGCCTGATCGACGATGTGCCCACTTGCGCCGAATTGATCGAGCGCATGGTGGCCGACTGCCGCGCCGCTTTGGCGCGTGCGCAGGCCTGGTCTGCGCCGGGCTGAACATTTTTAAAGCCATGACCATGTCCTTCACCGACACAGACACCTGCAGCCCAGCGGCACCCGAAGCGGACGCGCCAGCGCGCACCCCGGAGGCCATCGACGCCGTGTCGCACGCCGGGGCCAGCGACACCTCGCGCCTGTATGCACAAGTGGGCTTCAACCATTTGCTGAATCTGCGCCGCGAGATGGCCAGCGGTGGCGCATCGCGTCTGGTGCTCGACACCCGCCCGGAGCTCACCAACAACTTCCACAACGCACACGGCGGCGTGCTCATGACCATGCTCGACGGGGCCATGTCCAGCGCAGCGCTGTCGAGCACCGACTTTCAGCGCGCCGTGGTCACGGTGGACATGTCCACCCAGTTTTTCAAGCCCGGCCGGGGCCGCCTGGTGGCCCACGGCCGCGCCAGCGGCGGCGGGCGCAGCGTTTGTTTTTGCGAGGCGCACATCACCGACGACAACGGCGATGTGGTGGCCCGCGCCATGGGCGCCTTCAAATTCGTCGATCCCCAACGCTGACTTTCCGGTCGGCCCATTCCACCCCCCGAGGAGACACACCATGACACAACCAGCATCCACCGTTTCAACACACACGCCACGCCGACGCCTGCTGGGCGCAGCCCTGGGGGTCGCGCTGGGCGCGGTCTGTGCCGTGTCGACCCCGCAGGCCTGGGCACAGGCCAGCAACAGCACGGTCAAGCTCATCGTGGGTTACGCCGCAGGCGGGCCTGTGGACTCTTCGGCACGCGTGTTTGCACCCGTGCTCAGCCGCGAGTTGGGCCAGCCCGTGATCGTGGAAAACCGCCCGGGTGCGGGCGGTGCGTTGGCGGGCCACAGCGTGGTCAAGGCTGCACCCAATGGCCTGGAGCTGTTTTTTGCGGCCAGCCCCACCATGACCATCAGCCCCCATGTGCTCAAAGCCATGGCCTTTGACCCGCTCAAGGATTTGGCCCCGCTGGCCCCGATCTTGAGCTATGCCAACGTGCTGGTCATCAACCAGAACCAGCCCTTCAAGACCCTGCCCGAACTGGTGGCCCACGCCAAGGCCAACCCGGGCAAGCTGGCTTACGGCTCGGCCGGCATGGGCGCTTCCAACCACCTGAGCGGCGAATTGTTTGCGCGCCGCGCCGGCATCAACATGACCCATGTGCCCTACAAGGGCAACGCCCCCGCCATGACCGATGTGATGGGCGGCCAGATCCAGCTGATGTTTGACATCGTGGGCGGTGCCAAGGCCTACATCGACGGCGGCAAGGTGCGCGCGCTGGCCGTGACCTCCAAAGACCGCAACCCGGCCTACCCCCAGTTGCCGAGCATGACCGAGTTGGGCATCCGCGACTACGACGTGGGCGGCTGGTACGGGCTGTATGGCCCGCTGGGCATGAGCGCAGAAGTCAGCCAGAAGATCACCGCCGCCACGGCCCGCGCGCTGCAGGACGCCGAGCTGAACAAGCGCTGGGTCGATCAGGGCTACGTCATCTGGAACACCCAGCCTGCCGACCTGGCCGAGCGCATGCGGCGCGAGCACGCGCTGTGGGCCGAGGTGACCAAAGGCATGCGCTTCGAGTAAGCCATGTTCACCACGTCCATGCACACCCGCATCCACCAGCTGTTTGACGAACGCGCCGCGCAGGCGCCCGACCATCCCTTTCTTTTTTTGCGCGATGGGGTGATGACTTTGGGCCAACTGGCCGTGCAAGTGAACGCGCTCGAAGCCGAGCTGCGCGAAGCCGGTGTGCGCGTGGGCGACCGGGTGCTGGTGGCCGCCGAAAACTGCCCCGAGCATGTCGCCCTGGTGTTGGCTTGCAGCCGTATGGGCGCCTGGGCCTGCGGCGTCAATGCGCGCATGACCGCGTCCGAGGTGGCGGCCTTTGCCAACAAGGCCGATGCGCGTGTGCTGTATTTCACGGTGGGCGTGTCCGAGGCGGCGCGCCAGCACGCGGCGCAGCACGGCACGCAGGCCAGTGTTTTGCCTGCTTTGCAGCGCACGCACGTCAGGCCAGAGGCCACCGCGCAAACGGGTGAATTGGCCGAGCAGGTGGCCGCGATCATCTTCACCTCGGGCACCACCGGTCAGCCCAAGGGCGTGATGCTCACGCACGCGGGGCTGCTGCAGTTTGCCCGGGTCTCGGCGCAGTCGCGCCAGCTCGGGCCTTCGGACCGGTCTTACGCCTATTTGCCCATGACGCACATCTTCGGTCTGGGCACGGTGCTCATGGCCTCGCTGCATGCGGGCTCGGGCCTGCTCATGCGCAGTCAGTTCGACCCGGCCGATGTGTTCGACGCGCTGGCCCACCAGGGCCTGACGCAGCTGCAAGGCCCACCCGCCATGTTCACCCGCCTGCTGGCCTGGCTGGACAGCCAGGGCATTGAACACCCCGCAGCGCCCGATCTGCGTTACGTCTACACCGGCGCTGCGCCGCTGGACCTGAGCGTCAAGCAGGCCATCGAAGCGCGTTTTGGCAAACCCCTGCACCACGGCTATGGCTTGTCGGAATACGCAGGTGCCTTGACGCTGTGCCGCCTGAACGAAAAGCGCGCCGACACCAGCGCCGGTTACTTGGTCCAGGGGGCCGAGCTGCGCATCGTGGGCCCCGATGGGCGCGACCTGCCACGCGGTGAGACCGGCGAGATCTGGATGCGCGGTGTGGGTCTGATGCCCGGTTACTTCCGCGATCCCGAGATCACCGCGCAGGTCATGAAGCCCGGCGGCTGGTACGCCAGCGGCGACCTGGGCCGACAGGACGCCGACGGTGCGCTGCAGGTGGTCGGGCGCCTGAAAGAAATGATCATCCGATCGGGCTTCAACGTCTACCCCGGTGAGGTCGAGGCCGTGTTCCTGGCCTGGCCCGGCGTGCAAAAGGCCGCCGTGGCCGGGCGCAAGACCGCCGATGGCAACGAAGACATCCTGGCCTTCATCGAAGCCAAACCGGGCGTGCAGCTGGACCTGCAGGCCCTGAAGGCCCATGCCCACGAACACCTGTCGCCCTACAAGCGGCCCTCGCAGGTGGTGCTGGTGCCCGAGATGCCGATGACGCTGAGCGGCAAAGTGCTCAAGCGCGAATTGGTCGAAAAATACGCGCAACTTCCTTGATGCGACCCGTTGATGTGGGTATTTGCAGGCACTGGCTTGCAAGCGATGGACCCGCGCCCTTCTTGACTGGCAAAGGTGGCCTTTCACAAAGACAGACGGCAGCCCGGTCCCGACTCGGCGAAGATAGCGCCATGAACATAGCACCCTCCACTTTGGACGCCTCTCAGGTTGCGCACCTGCGCAACTGGGAAGGCCGCAGCGAAACCCTGAGCGATGAGATTGTGGCCGCCCCCTTGCGCGGCCAAAGCGCTTTGCTGGACCGCGAAGATGCCCGCCAGACGCCCGGCAGCGAAGTGCCGCCGCTGTGGCACTGGCTGTACTTTTTGCCGCAAGCCCCGCAAAGCCAGATCGGCCCGGACGGTCACCCTTTGCGCGGGGGCTTTTTGCCGCCCGTGCCGCTGCCGCGCCGCATGTGGGCCGGCGGCCGCCTGCAGTGGCAGGTCAACAACCCGCTGGTGGTGGGCGATGTCGCCAAAAAGCATTCGCGCATCGCCTCGGTCAAACACAAATCGGGCCGCACGGGCGACCTGCTGTTTGTCGAAGTCGAGCACGCCTTCCACAACGCCCAAGGCCTGTGCCTGACCGAAACCCACGACATCGTTTACCGCGCTGCCGCGGTGCCGGGTGCGCCCGAAGTGCCCCCCACGGCGGCCGAAACCGGCGCGCCCTGGCAGCGCGAGTTCGTGCCCGATCCGGTGTCGCTGTTCCGCTACTCGGCGCTCACCTTCAACGGCCACCGCATCCACTACGACCGCAGCTACGTCACGCAAGAAGAAGGCTACCCCGGTCTCATCGTGCACGGCCCCCTGATCGCCACCTTGCTGGTGGACCTGGTGCGCCGGCAAGTGCCCGATGCGCGCCTGGCCTCGTTCCAGTTCCGCGCAGTGCGCCCCACGTTTGACCTGCACCCTTTCCGCCTGAACGGCCGTCCTTCGGCCGATGGAAAAACCATTGACCTGTGGGCCCGCGACCACGAAGGCTGGCTCACCATGCAGGCGCAAGCCACCTTGGCCTGACATTGTCAGGCCCGAAACCTTTCAACCAACCCACACCATGCACACCACACCCGACCCCTATCAGGACATCCGCGACGCCGTGCGCGCCCTGTGCGCCCAGTTCCCTGACGAGTACCACCGCAAGGTCGACGAAAAACGCGCTTACCCCGAAGAATTCGTCGATGCGCTCACCAAGGCCGGCTGGATGGCCGCGCTGATTCCGCAGGAATACGGCGGCTCGGGTCTGTCCATGGCCGAGGCCTCGGTCATCATGGAAGAGATCAACCGCTCGGGCGGCAACTCGGGCGCCTGCCATGGCCAGATGTACGTGATGAATTCCATCGTGCGTGGCGGCTCGCAGGCACAGAAAGACAAATTCCTGCCCCGCATCGCCACGGGCGAATTGCGCATCCAGTCCATGGGCGTGACCGAGCCCACCACCGGCAGCGACACCACCAAGCTCAAAACCACCGCCGTCAAAAAAGATGGCCGCTGGGTCATCAATGGCCAGAAGGTCTGGATCTCGCGCATCCAGCACAGCGACCTGATGATCCTGCTGGCCCGCACCACGCCCGCCGACCAGGTCAAAAAACGCTCAGAAGGCCTGTCGTGTTTCCTCATCGATCTGAAGCAGGCGATTGGCAACGGCCTCACGGTGCGGCCGATCCTGAACATGGTCAACCACGAGACCAACGAGCTGTTCTTTGACAACCTCGAAATCCCCGAAGACGCGCTGCTGGGCGAAGAGGGCCAGGGCTTCAAAACCCTGCTCGACGGCCTGAACGCCGAGCGCACCTTGATCGCGGCCGAGTGCATTGGCGACGGCTACTGGTTCATCGACCGCGCCACGAAATACGCCAAAGACCGCGTGGTCTTCGGCCGTCCCATCGGCCAGAACCAGGGCGTGCAATTTCCGATTGCCGATGCCTTCATCGAACTCGAAGCCGCCAACCTCATGCGCTGGAAGGCTTGCGAAAAAATCGACGCGATGCAAAACGCCGGGGCCGAGGCCAACATGGCCAAGTACCTCGCGGCCAAGGCCAGCTGGGAAGCGGCCAACGTCTGCCTGCAAACGCACGGCGGCTTTGGCTTTGCGTGCGAATACGACATCGAGCGCAAGTTCCGCGAGACCCGCCTGTACCAGGTGGCCCCGGTCTCGACCAACATGATCTTCAGCTACGTGGCCGAGCACATCCTCGGTTTGCCCCGCTCGTTCTGAGCCAGCGCGTGTTGTCGATGATGGAAAACATGCGCTTTGTATGGGTGCTTGCCTGCAAGCGATGCCTCGCAGACTTCAGGCGCCCGCATCGCCAGCAGGCTGGCTCCTACAGGAGAGCGTTCCTGCCTTTGTGGGAGCTTGCCTGCAAGCGATGGCCCGCAGACTTCAGGCGCTCAGATCGCCAGCAGGCTGGCTCCTACAGGGGAGCGTTCTTGCCTTTGTGGGAGCTTGCCTGCAAGCGATGGCCCGCAGACCCTAAGCGCCCGCATCGCCAGCAGACTGGCGTCAACCGATGGATACCCGATCAACCATGACCAGACCTTTGGACGGCATCACCGTCATCTCCCTTGAACACGCGATTGCCGCGCCGTTTTGCACGCGACAACTGGCCGACCTGGGCGCGCGCGTCATCAAGATCGAACGCCCTGGTGCGGGCGACTTTGCGCGGGCTTATGACACGCGGGTACGCGGTCAGTCCTCGCACTTTGTGTGGACCAACCGCTCCAAGGAAAGCCTGACGCTGGACCTGAAAAACCCCGACGCCATGGCCGTTCTGCAAAGCCTGCTGCAAAACGCCGATGTGCTGGTGCAAAACCTCGCGCCCGGTGCGGCTGCGCGCATGGGCCTGTCGTTTGAAGCGCTCAGCCCCAAGCACCCCCAATTGATCGTGTGCGACATCTCCGGCTACGGCGAAGACGGCCCCTACCGCGACAAAAAAGCCTACGACCTGCTGATCCAGAGCGAGGCGGGCATGCTGTCCATCACCGGCACGCCCGAAGACCCGTCCAAAACCGGCAACTCGATCGCCGACATCGCGGCCGGCATGTACGCCTACACCAACATCCTGTCGGCCTTGCTGCTGCGCGGCAAGACCGGTCAGGGCAGCCACATCGATGTGTCCATGCTCGAAGCGTTGGGCGAGTGGATGGGTTACCCGATGTACTACGCCTTTGACGGCGCTGCGCCGCCGCCGCGCAGCGCGGCCTCGCACGCCAGCATCTACCCCTATGGCCCGTTTGCCGCGGGCGACGGTGGCACCGTGATGCTGGGCTTGCAAAACGAGCGTGAGTGGAAGGTGTTTTGCGACGTGGTGCTGGGCGATGCCGCACTGGCCAGCGACGCGCGTTTTTGCACCAACGCCTTGCGCAACGAGAACCGCGCCCAGCTCAAGCAGCTCATCCTGGGCGTGTTCGCCCACATGAGCACGAGCGAGGTCGAGGCCCGGCTGGACCAGGCGCAAATTGCCAACGCCCGCATGAACGACATGGCCGGGCTCTGGGCGCATCCGCAACTCCAGGCGCGAGAGCGCTGGCAGAACGTGGGCTCGCCTGCGGGCGAGATTCCCGCCTTGCTGCCGCCCGGGCGCAACAACCGCTACGACTACCGCATGGACGGCGTGCCCGCCGTGGGTGAGCACACCGAGGCCATCTTGCGCGAGCTGGGGCTGGACGATGCAGCGGTGCAAGCGCTGCGGGGCAGTCAGGCCATTTGAGGCAGAACACAAGGAAAAGACATGACATCCAGCACAGCATCCCACACCGCCCAACTCGCGGCCTTTGCCGCAGGGCTGCGCTTCGAAGACATCCCCGATTCGGTGGTCCGCAAGATCGAAGATCTGTTGGTCGACTGGTTCGGCTCGGCCGTGGCCGGGCACGGCTCGCGCCCGGTGGAGAGCATCACCCGTTTTGCGCAGGCCATGGGCCAGACCCCAGGCCCGTCCGAAGTCATCATCCACCGCGCCCGCACCAGCCCTTATCTGGCGGCCATGGCCAATGCGGCGGCCTCGCATGTGGCCGAGCAGGACGATGTGCACAACGGCTCGGTGTTCCACCCGGCCACCGTGGTGTTTCCGCCTGCCGTGGCGGTGGCGCAGGCGCTGGGTGCGAGCGGCAAGCAGTTGCTGGCCGCCTCGGTGGTCGGCTATGAAGTTGGCATCCGTGTGGGTGAATTTCTGGGGCGCTCGCACTACCGTGTGTTCCACACCACGGGCACAGCAGGCACGCTGGCTGCAGCGGCGGCGGTGGGCCATTTGCTGGGCCTGAACGCGCAGCAGATGCAGCACGCGCTGGGCTCGGCTGGCACGCAGTCGGCGGGCCTGTGGGAGTTCTTGCGCACCGCCGCCGACAGCAAACAGCTGCACACGGCACACGCTGCCGCTGCAGGCCTGATGTCGGCGTACCTGGCCAAGGATGGTTTCACCGGTGCGGCAGACATTCTGGAAGGCCCGCAGGGCATGGCCGCGGGCATGTCGAGCGACGCCGATCCGAGCCGCCTGGTGGATGGCCTGGGCACGCGCTGGGCCACGGCCGAGACTTCTTTCAAGTACCACGCCAGCTGCCGCCACACCCATCCGGCGGCCGATGCGCTGCTGCACGTCATGCAGACGCATGGCCTGAAACTCGATGACTTGGCCGAGGTTGTGACCCATGTGCACCAGGGTGCGATCGATGTGCTCGGCCCGGTGGTGCGGCCCGTCACGGTGCACCAGAGCAAGTTCTCCATGGGCACGGTGCTGGCGCTGGTGGCCCAGCACGGCCACGCGGGCCTGACCGAATTCGACCGCGATTTTTTGAGCGCACCCACCCAGGCCCTGCGCGACAAGGTCAGCATGGTGCTGGACGCCGAAGTCGATGGCGCCTACCCCAAGCGCTGGATCGGCAAAGTGACGGTGACCACCACCGACGGCCGTGTGCTGCATGGCCGCGTGGACGAGCCCAAGGGCGACCCCGGTAACACCCTCTCGCGTCCAGAGATCACCGACAAGGCGCTGCGCCTGGCCGCCTTCAGCGGCGGTGCCACACCCGAGGCCATGCGCCAGGCTGTGGACGCGCTCTGGCAAGTGGCCAGCTGGCCCCGGGTGGGTCCGCTGCTGCCATGAGCGGGTCTGCACAGCCAACGCTGGCGCTGGCGCGCAGTTTTTTGTTTGTGCCGGGCCACCGGCTCGAGCGCTTTGCCAAAGCCCTGGCCAGCGGCGCCGAGGCGGTCATCATCGATCTGGAAGACGCCGTCCCGCTGGACGCCAAAGCCACGGCACGCGACGCCCTGCTGGCCGCCTGGTCTGGCCTGGACGCGGCCGAGCGGGCGCGCATGCTGGTGCGTGTGAACCCGCCCGGCACCCCCTGGCATGAAGCCGATCTGAGCGCCGTGGCCCGCCTGTCTGGTCTGGGCGCGCTGATGCTGCCCAAGGCCGAACACCCGCAACAGGTCGAGCAGGCTTTTCGCAGCAGTGGTGTGCCGGTTTTGCCCCTGATCGAAAGCGCCGAAGGCCTGGGCCAGATGGACGCGATCGCGCGCGCAACGGGTGTCCTGCGCCTGGGTCTGGGTCACATCGACCTGCAGGCCGATCTGGGCATGCGCTGTGGCCCCGACGAGGCCGAGCTGGCCACGGTGCGGCTGGCCCTGGTCGTGGCCTCGCGCCGGGCGGGCCTGCCCGCCCCGGTGGACGGCGTCACCACCGCCACGCAGGACGCCGAGGTGCTGACCGCAGACGCGCAGCGCAGCCGCCGCTTTGGCTTTGGGGCCAAGCTGTGCATCCACCCTGCGCAGGTGGCGGGTGTGCACCAGGCCCTGGCCCCGACCGAAGCCGAATGCGACTGGGCCCGCCGTGTGCTGGCCGCCGAAGTGGCGGCAGGCGGCGGCGCGTTCAGTGTGGACGGCAAGATGGTCGACCCGCCGGTGCTGCTGCTGGCGCGCAAAATCCTGCAGACCGCCGCCCAGTGATTCCGATCCTGCAGGTCGGCGGCTTCAGCCCCGACGCGGGGTTGCGCCGTGGCCACGCACCCCGCTGGCACAATCTCCCCCATGTCTGTTCATTTCGATCTGGTGGATTTGCGCCTCATGGTGCGCGTGGCCGAAGCCAACAGCCTCACCAAAGGGGCCGAAGCCTCGTTCATCTCGCTGCCTGCGGCCAGCACGCGCATCAAGAACCTCGAAGAAAGCATCGGCGCCAAGCTGCTCAACCGCCACAGCCAGGGCGTGACGCTCACACCGCCGGGCCAGGCCTTTGTGCACCGCGCGCGCCTGGTGCTGGGGCAAATCGAACACCTGCGCGGCGACCTGCAGGAGTACGCCCGTGGCATCAAAGGCCACCTGCGCGTGTACGCCAACACCACGGCCTTGGGCGAGTTTTTGCCCGAGGTGCTCAAGCGCTACCTGGCCACCCACCCCGATGTGAACATCGACCTGCAGGAAAAGCTGTCCAATGAAATCGTGCGCGCCGTGATGGACGGCAAGACCGACATCGGCATCGTGGCCGGCTCGGTGCGCACTGAAAACCTGCAAACCCTGCCTTACCGTTCCGACAGCCTGGTGCTGGTGGTGCCCGAAGGCCATGCCGTGGCCGACCTGCCCAGCATGCCGCTCATTGACGCGCTGGCGTTTGACCATGTGGGCCTGCACGAAGCCAGCGCCTTACACGCCTTCCTCAACCGCGAATGCGAGCAGCTGAACAAGCCGCTCAAGGTGCGCATCCAGGTCAGCAGTTTCGAGTCGGCCTGCCGCATGATCGAAGCCGGTGTGGGTGTGGGCGTGTTGCCCGAATCGGCCGCCCGCCGCCACGCCCGCAGCATGGCCATCCGCCTGGTGTCCTTGTCCGATGCGTGGGCTTTCCGGTCCATGCAAATTTGCGTGCGCAACATCGACGAGCTGCCGGGCTTTGCGCGGGACCTGATTGATCTGTTGTCAGAGGATGCGCGGCAGGCGCAATCCGAATTGACCGATTGACCCAAGCCTTAAGCAGGGGCCAAAGATGGGGCAGGCCCTTCGTCCAAGCGGGGTGGCCGTGCTGGGGCATCTCCCGGACAAAGGCTATTTCCCAGCAGCAATTGGGGACAAAGCATTCTTGCGATGTCTTCTGTCGGACGGCTTGCCCTATCCTGAGGCCTCCACAACTGGAGTTCATCGATGAAACATCTTGTTCTAGGTTCAATGTTGGTGTTCTTTGTAGCCACCGCTTCAGCGCATGGCTGCCCGGGTGAGATGCGGGCCATCGACGCCAAGATGCCTTCGGCGACATTGCCTGCTGCGGACATGTCCAAAGTCAAAGCTTTGCGCGAAGAAGGTGAAAAATTGCACAAAGAAGGCAAGCATGCAGAGTCCATGAAGGCGCTGGCCGAAGCCAAAAAACTGCTGGGTGTCTGAAGCACCGCTGTGAATGACGACAGGCCTGTCTCACCACCTTGTGCAAGAACTGCGTTCTGACCATGCGGGTGAGACGGGGGCTGTCTACATTTACAAAGGCATTCAAGCCGTAGCGCAGTGGCGCGGCGACCATGAACTCATGGCTTTCGCCAAGGCACATGGCGCCACCGAAGCCGACCATTTGGCTGAAGTGGAAAACTGGTTGCCCGCCTCTCAGCGCAGTTGCCTTCTGGGGCCATGGCGTTTGGCCGGATGGCTGACGGGCGCATTGCCAGCCCTGATTGGTCGCCCTGCTGTTTACGCCACGATTGCAGCGGTCGAGACCTTTGTCGACCACCACTACCAGCAGCAAATTGATCACATCCATGCGCACGGCGGCCCTGAAGGCTTGCTGCCGCTGTTGATTCGCTGCCAGGCAGATGAGCAGCATCACCGGGATGAGTCTGCGGCCTTGGCAGGCAGCCATCCCGGTTTGTTGTTGCGGATCTGGTGCTGGACGGTCGGCTGGGGCTCGTCTGTGGCTGTGGTTCTGGCCCGACGCCTTTGATCTGGGGCGAACGGCTCAGCGCTCCCCTGTGCACTCGAAACAAAGCATCCAATGAACCCCGCTGATTTCAAAATTCTGTTTGTTTGCATGGGCAACATTTGTCGAAGTCTCACGGCGCAAGCGGTCTTCTCCCAAAAGCTGGCCGAGCACCATCTTCTGCATAAACTCAAAATCGATTCGGCAGGCACGCACAACTTCCACCCGGACGCGCCACCCGATGAACGCAGCCAGGCGCATGCGCGTCAACGCGGTTATGACCTGTCGCATTTGAGGGCCCGATCCGTTGTCGAGCGTGACTTTGAGGCATTCGATTTGCTGCTGACCATGGATTGGGACAACCGCGCCTTGCTGGAAGAAAGGTGCCCTGCACAGCATCTTCACAAGATTCGGGGATTCGCTGAATTTTTACAAACAACGCAGGCGCCCGTCATACCTGACCCCTACTACGGTGGCAGTCAAGGGTTTGAACACGTATTGGACTTGATCGAAGAGGCCAGCGAAGGCCTGGTGAAATTCGTCAGTCAAAAGATACAGGCATGCAACCCATGAATTCAGCGGGCATCGCTAGGCTGAGGCTGATGTTTTGCACCAACCATAGCCAGTCGTTCGCTGTGCAGAGCATCCAGTCACCGGTCTACAGACCACAGCAGTCACAGCTCAAAGGACAGCTTGAACTGGCTTCGGGGAACGACTGCTTGTGACCTGGGTCATGGGGTGTTTCCGACCCATTGACGCCAGTGGGCATTCATCGCAGTTGTCAGCCATCAACAGCTTGCGGCCCTGCCGGGTTCTCTCAACAGGGCCGGAACTCAAGTCAACTGCGCAGAAAGGGCAATGGCACATCAGCCGGTATGGGGCATTGGTAAGGCTTGCCCAAGCGTCGCTGCAAAAGCTCTGCCTTGGCTTTTGTAATCAGTTCAGGCTGTCCAATCAGCTCGATGGCAGTGGCTGTCAGCACCCGTGCAGCCCGCACCATGCCTGCATGGGCCAGACTTGACTGTCCCTGAGACACCAGCTGCCACGAGTGCATGGGTGTGCCAAATGCATAGCAAGCGACCCAAGCTTGGGCTGTGGGTGCAATCCAGCTCACGTCGGCGACGTCAGTGGAGCCATACAAAATGTCCTGTGCGTTTTCATCGTAGGGGGCGACAGATTCAAAAACGTGTGGCACCTTGCCCCGCAACACGCTGGCCAGCGGCCGACTGACCGCATCGATGTCCTCGCTGCTGAGGGTGGCCTGGAAAGCCTTCGCGCTGGCTTGAGTACCGCTGTCCACCGTCAAGGGTCCTTCTGCCAACAACTTCGCATGTAACACTTGGTTCAAGGTGCTGTTTTGCAATAGGTTGGAACACGCCTTGTCAAACACGATGTCGACCTTGCAGTCGGTCATCATGGCCGCGCCGTGTGCCACGTTCTGTACGCGCCGATAAAGATCGGTCGCTTCGTCGTTGTAGGCCGCTCGTATCAAGTAAAGCACTTCGGCTCGGGCCTGCACCACATTGGGCGACAGCCCGCCCGAATCCGTTATTGCGTAATGAACACGCGCATTGGTCGGCATGTGCTCGCGCAGGTAGTTGACACCCACGTTCATCAATTCGACCGCATCCAGGGCACTGCGCCCGAGATGCGGCGAATGCGCCGCGTGCGAAGCCTTGCCATGAAAAACGAACTTGGCCTGAATATTGGCCAACGTGCTTTGACTGAAAACGCCGGTAAAGCTGGCCGGGTGCCAGGTGAGCGCGACATCCACATCGTCAAACAAGCCGGCTCGCGCCATGAAGGTTTTGCCCGAGCCACCCTCTTCGGCCGGGCAGCCGTAATAGCGTATTCGGGCTTTTTGGCCGCTGGCTTTCAGGTGCGTTTGCAGCGCGATGGCAGCAAAGTGTGCTGAAGTGCCCAGCAGGTGATGGCCACAGCCGTGACCCGCGATGCCCGGACTGTCAACGGAAGGCGTGCACGTCAGTGCACCACTTTGCTGGTTGAGACCCGACAGCGCATCGTATTCACCCAGAAAGGCGATGACCGGACTGCTCTCATCCCCATCGTGGCTCCATTCGGCCATGAAAGCGGTGGGTATGTCGGCCAGATCGCGTGAGATGCGAAAACCCCAGTTGGCCAATGCATCGATGTGCAACTGAGCCGATGCTTTTTCAGCGTAACGCAGTTCTGCGAGCGACCAGATTTTGTCAGCCATCGCAGTCATGCGCGGCGTCTCGCGGTTAAAGAATTCTTGCAAGAGATCCATGTGGCCCCCGAGTCATTCAGGTTTCACGCCAACCTTGTCCAGCAGTCCTTTGTTACGCCGTGATTCCCGAGCGATCTGATTGGCAAACGACTGGGCGTCCGTGAGGGCCGCATGGGCACCCACGGTTTTCAGCCGCTGTTGCACCTCGGGCAACTGCATGGCCTTGGCCGCGGCTTCCTGCAAACGCTTCACGATGGGCGCGGGTGTATTTTTGGGCACCACGATGCCAAACCAGCTGTTGGCAAGCTGGTTCAGTTGCTCGTGGCCCAACTCCTTGAAGGTGGGCACTTTGGGGAGGTCTGGTGAACGCAGCTCTGAACCTTGCACCAAAGGAATGAGCTTGCCGCTCTTGATGTGTGGCATGGCGGAGGGGAGCTGGTCGGGCATGAGCTGCACCATGCCCGACAAGGCGTCGGTCAGCGCCGGACCGGAACCACGGTAGGGCACGATCTGGATGTCGGTCTTGAGCGTCTCATTGAAAGAGGCGAGCATCAAATGACCCAGCGTGCCCAAGCCTGGCACGGCCCCACTGATCTTGCCAGGCTCGGCCTTGGCCTTGGCCACGAAAGCCTCGAAAGTCGTCACACCCAGATTGGGGTGCACCATGTACACACTCGGCATGGTGACCAGATTGGCTACAGGGGCAAGCTTGGCCGTTAAGCCCTCGGCGCGCGTGTACAAGTGCGGGTTGATGGTCATGGTGCTGACCGTGGCCATGCCGATGGTGTAACCGTCGGCTGCCGCTTGGGCCACCGCCTCGGTGCCAATCACCCCGCCTGCACCCGCCTTGTTGTCGACGATCACCGGCTGGCCGAGTGCGCTTCGCAGGCCATCTGCCACGATGCGCCCCACGATGTCGGTTGAGCCACCGGCTGCAAACGGCACCACCAGCTTCACTGGCTTGTTCGGGTATCCGTCATGACTTTGGGCCTGCGCCGAGTTCCAGGCAGCGCAAGCAGTGAGGGTGACCATGGCGATGGCTTTCAGGCCTGCGCGGCGAGCGACATGGGTGAAGTGTGGGGTGTTCATGGTGGTTTTCATGGGAAGGTCCCGCAAGCTGCGGTAAAAGTGATCAGGATGCTGTGCCAATCTGGCAGGTTTCAACTAAGACTGTAGAAAAAATCCGCAAATCCAGCTTGTGGAATTGCCCACTCGGTATAAGCTAAACCGATTGCTCAACACTCCGATGCGCTCGAATCGCATCCATGACAACATGAATGAATTCAATGGTTTTCCGGAGAGTCGGCGGCTTTTCTCCCGTTTGGTGCGCCATGCACGCCTGCGTCAATTGCAATTGCTGCTGGCGCTGCAGCACAGCGGCTCGGTGGCCAAGGCGGCACAACACCTGGACATGAGTCAGTCTGCCGCCACCCAGGCGCTGGCCGAACTGGAGCGCGTGCTCGAATTGCGCCTCTTTGAACGCCATTCACGCGGCATGCGCGCCACCCAAGCCGGGCAAGCGCTGATCGACGTGGCGCGTGGTGTGATGAATGAACTGCAGAATGCGACCGAGACCCTGGCCGCCATCCGCCTCGGTGCCAACACGAGCCTGCGCTTGGGGGCTATACCCGCAGCAGCTCACGCCATCCTCGGGCCACTTCTGGGACGGTTCTACGCCCTTCACCGCCAGGTTCATGTCGATGTGCAAGAGGGCGATGGCGCGCAGCTCTTGCCCTTGCTGATGACCGACAGACTGGATGCGGTGTTTTGCCGAGCACCAGCGATGCTGTCTGACCACCATGTCTTCACACCGCTGCTTGATGACGAGGCGGTTTTCATCGCTGGACCCGACCACCCTCTGGCTCACAGTCCCCAGGTGCATCTGACGCAATTGGCCGAAGCACGTTGGGTGCTGCCCACGGCCAGCATCAACGTGCGCGACATCTTTGAGCGCGTCGTGCTGCCACATCTTCCTCAGGCGCACTGGTTTTCGGTGTCCACGGTGTCGTTGGCCGTTCTGGAGGGCTTGCTGACACAACCGCAAGCGGTGACGGTCGTGCCACGCAGCATCTTGCCGGGACTGCACCCGAACAGCAAATCGGCGAAGGTCTGTGTGCTGAATGTGGTCATGGCGGACAACGAAATGGCATTGCCACCGCTGGGCGTGGTGCACGCCAAAGCTGCCATGCCTGCACTGCTGCAGCAGATGCTCAGTCTCTGGACAGTCCATGTTTAACACCATACAGAAGCAAGACATCGATCAATCTTCTCGACGAAGAGAATGGATCAAAGGTATGTCTGACGGAAATGGACTGCAAATGACCCCTTCGGAAATGACCATGGCTTACCGCTCCTGGCCGGTCGCTGCAGTGCAGCTTGCAACGGTAGCTGACTACTACCGCTGCAAAGCAGACACAAATGCCCTCAAGCTCAGGCCAGCAGCGCGTTCTCAATCAACAAGATTCCTTGCAAGCGCCACGCCCTCAAACCACCCCCCGCGCCACCAGTCCCGCCACTTGCGCCTCGCTCAGCCCCAGCTCCTCGCGCAAGGCCTGCAGGCTGTGTTCGCCCAGGCGGGGCGGTGCACGGTGCGCCACGGGCGATGCAGAAAAGTTCAGCGGGCTGCGCACCAGGCGCACGGTCTGGCCTGAGCTGTGGGGCAGTTCCACCACCATTTGGCGGTGTTGGGTTTGCGGGTCGGCAAAGACCTGGGCCATGTCGTTGATCGGTCCGGCCGGGACGTTGGCTGCGCTGAGTTTGTCCAGCAACTGCGTGCGGGGTTGGGCGCGCACCAGTGCCTGCAAAGCTTCGCGCAGTTCGCTGCGGTGGGCGATGCGCTGCATGTTGGTGGCAAAGCGCGGGTCGGTGGGCATGCCAGGCGCGCCCAACACGGTGCACAGTTGACCAAACTGTGTGTTGTTGCCCGCGGCGATGATGATGCGGCCATTGGCACACTCGAACACTTCGGACGGTGAGGCGATCGGGTTGGTGTTGCCCACGCGCTGCGGCGCCTTGCCGCTCATCAGGTAGCCCACGGCCAGGTGGCCGTTGAAGGCGACAGTGGCGTCCAGCATGGCCGCGTCGATGGTCTGGCCCTCGCCGGTTTTTTGCCGGTGCATCAACGCGCCCAGGATGCCAATGGTGGCGTAGAGGCCCGTCACCATGTCGGTCATCGGGATGGACGTGCGCATGGGGCCACCACCGGGCTGCTCGTCGGGCAGGCCACAGGTGCTCATGGGGCCGGCCATGCCTTGCAGGATGAAGTCGTAGGCCGGCTGTGGTGCATACGGCCCGGTCTGTCCAAAGCCGGTGATCGAGCAGCAGATCAACTCGGGTTTCAGCCGCCGCAAGCTGTCGGCGTCCAGCCCGTATTTGGCCAGCGAGCCGACCTTGTAGTTGTCGATCACCACGTCGCAGCGCAGGGCCAGGTCACGCACCAGCTGCGCGCCTTCTTCGGTGGCAATGTCCACCGTGATGGATTGCTTGCCCCGGTTGTAGGCCAGGTACAGGGCCGAGTCGTTGCCGGGCTGGCCGGTGGCGGGGTCGGTGAGGAACGGGCCCATGCGCCGTGTGTCGTCGCCTTCGCCCGGCTTTTCGATCTTGTAGACCGTGGCCCCCATGTCGGCCAGGATTTGTGTGCACATGGGGCCGGCGATCACGCGGGTCAGGTCGAGGATCTTGATGCCTTCCAGAATGGGGTTCATGGTGCCATGTCTTTCTGTGGGGTGTCGCCAAGGGAGGCGGTCAGCACCGAGGCGGGCACACGCAGCGGCATGTCCAGCAGCATCTGCGCAAACGATTTGCCCAGCGGGTCCGAGCGCAAGCTGCACACGCCGCCACCGTCCAGGGCCTGGTGCAATACAAAGTTGAGCGCCTGCAGGCCCGGCACTTCGTAGCGCAGCACCGGCCCTTGCACCAGGTGGGCAAAGTAGGTCTGCACCCGCGTGGCGTGGAGCTGCGAGCGCAGCCAGGCCCAGGCCTTGGGGTGGCGTGCGATCACGCCGATGTTTTCGTCATCGCCCTTGTCGCCGCTGCGCGCCCAGGCCAGGTCGATCAGGCGGCCGTCGTGCAGGGGTTCATCGGGCACGGCCTGCGTAGCCTCGAGAGGCGCAGGTGGGCTGTCGTGCGCCGTGTTGCATGGGGCGGATGTGCTGCCCGCACAGGCCTGTCCGGGGTCGCTGGCATCGTGCACCGTGTCTCCCAGCCGCATCTGCAAACGCACCTGCGACTTGGGTACCAGAAACGAACACAGCTTGATGACCGGCTGGATGTCGGCGCGCCCCGAAAACGAAGACCGTGTGCCCGGCCCCATCGAGGTGCCGCTGCTGGCGCATTCGCGTTGCAGCACCGCCAGGGCCTTGGCCTGTGCGTGGCGCACCGCGATGCGCAGCACCACCTCGCGTGCGGTGTGTGGCTGCGCGTGCGGGCCGTAGTGTGATTCGCCACCCAGCAGCTCGACACAGGTTTCGCTGTAGTCGCCAAAACCCTGCGCGGCCATCATCGTGCGCGAGCGGGCCAGCAGGGCTTGCGCGGTGCGCTCGGCCTTGAGCGGCGCGTCGATGCCGCGAATGGCCATCATCAATTGCAATTGGTAGCCGTCTTGCCAGGTGGCGTTGGCTTTGTAGTGGGTGGGGGCGGGCAGGCCGCGCGCACCACGCACCTGCACGGCATCAGGGCCGGTGCATTCCACCTGCACATGCCGCCAGTCGCAGCACACATCGGGCATGAGGTAGTGGGCCGGGTCGCCCACTTCGTAAAGGATCTGCTCGGCCACCGCGCCAGGGTGGATCAGGCCGCCCGTGCCTTCGGGCTTGCTCAGGTTCAGGCTGCCGTCGTCATGCACGTCGATCACCGGGTAGCCGATGTTCGCCCAGTCAGGCACCTGCTGCCAGTCGGTGAACAGGCCCCCCGTGGCTTGTGCGCCGCACTCGATCAGGTGGCCCGCCAGTGTGCCGGCCGACAGGCGGTCCCAGTCTTGCCAGGACCAGCCGAACTCGTGCACCAGCGCGCCCAGCACCACCGCACTGTCCACGCAGCGGCCGGTGATGACCACGTCCGCCCCGGCCGCCAGCCCCTGCGCAATGCCGCGAGCGCCCACATAGGCGTTGGCCGAGAGCGGGCGCTCGGGCAAGGGCGCGCCCGCCGTGGTGCGCACGCCCTGCGTGTGCAGCGCAGGCAACTGCGGCATCAGGTCATCGCCCGTGACCACCGCCACGCGCAGCGCGATGCCTTGTGCCTGGGCCACCTGCAGCAGCGCATCGCGGCAGCCTTCGGGGTTCAGCCCCCCTGCGTTGGCGATGACCTTGATGCCGCGTGTGTGAATGGCCAACAGGTGCGGTGCCATGACGGCCTGCACAAAGTCGGTGGCGTAACCCAGTGCCGGGTCTTTGGCGCGTGCCTTGGCCAGAATGGCCATGGTGGTTTCGGCCAAGTAGTCGTAGACCAGGTACTGCAGGCCCGGCACCTGCAGCAGCTGCGGTGTGGCCATGGCCGAGTCGCCCCAAAAGCCGCAGGCCCCGCCGATGCGCACGCGCTTGGTCGCCGCGCTCATGTGGTCTCCGCTTCGATCTGCAGCAGCAGTGCGCCCTTGAGGGCCTGCCCGCCAGACTGCGCACGCAGCTCGCGCACCACCCCGGTGAACGGTGCGGTCAGGGTGTGTTCCATCTTCATGGCTTCGAGCACCAGCAGGCGCTCGCCCGCCTGCACCGTCTGGCCCGGCGACACCATCACCTGCAGCACGCGGGCCGTGAGCGGGGCCAGCAAATCGCCGCTGCTTGCGTTGGCCTCGGCCTGGCCGTGGGCGGCGGGGCATTCAAAGGCCCAGGCGCGGCCTGCATGAAAAACCTGCACCCCGTTGTCGGTACGGACTGTGCAGATCTTCTCGCGCAGACCTTCGCACTCCAGCGCCAGTTCGGTGTGGGCGGCGTCTTGCCATTGCACATGCGCCAGGTTCAGGGTGACGGTTTCAGCGTCTGTGTGGGGTGCCGTGTTTTGGGCGGTGCATTGCACTTGCCAGCTGCTGCCTTGGGCGCTGATGCGGTAGGCCCAGCGTTGCGCGCCCCATTGCAGCAGGCCTTGGGCCTGGCCCTGGGCCAGCGGTGCAGCTTGCAGCTGCCCGTGCGCGGTGCTGGGCAGGGTGTCGGCCTCGGCGGCCAAGGCTGCCAGTGCCACGGTGCGCGCGCCGGGCACGGGCGCGGCCGGGGGCAGGCCCATGCGCTCGGCCACAAAGCCAGTGTGCACGCCCTGGCCCTGCACAAACACCGCGTCGGCCAGGCAGTCCGCCAGAAAGCCCTGGTTGCTGGGCAGGCCCAGCAGCACGCACTGGCGCATGGCCGACAGCAGTTTGCGCCGGGCTTCTTCGCGGTCGCGGCCGTGGGCCACGATCTTGGCCACCATCGAGTCGTAATGCGGGCTGACCTGACCGCCTTCGCGCAGCGCCGTGTCCACGCGCACATCGTGGCCAGTGCCCTGTGGTGTTGGGGGACGCCAGCGCAGCACCGGGCCGGTCTGCGGCAAAAAGCCCGCAGGCACGTCTTCGGCCGTGAGGCGCACCTCGATCGCGTGGCCTTGCAAGTGGATGTCGGCCTGCTGCCAGGGCAGGGCTTGGCCGCTGGCCACACGCAGCTGCCATTCCACCAGGTCCAGGCCGGTGATGGCTTCGGTCACCGCGTGTTCGACCTGCAGCCGGGTGTTCATCTCCATGAAATAGAACTGCCCATCGGTGTCGAGCAAAAACTCCATGGTGCCCGCGCCGATGTAGCCCATGGCGCGGGCGCTGTCCACCGCCACCTGGCCCATGCGTGCGCGCAGCTCGGCGTTCACGGCGGGTGAGGGGGCTTCTTCGATCAGCTTCTGGTGACGCCGCTGCACCGAGCAGTCGCGCTCGCCCAGGTGCACCACATGCCCGTGGCTGTCGGCCAGCAGCTGGATTTCGACGTGGCGCGGCTGCATGACCGCACGCTCCAGGATCAACTCGTCCGAGCCAAAGGCGCTGAGCGCTTCCGAGCGGGCCGAGGCCAGGGCGGCGGGCAACGCATCGGGCGTGTCCACCCGCCGCATGCCGCGCCCGCCGCCACCGGCCGCCGCCTTGCACATGATCGGAAAGCCGATGCGGGCCGCTTCGCGCATGAAAACTTCGTCGCTCTGATCCTGGCCTTCGTAGCCGGGTATGCAGGGCATGCCCCAGCCTTGCATCAGGCGCTTGGCCCCGGCCTTGTTGCCCATGTCGCGGATGCTTGGGCCAGACGGGCCAATGAAGACGAGCCCTGCCGCATCCACCGCGTCGGCAAAGGCGTCGTTTTCCGACAAAAAGCCATAGCCCGGATGCACCGCATCGGCCCCGGCCAGGCGGGCCGCTTGCAGGATGGCCTCGATGTTCAGGTAGGACTGCGCAGGCGCTGCCGGGCCGATGCACACGGCGCGGTCGGCGGCCTGCACATGCGGGCTGTCCCGGTCGGCTTCGGAGTACACGGCCACCGCGCCATAGCCCAGGCGGCGCACGGTGCGCAGCACGCGCAGCGCGATCTCGCCGCGGTTGGCCACCAGCACGGTGTGAAAAGGTCGGATGTTTTTGGTCACGCGCATGGGCAACTCAGTGGGTGGAAGAGGGGGGAGTCAGGCCATGCAGACGCGCCACATCGGCGGCTTGCAAGGTCATGGCCCAAGCGGGCGCGCGGCGTTCGCGAAAGGCCGCAATGCCTTCGCCGCCTTCGCTGCGCATGCATTGCGCAAAGCGCTGCGCCGCGTCGTCCAGCCAGGCACCCAGAGCATCGGCGGGTGTGGCCTCGGGCCCGGCGTGGCGCGAGAGCAGCGCCTTGAGCGAGCGGTTGGCCTGCGGGCCACAGGCCAGGATGCGGCTGAGCCACTGCGCCTGCAGGGCGTTGAGTTCGGCGCTGCCCTTGGCCAGCGCGTCCACCAGACCCAGCTGCTCGGCCAGCGCGCCGCTCACGCGTTCGCCGCTCAGGCCCAGGCGCAGCGCCACACGCCGACCCACGCGGGCCTGCACAAAGGGCGCGATCTGCGCGGGGATCAGGCCCAGGCCGGTTTCGCTCAGGGCAAAGCGGGCGTCTTCGGTGGCCAGCACGATGTCGGCGCAGCAGGCCAGGCCCATGCCGCCACCCATGGCCGCGCCTTCCACCACCGCCATCACCGGCATGGGCAAAGCCGTCAGGGCCTGCAGCACATGGCCAAAGGCGCGGTTGCTGTTGACGACCGGGTCCTCACCGCCGTGTGCATCGGCTTGCAGGCGCGACTGGAAGTTGCCCACATTGCCGCCCGCGCAAAAAAAGCCTGCGCTGCCGCGCAGCACCAAGGCCCGCACCGAGGGGTCTTGCGCGGCATGCGCAATGACCTGCGACAGCTCGGCCACCATGGCGGGTGAGAGCGCGTTGCGGGTGGCTGGCTGGTTCAGCGTGACCCAGAGCACACCGTGTGCGTGGGCCAGTAAAAGGTGTTCAGATGCCATCGGTGTCTCCATCAAACGGCGGGGTCCATCAGGCCCATTTTGCGGGCGATCACCATCAGCATCACCTCGTCGGCGCCACCGCCGATCGAGCCGAGCCGGTAGTCGCGGTAGGCGCGCGAGACGCGGTTGTCCCAGGTGTAGCCCATGCCGCCCTGGAACTGCATGCACCAGTCGGCCACGTCGCGGCCCAGGCGTCCGGCTTTGAGCTTGGCCATGGAGGCCAGCTCGGTCACGTCCTGCCCTTGCACATAGGCGTGGGTGGCCATGTGGATCAGGCCGCGCAGCGCTTCGATCTCGGTCTTGAGCTCGGCCAGCTTGTACTGGATGAACTGGTTGTCCAGCAGCGGTTTGCCAAAGGCCACGCGCTGGCGCAGGTAGCTGGCGGTCTCCTCGATCAGCTCGATGCTGGCCAGACGCCGCGCCGCGCCGTCCAGGCGCTCTTCCTGGAACTGCTTCATCTGGTAGATGAAGCCCATGCCTTCTTCGCCGATGCGGTGGCGCACCGGCACACGCACTTCGTCAAAAAAGATCTGCGCGGTGTCCGAACTCCACATGCCGAACTTCTTGATCTTTTGCACTTCGATGCCCTTGGCGCGGCGGCCAGCCGAATCTTTGAGCGGCACGATGATGAGCGACTTGTTCTTGTGCGAGGGGCCATCCGAGGTGTTGCACAGCAGGCAGATCCAGTCGGCCTGGGTGCCGTTGGTGATCCACATTTTGGAGCCGCTGATCACATAGTCGTCGCCGTCGCGTCGCGCCCGGGTTTTGAGCGAGGACACGTCGGAGCCCGCGCCTTGCTCGCTCACGCCGATGCTGCAGACCACCTCGCCCGCAATCGCTGGGGCCAGGAACTCGCGCTTGAGTTCGTCCGAGCCAAAGCTGGCCAGCGCCGGTGTGGCCATGTTGGCCTGCACGCCAATGCCCATGGCCACGCCTTGTGACTTGGCGTGGCCCATGGCTTCGGCAGCGGCCAGTGCGTAGCTGAAGTCCAGTCCCATGCCGCCATAGGCCTCGGGTTTGGTGATGCCCAGAAAGCCCAGCTGCCCCAGCTTGCGAAAGAGCTCGTGCGCCGGAAAGATTTCGGCGGCTTCCCATGCGTCGGCAAAGGGGTCGATTTCGGCGCTGATGAAGCGGCGGATGCTGGCCATCAGTTCGTGGTGTTCGGGGGTGTAGATCATGGCGGGTCTTTCCTCGGAGATTCAGAAACGGGGCACGGCAAACTGCATCGCGTGCGGGCTGCGGGCGGCGGCTTCGCGCACGGTGGCCAGCACCAGGGCCAGCACCTCGCGGGTCTGGCGTGGGTCGATGATGCCGTCGTCCAGCAAGTGGCCGCTGGTGTAGAAGGCGCTGGCCTGGCTTTCAAACAGGGCCACAATCTCGGCCTTTTGCGCCTGCAGCCGGGCCTCGTCGACCGGTTTGCCGCTGCGCTCGGCCTGCTGTCGGGCCACGATGTCGAGCGTGGTCGCGGCCTGCTCGCCGCCCATCACGGCCGAGCGGGCGTTGGGCCACGAAAAACAAAAACGCGGCTGAAACGCCCGCCCGCACATGCCGTAGTTGCCCGCGCCAAATGAGGCGCCGCAGTGCAGCGTGATGTGCGGCACTTGCGAGTTGCTCAGCGCCTGGATCAGCTTGGCCCCGTGCTTGATCATGCCGGCCTCTTCGGAGGCGCGGCCCACGATGAAGCCGGTGGTGTTCTGCAAAAACACAATCGGTGTGCCCGACTGGTTGCACAGGTGGATGAACTGCGCCGCCTTGGTGGCACCGGCCGGGTCGATGGGGCCGTTGTTGCTGATGAAGGCCACCGCATACCCGTCGATGCGGGCGTGGCCGCAAACGGTGGCGCTGCCGTAGTCGGGTTTGAAGTCGAGCCAGGCCGAGTCGTCGACCAAGCGTGCAATGACTTCGCGCATGTCGATGGGCTGGCGCTGCGCCAGCACCATCACGCCCGCGAGTTCGTCCGGGGACAGGCGTGGCGGGCGTGGCGCTTGTGTGGGCGCGGACACGGGCGCCCGGGGCCAGTCGATGGCGGCCAGCACCTCGCGGGCCAGGGCAATCGCGTGGGCGTCGTTTTGGGCCACGTATTCGGCCAGGCCACTCACGCTGGCGTGCATGTCGGTGCCGCCCAGTGCTTCGTCGGTGGCGATCTCGCCGGTGGCGGCCTTGAGCAGCGGCGGCCCCGCCAGAAAGGCCTTGGCCTGGCCGCGCACCATGATCACGTAGTCCGACAGACCGGGCATGTAGGCCCCGCCTGCGGTGGACGAGCCGTGCACCACCGTGAGCACCGGCAGGCCAGCGGCGGACAGGCGCGCCAGGTTGTAGAACATGCCGCCGCCGCGTATGAACTTCTCGACCCGGTATTTGCGCAGGTTGGAGCCGGCCGACTCGACCAGGTGCACAAAGGGCAGCTTGTTTTGCAGTGCGATCTCCTGGCAGCGCATGAGTTTCTGGTTGCCCGCTTCGGTCAGGGCCCCGGCATCGATGCCCGAGTCGGTCACCACCACCATGCAGCGCACACCACTGACCATGCCAATACCGGCCAGCTGCGAGCCCCCGGGCACACAGCGCGAGAGGTCCGGGTCGTCCATGCCGTAACCAGCCAGTGTGGCCAGCGGCAGAAACGGTGCGCCGGGATCGAGCAGTCGCGCCAGGCGCTCGCGCGGCAGCAAGGCACCACGTTGGGCAAAGCGTGCGGCCGATTTGGCCGAGGCGTCGCTGGCGCGCTGCTCCAGCGCATGCCAGGCGTCGATCAACGCGAGCATGCCTTGCCGTTGCGCTGCAAAGGCCTCGGAGGCCGGGTCGATGCGGGTTTGAAAAGGTGTCATGTCGTTTGGAAAAAGAGTCAGCGCCCCGTGTGGGCAGGGCATGGCCTATTGCACCGCAGCAGCTGGGCAGAAGCGAGTGGGTCAGGGCGGGCTGTGCATAATGTGCACATGGTGCTTTCCCTGATGTGTCCCGCATGAACGACCCGGTCAAACCAGCGCCCCGACCTGGCGCACAGAGCATCGAACGCGCCATGGGCCTCGTCAACCTGGTGGCCCGACACCACGATCCGGGCATCAACTTGCAATCCCTGGTGCAGCTCAGTGGCCTGGACCGCACCACCGCCTGGCGCATGCTGGGCAGCCTGCAGCACGCGGGTCTGGTCGAGCGTGATGAGCACAGCGGCCTGTACCGTCTGGGTGTGCAGGCCACGGCCTGGGGTGCGGCCAGCCTGGGGCAGGCGGCCCTGGTCCGCCAGTGCCAGCCCGCCATGAAAACCCTGGCGCGGCTGAGCGGCGACAACGTGTTTCTGGTGCTGCGTCTGGGCGACTACAGCCACTGCCTGCACCTGGAGCAGGGCGCACACGCCGTGCCGTCCTTTCGCCAGACGGTGGGCGAAACCCGTTTGCTGGGGCTGGGTGTGGCCAGCATCGCCATGCTGGCGGTGCTGGACGATGCCGCGGTGCAGGCGCACCACGCCCGGCATGCGGCGCAGTACGAACTCGAAGGCGTTACGCGTGCGCAACTGCAGCGCTGGGTGCAGTCGACCCGCCAGCGTGGCCACGCCTACCGCAGCACGGCGGGCATTGCGGCGGTGGGCCTGCACTGGCCGCTGGGTCAGGCGGCGATTGCAGCCTTGTCGATAGGCGCTTCACGCGCCCGCTTGCCGCTGGGCCGTGCGGCCGAGCTGGCCGCACTCATGCGCAGCCAGTGGCCGGTGTTGGCGGCTTGAGCGCCTCGGGTTCAAGGACAACGGGGGGGCACTTGCCCGCAAGTGACAGGCCACAAGGGACACAGATGCGGCCTTGACCGTATCATGGTTGCGGCCCTGGGCGTTTGGGGCATGCACGTCTTCAGCGCAGCGCCGTGGGCGACCGTGACCCGCCCGGATCTGCGCACGATTTTGGAATGGACCATGTACCTCGATCAAGACTCGGCACTCCACATCAACCAGCTGACCGCTTTTCGCCGCGATCTGCACAGGCATCCTGAACTCAAATACCAGGAAAGCCGCACGGCCGACAAAATCGCGGCTTTCCTGGAGGCCTTGGGCATCACCCCGGTGCGTGGCCTGGGGCAAACCGGCCTCGTGGCCAGCATCCACGGCCAGGGCCGAAGAGCCGACAATCCCGGACCTGCCGTTGGCTTGCGTGCCGACATGGACGCCTTGCCGCTTCAGGAGGCCAACCGCTTTGAACACGCCAGCCAGCACGAAGGGCGCATGCACGCCTGTGGGCACGACGGCCACACCGCCATGCTGCTGGGGGCGGCCCAGCTGCTGGCCAGCGATCGAAACTTCGACGGCACGGTGCACCTGATTTTTCAGCCTGCCGAAGAAGGCGGCGCGGGCGCGAAGGCCATGATGGACGAGGGCCTGTTCAAGCGGTTCCCGTGTCAGGCGGTTTTTGCCTTGCACAACTGGCCCTCCCTGCCGCAAGGCCAGATGGGGGTGCGTGTGGGGCCGATCATGGCCTCGGGCATGATGTTCGAGCTGGTGGTGCGCGGCAAGGGCGGGCATGCCGCAATGCCCCACACCACCATCGATCCGATCCATGTGGCCTGCGCCATCGTGGGGCAATTGCAAACCCTGGTGTCGCGCGGCACCGACCCGCTGGACTCGGCCGTGCTGACGATCGGCAAGATCGAGGCGGGGACGTCGGCCAACATCATCCCGGACGAAGCCCGCATCCTGGGCACTTGCCGCACGTTGACCAAAGCCACACAACAATTTCTGGTCGAGGGCATCGAGCGGATAGCCGGCCACATTGCGCAGGCCCATGGGGCCACGGCCGAACTCATCATCAATTCCACCGGTTACCCCAGCACGGTCAACCACCGCCGAGAGGCGCTTTTCATGGGCGAAGTCATGCGCGAGATGGTGGGCGATGCGCATGCGCACACCGATGTGTTGCCGGCCATGACCGCAGAAGATTTCGGCTTCATGCTAGAAGAGGTGCCCGGCGCTTATGGCTGGATTGGCAATGGCGCAGCGGGTCAGCCCGGCATTGCGCTGCACAACCCCGCCTACGATTTCAACGACGCCAACCTGGCCCTGGGCGCGCGTTTTTGGGACCGGCTGGCGCGGCGCTGGCTGCAGGAGCAGACTTTGGGCAATCACCGCGCGCAGAATTCCTAAACCCTTTTGGGTTGCTGCAGTGCAAGCCTGACTGGCCATTGGAAGGGCTTTTGGTCCGCAAGCCATCGCTTGCAGGCAAGCTCCCACAAAACATCTACAGCCATGTCTTTGCAGAACAAGCTTGTCCCTGTGGGAGCCAGCCTGCTGGCGATTTGAAGGGCTTGTGGTCCACAGGCCATCGCTTGCAGGCAAGCTCCCACAACGCAGTCATCGCTTGCAGGCAGGCGCCCACCAAGCAGGTGGATGTCAGGCGCGCAGATGGCGTTGTTGCAAATCCTCGAACGAGATCAATTCCCCCGCCAGTGCACTGGCCATCACCGTGGGTGGGCTGGCCAGCCAGACTTGGCCGGGGCCTGAGCGGCCCGGAAAATTGCGGTTGATGGCGCTCACCGTCACCTGCGCCGCCTCGGTCGATGAACCTGGGCCGCAGTTGGCGCAAGCCCCACACGAGGGTTGCAAGATCCGCACGCCCATGGCCGCAAAGGTTTGGTCATAGCCCTGCGCCCTGCAGTAATCGCGCACGGCGGTGGTGCCGTACTGCAAGAACACCTGCACCCCAGGCGGAAAGGTCAGCCCGTGCGCCAGACCCCAGGCCAGCACTGCGTGGTAGTGCTCAAAGTCTTCGCGTTTGCCTGCGGTGCACGAGCCACCGTAGGCGATGTCAATGCGCACGCGCTCGTGCAAGTCTGCCAGGGCCAGGCCCTGACCGGGGTCGCCAGGGCGGGCCACCATGGGGCTGAGCGTGCGCATGTCCACCGCCATGTGGTGGGCGTAAGCGGCGTCCGGGTCGCTGTGCATCCAGTCCTCGATCACGGCATCCACCCCGCGTCGCTCACGGATGAAGCGCAGGGTTTGCGCATCGGGTGCCACGATGCCGGTGAGCCCACCCAGCTCGGCGCACATGTTGGTGAGGGTGGCGCGCTCGTCGATGCTCAAATGCGCGATGCCTTCTCCCGTGAACTCGAACACCTTGCCCACGCCGCTGCCGCTCCGGATGTAGGGCGTGGCCAGCAGGTGCAGCATCAGGTCCTTGGCGGTCACGCCCACGGGCAGTCGGCCTTGCAGGTCAAGGCGCACGCACTCGGGTCGTGTCACGCGCACCGCACCGGTGACAAAGGCGTTGGCCATGTCGGTGGTGCCCACGCCAAAGGCCACACAACCCAATGCCCCGCTGTGCGGCGTGTGCGAATCGGTGCCCACCACCACCTGGCCCGGCAGGGCGTAGTGCTCGGCCACCATGGCGTGCGAGATGCCGGCCACATTGCTGCCGTCGTCTTGCAGCACCTCGGCATCGGTCAGGGTGCGGTGCATGCGCAGACCGTGGCGCGCCGCAAAGTCGCGCTGCGCCCGGCTCATGGCGTGCATGTTGGCGATCAGGCCGCCGCGCACATGGGCCGGGCTTTCTTCGACATACGAGGTGTGGTCTTCAAACACCACGATCTGCTCGGGGCGTTGCAGCGTGAAGTGTTCGCCCAGCGCGTTTTTCATGAGCGTGTCGGCCATGCCGGTGTAGTACTCGTGGATGAAGCGCCAGTCGGCCTGCACAAACAGGCCATCACCGACTTGCGGCCGCTCGGGGGTGAGTGGTGCGCACAGACGGTGGCGGTGCAGGATTTTTTCAAACAGGGTTTGGGGGCCGTGCTTGGGATGGGCGCTTGCCTCGGTCGGCGAATGAACGTCGGACAAATACCGTTGTCCCCAGCGCAGCAGTCCACCGGCCGACAGGATCGAAGCGGCCAGGTCTTCGCGTCCTTGCACCAGATCGGCCAGTGTGATGTGCTCGCCGCGTTCGATGCGGGCCAGCAAGCCGAAGTCGGTCGAGGTGAACAGGCCAATGTTGTCGGCGTTCTGTCGGTAAATGCGCTCAAAACTTTCGGCGATCACCAGCCGCACGCCCGCCAGTTTTTCAGCGGTGGGGCTGTGTTCGCGCGAGGAGCCCTTGCCGTAGCGGCGGCCTGCCACCAGCACCTGAAACCCGGCTTGCCGCAGCGCCCGCCGCGCGATGGGGTTTTCGTCTTCGCAGCGTAGCCCGGTGTGGGCAAAGTCGCCCAGCGTGTCGTCGTAATGGCTCAGGATGTGCACCGGCGTGATCTCGTCGGTCGAGACATCGTCGCGCAAAGGGCCTGCCTGTTCACGGGCCAAGGTTTCGCCGGTCAGCTGACGGCGGATCAGCGCCGGGTCCTGGCTCAGGTACAGCACGCGCAGCGGCGCCTTCAGTGCAAAGTCGTTCATGGTCATGTCTCAAGCGTCCGGATGTTCGGATGACAAATGGTTCAACAGCAGCTGCGCGGCCGGGCTCAACAGGTCTTCGCCCCGGTGGCACAGAATGAAGCGCCTGCGTGACCAGCTTTCCTGCAGCGGCAAAATGGCCAACCCATAGGCCTCGGCATAGAGGGTGGTCACTTCGCGGGGCACCAGCGCAATCGCCAAGCCCGCCCGCACCACGCGCAGCGCGGCTTCGAAGTTGGTCACGATCACGCGGTGCTGCAGCCGCTGGCCCAACACACTGGCTTCGCGTTGCAGCATCACTTCGACCGCCGAGTTGACCGGCATGATCACATGCTCGAACTGCAGCGTGTCGGCATAACGCACCGTTTTGAGGGCACACAGCGGGTGGCCCCGGGGCACGGCCACGCTCAGGTGGTCATGGCGGTAGGTGCGGGTGTGCAGCAGACCGGTTTCGGCCGCGTCCCAGCAAATGCCAATGGACGCCACGCCTTCGCGGATGCCACGCACCACGTCCGGGCTGATGCGTTCTTCCAGATCGATCTGGATGTTTTGGTGTTCGGGTTTTTTCAGGAACTCGGCGATCTCGTCGGCCAGCGACTCGGCCATGACCGAAGCTGTGGCCAGCACGTTCACCCGACCCTGGATGCCTGCCGCGTGGCTGGCCATGTCGCGCTCGATGCGGCTGGCGCTCAGCAGCATGCTGCGGGCGTGTTCCAGCAAGGTTTCGCCCGCCGGGGTGGGCACGACCCCGTGCTTGCGTCGGGTCAGCAGGTTTGTGCCCACGGTGGCTTCTAGCTGGGCCAGCCGTTTGCTCACGGCCGAGGCGACCATGTTGGCCTTTTCGGCGGCGCGGCTCATGTTGCCCGTGTCGCAGACGGTCACGAACAGGCGCAGCGAGGTCAGGTCGAGGTCACGCATCAAATTATTCCAAATGGGAACAAATAAGCTTCCAAAATTGAATTGTATGATCAATTGGAAACATTAAACTCGTAACTCCACAAGACAAGGACATCCGGCATGACCTCATTTCAATGGCCTGAACGCGTGACGATCCGCGAAGTCGGTTTGCGCGACGGCTTGCAAAGCATCGCCCGCACGCTGCCCACCGCGCAGAAACTGCAGTGGATTCAGGGCGCTTACGACGCGGGCATTCGCGAGATCGAGGTCGGCTCCTTTGTGCCGCCCAAACTCTTGCCCCAGCTGGCCGACACGGCCGAGCTGGTGGCTTTTGCCAAAACCCTGCCCGGCCTGTGTGTGTCGGTGCTGGTGCCCAACCTCAAGGGGGCCGAGCGCGCCATGGACAGTGGCGCCGACTGGATGCTGCTGCCCCTGTCGGCCAGCCACGCGCACAGCCTGGCCAACCTGCGCCGGGCGCCCGACGAGGTGCTGGTCGAGATCGGCGCCATGGTGCAAGCGCGTCGCGCACGCGGATCGAACATCCGCATCGAAGTGGGCATGAGCACTGCGCTGGGTTGCACCATCCAAGGGCGGGTGGAGGTCGAGGAAGTGCTGCGTTTGCTCAAAGCGGTTGTGGCGCTGGGCGTGGACCGCGTCGGCATCGCCGACACCGTGGGTTATGCCGACCCGCGCCAGGTGGGCGAGTTGTTTGCCAAAGCCCGCGAGGTGGCCGGTGACAAGCTCGCTTGTGGGCATTTCCACGACACACGCGGCTTGGGCATGGCCAATGTGATGGCCGCGCTGCAAGCGGGCGAGACCCGTTTTGACGCGTGCCTGGCCGGCATTGGCGGCTGCCCGCATGCCCCGGGGGCCAGCGGCAACGTGGCCACCGAAGACCTGGCGTATCTGTTTGCCAGCATGGGCATCGACACCGGCATCGATTTCGGTAAGCTCATGGCTTTGCGCGCCCAGGTGGCGCAGTGGCTCGCAGGCGAATGCCTGCACGGTTCGATCGCGCAGGCGGGTTTGCCCAAGACCCTGCAAACGGCAAAAGTGATGGCATGAACAATTCCGACAAGAAACTCCCGCTCGAAGGCCTGCGCGTCGTCGAGTTCACCCACATGGTCATGGGGCCGACCTGCGGCATGGTGCTGGCCGACATGGGGGCCGAAGTCATCAAGGTCGAACCCATCGAGGGCGACCGCACACGGCATTTGCTCGGCTCGGGCGCGGGCTTTTTCCCGATGTTCAACCGCAACAAAAAGAGCATCCAGATCAACCTGCAAAGCCCCGAGGGGGCTGAGATGGCGCGCCGCCTCTGCGCCACGGCCGATGTGGTGGCCGAGAACTTCAAACCCGGCTCCATGGCCAAGTATGGGCTGGACTACGCCAGCCTGTCGGCCAGCAACCCCAAGCTGATCTACGCCAGCCTCAAGGGCTTTTTGCCCGGGCCTTATGACCACCGCACGGCGCTCGACGAGGTGGTGCAGATGATGGGCGGACTCGCTTACATGACGGGGCGCCCTGGCGACCCGCTGCGCGCAGGCACCAGCGTGAACGACATCATGGGCGGCATGTTCGGTGCCATTGGCATTCTGGGCGCGCTGATCCAGCGCGGCATCACCGGGCGCGGGCAAGAGATCCAGTCGGCCCTGTTTGAGAACAACGTGTTCCTGGTCGGCCAGCACATGCTGCAGTACGCCATCACCGGCCAGGCGGCCGAGCCCATGCCCAACCGCATCTCGGCCTGGGCGGTGTACGACGTGTTCACCGTCAAAAACGGCGAACAAATCTTTTTGGCCGCCGTGAGTGACCCGCAGTGGGCCACCTTCTGCGATGTGCTGGGCTTTGCCGACCTCAAGGCCGATCCGCGCTTTGGCGACAACAACGCCCGTGTGTCGCTGCGCGCCGAATTGATCCCCGAGTTGCGCCGCCGCCTGGAGGCTTTCACCGCCGCCGAACTGACCGCCATCTTTGAAAAAGCCGGTCTGCCGTTTGCGCCCATCGTCAAACCCGAAGAGTTGTTCGACGACCCCCATTTGAACGCCACCGGGGGCCTGGCCAATGTGCGCCTGACCGACGGTCCCAAGGCCGGGCAGACCGCACGCGCAGCGCTGTTCCCGTTCACCATGGACGGGCAACGCCTGGGTGTGCGGCGCCAGCCACCCCGGCAAGGCGAAAATACCGATGAACTGCTGCACGGCCTGGGCCTGAGTGCCGCAGAGATCGAGCGCCTGCGTTCGGCCAAGGCCGTGGCCTGAGCGGATGCCCATTTTCCAATCCCCCTGTTGATTCACCAAGAGAGAGAGAGACACCATGAAAACCTCCATCACCCGCCGCAGCGCGTTGGCTGCTTTGGCTTCTACGGCTGTGGCTTTGCCCGGCTTGTCCTTGGCGCAAGCCGACCGTCCTGTCAAATTCATCTTGCCCAATGCCACCGGCTCGGGTGTGGACGCGATCACGCGTGCCGCCGCGCCCGCCCTGGGCAAGGCCTTGGGCACCAGCGTGGTGGTGGAAAACCAGTCCGGTGCCAGCGGCATCATCGGCTTGCAGGCCATGGCCAAGAACCCGCCCGACGGCTACACCTTGTCGGTGGTGTCGAACAACGTGGTGATTTTCCCCAGCGTCATCAAGAACCTGCCTTTCGACATGCCCGGCGATTTCACGCCGATTGCGGTGGTGGGTGCCACGCCCCTGGTGCTGGTGGCCAACCCGCAAAAAGTGGCGGCGTCCAACAGCCGCGAGTTCATTGCCGCCCTCAAGGCCAAACCCGATGGCTACAACTTTGGCTCCGGTGGCACCGGCACCATCTTGCACCTGGCCGCCGAGATGTTTGTGGACGAAGCGCGCGTCAAGGCCCGTCACATTCCCTACAAGGGCGTGGGGCCCATGGTCACCGACCTGCTGGGTGGCCAGATCGACTTTGCCGTGCTGGCCTTGCCCAGCGTGCTGCAGCACATCAAGAGCGGGGCCCTCAAAGCCGTGGGCATGTGCGGTGACAAGCGCAATGCCGCTGCGCCCGACATCCCCACTTTTGTGGAGCAGGGTTTGCCCGGTTATGTGATCGACGCCTGGTTTGGCGTGCTCGGCCCCAAGGGCATGAGCGCGGCCGCCGTGAAAAAAGTCAACGATGCCCTGGTGCAGGCCTTCAACGACTCGGCGGTGAAGGACACCATGGCCAAGCAAGGCAACACCATCGCCATCAGCACGCCCGAGCAGGCGCAAAAAGCCTTCCGCAGCGAGATGGAGCGTTTTGCCGCGCTGGTCAAGAAGGTCGGTATCGAGCCCCAATAAGGCCTGGTGCCTCGTCGCTTGACATTTGACGCTCAGGCGACGACCATCACCCCCCATGTCCATCCAGGTTTTGATTTTCGGCATCCACCTCGCGCGCAGCACGCGGGGTAAGCCTTGCGCGCCGCCGCAGGCTTTGTAAACGCGCTTTGTAGGCCGGCGGCTTCAGCACCGACATGTTGGCGCATAAAGCCATGTCGGACCTGAAGGGCTGACCTACAGACTCCCTTTTGTGTTTGACCGATTTCAATTCGGGCCGTGCTCTTTCAGCAGCGCGGCCCGGTTCATTGCTGGAGATTTTCATGACCGATCTGTTTGACAACCCCATGGGCCTGTGTGGCTTCGAGTTCGTCGAGTTCGCATCCCCTGTGCCCAACACCCTGGAGCCCCTGTTTGAAAAAATGGGCTTCACGCTGGTGGCGAAACACCGCTCCAAGGACGTGGTGCTCTACCGCCAGGGCGACATCAATTTCATCGTCAACCGCGAACCCAAAAGCCTGGCCGGTTACTTTGCCGCCGAGCACGGCCCGTGCGCCTGTGCGCTGGCTTTTCGGGTGAAGGATTCGCACAAGGCCTACGAGCGCGCATTGGAGATGGGCGCGCAACCGGTCGACATTCCCACAGGTCCGATGGAGCTGCGTCTGCCTGCCATCAAGGGCATTGGCGGCGCGCCTTTGTATCTGATCGACCGCTTTGAAGACGGCAAGAGCATCTACGACATCGACTTTGAATTCATCGAGGGGATGGACCGTCATCCACCCGGCCACGGCTTCAAGATCATCGACCACCTGACGCACAACGTCTACAAGGGCCGCATGGCTTTTTGGGGCAACTTCTACGAAAAGATTTTCAACTTCCGCGAGATCCGTTACTTCGACATCAAAGGCGAATACACGGGCCTGACCAGCCGCGCCATGACCGCGCCCGACGGCATGATCCGCATCCCGCTCAACGAAGAGTCGGGCAAAACGGGCGGTCAGATCGAAGAGTTCCTGATGCAGTTCAACGGCGAGGGCATTCAGCACATCGCGTTGCTGACGGACGATATTTTGAAGAGTGTGGACGCTTTGCAGATGGCGGGTATTCCACTCATGACCGCGCCCAACGACATCTATTACGAGATGCTGCAAGAGCGGCTGCCGGGCCATGGCGAGCCTGTGCCCGAGTTGCAGGCACGCGGCATTTTGATGGACGGCTCCACCGCCAATGGCGAGAAGCGTTTGCTGCTGCAGATTTTCAGCCAAACGCTGCTGGGCCCCGTGTTCTTCGAGTTCATCCAGCGCAAGGCCGACGAAGGCTTTGGCGAAGGCAACTTCAAGGCGCTGTTTGAATCGCTTGAGCGCGACCAGATCCGCCGCGGCGCCATCGCGGTGGACCCTTCCTGAGGCAGCGCGGGCCACTCAAGCCGGGTATTTGGCCAACAGCTTCTTCAGTGTGGCGTGCAGGGCCTCATGCTGGCCTGGGCCCATGACCTGGTCTTCGTGCGCATCGAAAGCATGGGCCAGCTGGGTTTGTTGCTCGGGTGACAAAAGGCGCTCGGCCATCGGGAAGAGGACGGTGTTTTCCTTCTCGATGTGGGCCAGCAACAGTTGGGCGTAGGCTCTGGCGGCCTCATGGAAGGCGTTGATTTTCAGCGTGGGCTGCAAAGCCGCTTGCATGTCGGCCAGGAGCTGGCGACCTTGGGCGTGTTCGTCCAGCATGCCCTGGATCGGCCCTTGTGTTTGCTTCGGGTCCAGGTCTTTCAGGGTCGGAAACAAAATGCCTTCTTCCTTGCCATGGTGGCAGGTGTCTGCAAAGGTCTTCAGAAAATCCGTCATCGTGGACAAGTCCTGGATGTCCGTGATCTGCTCGGCATTCACGCGTTGCTCCATCCGGGCCAGAATTTTCAGGCCCAGTGTGATGGCTTCGTGCTCGTGCCTGAGCGTTTGGGTGGCTTGGTTCATGGGGATTCTCCTGCTGTGACGGTCATGTCTGCACGGAACAGCTTAGGCGGTGATCGCAGGATGGACCGTGCGCTGGCGCTCTCAATGGGCCGGGCCGGCCCAGCCGCAGGGCATCAGCCCTTGCAGACTTTCAGTACCTGCTCGCCATAGGCTTCGAGCTTTTTCACACCCAAGCCGCTGATGCCCTGCAGGTCCGACAGGCTTTGCGGTGCGGCCTCGGCAATGGCGGCGAGCGTCGCATCGTGAAAGATCACATACGCGGGCAGATTGTGTTCCTTGGCCACCTCGGCCCGCCAGGCCTTGAGGTTGATGAAACGCACCATCGCGTCTGGCCCCAGGTTGGCGGCTGCGGGTGCCGGGCCGCTGCGGGTGCGGCTTTTTTTGTCGCTGCGCTGGCTGGTGCTCTCGCGCAATTGCACGGGCACCTCGCCTTTGAGCACGGCGCGAGATGCTTCGGTCAGGTGCAGGGTGCTGAAACCGTCTTCGGTGTGCACATGCAAAGCGCCTATCGCAATCAGCTGGCGCATCACGGCGCGCAACTGCTGCTCGCTGTATTCCGCGCCCAGGCCAAAGGTGCTGATGCCTTCGTGGCCACGCTGCACCACCTTCTCGGTTTTTTTGCCCCGCACGATGTCCATGGTGTGGCTGGCCCCAAAGCTGTGGCCACTGCTTTGCTGCGTGCGGTACACCGTGGACAGCAGCTTGCGTGCGGCATCGGTGCCGTCCCAGACTTCAGGTGGGTTCAGGCAGTTGTCGCAGTTGCCACAAAAGGGCATGTACACGCCCTGCGCGCTGTCTTTTTGGCTGGCGTAGCTCTCGCCAAAGTAGCTCAAAAGCCGCACGCGGCGGCAATCGGTCGCTTCGGCCAAGGCCAGCAGCGCGTCGAGCTTGCCGCGCATGACCTGCTTGAACTCTTCGCCCGCCGGGCTTTCGTCGATCATGCGGCGCTGGTTGACCACGTCCTGAAGACCGTAAGCCATCCACGCGTCAGACGCCAGGCCATCGCGCCCTGCGCGGCCGGTTTCCTGGTAGTAGCCTTCGATGTTTTTGGGCATGTCCAGGTGCGCCACAAAGCGCACATCGGGCTTGTCGATGCCCATGCCAAAGGCCACGGTGGCCACCATGACCACGCCTTCTTCACGCAAAAATTCGTTCTGGTGGCGCTGGCGCACGGCGGCGTCCAGGCCCGCGTGGTACGGCAGCGCGTGGATGCCCGCTTCGCACAGCATGGCCGCGACCTCTTCGACCCGCTTGCGCGACTGGCAATAGACCACGCCCGCCTCTTCGGGGTGCTCGCGCTCGATGAAGCGCAGCAGCTGGGTGCTGGCGTCTTTTTTCTCGACGATGGTGTAGCGGATGTTGGGTCGGTCAAAACTGCTGATGAACAGCTGGGCGCTTTCCAGCTGCAGGCGCTCGACGATGTCGGCACGGGTCAGCGCATCGGCGGTTGCTGTGAGCGCCACACGCGGCACGCTGGGGTAGCGCTCGTGCAGCACCGACAGGCCCCGGTATTCGGGCCGGAAGTCGTGCCCCCACTGGCTCACGCAGTGCGCTTCGTCGATCGCAAACAGGCTCAGCAGCCCGCGCTCGAGCAGCGAATCCATCTGCGCCAAAAACCGACCGTTGGTCACGCGCTCGGGCGCAGCGTAGAGCAGTGTGATCTCGCCGCGCAGCAAGCGCCGCTCGATGTCGCTGGCCTCTTCGCTCGTCAGGGTGGAGTTGAGGAAGGCGGCACTCACCCCTGCTTCGTGCAAGGCACCCACTTGGTCGTGCATCAGCGCAATCAGCGGCGACACCACCACCGTGATGCCGTGGCCCGCACGCTGGCGCGCAATGGCCGGGATCTGGTAACACAGCGATTTGCCCCCGCCCGTGGGCATGAGCACCAGCGCATCACCCCCAGCCGCCACATGGTCGATGATGGCTTGCTGCGGGCCGCGAAAGGCGTCGTAGCCAAAAACTTCGCGCAGGATGGGGAGGTGGGGAGACACTGGGGTTTGACAGGCTTTTTGAAGGCTTGATTGTCCTCTATGGATGGCTTGGGTTTTGCATTTTTCGTTTGAGTGTCGCTTGAGTTTTTGC